>Ga0209619_10004168_pt1 | contig 10296 bp, 10 predicted proteins | sample Rifsed16ft3_FD_184011 | JGI IMG/M metagenome (GOLD analysis project Ga0209619, IMG submission 184011) | Soil microbial communities from Rifle, Colorado, USA - sediment 16ft 3 (version 2) | ecosystem: Environmental > Terrestrial > Deep subsurface > Rock core/Sediment | place: Rifle, Colorado... | reverse complement strand
ACGGACTCGCGCCCGAGATCGGAGACGAGGATCGAGGCGTGCTGCTGGTGCCGATCGACTCTGAGGAGCGTATCGCAGATCTAATTGTGGAAGCATTTGTCGCGCGCATGGCACTACCGCACGCGACGCATCGCCCGTTCGTGCGCGAGGAAGTGACCGTGATCTCACCTCAGCGTGTCGGCGTGCTCGGAACGGAAGAACTGAATCGGCGGATCCAGGCCGAGGTGAATCCGGGTGCAGGTGGCGTGTTCGTCGGCGCCGGCGGGTGCGTGCGCAACGGGGATCGCGTGATTCACAAGAAAAATAATTACAAACTTCGCAATACCAATGGGGCTGAGGTCGGTGTCGTGAACGGCGAAATCGGCATCGTGACTCACGCCGACTTCGGGAATCGAACGCAGACGATTCTCGTCAATTTTGGCGGCGAGAAAGTGATCGTGTATCCGAAAGAATCGGTGCGCGAACTGCAACTCGCTTACGCGCTTACCGTACACTCGACACAGGGATCGCAATTTCCGTGTGTCATAATGCCGATTCACGCGATGCACACGTGGATGCTGACACGCGCATTGCTCTATACCGGTATCACGAGAGCTTCAGAGTTCGCGCTTTTGATTGGCGATCCAACGATGCTCGGAAAAGCTGCTCGCAACACGCACGGATCGCAGCGCCAAACGACGCTCGCCGAAGCTCTGCGAGGGTGCGCGTGATGACACGTGGTATCGATGCGATGACGCGCGATCGAATTGTCACGATCGCGCGTCGCGAGCCCGAGCTGACGATCTCAGCGATCGCCGCGAGATTCGCGCTTTCCCGCGGCACCGTGCACGCGATCCTAAAAGCTGTCGGTCTCGCAGGTGCACGACGAAAGGCGAGGTCCCGATGAGCTTGCGCGATGATCGATATCCGCTCGGCGAACGCGGCGAGTATCCCGTGCGTCTCGTGCGTGCAGACGCCCGAGATATCGCACGCTCGATCCCCGGCGCTCACGCGCGAGGCACAGCCCTCTCGTGCACGTGGGATCTCGCGGCGTGCTTGGATCCACAGTCGATCGTGGCTGCGCTTGCAGATCCACGGTCAGTTGTAAAGCTACAGCATCCGACAGACTACGCAGGAATAGAGCGCTTCAGCGCGCTTAAAATTGGTGCGAAACTACGACCATACCAGCGTGAGGGTGTGGCGTTTTTGGCAGCACGAGCCTATGCGCTGTGCTGCGACGAGATGCGACTAGGCAAGACCGTCGAAGCGATCGCGGCTGCCGTGCTCACGGGTGCGGATCGAGTCGTCGTGATTCCGCCTGCGAGCGTACGATTGCAGTGGGCCAGTGAGATCCAAACGTGGACCGGAGATCGTGCGCTTTTACTTTACGGTCGCGCGGGCACCGAAGCTCGTTGGTGGCCGTCCCGCAAGCTCGTGATCGACATTGATGCGGCGTTAATCGAAGCACGATGGATTGTTGTGAATCCCGATATCTTGATCCCGCAGTCGCGTACTGACGCCGCAGGCCGAAGTTACATCGATCCTGAGCTATGTGGTTGGGGGCCGATCCTGACACGCCATAAAATCGATCTCGCGATCATTGATGAAATTCATCGCATGCGCGGCTGGCGATCAAAATCTGAAGCCGCGTCGAAAGCCGAAGTTGTGCGGCGGTTGCTAGATCCCGTAAGAGTCGTGTGGGGGCTGACAGGCACACCAATCATGGCGCACGTGCGAGACCTTTGGCTACAGTTGCAGCTAGTCGCGAAGTGCTGGGGCGAGAAGCCATTCACTTTCCACGCGCGGTATTGTGGGGGCGGGCATCGACAGATCGATACCGGCAACGGCGGATCGGTACGCGCCTGGTACGATGCGGGCGAGTCGAATCTCGGCGAGCTCGTGGCGCGTCTGCGCTGGATCCGGATTCAGCGATCGCAGCATGATGTGATCGCGGACCTGCCACTGAAAACACGCACCGTGCGCTGGCTCGATGCCAACACTATGCGTGGGGAGCTCGCGAGATCGAATGATCTTAAGTCGCGGCTGTATCGCGCACTGGCGAAGCTCGCACCTGTGAAGATTGAGGCATGCCTCGAAACCGTTGTCGAGGAGCTGGAACACGGATCTCGTGTGATCGTGTTCACGAAAATGGAGCGCACCGCGGCGCTGTTTCGTGACGCACTCGCAAAACACGCGGCAAAGAGTGCGGCTGGTGCTGCGCTTCGAGCCCGCGATCTCCGCACGTGGATCGTGACAGGCGAGACGACGCCAAACGCCGAAACGCGGTACACACTTGGTGCTGAATTTCGGCGGCACACTGGAGCTGCCTGCTGGATCGGCACGATTGACGCGTGCGCCGAGGGCCTAGATCTCTCAGGCGCGATGAGCGTGTATTTTCTCGAGGTGGCGCACGAGCCGTATAAGGTGCGCCAAGCCGAGATGCGCGCGTTCTTGCCGGGTGCGACGCGCGGACTTGCGATCTACTACTACGGCGTGCGTGACTCCGTAGATGAATCGTGGATTTCAAAACTCGTACCGCGACTGGAAAAGCTCGATGCGATCGCTGGTGACAGTGATGGAATCGATCTCGCAAACACGCTTCGGGGCGAGCTCGCAGAAATTTCCGCCGCTGAGATCCTCGCAGATCTCACGGCGCACATTGAAGGAGAAAAGTATGGCATGGAAAACGGCAAATGAGACGCAGCGAGCAGCGTATATCGCGCTGCTCGCGATTGACGATCCCGACGCTGAGATCGAGACCGTGCGCCGCTGGCTTGAAATCATGCACCACGAGGCTCGTCGAGAGCTCGTGACAGCGTTGTTTATTAATCTGTGCCGCGAGCAAGCCTCGTGCACGATCACGTGCGCCGAGGCGCTAATTGCGGCGGCTAGTGCGCTATTGAAGGATGCAAAAGTATGAGCGCGCAAAGAAACTCACGAGAACCGCGCAAGCCTCAGCTCCGCGATACGCGCTTCGGGATCGGGCGCTGCAACGGACGCACCGTGCAGATCGAGCTTGAGGTCACGCGTGGAACACATCGAGCATCATTGATCGTCGGTATCGTCACAGTGGTAATCGTAGCGGTCGCAATCGCAATCGCAATCACAGTTGCAAGAGGATAAACTTCAATGGCAAAGAAACAAAAACCAAGTTCAATTCTTGATCGGCTCGCGGTGTTCGTGAGCCAAGATTCGACGCGGCCGAACCTCATGCATGTGGTCGTCGAAGCGCACCGGGCGTGGGCCACCGACGGGCACCGTGCCCACATCCTCGGGCACACACAAGGTCTCCCGCCGGGATGTTATCTCGACGGCGTGCGCATTATCTCGGCGTCGGAAATGAAAATGCCAAACATCGACGACGTCATGCCGGACGCCGAAACACCCGTACGCCACACGATCTCAGCCGCGATACTTGCGGATATTCGCGAGCTCGTGGCGCTCGTGCGACCGCGGACTGAAATCTCGCTAAAACTCGGGACAGACGGAGCTAGCGTCGTGGTCGGAGGCCGATTCACTTGCTGCCTTGACGACGCGCCTCAAGCTAAGCTCAACATCAATCTGTGCTATTTGCTCGAGGCTCTCGATGATCTCGACGTGATCGACGAATTTGAGATCCGCGCCGAAAGCGCGACAGGACCACAGCGAATCGACCGCGCTGGCAACATCGCTGTGATTATGCCGAAGCTGTGATCTGCTTCGGAGATCGATCTCGCCGAGAAAGAAAAGAAAAATGACAAGCTGGAACAGTGCGCAAATTGCGCGCATCAATGCGCTCGTAAACGATCCAAACGTGACGCTCGCGTTCTACTGCTCAGACCAACACGGCAGACCTGCGAATGGAGGATCGAAAGATCCAAAATGGACGTGTTTCTCAGGAGCTGTACACGAAGTCACAGGTCCGTTGCAAATATGCAAAAACGCGCTGCATGCGACGTTCGAGCCGCATCGTTGGCTAGGATCTCGCGTATGGATTGTCGCGTTGTCACGGTTTGTCGTGTGCACTACAACAAAACTGGGTGCGCTACGTCGAGAGGTTATCGGCGAGATATTGCCCGAAGATTGCGTGTCCGCATCCGTAGGCGCGCGATTTGGTCTACGCGATCTCCGTGGAGCGAATCTCGAGTGCGTGAATCTTTCTGGTGCGTGCCTTATAGAAGCTGACTTCTCCGGAGCCCGCTGTGCCAAGTCCACGCTTACTCGAGCCAATCTCGCCCGGGCTAATCTTTCTGGCGCTGACTTTACTGGCGCCAATCTCATTGGCGCTTGTCTTATTGGTGCTTGTCTTATCAGAACCAATCTTACCGGCGCTTGCAGCGTCAGAGCCAACCTCTCTAGAGCCGATCTTTCTGGAGCCTGCCTTATCAGAGCCAACCTCTCTAGAGCCGATCTTTCTGGAGCCTGCCTTATCAGAGCCGACCTCTCTAGAGCCGATCTCTCTAGAGCCTGCCTTATCGGAGCCAACCTCTCTGGAGCCGATCTTACTGGAGCCTGCCTTATCGGAGCCAACCTCTCTAGAGCCGATCTTACTGGAGCCACGCTCGCCCGGGCTAACCTCACCGAAGTTGCGCTCTACCGAGCGAATCTCGCAGAAGCTGACCTCTCTGGAGTCGATCTCACTAATGTCGATCTTGTGGGGGTGGATCTCGGTGACTGGGTACGTGGTGAAGACAGATTCGCAAAGAGGCGCGCATGAAACTTCTCGACAAGTCGATCTCACCGAAATCAATAGACCCAGGCGGCGCATCACTTCGTGGCACGTCGAGACTTTCGATCGCGGCAGAGTGCGAGCTAAAGTGGGCGCTACGCTATAGGCTCGGACTTCGCGCACGGCCGAAATCTCACGACCTCGACAAGACCGTAGGGTCACTCGTGCATCTTTTGCTCTGTTATCACTACGCTGAACGTATGCTCGAGCCTCCTGCGTGGTTCTTTGAGCGTCCGTTGGATCGTGAGATCAATCGTGTAGCTACAGGACAGCCTCAAGCGATTGCGACAGCGCAAGAGTGTGTTGATGCCTATCGCCGATTCTACGCGAGCGAATCGGACCGATCGGTTGCGGTCGAGCACGAGATCGTGGTGACGCTTGGCGAGCTCGATCCCGCGTGTCCGGCAGCGCTTCGCGACGAGATCGTGACTGGGCGCTTCGATCGGATCTACGAGCACGGTGGAGCGCTCATTGCCGACGACTACAAAACGCAAGCGAGTAAAGGCGCGAGGCTCTACGCATTCGACGCACAACGCTGGAGCGTGAATCGCCAAGCTCTGCTCTATTTATATTTGCTCCGAATCGCATTTCCAGCGCGCGAAGTCGCGGGCTTCGTAATTCGCCAAATCAAACAGTATCCACCTTTTGATTTCAAGCGCCACGTGATTCCAATCGATACCCAGGCGTATGCTGCGCTGCCCGCAATCGTGACCGCTGCTGTGCGCCGCGAGGTCGAGCTGGCGCGCGAGCTCGAACGGCGCAAACCGCGACGCACGGGCATCATGGTCGATGCTTGTCACGCGTACAATCGACACTGCGAATTCTACGACCTTTGCTACGCCGAATCGGCGGAAGAGCGAGATCGCGTGCAGCGAAACGACTTCGAGGGTGCTTGACACGCAAACACGATTAGCTAGACAAGCGAAACGGAAGAGAGAGAACGACGTGAATATTGACGACCTAATCACCAAACCTCGGGACGTGCGCGCAGATGCAGTCGCACTCAACTTTTTCGGCCAGACGAAGACTGGCAAGACGACGGAGGTTGCAAAAGCATTTTCCGATTACCTGTGGATCGTGACCTCACCAACGATTCTTGCGCCCTATTACGACTGGTTCGCGACTAATCGTGCCGAGGCTACGGCCGCGAGAAACAGAGTGCCAGTTGCGACGATATATTTGCCTGAGCGCGATCCAGCAGATCCATGCAAGCCATTCAGGCAGCGCCAATGGATGATCGACTTCTTGGTCCAGTGGTCGCTGGATTGTCGTGATGGCAAAGCGAAGTTCCCGGGTCTCGTGATCGACGAGCTGTCCACGTACGCTGATCGTGTGTGGCCCGAATTCCTCGAGGCTGCTGGCGGGCGTAAAGGCATGCATCGCGCAGTTGCGGAATACGTAGAACACTTTCGCTTTTTTTGCCAGATTCCGCGCACGCCGTGGGGTCGAGATCTGGTCACAATTTCGCACAAGGCTGACGCGAAATACGACAACGACGAGGACTCACCGACGCGCGGAAAATTTCGGCATCCGGCGGGCCCAAAGTTCGCGATCGGCTCAGTCGTGCGTGACGTGTGCCAAGAGTTCGACGGCGTGATCGAGGCTGCGTTGGATGGCGTTGGTGATCGCTCATGGATCACGATTGGCAACGACATCACTTACCGCGGATTCAGGCGATTCGCGCTCGATGGCGTGCCGATCAAAGACAGCGAACCGTTCGGTTTTCCGTCGCGAATTCGCAAAGCACTCGACGGCGCACGCGAAAAGAAAGCGAGGGCCTGATACCGCGCTGTGAACCTGGAGCTCATCAGCGTGCAGAAGTAATCTAGCGGGCGCAACCGCTCGCTATAACCGCGGTTAAAACCGCACTCAACAAGGAGCTGAGACAATGGCAAATAACAATATTCCGCAAATCACGTTCGACGGCGCAGATCAGTGGACGCCGCAAGGCGGAAGACGCAACGATCTGCTCTCGCACAACGGCTACTTCAAATCTGAGATTGCGAGCGTCGAAGTGGAGCAATCCAAGAGCGAGGCAAAGAACTGGCAATTCGTTGTCAGGCACGTGATCCGAGACGAGGACAATCTGGGCAAGACAGTGTACGGCTATTATCCGTTCACTGGACTCGTGGCGAGAGGCAAGAGCGAGGGTCAGCCGAACGTACTCCGTGTGTACGATCTGCTGTTCTCGACCGGCGCAACGAAGGATCAAATTGCGGCGCTCAAAGGCAAGTCACTTGATCCGGCGACGTTTGCGGCGAAGCTCGTCGGCAAGCTGAGTTTCATCTACTGCGTGGCCGACGAATGGGAGGGTCGCTTTTCGAGCAAGCCCAGTCCACTAGTGGCGAGCTCCGGAACGGCCGAAAATCGTTATCTTCAAGCGATCGCGACAAACTCACACCGCGATCCTCTGCCCGAGGTTGCGCGTGCACAGCTCGCGGGCGGAACTGCGACGAAACCGGCGAGCACGTCGAATGGATCGATGACGACTCAAGCACCCGCCGTACCGCCAACCAGCGCAACGGATTTGTTTTAGTAGCGTAAGTTGCGCGCGGATCGTAAATCCGCGCGCTGTGCGCCTGGTCGTAGGACTGCCGTGGGTGTTCTCTCTCTCCTTCCTCCCACGGTATCAGGTGCGATTCCTGACGGACGCTTTTGTGCTTGAGGATCTCGATTTCACGCCTCTGCAATCCGCCGAGGCTGCGCACGCAAGAGCAGTCGCGACAGGCGCGCGGTGCTCTGAGTGCCCGCTATACGGCTGCCGCAAAGGACCCGTGCTCGCTGAGCTGCCGACGGACACGGCAAGTGGCCTCGTGATCGTGGGCGCATATCCACAAGATGAAGATGTGAGCCGCGGGCGTCCGCTCGTAGGTCGTGTCGGCGAATTTGTAGGCCTAGCGCTGCTCACTGAGCACGTGACCCGAACGTCGTGCGCCGCAACTAGCGTGATCAAATGCCAGCCACCAGACGACTATGAAAAGTTGGCGCGTAAATGGAAGCGTGCTGGTGTGTGCGACCCCGTAGAATGCTGCGCGCCGTCGTTTCATCACGATCTCGAAGCCGCAAAGGGTCGCACAATTCTCACGCTCGGTGCATTAGCGCTCGAAGCTGTTGCGCGACTCTACCAAATTCCAGTTGGCAAAGCTGAGCGCCGAGAGACGAAGCGACGTGGCCTAGCAAAAATCAAAGCGCAGCGAGGTCACCCATTCATCCTGCCCGATAATCGCGTGCTTATGCCCGCGCTCTTGCCCTCGACAACGATGCACCGCGATCAAGCGTATATGCTAGAGCCGACACGGCGTGACATTCGACGTGCTGCACAAATCGCGAAACGTGGGCACGCGCTCAATTTTGTCGATGGCCGTTATTTGTTACGCCCGACGCTTGAAGATGTGATCGCGTGGATCTCTCAGGCTCTCGAGATCCGCGTCAAGTTGATGGTTGACATCGAGACGAATGGAAAATCACGTGACGCCTTGATTCGCTGCGTTGGTCTTGGGTATCGCGATTCCGCAAACGTCGTGCAGGTGATCGTGATTCCGCTGCACGTGTACGGTGGCACAGCTTATTGGCAACCACACGAACAGCCGCAAGCCGAACATTGGATTCGTCGCGCGCTCACGGAGCTCGTCTCTCAGTTTGCCTACGGTCAATTCGATACCGCGCGCTTGATTCGTGAAGACCTCTATTCACCATCGAAGCCGTGGGCGGATCTCCTAGTGGCGCATCACAACACGCGTGACAACGACACGCCGCACTCGGTCGCGTTCGTGACTTCGCGACTCGAGATGGATTGGCCACTGCACAAAAACGACATTGACCTAAAGGACGCAGAAGGAATCGATAACGACGAGAACTTGTGGCTCTATAATGCGCGTGACGTGATGGGACAGATTCTCGGGCTCGAGCTCGTGAAGACGTGGATCAACCTCGACGCGACCACGAAACAGAACGATCTTGATCATCGTAAGGTGATTCTCGCGCGTGACATGGGCGAGCGCGGGTGCGTGATTGATCTCGCTGAGAAACAACGGTTGCACGATGTTTTTACCGCGCGCGAAGCTGAGCTCCTCGCTTCAATGCGTCGCACAACAGGAATCGCAGCACTCAATCCAAATTCACGTAATCAAGTCGCCGATTGGATCTACGGCACGAAGCACCTTACACCAGCACTCGCGACCGGCGGTTTGGAATGGGAAGAAGGTGAAGACGCGGCGGTTTCGATTCCTGCGTTCCTCGCGCTCTACGACTCGGCGACCGAAGCCGATGTGATTCAGTTTCTCGACGACTGGATTATGTTTCGCAGCGTGATGAAATTGCGCTCATCGAACGTGGACAATCTTCAGCTTGTGTTTGATGTACCGTGGCCCGAGCTCGCGCGCGTGCATCCAAACTTTAACGCGCACGTCGTGCCTAGCGGGCGATTCTCGTGCTCCGAGCCGAACGTACAGCAGTGGGCGTCACGTGGTGTCGAGAACATGTGGAAGATGCTCGTCGCGCCTCCCGGGCACGTGTACGTGGCCGCGGATTTCGACCAGATCGAGGTGCGAATCTACGCGGCTGAGAGCGGTGATCGCCATATGCGCAAGGCGATCCTTGATGGACTCGATCCGCACGCGCTCAACTTCGCGACGATGATCGCGCGCTCTGAAACCGAGCTCCAAAATACGTATCAACAGATCGTCGCGTGGAAGAAATCACACGACAAAACGCTACAAACCAAAGCGAAGTACCTGCGTACGATCGCGAAGCGTCTCGCGTTCTTGATCTTCTACGGTGGCCGCAAGGCCAAGCTGTTCTCAACGATGCGTGGTGATCGAGACAAGGCGACAGGTAGGCGCTCGTTCGCAGATCTGAAACCGGCGCAAGTCGAAGCGTGGTTCGAAAACTTTCTCGCTGCGCATCCTGAGCTTCAGCCGTGGCAACAACGCGTGCTAAATTTCGTAGCGCTCCATCGCTATTCGGTAGAGCGCGTCGGCGGACGTAAGCGCTGGTTTCTTGACGGCGCGGGAAACGACGCTGTGAATCACACGATTCAAGGTGCCGCTGCCGCAATTTGCGATCGTGCGATTCTTGAAATCGACGCAGACTTACGCAAGCTCGCGTGGTCTCGATGGAGCGGCGTTAATCTACAGATTCATGATTCAATCGCAGCAGTCGTGCCCGAGGATCGCGTCGAGGAAACGAAAGTAATCTTCGCGCGCGCAATGACGCAGCAAATCGACGACATACCAATAACCGCTGAAGTGGGCGCCGCAAGGTGTCTTGCGGACGCTTAACAGAGGAAAGAAAATGCTTCACCAATTCGCGCTGCCTCTTGATCTGACCGACAAGTCAGCACCGCGAGAGAACGACAAAATAACAGCCGAGCGTAGGCGCACACAAGCAAACAAGGTGCTGCGCTCATCCATAACATCAGAGTGGTACACGCCGCCGGAAGTGATTGATCGTGTCCGTAAAGCGTTCAGTGGATCGATCGAACTGGATCCGTGCTCGAGCGAGCTCGCAAATCAAGTCGTCGGCGCACTGTACTACTTTAGCGCCGACGGGCTCAGCTCTTCGTGGGACGCGAAGACGATCTTCGTGAACCCGCCTTATTGCAATGAGAC
>Ga0209619_10004162_pt1 | contig 10301 bp, 11 predicted proteins | sample Rifsed16ft3_FD_184011 | JGI IMG/M metagenome (GOLD analysis project Ga0209619, IMG submission 184011) | Soil microbial communities from Rifle, Colorado, USA - sediment 16ft 3 (version 2) | ecosystem: Environmental > Terrestrial > Deep subsurface > Rock core/Sediment | place: Rifle, Colorado... | reverse complement strand
GTCGAGGATGGTGGCCGGCACGAAGTCGCCCGGCCGCGCCAGGTCCTCGAGCCGCGCCACCAGCTGCCAGGTGCGGCCGAAGACGCGCTCCTTCTCAGACTCCAGGACGCTCGGCTCGAGGTAGTAGCGCGACGGCAGAGTCGATGCCCGAGCGAGCGGAATCACACGACTTTGGTCTGGTGCCGCCCCGCTCATGGCCGTAGAGTGTACGGACGCGTCCGGGGCAAGGAAGTGCGGATCCCTGCGACGCCGTGTGAGGAGGAGTTGATGATTCCCAGTAAGCGAGCCGCATTCATAGGTGCGGCCTTCATCCTTCTGGCGGCGGCATGTGCCGGCCCGGCCGCGACCCCGACCCCTGCGCCTTCCTCCGGCTGGGCGGCCGCGAGCCCGTCCCCTGTGCCCGTACCTGCCTGCTCGGTACCCGGTGCGGACGTCTCGGGGTCCGCTGCCGGCGGAGGGGTGGTGGCGGAGGGCGCCTGGGAGCCGGCGCCCCGGGAGGCCGGAGCGGCCTCGGGCGGCAACGGCGCCGGCGAGTGAGCGCCCGCAGACGCCACCCCGGAGCCGAAGGTCAGACCCGCCAGGCGTTCGAGGCGTTCGAGGCGGGAGACGAGGCCTTCGGGGGTGGCGTCGGCTTCGGGAACGGTGGCGCGGATCAGGGCGAGCTCGAGGGAGAGGCGGGGGGAGGTGGTCCAGCGCATGTCGGTCTGGGCCTCGATGAGCAGGGAGATAACACGTGCGAGCTCGGCGGGCGAGTACTTGGCGGATTGGGCGGTGAGGTGCTCGGCCTCCTGGTCGGTGGCGTCCAGGAGCTCGTGCTGGCCGGGGGCGGTTCGGGCGATCAGGAGGTCGCGGAAATGAGACAGGACCTCGTTGGTGACGTGGCGAAGGTCCTGGCCTTCCTGGACGAGCGCGGCCACGAGCTCGAACACACTCTTTGCGTCACCGACAGCCACGGCGTCGGCGAGCGCGTACTGCACGTCCTGGCGGCCGGAGCCGATCAGCGAGGTGACGATGGCCTCGTCGATCTCGTTGCCGCCCAGGACCGAGGCCTGGTCCAGCAGCGACAGGGCGTCGCGGAAGGAGCCCTCGGACTGGCGGGCCATCGCGTGGGCGGCGGGTTCGGACAACGAGATGTCCTCGTCCTTGGCGACGCGCAGGAGGTGCTCGGCGACGACTTCCATCGAGCCGCGACGGAAGTCGAAGCGCTGGGTGCGGCCGACGATCGTGGGCGGCATCTTGTGCGGCTCGGTCGTCGCGAGGACGAACCGCACGCCCACGGGGGGCTCCTCGAACACCTTCAGCAGCGCGTCGAACGCCTCGCGCGACAGCCGCTGCGCCTCGTCGATGATGTACACCTTCTCGCGGCCCTGGACCGGGGCGGTTGGCGCCTTCTCGCGGAGATCGCGGGCGTCGTCGACACCGCCGTGGCTCGCGGCGTCGATCTCGACGACGTCCAGGTGCTGGCCCTCGCGTATCGAGACGCACTGGTCGCACGTGCCACAGGGCTCGGGCGTGGGACCCTGCTCGCAGTTGACCATCTTCGCGAGGATCCGAGCGGTCGACGTCTTGCCGGTCCCGCGCGGACCGCAGAACAGGAACGCGTGGGCCAGCCGGCCCTCGCGGACGGCCCCGGAGAGAGCGCGGATCACGTGGTCCTGCCCGAGCACCTCGCCGGGCCCCTGCGGCCGGTACTTCCTATAGAGGGACTGGTACTGCTTGTCCTCGGCCACGCTCACCCCTCGACGACGCCGCTCGGCCGGGGAAGCCTACGGGAACGATGTGGTGGCCGTGCACCCGCCGTCGACCACGTCGGACTCGAGCGCATCACCGGCCGGTTGCTCCGGTCAGGCGTCCCCGCGGCACCCGCCAGCGCCCGCTTACGGCTGCTCCCTTCCGGGCCTGACCGGGTTCACAGGTTGGCGTCGCGCGGGACCCGACCTTCAACGCTCCGTGCCGGGAGCGACTGCGGACCCGACGGGCCTCGGGCGGGGATTCAGCCCCGCTGAAGCGGATCGCGGGTACAGGGCACCGCTAGCTCCCCGCCTAGCACGGCCACCTCGGCGAGTATACGCGCGGCTCCGACACGCCCTCCCCGAGCAGAGCGGACCCCTGCGGGATAGGTCGGGCCGCTTCGGTAGGCTGCCGGACCGATGCTTCCGGTCGGCTCGGTCCTGGTCGATTTCGACGGCACGGCGTGCTCACACGACGTCGCCGAGCACCTGCTGATCGAGTTCGGCGACCCCTCGTGGCCCGAGTACGACGCGGCGTGGGCGCGTGGGGAGATCGACACGCGCGAGGTCGTGACGGCCCAGGCGGCGATGCTGGACGCGCCGCTCCAGGAGATGATCGCGTTCGCGCTGCAGCACTGCGCGCTCGATCCCACCTTCGGGCCGTTCGTGCGCTGGCTCGAGGGCCTCGGCGTGCCCACCACCCTCGTCTCGGACGGGTTCGGCTTCTACATCGGACCCCTGCTCCAGGCGGCAGGTATGGACGACGTCGGCGTGGTCACGAACACGTGGTCGCCCAGCGGGCAGGGGGCGATCCGCTACGGCAACGGACACCCCGAGTGCGTGGGGTGCGGGACCTGCAAGATGAACGCGGTGCTCGCCGCGCGTGCGGGGGGGCCGGTGGCATTCGTCGGCGAGGGGCGGTCAGACCGGTACGCGGCGCTGTACGCGGACGTCGTGTTCGCCAAGGACGTGCTCGTCGACGTCGCGCGGGCCGACCGCGTTGCATTCCTGCATTGGGACACGTTCGACGACGTTCGCGGAGCGCTCGAGACGCTGGACGAGCTGCCTGGCCCCGTGGGCGGCGAGCGGTGTCCGGGGTGGCGGCTCCCGTGAGCCTCGACCTGCCCGAGGGCTTCACGTCTCGCCCCGCCACGATGGGGGACGCGGAGGCCGTCACGGCCGTGATCGCCGCCTCCGAGACCCACCACATGGGGTTCGCCAACGTCGACGTCGACGACGTCCTGGCCGACTACAACGGCGCCACGGACCTCGCCCGGGACTCCCTCCTGGTATTCGAGGGCGACCGGCTCGTCGCCGAGATGCTCGTGGAGAACGGGCGGTACGCGGCCGGGACCGTGCACCCCGCGGCCGAGGGTCGTGGTATCGGCACCGCGATCCTGCACTGGAGCCGGGGGATCGCGCGCCTCCAGGGCGGGACCGTGGTCGGCGGGACCGTGCTGGACGCGAACGAGCCCGCGAGGAGGCTGTTCCTGGCCAACGGGTACGAGCCGTACTGGGAGTCCTGGATCCTGGAGATCCGCCATGACGCCGAGCCTGCGCCGCCGGCGCTGCCCGACGGGGTCCTCATCCGGCCCTTCGAGCCGGGCGAGGAGGCGACCATCCACCGGGTGATCGAAGACGCGTTCGCCGAATGGGAGAGCCGCCCACCCAACGCGTACGAGGAGTGGAGCGCGTGGGCGCTCGGGCGCCGCGGCTTCGAACCATGGATGCTGCCCGTGGCCGTCGACGGCCGCGAGATCGTGGGCACCGCCTTCCTGATCCGCTATCCGAACGACGGTGGCTGGGTGCAGCAGCTCGCGGTGGGCAAGGACCACCGCGGCCGCGGGCTGGGGCGGGCCCTGCTGCAGCACGCGTTCGGCGAGTTCTTCCGCAGGGGCGAAACCCTTACCGGGCTCTCGACGGACTCGCGCACCGGAGCCCGCACGCTGTACGAGCACGTGGGCATGCACGTGAAGTCCTCGTACACGCACTATGCGTCCGAGCTGTAGCTGCCTGGCGGAGGCCGCGGGGCTCCGTCGAGCCGAGGGTGATCCGCTCCCCACGAGGATGCCCCCGACCCACTCGCCACCTCGCGCGCTGCCCGAGGCATCCGCGGTGCGTCACGCTCGCGATCGGTGTCCTCGTTGCGCCTCGAGGTCTGTGCAGGCGAGGATGGGCGCATGGAGATCCCCAGGACCCGCTTCGCACGCACGAGTGACGGCGTGCACATCGCCTACCAGGTCGTAGGCGACGGGCCGATCGATCTCGTCCTCGTCGCATCGGGTCTGGGGCTCGGTCAGATCTGGCGCGGTCTGCGAACGGGTTCGTTCCTGAAGCGGCTCGCCTCGTTCAGCAGACTGATCCTTCTCGACCGACGAGGAACGGGCCTTTCGGATCACATCCTCGACCAGGCGCAACAGCTCACACTGGAGGGCCGGATGGAGGACGTTCGAGCGGTCATGGACGCCGCAGGATCGCCTCGGGCTGCTCTCCTCGGGCTGGACGCCTCTGGTGGGTCTGTCGCGGTGATGTTCGCCGCGACCCTGCCCGAACGCACTGCCGCTCTCATCGTGTACGGGGCGAGCGCGAGAGAGGTCCGGGCGCCCGACTACCCGATCGGTCCCACCCTCGCCGAGTTCGACGCCGAGGTCGCTGAGATCGAGCGTAGCTGGGGCACGGAGGAACTCGCTCGGAGATGGGTCGCGTCGCTGTACCCCGCAGCCCAAGACGACCCCGCCGAAGTCGAGGACTACGTCGCCTGGATGCTCTCCCTCGGCGGTCCTGGCGATGCCGCGATGGGGTCGCGCGTCGATCGAGATACTGATATCCGCGATCTGCTGCCGTCGGTTCGCGTGCCCACTCTCGTCATCCATCGGCGCGACGACGCGCACGAGGTCGAACACGGTCGGTACCTGGCGGCCCACATCCCGGGCGCCGAGTTCACGGAACTGCCTGGTGACGCGCACATGTGGGATGTCGGAGACGACCTCCCCGCGGAGGTTGAGCGCTTCCTCGCGACGATCCGTCAGGAGGAGATCGAGCTCGACCGCTACCTCGCGACGGTGCTGTTCACCGACATCGTTGGTTCAACGTCGATCGCGGCCGCTGGTGGGGACCGCGCCTGGCGCGCCCTCGTGGAGGAGCACCATCACATCATCCGGGGTGCGCTCGCGCGATACCGGGGTACCGAGATGGACACGGCCGGCGACGGGTTCTTCGCGACGTTCGACGGTCCTGCCCGCGCGGTCCGCTGTGTGCTCGCCGCGATCCAGAGCCTCCGCCACCTCCCGATCGAGATCCGCGCCGGTGTCCACACCGGCGAGATGCAGACCATCGATGGCAAGGCTGGCGGCATCGCCGTGACCCTCGGTGCACGTATCGCAGGGATGGCAGACCCGTCCCAGATACTCGTCTCTCAGACCGTGAAGGACCTCGTCGCTGGCAGTGGCCTCACCTTCGAGGACGCCGGGTGGCACGAGCTCAAGGGCGTCCCCGACAGCTGGCACCTCTACCGCGTGGCTTACGAACCGGCCTGAGGACGAGCGGATAGGCGGATCGTGTCTTCACTTGGCGGGCGGTAGCTCGGTCGGTCAGAGCACCGACCGAACGTCGGGGGGTATCTGGCGGAGGCCGCGGGATTCGAACCCGCGAGGCGGTTGCCCGCCTACACGCTCTCCAGGCGTGCCCCTTCGTCCGCTCGGGCAGGCCTCCGACGACGAGTCTAACGAGCGCGGCGAGCCCACCGGTCCTGCGCCCGTAGCATGCAACGCGTGGCGACTGACGCGGTGGTCGTGGGCGGGGGCGCGATCGGAGTCGCGTGCGCCCACTACCTCGCCGAGGAGGGCCTGCGGGTCACCCTCGTAGAGCGCTCCGAGCTCGGTGGCGGCTGCTCGTTCGCCAACGCGGGCCTGATCTGCCCGGGCCACTCCCAGGCGCTCCCCGGGCCCGGCGTCCTCGGCGAGGGGCTCCGCGCCCTGATCAGGAGGGACGGCCCCTTCACGATCCGGCCGCGCGCGGGGCTCGGGGTGGTGCGATGGCTCCTCCGGTTCCTCCGCTCGAGCGACGCCGGGACGTACCGGCGCTCGACCGCGGCCCTCGTAGGGCTGTCGAGGCTCTCCCTCGAGCTCTACCGCGACCTCGTGGACCGAGGCCAGGTCGAGCTCGACCTGCGGCGAGGTCCGCTGATCACAGCGTTCGTCTCCGAGGGCTGGCGGCGAGTGGCGGAGGCGGAGCAGGAGGAACTCGACCACCTGGGGTTCTCTTCGCGCATCCTCGGGTTGGACGAGCTGCTGGGGCTCGAGCCCGCGCTGGGGCCGGCGAACCGCGGTGCGCTCGTCATCGAGGATCAGGCCTGGGGAGACTGCCTCGCGTACGTGCGCTCGCTCGCGGCCGGGCTCCCCTCGAGAGGCGTCACGATCCTCGAGCACACACGCGTCCACCGCCTGCTGGCGAAGGGCGGACGGACCAGGGGCGTCTTGGCCGGTGACCCGGCCGAGCCGATCCCCGCCGACCTCGTCGTCATCGCCGCCGGCGCGTGGAGTCCCTCGCTCTCGGCCCAGCTCGGCCTGCGGCTCCCGATCCAGCCGGCGACCGGGTACAGCTCGACGATGCCGACCTGGGACGGGGCGCCTAGCCTGCCGGTCATCGTGCACGAATCACGCGTCGTGATCCTCCCGCTCGGCGACCGCGTCCGGTTCGCCGGGACCCTGGAGCTCGCCGGGTTCCGGCGCGAACCCGACCCCGTGCGCTACCGCGCCGTCGTGCGCTCGGGCTCGCAGGCCCTCCGGCGGCCGCCGCCCACCGAGGGCGAACCGTGGTTCGGGTACCGGCCGCTCCTGCCCGACGACCTGCCCGCGATCGGCTGGGCGCCGGGCCTGCAGGGCGTTCTGGTCGCCACCGGGCACGGCACCCTCGGCTTCACGCAGTCCCCGGCGACCGGCATGCTGATCGCCGATCTCGCCGCCGGCAGACCGCCCTCGATCCCGATGGAACCGTTTCGCCCGGGTCGGTTCTGAGACCTTGCCTTCGCGGAGGTTGAGAACGGCAGCGGCCGCCCCGGAGGGCGGCCGGCGCTCGCGGAGGCGACAGGATTCGAACCTGTGAGGGGCGGATTAGGCCCCTAACCGCTTTCGAGGCGGTCCCGTTCGTCCGCTCCGGCACGCCTCCGCGGCGGAGTCTAGCAAGGCAGGTCGCGCCGGCCTGTGCGAGGATTCCGGTGCTCATCGCGCGAACGGAGGTCGGAACCGTGAAACCCGATCGACTGAAGGAGATCCCGCTCTTCTCGGACCTGTCAGGCGACGACCTGGAGCGGCTCGGAGGCTGGACCGACGAGGTCGACCTGCCGGCGGGCAAGCCCCTGATCAGCCAGGGGAACTTCCCGCACGAGTTCATGGTGCTCGAATCGGGCACCGCGGAGGTGACCCACGACGGCGAGCACCTCGCCGACCTCGGCCCCGGCGACTTCTTCGGCGAGATGGCACTGCTCGAAGAGCAGCGCCGGATGGCATCGGTCATGACGACGAGCGAGGCCACGGTCATCGTGATGCACGCCCGGAACTTCCACGCCATGGAGGAGGCCATGCCCGAGGTCGCCGCCAGGATCCGCGAGGTGATGGAGGAGCGCCGCCGGGAGCACGAAGCCAAGGGGATCGAAAGCTAGCGGCAGCCGCGACGCGGTCCCGATGCGCAGGAGTCGCGGGCGCCGGTGGCCTATGATGTCCCGGTCGGTCGAGCTAGATGAAGGAGATGACGATGCTCGACGTCGCTGACATCGATCTCGCCACGCTTGCGGAGGCCCTCGAGGACCACTCGGGTGACACCGAGTGGTGGTTCGACCCCCGGTCCGGAGAGGTGGAGCCCAGGCCGAGCGAGCACTCGCTGGATCAGGACGGACAAGACCACCCGGACGAGGACGCCCTCGTCATTGTCTATCCACTCGCGTCCGGGATCGGGTACCGGGACATGGAGGACTTCGTCTCCAGGGTTCGCGATCCGAGCGCCCGAGAGCTGCTGCGGCGCGCGATCGAGGGCCGAGGCGCCTTCCGTCGGTTCAAGGACACCCTGTTCGGGTTCCCCGACCTGCGGGAGGCGTGGTTCGCGTTCCACGATTCGCGGGCCGAGCGACGTGCGCTGGAGTGGCTCTCGCAGGAGGGGGTGATCGATCCCGAGGTCGCGGAGCGCGAAACCGCGCTGCGGCCCGACCCGGAGCACCCCAGCCTCGGTGAGATCCTCGACCCCGAGGACGTGGCGCGCGCCGTCGGCACCGATCTTCGAGAGCTATACGGGGATCGGCTCCGGCAGGTGGTGTTGTTCGGGTCCTGGGCGAGGCGCGACGCTCACCCCGAATCCGACATCGACGTCCTGATCGTCCTTGACCGGGTCGACTCGGCCTGGGAGGAGCTGCGCCGCATGGACGCCGTCCTATGGCGGCATTCCGTCGCGAACGACACCTTGGTCTCGGCCACGCCGGTGTCGGAGGACGACCTCGCGGACGGCAGATGGCCGCTCCTTCGGCGCGTGCGGGCCGAGGGACTCCAGGTAGCGTGAGGGAACCCGACCAGCGCAGTCGAAGCCGCCGGGAGATCGCCGCCGCTCGCCTGCTGGCCTCCGAGGGGTTCCCCGCACAGGCGGTCTCGAGGGCGTACTTCGCCGCGTTCTTCGCCGCAGAGGAAGCCCTGCTCGCTCTCGGCGAGACGCGGTCCAAGCACGCCGGGGTCGTGTCGGCGTTCGGCCGCCGAGTGGTCAAGGAGGGAGGGCTCGAGGAGCCGACGGGGCGGCTCCTTCGGTCCTTGTTCGAGCGGCGGAACCAGGCGGACTACGTCCCGGTCGAGGTGCCGCCCGAGGAGGCCGAGCTCGCGATCGCCGACGCGGAGCGGTTCGTCGACGCCGTACACGCGTGGCTCCGGGGTCGCTCCGACCCCGCCGGCTGACCGGCCGGTCGACGAGTCGGGTCAGCGGCGGTCGCGGAAGAACGATCGCAGCACCTCGCCGCACTCGTCCTGCAGCACACCGCTAGTGACCTCGACCGCGTGGTTCAGCCGCGGATCCCGCACCAGGTCGCCGAGCGAGCCGGCGAACCCCGCCTTGGGGTCCAGCGCCCCGAACACAAGCCGATCCACCCGCGCGAGCACGAGCGCCCCCGAGCACATCGCGCAGGGCTCGAGCGTCACGTAGAGCGCGCACCCCTCGAGGTGCCACGAGCCGAGTACCCCCGCCGCCTGGCGGAGCGCGAGGATCTCCGCATGGGCGGTGGGGTCCTGGTCGCGCTCGCGCGCGTTGCCGGAACGGCCGAGGACCTCCTCGCCGCGGGCGACCACCGCTCCGACCGGGACGTCGCCGGCCTCGGCCGCCGCCCGGGCTTCCTCGAGCGCGATCCTCATGAGGCGCTCGTCGGCTCTCACGGCTCAGTACCGGTCGATCTCGCGCAGGCGGTCGTCGCTGATCCCGAAGTGGTGCGCGACCTCGTGCACGATGGTGTGCGCGACGACCTCGCGCAGGTGCTCCTCGTCGCGCGAGACCCGCTCGATCGTCCGCTTGTAGAGCGTGATCGTGTCCGGGAGCACGGCCCCCGAGTAGAACTCGCCCTTCGAGGTGAGCGGGATCCCGTGGTACCGGCCGAGCAGGTTCGGCTCGTCGCGCGGTGGGCGGTCCTCGACGATCACCTCGACGTTGTCCATGCGCTCGAGCACCCAGTCCGGGAGCGAGTCGAGCGCCTCGGAGACGAGCTCCTCGAACCGCGTGCGGTCGACCACGTCAGGCCCGCTTCTTCGCGAGCGCACTGATCGCCTCGAGCACCACGCGGTGCGCGAGCATCGCCGTGACCTCGCTCTGGTCATACGGCGGCGAGACCTCGACGACGTCCATCCCCACGAGGTCTACCCGCCCGACGATCCGCCGGACCGCGCGGAGAAGCTCGCGCGGGAGCATGCCCCCCGGCTCGGGCGTCCCGGTCCCCGGCGCCATGCCCGGGTCCACGACGTCGATGTCGACCGAGAGGTAGATGCACTCGGGGCCGTCCAATGCCTCGGCGATCGCGTCGGCGATGACGGCCTCGGCGCCACGCTCCTCGATCTCGACCATCGAGTGCCATCGCAGGCCCTGCTCCCGCATCCAGTCGAACACCTCCTGCTCGGGCCAGTAGCCGTGGAGCCCGACCTGCACGAAGTTGCGTCCGGCGATCCACCCCTCGTCGATCAGCCGGCGCATCGGCGTCCCGTGCGAGATGAGCGATCCGCTGACGGTGTCCGCGGTGTCGGCATGGGTGTCGAAATGGACGACGCCCACCGAGCGCGGGTGCCGGAACCGAGCCACCGCAGCCGCAGAGGGGTACGTGATCGAGTGGTCGCCGCCCAGCACGATCGGGATCGCGCCGGTGCTCGCGACGCGGAACACCTTCTCGTGGATCACGCGAAGCGCGCGGGCATGGCGCGAGGACACGACGGGCGCGTCGCCCGCGTCGACGACCTTCACCTTCCGGAAGGGCTCGACCTCGAGCTGGATCGACCACGCCTCGAGCGTTCCGAACGCGGTCGGCGCCGCGCGGATGGCCATCGGCCCGAACCTAGCTCCCGG
>Ga0209619_10004161_pt1 | contig 10301 bp, 10 predicted proteins | sample Rifsed16ft3_FD_184011 | JGI IMG/M metagenome (GOLD analysis project Ga0209619, IMG submission 184011) | Soil microbial communities from Rifle, Colorado, USA - sediment 16ft 3 (version 2) | ecosystem: Environmental > Terrestrial > Deep subsurface > Rock core/Sediment | place: Rifle, Colorado... | reverse complement strand
GCAGTCCTGTTAGTATTCGCCTCGATGCAACTGTTTCAGGCAACCAAGAAGTTCGAATTCGACCCTGCGAAAGTTCAGGGGCCGTGGGCAGAGAGAAACGGCATCGTCATCGGAGTCGCTTTCACAGCACTGAACCCTTTCTTCATCCTCTGGTGGGGAACAGTAGGTGCCACGCTTACAAATGAGGCGCTTGCACTTGGGGCCTTAGCTGGTGTTATGGCAATGTTCGCAGCCCACATCTGGATGGATTACGCTTGGCTGGGCGGAACCGCGACACTTGTGGGACGCGGAAAGCTGGTCTTGGGAAAATGGTACCGCGTACTTCTAGTCGCATTCGGTGTAGCAATGATCTACTTCGGAACATCGTTCATTCTTTCTTCGATTGTCTGACTTGTGGACAGTCACACGACCTGTTGAATGGGCTTCTCCACCGGGACAAGACCCGGAAAATATATGCGTGAAGCGTAACCGAACGTCCAACCACACGGGCAACATGATACGTTTCTACTAAGCAGCACGTTAGTTGATAACGGCGAGAACCGTGAGAATCCGGGGAAAAACTGCAAGTTCCCTTCTCCTGGGTCTCTTTGTTAGCCTGAGCATCGTAGCACTGATGACGGTGGCTCCCGTCCAAGCCGCTAAGCCCAGTGGCGGCGGCGGTGGGGGAGGCTCAACCTATTCCTGCTCTGTCTCTGTGAGCGTCGCTTCGAGTACGTTTTCGGTCAAGACCACCGTCAACTCTGCAAGTGGATCGCTACCTGGTCCAAGTGAAACCGATTACGTCTCCTCGTACCAGAATGGAGTACTGTACAATACCCAGTCAAAGACGTACTCAGTCGCGAAGAATACGGCCACAGTTACTGTCAGCGTGCCCGTGCCTGCCAACGGAGCCGGAGCGTACTCGTTCCAGTCTACGATACTCGATAGCAGAGGGAAACAGATGACATCCTGTACCGGGACCTACTCCCTGTAGCAGGACGCAGCCAAACCTCTCTTCTTTTTTCTTTAGTCCGCGGCGAAGTCTATTTTCGCTGGAAGATGCCGATGGGAATTCTCTGCTTCTTCAGAAGTATGCCCTTGCCAGCAACAATGGTGAACTCGGTCTCTGTGGATGTGATTTCGCGTCCTGAGACCTTTTTCACCAGAAGGGTTCTGGATAGAGTCTTCGCCTTTCTCTTTAGACCCATCTCGATGACACCATCGGCGAGAGACTCGATCTTTGAGCGCGCCTCTTCCGGAATAGACCCCCGGCTAGCTGTCATAATGAACACTCCCCCGTTGTTTTTCACTTTCGCTCCAAGGACCTGTAGAAAGTTTATGCATTCCTTGGGAGGCGAGGAGTTGAAGATCGATGTCGTTGAATCAAACAGGACCGTTCCGGTTCCCTTGGCCTTTTCTATCATGGCGGTAACCTGAATGCTGACCTCAGTGAAATCTGTCGGGTCCCGAATAGCTCCCCCTTCTACACCGGCCAAGGCGGAATAGCAATCGAGTATGCTCAACTGCTTCCGTTCCACGTAGGGAGTGATGTCCCATCCCATGTCCCTCATCTTTCGCATCACCTCCGAGGGAAACGAGTCGTATGATAGAAGCCCGCAGGGCTTTCCGGCAGTTAGGTCTCTATACAGAAGCTGCAGGCCGAGGGTTGTGGCTCCCGCCCCAGGGTCACCTATTATCAACAAGGACGCTGGAGGCTGTATTTCCCCGCCAGTCAGTTTGAACAAGCTCTCGAACGGTGCCGTAGTGGTATTGAACCTTCTAAGAAGGATGAGACCACTGACACTTCCACCGGCCGTCAACCCGACAATAATGAGGTAGAATTGGCTGACCACAAACTGGCTTTGGTGCACCTGGAACCGGTAAGTAGTCTCGATACTCGGCCCCGTATTTCCATATGGGTCGCTGAGACTGGACGCAGGTATAACCAGTTGCCAGGAACCATCTGGGTCAGAGGATGAAACCTGGAAACCCGAAGGAGTATAGAACAATCCCCTGTTTGGATCGTAGATGGCTTGCAAGGTATCAGGAAGCGTTCCTCCTGATGGGCCGCGTATCTGTATGGTATGGGTCCCCGTAGTGAGGAATCCGGATCCTGAATAGGCAATCCTGAAGGTGACATAGAGGGTGTCCCCAGGGGAGAAGTCGGACGTAGGGGCTCCGAATGAGTTGTAGGTCGCAAGGTTCTGAACAATGAGCTGAGCTGGCTGGACGCTTACCAATTGAGAACTGCTACCAGAGTTGCCTCCAGAGCTCCCGGCAATGATAGTGATGTTCCAGTTTCCTAAAGGGTCGTCTCGCTGGAGCTGGTACTGGCTGCTGTAGGTCCCAGGCTGAACCGAAGGAGAGAGAGTGATCGTACTTGCCGGAGTGGTCGCAGTAACTGTCGCACCAGAAACAGCCTGGCCATCGGCATAAGTGACGCTACCGGTTATGGTTACAGTATCTCCCCGGGTCACTATCGCAACTGTGGGCGAGACTATTACAACATTGAGTCTAGATGTGACTGTGAAGGCACTGGTGGCGACACCGAACTGGTTCGGATTCGGCGCTCTCTTGTCGAGAACTATAGAGTAGGTGCCGGGCACATCAGTGTTCGCGGGGTTTCCACTGATTGTCACCCAGCCGGGGGGCGCGCAGCTCGAGCAGGGGTACTGTGTTGCCCCAACTCCTCCGCCCGTCGAATTTGACAACGAGCCCACATCGATATAGGATGAATCCGCTCCACCAGGCTTGGTTACCGTAATCCGGAAAGTATGAAGGGTGTTTGCCGTCCCACCTGCATATGAGAAGCTGATGAACACGGTCTGGGTCAAGTTCACTGTTGGTGGGCTTGCAACGAGCGTACCCGTGACCGCCCATCCAGAAGAAATGAAAGTGGGTATCAGGACTAGGGAGAGACCTGCCACAATCAAGAACAGTCTGACATTTCTGCTGGGTTTCAATCTCTACCGGGCTACCGCTAGGTCCGTCTCCCCTGGGCACTGATGCCCAAAGTACCTGAACGGTGACGATAGTTTACCACGGTGAAGCGTTATGTTACCACGTGATTCGCCGTCAGGTTACAGTCAGGGAAGAGACTCGATAGATGGAAATTGATGAAGAATTCTCAAAAAGAAATCGGGACAGGGAATGATAGGTGTGTGAGAGACTGCTGGGCCTACTCGGCTTTCTTGCCCAGGTTGTGTCTCTTCACGTACTGCCAGAGTCTCTTCGTCATCTCAGAGGGCGAGATCTTCTGTCCCTCCCTGCCACCCAGCACGGTAGCAAGGTGTTCGTCCAGCTCAATCCCGTATCCCCCGAAAGAACCTCTCTTGTTTGTCGTCAGGCTCACCTCCTTGGCCCAAGCTCCGGAGCGTCGTAGGGGCGGAAGGAGGACTAGCTCACAAATTCGCTTCGTAACCGGCCAGCAGCACCCGCTCGTTACAGCAGGCGCGACATACGATCAGGGCTCATCGGCAGAATCCAAGAAATACTGGATAATATCGGGAAAATTGCGAATCCCGTCAGACGGACCTGGTTCCTCTAGTACCTTCTATGCTTCTGGTAGCAATCCCTACAATAGACGGGTCTCCCCTGTGTCGGTTTGAAAGGAACTTCAGTCTCCTTTCCACACTCAGAGCATACCGCCTTGAACATTGTTCGAGGACCACCAAAATCCGAACCTCTACGACTCATCGGCCTGATACACCTCCTATAGGCTGATGGGGGGTGGAAAACACTAGGCTATAGGTCTTCGGAAGCCGATTTGCAGAATCGTGTCAAACTATCGACGACGCTTGGTCCTACGCCATTCATCATAATTCCTCTCTCTTCTCAGTTCTAACACCTCCATGCTGCGAACAGAACGAGATTAGCCGGTTCGATCACGAGGCTTCGTCCAGTATTCAGCAGGTCTACACAACCGGTATGCCGGGGCATATGTAAAGGCCTGCTTACCACACCGCCAATTCGACCCTTTTTCCAGCAGGAAAGGTACAATCTTAAGTCGCGCTGCAAAATAGTCCAACAGAGCTACTCGCAACAACACCATATCTTTGGTCGTCTAGATGAGCGAACCTGGAACCCTGCCGGTCGACACGAGAGTATGGCCAATTCAGAAGTACCTGGCCAAGTACCGAGACTCGTTGAAGGACCCAGAGTCGTTTTGGGCTGAAATCGCACACCGGCTGACCTGGCATCGGGGATGGGACAAGGTGCTGGAGTGGAACCCTCCCTTCGCCCGATGGTTCGTCGGAGGCAGACTCAACGCGTCAGAGAACACGCTAGACCAGCACATGAAAACCTGGCGCAAGAACAAGGCAGCCTTCCTCTGGGAGGGCGAGCCCGGAGACCGACGGACAGTAACATACCAGGAACTGTTCCAGACCACAAACAAGCTAGCCAGCGCTCTTCAAGACTTTGGTGTCAGGGCCGGCGACGCGGTCGCTCTCTATCTTCCTCTCATCCCAGAATTTCCCGCAGCCATGCTTGCGTGCGCAAGGATCGGGGCTCCCTTCACCGTTGTGTTCTCCGGCTTCAGTTCCAAAGCATTGGCGGAGCGGATTCAAGACTGCGACGCCAAAGCTGTCATAACCGCCGACGGCGGATTCCGCCGAGGCAAGACCATCAAGCTCAAAGCGGTTGTCGACGAAGCGCTGGAAAACACGCCCAGCGTCAGGCACACTATCGTCTTTCGCCGAACAGGCGAGCAAGTTTCGATGCAGGAAAATAGGGACCGATGGTGGGACGAACTTGCAACCCAAGCTTCCGCATACGTGGACCCTGTGCCAGTCGAAGCGTCGCACCCTCTATACATCCTCTACACATCCGGAACAACCGGCAAGCCGAAAGGTGTAGCTCACAGCACTGGCGGGTACCTCGTCCACGCACTAGCCACCCAGGAATGGGTCTTCGACGTTCGAGACGACGACACTTACTGGTGCACTGCTGACATCGGCTGGGTAACGGGCCACACGTACATCGTCTTTGGCCCACTGTTGCACGGCGTGACCAGTGTCATGTACGAAGGTGCACTTGATCATCCTCGGCCCGACCGGTGGTGGCAGATAGTCGAACAGTACGGAGTCACCATACTCTACACGGCTCCAACAGCCATAAGGTCGCTGATGCGCCACGGCGACGACTACCCTCGTCAACACGACCTCTCCACCCTTCGGTTGCTAGGAACAGTGGGCGAGCCGATCAACCCGGCAGCCTGGCAGTGGTACTATGACGCCATTGGTCAAGGACGCTGCCCGATAGTTGACACTTGGTGGCAGACAGAAACTGGTGGCATCATGATATCCCCAGCCCCGAGATTAGGCCTCGTGCCACTGAAGCCCGGCTCTGCGACCTTCCCCCTTCCCGGAATAGACGCAGACGTAGTGAATGAAGAAGGCCACTCAGCCAAGCCAGGCGAAAAAGGGTTCTTGGTAATACGCCGGCCTTGGCCCGGGATGCTCATGACCTTGTACAAGGACGCGGAACGGTACAGAGAAGTCTACTGGACCCGGTTCCCCGGCGCCTACTATCCAGGCGACTTCGCGATGCGTGACACCGATGGCTACTTCTGGCTCCTAGGCAGGGCGGATGAAGTGATGAAGGTTGCGGGCCATCGAATCGGCACCACCGAAGTAGAAGACGCCCTAGTCAGCCATCCCGCTGTAGCCGAGGCGGCCGTCGCGGGACGCCCTGACCCGATTAGGGGAGAAGCAATCGTCGCTTTCGTGACTCTGAAGAAAGCAATCAGCCCGTCAAAAGATCTCGCCGAGGAACTGAGACAGCATGTCCGAAAGACCGTCGGAGCGATCGCGTGCCCAGACGACGTGTTCTTTACAGCACTACTGCCCAAGACCCGAAGTGGAAAGATCATGCGGCGTGTCATCAAAGCAGTCGCCTCTGGCCACAACATAGGCGACACTACGACTCTAGAAGATGGCGCGTCCGTCGACGAGGTGAAGCAGGCGATTGAGAACCTGCAGGCCTCTGCAAACCCTCGGTCCTAGCAAGACTCCGGACACACTAGTGCCGAGAGGCTAGATTAGCGGAATCCGGTAGTAGACGAAGGCCCACACGGAAACAGCCAGCCCGGCAGAGGAAACGGCCATCATCCCAAAGTCTACTCCTCTAAACCGCAGCTCGAACAGTGATGTACGGCCCTCCCTGCCTGGGAAGCCTCTCGCCTCCAGAGCCTCGGCCAGCTCCAGACTGCGTCGAATAGCGATCAGTAACAGTGGAATCAGTATCGGAACATAGTTCCGTATCCTCCGAAACAGGTTACCCTTGTCCAGCTCCAGTCCCCTAGACCTCTGCGCGTCCACAACGGTCTGCGCATCAGCAGCCAAAGTCGGAACAAGCCTGACCGCGGTCGTGAAGGTGAACGATAACGCGTTGGGGTAGCCCAGCCATCGTTTGGAGAGCCATCTGACGAAGCCAATCCTGTCAAGAGCCAGGCCCAGGTCGTCGGGCGAGGTTGTCATGAAAAACATGCTGAAGGTCGTCAGCAGAACGAGAAACCTCAGCGTCAAGGCGACCGCCTGGGCAATGCTGCTGGTCCAGAGGTTGATGACAAATATCAGTACCGATAGCACCAGGCCCGCTCTCAGCGACAAGACCCATCTCCTAGTAACCTTCCCGGTCACGAGCAAAGGCACCTGGACAAGCAACAATGCGACCATGACGTAGATGCTTTGGAACAATAGCGCTGGCGTTATGAGTGAGACTACCAGCAGAAACTTAGCTCTAGGGTCTAGCCTGTGAACCGGCGTCTTGAGGCTTGAAAACTTGAAGCCTTCTAGGTACCTAAGCGACACGAACCTTCACCTGTGACAGCTTCTCCTCCAGCAGCATCTTGGCCCTGTGAACCTCAACAACGTCCCGGGGCAGTCCGTGACGGGACAGTTTCGCGAAGAGACGCGCCATCTGCGGCTTCACCAGAGACGCTTCCTCGACAAGCCTGTCGTTCGACAAGACCTCGTCAGCAGGCCCACGTCCCACTATCCTTCCCTTGGACATGAGGACAACCTCCGGTCCGGCCTCAGCCACAAACTCAACATCATGACTGATCATCACAACCGTTTTTCCCTGCGAGTAGAGCTGGACGATGAAGTTCCGGAGCCGTTCCTTCTGCTGGTAGTCCTGTCCAATAGTCGGCTCGTCCAAGACGAGATAATCAGGCTCCCACACCAGAATAGACGCGATAGCCACCCTCTTCCGTTCGCCACCGCTCAGCAGGAAGGGTGAAGTGTCCGCGTAGCTAGTCAAATCCATTGCTTCAAGGGTTCTAGCTACCTGCTTCTCGACAACCTCCGGAGGGTAGCCGAAGTTCTTGAGGGCGAACGCAACTTCGTCCTTAACGGTCTCCGAGAATAATAAGTGGTCAGGGTTCTGGAACACGAGCCCCACCTTCCGCGCCAGAGACGCCACACTAACCTTCCGGGTGTCCTGGTCGTCCACCGTGACCCTCCCTCGGGTTGGCTTCAATAGCCCGTTGAGCTGCTTTGCCAGGGTCGTCTTGCCAGCGCCATTCTCTCCCATGATCGCAAGAAACTGTCCGGCCTCTATGGCCAAGTCAACATTCTCCAAAGCCAGTGCCCCTGATGGATAGGTGAACGAGACAGCTTCCAGGGAAATCAATCAGCCAGCCTCCGCGACAAGCCCTCAGCCGCTCCGTCGACGTTGGAAGGAACGGGTCCTGATACGAGTCCGTCCCTCCGCAGCAGGTTCCAGAGGAGGCTGACCCTAGGAATGCCAACTCCCAGCCCCACAAGCAGTTCAAACTCGGTCTCCAATACAGCTCCGAGCCCACCGTCAGCCACAACCCTGCCCTTGTCCATTACAACCAGTCGCTCTGCGTGACGCGCCACAAGGTCCAGCCTATGTTCCACCACTAAGACAGAGATGCCGTGTTCACGCCTCAGCCCGTCGACAGCCCTCATAACGTCCTGCGCGGTCCGCGGGTCCAGGAAAGAAGTAGGCTCGTCCAGAACTATCACGCTGGGCTCCATGGCCAGAACCCCTGCCAGCGCCACTCTCTGCTGCTGCCCGCCAGAGAGCTCGTACGGCGCAAGATCCTTCAACGCCACCGTGTTCGTGACTTTCATCGCCCAGTCGACGCGTCGCCGGATCTCGTCACGGGGCAGTCCGAGGTTTTCAGGGCCGAAGGCAATGTCCTTCTCAACGGTAAGTGCGAACAGTTGGTTTTCCGGGTTCTGGAACACGTAGCCCACTTTGCGGGAGAGCTCGCTGGTGAGCATCGAAGACGCGCTGACGCCATCAACCACTATCTCACCAGTCAGTTCTCCATTGTAGAAGTTCGGAATCAGCCCGTTGAAACAACGGCAGAGAGTAGACTTTCCACAACCGCTCGGGCCGGTAAGAAGAGTGAACTCTCCACGTCGAACAGTCAAACCCACATTTTCCAGAGCCGGCCGCTTTGAGCCCGCATAGGTGAACCCAAGACCCCTTACAACAATCAGGCCTTCGCCCTGGGACAGGTCTTACTCACTCTTGAGTTAGTACTCGATTATGGTAAGGTCCCCGTGTTATATTAGGCCTGAACCGGGCCGAGGCACTCCGTTACCCTTTCAACACACAATCGCAGAATATCCTTGACCTCTCCCTTGGCTGAAAGCCCGGCGGCTGTAGGATGTCCTCCGCCAGTTCCCCCGAGCTGTTTTCCCAGCGCGATCGCGACGTCTCTTCCCAAGTGGACGCCTGTCTTTCGTGAGAAGTCTTCAGTGGCCCTCATGTTGACCCGGACCCTATCTTTCGTCTCTCCCCCGACAAGCGCAACATGCGCTCCTAGGCTGAGAAACGCCCTAGCGGCGGAAGACTGGTAGGACCCCAGCTCGGACACCGCCACAATCCAGTTCCCGAGAACTGTGATCTGGCCGCGGCTCGCGGCCTTTAGACGCGCAATCCTTTCCGAACGGTTCATTGGCGAACTCAGGGCCTGAGCGAGGTAGCGCGGGTCCGCCCCATACTCGACCAGCCCTGCTGCCGCCTGGAACGTAGACTTTCGAGCGAGGAGAAAATGCCTCGTCTCCACAAAGATTGCGGCAAGCAGGGCTAGCGCCTCCTGTCTCTCCAGTGATTCTCCCGAAGCTTCCACCAGGTTGAACACTACCTCGGCGGCGGCTGCGGCCGACTCGTCAACTATCATTAGCGAAGCAATCTTCTCCGTGTCCGGGTGCGGATGGTGATGGTCAACCACCACGAGGTCCGCCTTTGACGAGAGTACATGCTCCCCTGCCTTGCCCAGCTGGTCCAGTGTGTTCGTGTCTACCAGTACTGCAAGGTCCACGTTCTCTCCCGTTTTTTCCCCTGGAGGTGTGATGCCGAGGTTTTCGAGAAGCTGCTTGGTCGACGCGCCTATTCCTCCGGGACATGAAACCTCCATCTTCGCACCCGGGCCAATGCGTTGTAGCACGGCCTTGAGGACTAGGGCCGAGCAGACTGCGTCCGGGTCAGCGTTCTGGTGGCAGAAAAGGACAACATTCTCTGCGTTCGTGGTCTTCGAGACTAGGGACCTGAGCAGGCTCTTCCATGGCTTCCTGCTTCCTGTCCCGTTCAGGTCGGATTGTCTCTCAGTTCGTTGAGCCTGTGGACGGCCGGAGTCTTTCCTGGAGTTTTTCCTGGAGCTCCTTGAGTCTCTCTTTCGTCCGCTCCTCTTGTCTTCCCAGCACCGTGATACGGGTGCCGATCAGTTCTTTTCTCTCCTTCAGCTCTGCCATGAGGGTCTGTTTCTCTGAGCGGAGAAGAAGGCTGCCCACGCTCTTGTAGACTACAGACTGGTCTCCGAGCTTTTCCAGTTCCGCCATGGCTCGGTCCGTCTCCGAGGACTCGATCTCGAGCTGCTGCTTCTGGGTGCTTACTGCCTGAAGCGTCTGCTGTAGCTGCTGCAGCCTTGCAAGCTGTTCCTGAATCTGGGGCGACAGCTCCATCTCTTCGCTCATCATTCCAGCCCTAACTCGGCAGGCAAATCAGCCCTTGCTATAAAAAGAGTGAAAGCCAGAAGGAAGATCCAGGTTCAGGCTGTGAAACCAAGGAAGCCCTCCGCACCAGGCCAAGGGGCGAAAGAGGCCGGTTGTCGCGCCTGTTCGGCAGGAATCGGCTGAAATCAGCCCGTCTCCAAGTTTCAAGCCCACAATTCTAGACCCCGACATCCCACGCGCACAACCTCCACCATCCTTATACCAGTCGACCCACGTCACGAAATTACTCCAGCCAGATTCCGCGCCTAGAATAAGCGAACTCGCCCAGAACAAGCCCGCACAGAAACCCCCCGCGACAAAGAGGGGAGTCTGACTGCAAACTTTTGC
>Ga0209619_10004159_pt1 | contig 10303 bp, 8 predicted proteins | sample Rifsed16ft3_FD_184011 | JGI IMG/M metagenome (GOLD analysis project Ga0209619, IMG submission 184011) | Soil microbial communities from Rifle, Colorado, USA - sediment 16ft 3 (version 2) | ecosystem: Environmental > Terrestrial > Deep subsurface > Rock core/Sediment | place: Rifle, Colorado... | reverse complement strand
TTCTACAGGACTTTCGATCATGTTGGAATCTCCTTTCTCGAAAGACTTATTAAAATCCAATTCGAAGAGATGAAACCTTTTCAGCTTTCAATCTGTATATCTATATCTTACTTCTGTTTTATTTCCTTCAACCAACTTTCCCAACGCAGGTCAGTCATATCTTCGCGCGCCCGGCCGAACCACAGATCAGCATAACCCTGGAAGTCCTCCTCCAAACTGGAGATGCCAGTCTGGGTGGTACCCCACATCGCCTCATGGATCTCTGACATGGGTGACATTAGCTTGAGGCGGGCGAAGTTCTTGTCTGTCACCTCGCCGAAGTATTCCTGCAACTGCAGACGCATCATCTCGTCGTTGAGGCGGTGGTGATGGCAGAAATTCCCAAGATCGAAGAAGATATCACCCATCCCGGCATATTCCCAATCGAGCAGGCGCATCTCGCCGATCTCGCCGGGGACATCTTCGTCCAGAAAATTCAGGTTAAGCAGATCATCATGGCAGGGCGTAGGGGTATAGGGATCATTCAATAACGCCTGCTCGGTTTCACGCACCTTCTGCATGATCCAGTCAAAATCGAAAGGGAACTTGCAGTTGTGTTGCCGCGAAACATCGCTGAGCATTTCAATCCGGCGGAAAACGTTGAACTCGCCCGGGAGTTCCGGTGCATTTTTGTGGAATACGCGCAGCTTGCGTGCAACCCGCCGGATATTTTCCGGCAGGGTGATTTCCGCCGGAGGAATCTTCTTTCCATTGATAAAACGCGTTACCAGATAACCTTCTGGTTCGATAAAGTACATCACCTCAGGCGCAACGCCCAGCCGGCCGGCCGCCAGGTTGGCGGCATATTCCACATCACGGCTGATACCCAGTAAGTCGGTGCCAGCTCCGGTAATGCGCAATACGTAGTCCTTACCGTCAGCCTCGACCTTGTAGTTCAGGTTTGTAATCCCTCCCGTGAGTGGTGCAGTTTTCAATTCTTTGGCGCTTGCGAAGAATGGTACTCGCGCGAGCGCCTGCTCCAAAGTCAGTCCCACAGATTCTCTCCTGATTTTCTATGCGGATGCCAACTTAACCGCTTGTCATTTGGAACCCTTCAACCTTGCCGTCCGCGAAAGTCACCAGGCAGCCGCGCAGGATCCCTTCCCCATACTCACTTCCGGGGTTAATACACGTGGTCCGGCCCATCTTGATGACCGCCTGTGATTCGTGGATGTGCCCGTGCAGGCTTAACATGGGTTGATAGGTTTCTATGGCTTTGCGCACGGATTGACTGCCTGCTCCTGCGAAGACGATTTGTCCGCCGCTCATGATGGGACTGGGCGGGTCGGTGGTCCAGTCGAGCTTTGGGCAGGAGTCCAGAGTTGAATCAAGCGGAGGAACGTGGAAGTTGAATATGCAATGTTCGAAGTCCTGCACCTGCGCACACATGCCCTCAATGATCTCACCCAGCTTCTCATCGGGGATTTCGCGCGGTGTGTGCCATGGCGTGGGATTGCTGAAGCCGACGCTTGCCATGCTATGGTCATCATCGATTTGCACGACTTTCGCCTCGCAGGGAATAAAGGACTCTCCGCCTTCCTTGAGCGCTTCCAGCACTTCCGGGTCATCATCATTTCCGCCGGTTACGAAACATTTGATCCCGGTACCCTTGAGCCGTGTCTCTGCCAGTTCAACCCAGGAAGCCAGTCTCTCACGTGCAAGTTTGTGAAAGAGTTTATCCACTTCGTCAGGCTTTTCAGCTAATACCTTATATTCATCCTCCTCCATGATCTGGCTGTAAAAACCGAGCAAGCCTATCCTCTCCTGTAATTGCTGTAATTCAGTCTCACCGGCAATTTTCTGAACCGTTCCCTGCAGGGTCGCGCGATGGTGTCCATTTGCTTGCTTGATGATGGGAATCAACAACTTGCCCTGGATATCCCCGCCCATCACAATGACGTTTACATCATAGAACTTGCCAGCATTGATGAATTTCCGATAGGTGCGTTCAGAGCCATGAATGTCAGTGGCAAAGAACAGACGGGTCATCTTTTTGCTTTTCTTCTTGGAAAAAAACGACATTTGGTTCCTCCGATTGACGTGCAGAATCAGGCTTTAATTCTCTCGCCTTTTGGATCCCATAGTGGCGCCGGCACAACCTCCGACTCCACCCGCTCTCCAAAGAACTCAATATTGAGTTTTGTGCCAACCTTGGTACATTCCATCGGCAGATAGGCATAAACGATGCTCTTGCCGACCGAATAGCCGAACCCGCCTGCCGCCACCCAGCCGATAATCCGTTCGCCAGTGCGAATGGGCTCCTTGCCGAGGGCGATGGTGCGGTCATCGGAGATGGTCATGCAACATAACTTTTGCATCCAGCCACTCTCCTTTTGTTTCTGCAAGGCAACTCTGCCGATGAAATCACCCTTATCCAGTTTCACTGCGAAGCCCAAACCTGCTTCGTAGGGTGTGTAATCTGGCGAAATCTCACTGCTCCAATAGCGATAACCCTTTTCGAGGCGTAGAGTGTCTATGGCTTTGTAACCGGCCGCCACCATGCCTTCGGGTTGGCCTGCTTCCCAAAGCGTGTCCCACAGCCGCAGGCCGTATTCCATCGGGGGGTAAAACTCCCAGCCGAGCTCGCCAACATAGGTCACGCGCGAAGCGAGCACGGGGACATCTCCTATGGTGATGCGTTTCGCGGTCATATACGGGAATCCCGCGTTCGAAACATCATCTGTTGTTACTTTCTCCACGATCCTGCGCGCTTTGGGTCCCCACAGGCCGAGACAGGCATAGGAGGAGCCGACATCTTCAATGGTTACTGAGCTATCTTCGGGCATGTTGAGTGAGAGCCACGACATGTCATGCTGGCCGAATGCCGTTCCTGTGATGATGAAGAAGCGATCATCCGCAAGCCGCGTGACGGTGAAATCACATTCGATGCCGCCGCGCTTGTTCAAGCATTGTGTATAAATGACCGTTCCAATGGGCTGATCAATATTGTTCGCGCAAACATAGTTCAGGAATTTCAATGCGCCGGGGCCGCGCACTTCCAGTTTATTGAACGATGTTTCATCGAAGAGGCCCGCATTCTCGCGCGTCATAAGGTGTTCGTATCCGATGGCACGCGACCAATTGTGGCGTGCCCAGCCTTTCGGTTCATGGCCGTGAGTCGCTTTTTCTTCGTAAGGCTTGAACCAATTCGGACGTTCCCATCCCATCTTTTCACCGAAGGAACAACCCAGGTCGCGCAGTCTGAAATAAGTTGGAGAGACGCGCACGTTGCGCCGCGAGATGCGCTCTTCACCGGGGAAGTGGATGTCATAATATTGAGTATATGTTTCAAGCGTACGCGCTGCCGCATAATCCAGGCTGTTGTAGTTGGGACCAAAGCGCCGCACGTCAAGCCGCCACATATCCCATTCGGGGTTGCCATCAATGATCCATTCCGCCATCACCTTGCCGATGCCGCCGGCGCCTGCAAGCCCGTGGGCGCAGAACGCGCATGCAACCCAGAAGCCTTTGACGGAGGTTGGCCCTAACAAAAACTCGCCGTCAGGTGTGAAGCCTTCGGGACCGTTCAGGAGTTTAACGACCTCTGCGTTTTCAACGGCCGGCACGCGCCGGATGGAATTTTCCATCAGAGGGGTAAATCGTTCCCAGTCTGGAGGCAGTAACTGGAATTTGAAATCCTTGGGAATTCCATTCATGCCATAAGTCGCCGGCTGGCGCTCATAACCGCCCGTGACGAGTCCGCCGACTTCTTCGCGCCAGTAGACCAACAGATCTGGATCGCGCAGGTTCGGAAAATCGCGCGTGACGCCTTCGATCGGTTTTGTCATGATGTATAGGTGTGCCATCGGGATTACCGGAAGATTCAAGCCGACCATTTTGCCGACCTCGCGCCCCCACATGCCTGAGGCGTTGACTACGATCTCCGTCGTGATCGTACCTTTATCGGTCACCACCTCGCTGACGCGCCCATTCGTGATATTGATCTTTTCGACGTTTGTGTTGGTGAATATCCTGGCGCCGCGATTCTTTGCGCCGACGGCCAGCGCGTTGGTGAGGCCTGTCGGGTCAATACTGCCGTCGTTCGGCGTATACGCTGCGCCGACCACGCCATCAATCGTCATAAGCGGAAATTTTTCCTGCGCCTCTTTTGGCGTGATCAACTCCATCGGCACCCCGAAGGAACGCGCCATGCCAACCAGTCGCTTTGTCTCCTCCAGGCGTTCGGCAGAAGATGCAAGACGGATACCACCGACCTCGCGCCAGGAGGTATCGACACCGGTCTCCTGTTTAAGCCTGCGATACAGGTCAGTGCTGTAATGCATCATGCGCGTCAGGTTTGCATCCGAGCGCATCTGACCGACCAGACCCGCCGAGTGCCAGGTTGACCCTGCCGTTAATTCGTGGCGTTCGAGAAGAACAACATCCTTCCACCCCATGAGTGCGAGGTGATAGGCGATGCTTGCCCCACCCACGCCTCCACCGATGATAACTACTTGTGCCTGTGAGGGCAACTCAGACATGTTTGGCTCCTTGATCTTCGCCCTTCGACTTCGTTACACTTCGCTCAGGGCGAAAATTGGCATCAGAAAATGCAAAGGTGCTGCCAGCGCTGGCAACACCTGTTGATGTTAAGGTTTCACTACGTTGTGGTTTGCCAGGCGGATTTGGGATGCGCCATCCGGGCAACAATATCGAATGAGGAGATTGCGCCGAGTGGGAATGCATCCGGATCTTCGCGGTCTATCACCACCAGGCGATGGTGATGGTGCTGGATCATCATATCTGCGGCCTCGCGCAGGCTGGCATGGATATCGATCGTCAGGGCAGGGTGCATTACATCGCGAACAATCAAGTTTTCGTCCAGACCATTTTTGACGAAAGGCAGCAAGTCCCAGCCGCTGACGACTCCCAGTGTTTTTCCTCTCGCATCTACAACGAGCACGGACCGCCAGCCCGCCGCGGTCATTGCGCGGGCCGCGGAGAGAACTGGCGTTTTACCACGGCAGACCAGGATTGCATCCGACATCACATCGCCTACAACCTCACGGCTGGGTCTCTCCTGCTGGGCAATGCTGGAGACAAAATCGGATAGGGAGATCACTCCCACAGGCTTGCCATTCTCGGTCACGAGCAACCTGCCGATTTCCTTCTCGATGAGTTGGTTCACTGCCTCAGAGAGGGGGATGTTCGTTTCAACGGAATCAACCGGATGGGACATCAGATCCGAGGCGGTCAACCTCCGCATGGTCGCGAGGCTTTCGGAATCAGAGGAAAGCCATTCGCCCGCGAGCAGGTCAAAATCCGAAATGATGCCGAGCGCGCGCCCAGCGCGGTCTGCAACGATCAAGGCATGGACGTGATGTTGATTCAGCAGGACCGCCACCTGGCCCAGCGTCGCATCCGGTTTGCACGTAAGAATGCCGGGGTGCATTAAGTCGCGTACAAGTTTTGCCATTAGGGTCTCCTTTCGTTAAACCTCATCAACGTCTTTGTACCACTTGACGCGGTCCCCGACGCGGGCGCGCAGACGCCAGGCGAGGGGCTTCGGTTCCTTCTCCAGCCGTGCCAGGATTTCATTCACCTGTGATTCCACTTTCGCTTTTTGATCCGTGGAGAGTTGTGAGTAGCCATGTGCGAGTTTCTTCACTTTATCAAGGTTCATGGTGGTGGTGCGCCATAATCCCCAATCGTTGGCGCACAGGCTAGCCGCGCGTTTGATATTGATGGTTTCTGTATCCATATCGCCGAGAGGATGTTCGAGCAACAACATGAGCGTGTCAATGACATCCTTTTCATTGATCTGTACGATTTGCATTTTTTCGAGGAGCAGTTCGGTCAGAGGGATGGTTGGAGAGTCAACTTCGAGACGATCCTTCCAGTAGATGGCATGACAGAAATCCAGTTTCTCGTAGAAGATATCCACGTGCAAACCGCTGTCGGCCTTATCGTAAATGGCGCGTTCGCCTTCTGAAGAAATAAAGACCTCACGATTTTCCACATAACCGAGCGTGGTCATTAAACTCTGGATCTGCTTCAATTGTCTGGTATAGGCGGCAAAATCAATGTCGGTGTATGCGCGTCCCAATGCCGCCTGGACGTAACCGTATTGGGGACAGTGCATCTGAAAGGCCAGCGACCCGATCACTCGTAATAGGATTCCGGAATCGTCACTGGCTTTTATGATTCGCTTTAGTTCGTTCTCAAATTTTCCACGTTCAGAAGGATCTTGATCACCCATCCCGATTGAATCGTTCGTCATACCCATCTCCTGTGATGAGAATTAGGCAAGAGTGGCTTGAAAAGGAGAGTCATCAGAGTTTGCCAGTTTTGTAATGGTCTTGGCCTATTATAATGAAAAAACCAAAAACTTGCAAATTTCTTCAGATTCTTATATAATGCGGCATCCAATGTGAGCATTTTCCTTCATTCTCGAACTCAGAGCAGTCAATGAGCAAACCTCTCATCCCAGCCCAGCGGCGAGAGCGAATTCAGGAATACCTGGCAATCCGCCAAATCGTCCGAACGGCCGATCTCTGTGAAATGCTGGAAACGTCCGAGGCGACTGTTCGCCGTGACCTGGAGTGGCTGGAACAGAAGGGAATTTTAGAGCGTACACACGGGGGGGCGATCCAGAGCCAGCGTATGATCTTCGAACAGGAATACCAGCAAAGGATGCAACATCACCCGGAAGAAAAACGACGTATCGGAGAACTGGCCGCGTCGCTGCTCGAAGAGGGTGATATTGTTTTTATCAACAGCGGTACGACTGTGACCCAGGTGCTGTCCCAAATCCGCAAAGATGCGCGTATATCCGTATTTACGAATAATCTGAAGGCCGCACTTGAACTGGGCGAACCTGGCTTTCTTTATTACTTGATTGGTGGTGAATACCAGCCGCGATCCAACTCGGTTGCGGGCCGTTATGCCATCGATAATCTCAAACAGGTCTTTGCCAACAAAGCGATCATCGGTGTGGATGGGATCAGCCTGAAACACGGTTGCACAGTCCCGACCGATGCGGAGGCGGAAGTTGTTCGGCAAATGATCGAACGCACCAAAGGACAGGTCATCATCGTTGCAGACCATAGCAAGTGGGGCGTCGTTTCCAATTTTCAGGTCGCCGTCATAGATGAGATAGATAAGCTTGTGATTGATGACAGGCTTGACCCCTCTGCAGTTGAATCACTTGCGGATCATGATGTCGAATGCCTGCTTGCCACTACCAGTCCTCTCCCTGCCTGACGTAGCTTTGCAGGAGGCGTGGGGTTTTTGTTTGAGGAATGTAATATTTTCTTCCAGGTAAAAGTATTCTGAAGGAGGCGCCTATTGTCGAATAGTAACTTTGCCAAATAGCATGCATGATTTTAGGAAGAAGAGAAGTCGACGTAATATCCACTACCTAAGTCGTCGAATCAACCAGTTATTGGATTTGTTCAAACCAAAGGAGAACCGCAATGGCTACAGCAACAGCGAGACCGGAAGTCTTCACTCGAAAAGCATCGGGGCTCGTGCGTGTGATGTCCCCGTTTTCAGCCTTCGTCTATAACATCCTGACGATGGGATTGATTTTTCCCTGGACATATCTTTGGGCGCCGGGAGCACTGCCTGGAGGCAAATTGGTCTGGGGAATTCTTCTCGCAATGATCATCGAAATCCCAATTGCCTTCGTATATGTGTGGCTTTCCACGGCCCTGCCGCGTTCCGGCGGTGACTATGTGTTCCAAAGCCGCGTCTTTGGCGGCGGGACAGCCTTCACGGTGGTGATGTCTGGCTACGTGATCTGGATCCTTCAGTGGGTAGCTCTCTCGGGATGGCTGCTCTCCTATCTAGGATTTGCGCCGCTGTTCCTCGGTTTGGGTGCAACGATGGGGAGCTTGGCCATGTCGAACCTGGGAATCTGGTTCACCACTTCCACGGGCATTATCATCACAAGTATTTTGAACGCACTCGTGGCTGCGCTCATCCTCATCAGCGGTTTCAAGAACTACGTCCGCTTCCAGACCGTGATGATCGCCGGCACCATTCTCGCCTTTGTGACGATGCTGGTGGTGCTCTTCCTGGGCAGTCCTGCTACTTCGATGGCCAAGATCGACTCTTTCGCGCTGGCTGTCAGCGGCGCGCAGAATTTCGTGCAGACTGCCATTGATGCATCTGTCGCCGCAGGCATTGACCTGAACCCGCCGTTTAGCATGTTGGCGACCTTGCTGGTTGCTCCCATCGCGTGGACCTCGCTCCAGTGGGCCACCTACTCTGCCCAGCAAAACGGTGAGATCAAGAACGCGCGCTCCTTCAACAGTCAGGTGTTCATCATTGTCGGTTCGTTGATCTTTACGGGCATCCTGCTGGCCATCCTGGCCGCGGGGTTGGAGAAAGCCGTCGGCACGGAATTCCTGTATGTGGCTGGAGCCGGCTACTGGGCCGGTGTGGGCGAGGCCACGGTGGCGGGCTTCTGGCTGTGGCCGAACATCATCGCGGTGGCGCTGACAGCCAGTCCGCTGGTGGTCATCATTATCGGCCTCGGCTACATCCTCAACTCGCACCAGATCGTGCATAACTGCTACATCGGCATGACGCGCGTCATGGTGGCGATGTCGCTCGACCGTCTGCTGCCCGAGTGGGTGAGCACGGTGGACGAGAAGCGCCACACCCCCGCCAATGCGCATTGGGCGTATTTCCTCGCCAGCATCCCGGTCATCCTGGTTTACAACCTGTGGGGCGCGTGGTATGGCTTGACCCTCGGCGTGACGTTCGCCTGCGGCTACGTGTTCGTTATTACCTGCCTGGCGGGCGCGTTGCTGCCCTACCGCGCCAAGGATGTGTATGAGGCTTCCCCAGGCGCCAAGTACAAGCTTGGCAACATTCCGCTGGTGACTATTCTCGGCGCGATCGGTTTTGTGCTGGGCGGCGTGATGGTAATGATGTTCATGTTGTATCCGCAACTTGGACTCACGAGCGCGCTGGCTTACTGGGTCGTGTTCGGCGTGCTGGCTTTCTCGGCAATCTGGTACTACCTTGTCAAGAACGCGCAGAGATCCAAGGGCATCAATGTGGATTTCGCCTTCAAGGAAATCCCACCTGAATAGAAACCGGGTAACATGAAGGTATAGGTGGTCAGTATTTATTCTGGATACTGACCACCATTTCTTGTTTGTTTGATAATATAAGGTCTGACGGCTACATGCCTTTTGAGTAGGCTGTCGGAAGCCGTAGAAACAAGCACTCCCAGTATCCGGAGGCCCTTTGATCGAAGAAGTCGTGGCAAAGATAGATGATTGGAAGGGAAAAAACGTTTCGGTTCATCCACTTTCCGGCGGTTTGACCAACACCAACTACAAAGTGGAAGTAGATGGGATGTCGTACTTTGTCCGTGTGCCGGGCGCGAGCACGGAGCTTCTTGCAATTGACCGGAATAACGAATATCACAACACCAAAGCCGCAGCACAAGCTGGTGTTGGACCGCGCGTTTTGTATCACCTCCCTGAGTACGATGTCATGGTGCTGGAGTTCCTGCAAGGGAAGACCATGTCGAAGGACTCTCTGAATGTCCCGGGGATGCCGACGCGCATGGCGCAGGCGATCAAGAAGCTGAACGCTGGCCCTCGCTTCTTTTCAGACTTCAACATGTTCCGCCTCACGGAATATTATCTCAACATATGCAGGGATCGTGATATCCGTACCCCTGAAGGTTACCTCGACCGAATGCCAACTGTGGCAGAGATCGAAAAGGCGATGTCTGTGAATCCCCTGCCCACGGTCCCATGTAATAACGATTTGCTTGCTGAAAATTACATCGATGACGGCAGGCAGTTATGGCTGATCGACTATGAATATAGCGGGAATAATGACCCGTGTTTTGAACTTGGAAATACCTGCCAGGAAATGCAGTTCAATGATGAGCAGATCAGCGAAGTGTGTTCTGCTTATTTTGGTTCTGCAGCACCTGATAAGATCGCGCGCATGAAGTTGAACATGATCATGTCTGATGTGGGCTGGGGATTGTGGGCCGCCATTCAGGCGAAGGTCTCGAAGATTGATTTCGATTTTTGGGGCTGGGCCGAGGAACGCTGGGGTCGGGCTGTCGAGAAAATGGACTCGGCAGAGTTCCCGGTCTGGTTAAGGGATGTGGTGAAAAAGTAAACAGGTAAACACGTAAACAAGTACACATGCACAACTTGTATACTTGCTTACATCACGGAGTGAATCATGAAGGATCAAGCGCAAATTGTCATTATCGGGGGCGGGATTGTTGGGGTCCAGATCGCCTATCATCTTGCGAAGTTGGGCCGCACGGATATTGTCCTCC
>Ga0209619_10004157_pt1 | contig 10304 bp, 9 predicted proteins | sample Rifsed16ft3_FD_184011 | JGI IMG/M metagenome (GOLD analysis project Ga0209619, IMG submission 184011) | Soil microbial communities from Rifle, Colorado, USA - sediment 16ft 3 (version 2) | ecosystem: Environmental > Terrestrial > Deep subsurface > Rock core/Sediment | place: Rifle, Colorado... | reverse complement strand
CGCCTGCCTCTCTTCGTCTGGGGGATGCTCGCCACGGCCCTGCTCATGGTCGTCGCCACCCCCGTGCTCTCCGCCGGGCTGGTCTTGGTGGCGATGGACCGTATCGCCGGCACCCTCTTCTTCTCCGTCGGCGTCGGCGGCGACCCCATCCTCTGGCAGAACCTCTTCTGGTTCTACTCTCACCCGGCGGTGTACATCATGGTTCTGCCGGCGATGGGCATCGTCTCGGAGATCTTGCCCGTCTTCGCCCGCAAGCCCATCTTCGGTTACAAGGCCATCGCAGCCTCGAGCATGGCGATCGCCATCTTGGGGATGCTGGTCTGGGCCCATCATATGTTCGCCAGCGGGATGGACCCCCGCCTCCGCATCCCCTACATGATCACATCGATGATCATCGCTGTGCCTACGGGCGTGAAGATCTTCTCCTGGCTCGGAACGATCTGGGACGGGAAGCTCCGCTTCACGACCCCGATGCTTTTCGCTTTAGGGTTCATCTCCATGTTCCTCATCGGCGGCATCACCGGGATCTTCCTTGCCTCGATACCGGTCGATCTCCACGTGACCGACACCTACTTCGTTGTCGCCCACCTGCACTTCGTCCTCTTCGGGGGCAGCGTCTCGGCGGTCTACGCCGGCCTCTACTACTGGTTCCCCAAGATCACCGGCCGGATGTACGACGAGAGGCTCGGAAAGGCCCACTTCTGGATGAACTTCATCGGCACTAATCTGGCCTACCTGCCGATGTTCCTGGTGGGTCTCCTGGGTATGCCGCGCCGGGTGGCCGACTACGCTCCGGAGTTCACCTCGCTCAACTTCCTGGCCTCGATTGGCGCCTTCATCCTGGCGATCTCGACCGTCCCGTTCCTCTACAACGCCATAGTGAGCTGGGCGACTGGGCCGAAGGCCGAAGCCAATCCGTGGCGGGCGCGAACCCTCGAATGGCAGACTACCTCGCCTCCGCCCGCGCACAACTTCCCGGTCCCGCCTCACGTCACCGGCGGGCCCTACGACTATGGGGAGCAGGCTCCGTCGACATCGTTGGCTCCCGCCCCGGCGGCCGGCAAGTGAGGGGCACGACATGACACAAGACGCAGCAACCCACTCCGGGACCTTCGCGGCGGGAAGAGCCCTGGGGCTCGATCACCTCAAGCTCGGCACGTGGCTCTTCCTGGCTTCGGAAGTGATGTTCTTTGGAGGGCTGATCGCCGCTTTCCTGCACTACAAGGTGAATAGCCCCTCTCCGCAAGCCGGCCTGCTCTCGGTGCCCCTCGTTGGCGCCAACACATTCGTCCTGCTCACTTCAAGCTTCACGGTCGTCCAGGGCCTTGCGGCTATCCGGCGAGGGAGACGCGGCGGGCTGATGGCCTACCTGGCGCTCACGATCCTTCTCGGTGCGGCGTTTCTCGCCGGGCAGGCGTATGAATTTTCCTCGCTCTACCGCGAAGGCGTGACGCTTCAAAGCAGCGTCTTCGGCTCGAGCTTCTTCACCCTCACCGGTTTCCACGGCATGCACGTCTTCACCGGGCTTGTCTGGGCATCCTCGACGCTTCTCCGAGCCGCCCGAGGGCACTATTCGGCGGAAGACCACGGGGGCGTAGAGGTCTTTGGGCTCTACTGGCACTTCGTCGATATCGTCTGGATCGTGCTCTTCACGATCATCTACCTGGTATAGGAGCCTGCCATGACTGCAGAGCCTCGACCAGCTTCCTCGCCCCGCCGATCCGGTTACCTGCTCATCTACGGGATCCTGGCGGCGCTTACAGCGGCGGAAATCTGGATCGCGACCCTAAGCCTGGCTGCAGCCGTTCGCACGCCGGTCTTTCTGACGCTGTCCGTCTTCAAGGCGAGCCTCGTGGCCGCCTTCTACATGCACCTGAAGTCTGATTCCGGCTACTACCTGCTCATCTTCCTCCTCCCGGTGGCCATGGTGGTGGTCTTCGGTCTTGTGATGCTGATTCGGTAGGCCATGTTCGACGCTCCCTCACCACGAACGATGGGGGGCTTCTGGTGGCTTGCGTTGGCCTCCGCCGTGAGGTCTGTCTCCTGATCGTCGTCGGCGGTGTCGTCCGCGTGACCGGGTCGGGGCTGGGCTGCCACGATTGGCCTCTGTGCCCCGGCAGCCTGCTTCCGCCGCTATGCATCGACACGATCCTGGAATACTCCCACCGCCTTACCGCATCCCCCACGTCACCCCCTATTCTGGCTGCGGCGGCGGCCGCCTGGCTCGGACGCCGAGATTCCCGCCTATCGACCAGCCAGTAGAGCAGGAGGTGAACGCACAAGATCACGGCGGTGATGTGCATCATGTCGTAGGGGCTCACGCCGGCCTCGAAGAGCCGCTCGGCGATCCTGGCCCCCACCGGGGCGCCCAGTGTCGCGCCGAGGAAGATGAACGGGAACAGCCGCTCGCCGGCCTCCCGCCGATAGACGTCGTTGGCGTAGGACCAGAACTGGGCGACGGTGGCGAGGCTGAAGATCCCGACCCAGATGTAATAGACGATCCCGAGGTAGGGCATCCCCACACGGCCCCCGAAGGAGAACAGCTCGATGTTCACGATGAAGAAGAGGATGAAGCCGAAGATCAGCTTGACCCGGTCGACCTGTGAGGAGAACCAGCCGTAGAGGGGGACGAAGCCCATGAGGGCGAGCGCCTGGCCGGCGGAGGCGTAGGACTTCACCTCCGCCCCGCCGGCCAGAATCAGGGGCTCACGCACCGTCCTCAGCACGTAGTAGCCGAGGAGCAGCAGGAAAAGGTTCAGGAACATCAGCAGCGCGGTCCCGGCCTCTCCCGCTTCCACGTCGGTAAACGGGCGCAGGAGCCGGTCGAGTATCCCCGGCTTCGCCTCGGGCTCGCTTCGTCGCTCTGAAGAGCGCTCTCCCGGTTGCTCCATGGCGCCTTTGACTCCCGCCTGTCCCCAGCCCCTTTCCCGAGCGGGCTGGAACCGCCGGGAATAGTACGCCACGATGACGAGACGGGTCTCGCCCGGCGGCGACGCGGATACAATCCTCCAAAGGCCCCCGCCATGATTCTCGCCGTCAACAAGGTCTGCGAGCACGAAGGGAAGCAGTACCACCTGCAGGCCGAGGACCTGGGGGCGGAGGCGGCCTGCTTCGAGGTCCGGATCTTCGAGCGGGGGACCGTGCTGTGGCAGAAGCGCGTCTCCTACACCGACATCCTCGAGAGGCGTCTACCGAGGGAGGAGCAGGATGTGGCGGTGCACGCCCTGATGGAGAAGACGGTCCACACCGTCGAGGCCGCGATCGCGAGGGGGAAGCTCCCGTAGGGGGCTCGGGGGTCGCGCTCGCGCGACCCCACTCGCCCGGAGGGAAGCGGTTACCCGGACACGCTCCTAGCCGCTGGGGGGGGGCCAAGAACACCGACGCCCGGGACCACTCGGCGCCCCGGGCGTCGTGGGTCAGTCTATCGGGTCAGATGCGATTGACGTTGGCGGCGCGAGGCCCCTTGGGGCTGTCGACCACCTCGAAGCTCACCCGATCGCCCTCGTTGAGGGTGCGGAAGCCCTCCGCGCGGATCTCCGAGTGGTGGACGAAGACGTCCGGGCCACCCTCGCGGGAGAGAAAGCCGAAACCCTTGGACTCGTTGAACCACTTCACCGTACCTTCGATCGCCATGAACGTGCAGGCCTCCTTAGCCTGTGCCGAGAAGCTACGTCACCTGCGCGTCCACGAACGAAGAGCCGCCCACTGTGGGCGGCCCGCTGCGTAACGCCAGCGTAACGTCGACTCGTCTCCTTTATTAGAAGGGAAAGCGGCCCGACAGTCAAACCGAACCGCGTGGCCGGCCGGGGGGCGGCAGACTCCGAAGCCTCAGCGACCGATGCGGGCGCCCCCCTTCTCGCGGGCCTGCTCGACGAGCACGTAGAGCACCGGAATGAAGTAGAGGTTGAGCAGCGTCGAGGCGATCATGCCGCCGAAGACGGTGGTGCCAACCGAGTGGCGGCCCGCCTGGCCCGCGCCGTGGGCGAGGGTGAGCGGCACCACACCCAGGATGAAGGCGAACGACGTCATCAGGATCGGCCGCAGGCGGATGCGCGCGGCCTCGAGCGCGGCCTGCACGATCGACAACCCCCGCTCGCGGAGCTGTTCGGCGAACTCAACGATCAGGATCGAGTTCTTGCTGGCGAGGCCGACAAGCATCACCAGCCCGATCTGGCAGTAGACGTCGTTCTGCAGGCCGCGCAGCCACTGAGCGCTGACGGCGCCCAGCAGGGCCATCGGCACCGCCAGCAAGACGATGAAGGGCAGCACGAAGCTCTCGTACTGCGCGCACAGCGCCAGGTACACGACGAGGGCCCCCAGCGCGAACAGGAGCGCCGAGGTGGCGCCGGCCTCCAGCTCCTCGCGCGACAGACCGGTCCATTCGTGGCTGAAGCCCTGCGGCAGGATGCGGCGGCTCAGACGCTCCATCGCCGCGATCGCCTCGCCCGAGCTGTATCCCGGCGCCGCCGAGCCGGCGATGTCGGCGGAGCGGAACAGGTTGTAGTGGTTGATCACCTGCGGCGTCGCCTCGCGCCGCAGCTCCACCAGGTCCTCGAGCGGGAGCATCCGGCCGCCGCGAGAGCGCACGTAGTACTGGCGCAGGTCGCGCGGGTTCGAGCGGAAGCGCCCGTCGGCCTGCACGTAGACGCGGTACGAGCGGTTGTTGAAGTCGAAGTCGTTCACGTACGCCGAGCCCACGTAGACCTGCAGCGTCTGCGTGATCTCCTCGAGCGGTAAGTCGAGGGCCTTGGCCTTCTCGCGGTCGATCGTGAGCACGAGCTGCGGGTCGTTGGCCGTGAAGCCGCTGAAGAGCCCGGTGAGGGCCTGATCGGCGTTGCCCTCGCGCACGAGCTCCTGCGTCACCCGGGCCAGCCCCTCGAGCGTGTGCCCGCCCTGATCCTGGACCACGTACTGGAAGCCGCCGAAGTTGCCGAGCCCCTCGACCGCGGGAGGCAGGAACGGGATCACGATGGCGCCGGTGATGCCGCCGAGCGTCCCGTACAGGCGCTGGATCACCGCCTGCGCCGACTGCCCGGTTCCGCGGCGCTGCGAGTAGGGCTTCAAGCCGTAGAAAATGATGCCGCGGTTCGGCGCGATGCCGGCCAGGCTGAAGCCGCTCACCGAGAATACCGTGTCGATCTCCGGGATCTCGGCGAGCACGGCCTGCACCTGCTCGCTGATCTGCTTCGTGTAGGTGAGCGAAGCCCCCTCCGGCGCCTGGACCAGCATCATGCCCCAGCCCTGGTCCTCGTCGGGGACGAAGGCCCGGGGCACCTGCCGGTAGACGACGTACGTGAGCGCCAGCCCGGTCAGGAACAGCACGAGCGCCAGGCGCCGGTGGCCCACGAAGCGCCGCAGCCCTTCCAGGTAGCCCCGCGTCGAGCGGGAGATCACCCGGTCGACGCGGGTGAAGAACCAGCCGTGCACGCGCTCGCTGCGGCCGAGCAAGAGCGCCGACAGCGCGGGCGTGAGCGTGAGCGCGTTGAAGGTCGAGATCGCGATCGAGAAGGCAATCGTGAGTGCGAACTGCCGGTAGAGAATGCCGGTCGTGCCCGGGAAGAGCGCCACCGGCACGAACACCGCGATCAGGACGAGGGAGGTGGCGATCACGGCCCCGGTGACCTCGCGCATCGCGGCCGAGGCCGCGCGCATGACGTCGCGCTCGCCCTCGCTCACGTGGCGCGCGATGTTCTCGATCACCACGATCGCGTCGTCCACGACGAGGCCCGTCGCGAGCACGATGCCGAAGAGGGTGAGCGTGTTGATCGAGAAGCCCAGCAGCTTCACGAAGGCGAAGGTGCCGATCAGCGAAACTGGGATAGTGGCGGCCGGGATGAGCGTCGCGCGCCAGTCCTCCAGGAACAGGAACATAACGAGGATCACGAGCGCGATCGCACCGCCCAGCGTGATCAGCACCTCGCGGATCGACTCCCCCACGACCTCCGTGGCGTCCCAGGCCAAGCGGTATTCCATGCCGGGCGGAAAGCGCCGCGCCAGGCGATCGAGCTCGGCGAGCGCCGCGCGGCCGACCTCGAGCGCGTTGGCGTTCGAGAGCTGGGTAACGCCGATGCCCACGGCGTCCTTGCCGTTGAACTGCAGGGCCGAGCCGTAGTCCTCGGCCCCCAGCTCGACCCGGCCCACGTCCTTGAGGCGCACGAGCGTCCCGTCCGCACCGCTCTTGAGGACGATGTTCTCGAACTGGGAGGGCTCGCTCAGCCGGCCCACCGCGCGCACGCTGAACTGGAAAACCTGGCCCTCGGGCGCGGGCGGCTGGCCGACCTGCCCCGCCGCGACCTGCACGTTCTGCTCGCGCAAGGCCGCCACGACGTCCGTCGCCGTCAGGTTGCGGCTCGCCAGGCGCCCGGGGTCCAGCCACAGCCGCATCGCATAGCGGCGCTCGCCGAAGATGAAGACCTCCGCGACGCCCTTGACGCGCTTGAGGTTGTCGCGAACGTAGACGTCCAGGTAGTTGCTCATGAACAGCGTGTCGTAACGGGCGTCGGGCGAGTAGACCGCGGCGCCGAACACGAAGTTCTGCGAGCTCTTGGCGACGAAGACGCCCGTCTGCTTGACCTCGTTGGGGAGGCGGCCGAGGGCGAAGCTCACGCGGTTCTGGACGTCGACCGCGGCCAGATCCGGGTCGCGCGTCAGCTCGAAGGTGGCGATGATCTGGCTGGTGCCGTCGTTGCCACTCGAGGAGGTGAGGTAGCGCAGCCCCTCGGCGCCGTTGATCTGCTGCTCGAGCGGGAGAGTCACCGCCGTCTCGACCACCTGCGCGCTCGCGCCGATGTAGTTGCTCAGGACCACCACCTGCGGCGGCGCCAGATTCGGGAACTGCGCGATCGGCAGCGTCGGGACCGCCGCCGCGCCCGCGAGGATGATCAGCAGCGAGCAGACGGTCGCGAAGATCGGGCGCCGGATGAAGAAGTCGACGAACATGGCCGCGCTGGACTCGCCCTAGCCCTGCGGCTTCACCGGCGCCCCGTCCGCGAGCATCTGCGTCCCCGACACGATGACGCGGTCGCCCGGCACAATGCCGTCGAGCACGACGTAGTCGTTGCCGACGATCTCGCCCAGGCGCAGCGGCTTCTGGCGCGCGACGAGCGTCCCCTCGTGCTCCTGGGCCACGAAGGCGAAGTACTGGCCGCCCAGTCGCGAGACCGCCAGCACGGGGATCACCGGGCTCTCGTGCGTGCCCCACACGATGCGCGCCCGCACGAACTGCGCCGGGCGCAGAGAGCGACGCTCGTTCGGGACCGAGGCCTTCACCAGGACCGTCTGCGTGGCGTCGTCGACCTGCGGCGAGACGAAGCTGACGCGCATCTCGGCCGCGATTGTGCCGGTGCTGTCCACGATCTGGAGCGGCAGGCCCACGCGCAAGCCGGGTGCGCGCTCGACCGGGACCGAGACGTAGGCCTCGAGACCGCTCGTGCGGCTGAGCGTCGTGAGCACCGTCGACACCGTGACTCGGTCGCCGACGCGCACGGGAATGTCGCCGACCACTCCCGCGGTGGGCGCGGTGACGCGGTGGTAGCGGAGCTGGACCTGCTGCTCGCTGAGCTGGGCGTCGAGCGCTTCGAGCTCGGCCCGCGCCGCGTCGACCTCCGTCCGGGCCCGGTCCAGGTCTTGCTGGCTCAGGATCCCCTCGGCGTGCAGCACCTTCACGCGCTCGAATTGCTGGCGGGTGAACTCGAGGCCGGCCTGCTTGGCGGTGCCCGTGTCCCGCTGGCTCTTCACCGTCGCCTGCTGTCGCGCGGGATCGATCTGCATGAGCGGCGTGCCGGCGGCCACACGGTCTCCCGAGCGGACGAGGATCTCGGTGATCTGGCCCTCGACCTCCGGCATGATCACCGCCGAATCGCGCGACTTGAGGGTGGCCAGGTACTCCGTGACGTCGTCGATCGGCACCGCGCGCGCCACCTGGATCTGGACGGGCAGCGCCGGCATGCCCTGGCTACGAGCCCCGTTTCCGGCGTCGCTCCGGCAGCTGCTCGTCGCCGCCACGGCAGCCAGAGTGAAGGTTGCCCAGACGAAGTGGCTACGGCATCGGGTCGCCGCGGGGGGAAGCATCGGACCACTCTCCCGAACGGGCCTTACCCTAGCACGCGTCGGAACGCGATTGGGTCCGGCGGGCTGCCTTCAATCGATTGGAGGTCATGCCGGCGCTGCTTTGCTGGCCGCCGCGATTGCCTCACCACACAATATGCGAGACCCGACAGGAACCACTTCAGGGCGAGGCTGTACGGGATCGGGTAGATCACGTAGCTGTCGTAGGCCTGGCTGATCCCGAAGAAAAGGCCGATGATCACGCCATAGCGGGCGCCCTCGGCGAGCCCCTTCCCCTCCGTTGTCATGGCTCGATCCTCCTCCCTCTTCGGCGTCTGTACGGAGTTGGCTCATTCTAGTCCGGCTCCTGGCGGAGGCAAGGCACCAGGCCCTCTTGATTGAGCGGGGCGCCGGAAGCGCCCGGGTCGACGACGATCCAGTCGGCCTCACCGTTCGGGCCGGCGATGTGGCCGTCGAGACTGGTGGCCACCGAATAGCAGACGGGCCTCCGTTCTCCCGTGCGCCTCACCCTCGCGGGCGCAACCCTCGAGACGCAGCGTGCTAGTCTTCGGACAGCGGCCATGCTCCGCGCGGCCACCGGCCTCGTTACGTGCGTCGTTCTTTCCGGAGCGCCCGCTGGCCCCTCCCCGGACCGGGATCCCTCGCGCCTGCGGCCGGGCCTCTTCCTCTATGCCGCCCCCGACCTGCTCGAGCCCCGCTTCGCGGAGACCGTGGTCCTTCTGATCGAGCACGGGCCGGACGGCTCGATGGGCCTCGTGGTGAACCGGCCCACGGACATCCGCGTCCGCCAGGCCCTCGAGGAGGTCGAGGAGGCGCGCGGCTCGGATCTTCCCCTGTACTGGGGCGGCCCAGTTCAGCCCGAGGCAGTCCTCGCGCTGGTGCGCTCCCCGCGCCCGAGCCCCGGCGCCCGGACCGTCCTCGCCGACGTTCACCTCACCGGGGATCTCGCCGACGTCCGGGCCGCGCTCGCGGGGCGTGACCCGCACGGCGGTCTGCGCGTCTACTCCGGCTACGCCGGCTGGGCCGCCGGCCAGCTCCAGGCCGAGGTCCGCAGGGGAGACTGGGTGCTGGACCGCGCCGACGCCGCTTTGGTCTTCGCCCCCGACCCCTCGAACGTGTGGCCGAGGGTCCACCTCATCCTGAATCGTCTGGAGGTGCGTGATCGCTCCGCGCCGTTACTCTTCTACCCGTTCCGGAACGAGTTAAGTCGACGTGCTACGAGATCGGGACCCCATCGCCGCCTGAAGGCGCACCGAGTCCGCGTGCCGGAGGCGGTGGTAGACTCCCCGCCGCCCTCGACGGAGGCGGCCATGATCCGAGAAGCGACGGTCCTGGCGTCACTGTGTCCCTTGTTCGCCGCGGCGGCCCTCACGCGGGCGGCGGAGCCAAAAGCGCCCTCGACACGCGAGCTCGAGCGCATCAACTGGATGGAGTTCCGGGAGTGGGTCCCGGGGAAGGTGCAGACGGTGCTGCTGCCGCTGGGGACGCTCGAGGCCCACGGCGTCACCGCCAACGGGGCGGACATACTGGCCCCGGTGGCGATCGCGCGTGAGATCGCCCCGCAGCTGGAGGCCTTCGTCGCCCCCGTGATTCCCTACGGCTTCACGGGGTCGATGGACGCCTACCCGGGCGCTTTCACCGTTCCCCAGGAGCCCTATAGGGCCTACGTGCGGGCGGTACTGGTCGGCCTCGCCCGCAACCGCTTCCGCAACATCGTGATGATCAACGGTCACGGCGGGGGCCAGACGGCGATCCTCTCCGCCCTCGCCCAGGATGTGGGGCGCGAGGAGAGGGTGCGGATACTGGTCGTGAACTGGTGGTCCCATTGCGCGGACGTGACGCGGGAGGTCTTCGGGGAGGACGGAGGCCACGCGGGAGACAACGAGACGGCGTTCATGCAGGCAATCGATCCTGCGCTCGTCCACCCCGAGCGTTACCGGCCGGAGATGGCGCTCCCGAACCCGGCCCCCGGAGCCTGGAGCGCCTACCCCAGCCCGACGACGATCGGCCTCTACACGGCCAGGCAGGGGTACCCGAGGTTCGACGCGGGGAAGGCGAAGATCTACTTCCGGAAGGTCAACGACAAGGTCCTGGCCCTCGTCGAGGACACGATCCGGCGCTGGGACGCTGCCGGGCTCTGAGAGAAACGAGAGGGGAGCGATGAACGGAGAGAAGACCCGGCGCGAGTTCGTGAAGGCGAGCGCGGCGGCGTCGATCGCGGCGGCGGTCCCGGCGAG
>Ga0209619_10004155_pt1 | contig 10306 bp, 9 predicted proteins | sample Rifsed16ft3_FD_184011 | JGI IMG/M metagenome (GOLD analysis project Ga0209619, IMG submission 184011) | Soil microbial communities from Rifle, Colorado, USA - sediment 16ft 3 (version 2) | ecosystem: Environmental > Terrestrial > Deep subsurface > Rock core/Sediment | place: Rifle, Colorado... | reverse complement strand
TGACCAGCCTGGCGTCGGGAGCCAAGCATGGCTACGCGATCATGGGCGACATCGCCTCGTTCAGCGGCGCGGTTATCGGCCCCGGCACGCTCTATGCCGTCCTGGCCCGCCTCGAGCGACGCGGGCTCATCGAGCCGCTCCCCGAGGACGAGCGACGACGTCCGTACCGCCTCACCACAGCCGGGGAACAGTCGCTCGAGTCGCAGCTGAACGAGATCCGCCACTTCGCGTCCGTCGGGCTTGCCCGCCTGGACGGTTCGCCCGGCTGACACCGGCGACGCGCCACCACCCTCACAGTGCCGCTTTCCGAGGAGAGGAACGATGAGGAACGTGATCACCCGCAGCCACGGCCCGACCGCCGGCTGAACCGGCAGACCGATGCAGGCACCCGCCACCGCCACCCGACTCGTCCTGCGCGCGTACCCCCGCGCCTGGCGTCTGCGCTACGGGCCCGAGATGCGCTCGCTGATCACGGATCGGCGGCCGGGCTGGCGCGACCTGCTGGACCTCGTCGGCGGCGCACTCGACGCGCGCTTCCATCCACAGATGGCGGTGCCACGCCGCGTTCTTGCGACTGCCGCCGGGGCGCCGTTGCCGCAGATGCCAACCCCCTCTCCGGTTCAGGCGTCGTACGGTCCGGTCACCGGGCCGCCCATCAGGGAGCTCAGCCGGCGGGGCTTCATGCGCCGGGCGCTTGGCCTCGGCGCGGCGCTGCTCTCGATCGAGTTCCTGGGTGGCACTGTCGCCTTCCTGTGGCCGCAGATCCGGGGCGGCATCGGCTCCAGGTTCCGCGTCGGCACCATCGCGGAGATCCTGGAGAAGCAACCGTCCTTCGCGAACGGCTGGCCCTTCGCGGTCGGGGCGGCGCGCTCGTTCCTTGTCAACGTGCCGGCGGCGAAGCAGCTGGCACTGGGGCAGGAGGCATCGGTCCCGAACCCGACCGCGGGTCAGCTGCTGGCTCTGTGGCGCAAGTGTCCGCACCTTGGCTGCCAGGTGCCCCCGCTGTGCGACGAGCTCAAGCGATTCACCTGCCTCTGCCATGGGAGCACCTACAACGTCATCGGCGAGAAGCTCAAGGAGGGTCCGGCCGCGCGCGGGATGGATCGGTTCGCGGTCAGCATCGACGTTGAGGGGATCGTCATCATCGACAGCTCGCAGATCACCGCCGGCGCGCTCGACCGGCAGGACCCGGAGACACTGGCCTTCGTCGACGCGGCACCGTACGACGTCAGGTGCCGATGAGGCAGGCCTGCTAGACGACGTTGACCTCGCGGAGCGGCTCGTTGCGCGCGATCCGCTCGTAGCCCAGCGGTCGCATGTCGAGCGTCTCGTAATCGCCGGTGGCTATCCACTCGGCCAACGCTCGTCCCGCCGCGGGGGCCTGCTGCAGGCCGTGCCCCGAGAAGCCGTTCGCGAACAGGAAGTTGGTCACCTGCGGGTGCGGACCGATCACCGCGTTGTGATCGAGCGTGTTGACCTCGTAGTGGCCGGCCCACGCGTCGAGCAGGCGGATCGCCTCGAAGGCTGGCACCCGGTGCGCCATCCCCGGCCAGACGACCTCCTCGAACCAGGTCCGGTCAACGTCGAGTTCGAGCGTCTCGGGGTCCGGTTGATCACCGTGCGGTGAGGCGCCGGCGATGTAGTTGGGCCCTTCCGGGCGGAAGTAGACGCCCGACGGATCGATGACCAGCGGGGATCCCTCGACACGGGTGCGGCAGTCAAAGTGAAAGACCATCCGTTTGCGCGCCTCGACCGGCAGATGGAGCCCGGCCATCGCGGCGACCCGCCCGGCCCGCGGACCGGCGGCGTTGACCACCCAGTCGGCCGCGATCCGACGACCATCGGTCAGGCGGACTCCGGTGGCCCGGTCGCCGTCGCGCTCCACCTCGGTCACCTCGCCGGCCAGGTACTCGACACCGACCGATCGTGCCTTGCGGCGAAATGCCTGCAGCAGGGCGTAGGCATCGAACCAGCCCTCGTCCGAGAGGCCCAGGGAGCCGGCTCCGAGGTCGTCGACCCGCAGCCACGGGAAGCGAGCCGCGAGCTCGGCCGGCGACAGCAGGGCCACCGGCACGTCGTGAGCGCGCTGGATGGCATGGTTCGATTCCAGGATCGGCAGGCCGGCCGGCGTCGCCAGGAAGAGATAGCCACCTTCGACGAAGTCGATCTCCGGGTCAGGCTGTCCGGCCACGCCCAGCCACTCGCCGAGATGCTTGATCAGCGCGATCCCGAAGCGGCTGATCTCAATGTTGAGCGGCGTGCTGAACTGCAGCCGGATCGAGGCCGCAGAAAGCGTCGTTGAGGCGGTGCGATAGGTGAGGTCCCGCTCGATGACGACGATTCTGCCGGTCCAGTCGGGGCGCTGAGCCAGGAAGGTCGCGACTGAGCTGCCGACGATGGCGCCACCGATGATGACGACGTCGGCGCGGTCGGTTGGCTCCACGCCGCGATGGTATCGGTTCATTCCAGCTGCCGACGCACCGCTGCGCGCACCCAACGGATGAGCGTGCCCGCGGCCACGCCCAAGCCGTACACTGCGCTCCCCATGGCCAGCAAGCCGGTCATCCTCACCGTCGACGACGACCTGCCCGTCCTGCGTGCGGTCGAGCGCGACCTGCGCACCCGCTACGGGCAGGACTACCGGATCGTGGCTGCCAATTCCGGTGCGGAGGCCCTCGAGGCGGTCCGCCAGCTCACCCAACGCGGCAGCGCGATCGCGGTTTTCGTGTCCGACCAGCGAATGCCACACATGACCGGGGCCGAGTTTCTGGCAGCAGCGCTCGAGCTCCAGCCCGATGCGAAGCGCGTGCTGCTCACCGCCTACGCCGATACCGATGTCGCCATCCGCGCGATCAACGAGATCCGCCTCGACCACTACATCCTCAAGCCGTGGGATCCGCCCGAGGAGAAGCTCTACCCGATCCTGGACGACCTCCTCTCCGACTGGAGCGCCACCTTCCAGCCGCCGTTCGAGGGGTTGCGGCTGCTGGCCGGGCGTTGGGCGCCGGGCGGGCACCAGATCCGCGATTTCCTGACCCGCAACCAGGTCCCCTACGCTTGGCTCGACCCGATCGACGACGAGGCCGGGCGTCGGCTGGCCGCCACGCTCGAGCAGGGAGTTGCCGTCGATCCGGCGATCCCCGTGGTGCTCTTCCCCGACGGGACGGTGATGCGCGACCCCACGACGCGGCAGATCGCCGAGCGGATTGGACTCCAGGTCAAGGCGGCGCTGCCCTTCTACGACATGGTGATCGTCGGCGGAGGTCCTGCGGGGTTGGCGGCCGCTGTCTACGGCGCGAGTGAAGGTCTGAAGACGCTCCTCGTCGAGCGCGAGGCCCCCGGCGGCCAGGCCGGAACCACCAGCCGCATCGAGAACTACCTCGGCTTCCCGTCGGGCCTGTCGGGCGCCGATCTGGCCCGCCGCGGGCTGGCCCAGGCGCGTCGGCTCGGCGCCGAGATCCTCAGCTCCGACGAGGTGACCGGGATTCGACGCGAGGATCCGTACCGGGTCGTCACGCTGGCGAGCGGCGCCGAGATCTCCTGCCACGCGGTCGTGGTATCGACCGGGGTCAGCTATCGCCAACTCGAGCTTCCAGGGGCGGCGGAGCTGGCCGGTGCCGGGATCTACTACGGTGCCGCGACCACCGAGGGGGCCCTGTATCGCGACCAGGAGGTCGGCGTGGTCGGCGGGGGTAACTCGGCCGGCCAGGCGGCGGTCCATCTCGCCCGCTTCGCGAAGCGCGTGGTGCTGATGGTGCGCACCTCCGAGCTGTCGGCGATGAGCCAGTACCTGATCGACCAGATGGCGGCGATTCCCAACATCGAGATCCGCTTCAACACGTCGATCAGCGCCGTGCACGGCGAGAGCCACCTCGCATCGGTCACCGTTGCCGGCCCCGACGGGGAGGAAGAGTTGGCGCTGGCGGCGCTCTTCGTCTTCATCGGCCAGCAGCCTCGCACCGAGTGGCTCGAGGGATCAGTGCTGCGCGACCAGGGAGGCTTCGTCATCACCGGCGCGGCGCTCCTCGAGGACGGCAAGCCGCCGGCCGGCTGGGGGAGCGCCCGTGAGCCGTTCCTGCTGGAGGCGAGCCTGCCGGGCGTCTTCGCCGCGGGGGACGTGCGACATCGGTCGATCAAGCGGATCGCCAGCGCGGTCGGCGAGGGAGCCATGTCGGTCCAGTTCGTCCACCAGTACCTCGCGGGACTCTAGGCTGACGCGCCGATGACGCTGGAGGCGCTGCGCGCCACGCCGCTCTTCGCGGAGCTGCCGGAGGAGTACCTGAAGCGCCTCGCCGCGAATGTCGTGCCGATGCACCTCGTCGCCGGCGAGTTGTTGATCACCGAGGGAGACCAGGCCGATGACCTGTTCGTGGTCGTCTCGGGTGAGCTCGACGTCACCAAGCGTTCCGGCAACGCCGAGATTCCGCTGGCGCGGGTCGGACCCGGGGCGATCCAGGGTGAGCTTGCCGCGCTCGAACGAGGCCGACGCATGGCATCGGTCCGCGCGCTGACCCCTGCCGAGGTGCTCCGCATCCCGTACGGTGCCGTCCGAGACCTGCTCTCCGGCGGGCCGGATGCGGCACTTGGCATCATCCGCACCATCATCGTCCGACTTCGGGGCATGGAGTCGACCCTGAGGCAGCGCGAAAAGCTCGCTGGCCTGGGAACGCTGGCGGCGGGGCTGGCGCATGAGCTGAACAATCCCGCCGCTGCCATTCGGCGGTCGGTCGAGGAGCTGGCGCGGGCGATCGACGACCGCAACTCGCTGCATCCGCCGCACGAGCTGATGGAGCTCATCCCGAGCGGTTCGGAAGGACCGATGGACGCGCTCGCGCGCTCCGACGCGATCGACGAGATCGGTGAGCTGGTCGGTGACGCCGACGCGGCGGCGGCGCTGGTCGATGCGGGTTGGAGGCTCGACCAGCTGCGGGCCGCCTTCAGTGAGCTGGATCCTGTCGCGGCGCGGGATGGGGCAGCGTGGCTTGCCGCATCGGCCAAGGTGCAGGGGCTGCTTGGCGAGGTGCGCATGGCAGGCGATCGGATCAGCGAGATCGTGGCGGCGGTGAAGGGCTACGCCTACCTCGACCAGGCACCGGTGCAGCGGATCGATGTGAGGAAGGGGCTCGACGACACGCTCGTCATCCTGCGGCACAAGCTCAAGGCGGGGATCGACGTCACCCGCGACTACGACCCCGACCTCCCAGAGATCGAAGCCTACGGCAGCGAGCTGAACCAGGTCTGGACCAACCTGATCGACAACGCCGCGGATGCAATGGACGGGCACGGCGCGCTCGAGCTGCGCGCGGAGCGGACCGATGAGGACGGCGTGCGGGTATCGATCTGCGATTCGGGCCCCGGCATCCCGCCCGAGGCGGCATCCAAGATCTTCGAGCCGTTCTTCACGACCAAGCCGCCCGGGGTCGGCTCCGGGCTGGGGCTGCACATCAGCCACAACGTGGTTGTCCGGCACGGGGGCCAGATGGACGTCGAGACCGAGCCGGGACGCACCTGCTTCGTCGTGACGATCCCGCCAACCTTGCCGGCCGCACCACCGGTCGAGGGCGGCGATGAGAAGCCGAGTGAGGTCTTGACAGCCGGGCCGGCGGACGAGTAGCGTGCGCCGTCACAGGTGAATACGGCGACGATCGGGACGAGTACCCGGTCAGGCGAGCCCACAGGGAGTCGGGAGCAGTGGAACCCCGGCGGCGGCGCGACCGGCGAATGGACCTGTGAGCTCCGGCTGAGAACGCGTCCGGCATCGGTCTGGCGCAAGTAGCGACCGGCGGAGAGGCACCGATAGCGAAGCCGAGATCATCGTTCGCGTTGTGCGAGCCGTGATCGAATGAGCCCGGGTGAGAACACCGGGGAACAAAGGTGGCACCACGAGAAGACCCCCTCGTCCTTTCGAGACGATGGGGTTTGTTGTTCTCAGGAGGTCGCCGTCATGTCCGGTTCCCCGCAGCGTCGGTTCATGCTCCCCGAGAGTGAGCTGCCGACCCACTTCTACAACATCTCCGCAGATCTGCCCGAGCCGCTCCCGCCGCCGCTCCATCCGGGCACCCGTGAACCGATCGGCCCGGAGGCACTGGCACCGCTCTTTCCGATGGAGCTGATTCGCCAGGAGGTGAGCAGCGAGCGGTTCATCGAGATCCCCGAGCCGGTGCGCGAGGCATACCGCATGTACCGGCCCTCCCCGCTGGTGCGGGCGCTCGGCCTGGAGCGCGCGCTCGATACCCCGGCGCACATCTATTTCAAGAACGAGTCGGTCAGCCCGGCCGGCTCCCACAAGCCGAACACGGCCATCGCGCAGGCCTTCTACAACCAGGCCGAAGGGGTCACCCGCCTCGTCACCGAGACCGGCGCCGGCCAGTGGGGCAGCGCCCTCGCCTTCGCCGGATCGCTGTTCGGGATCGAGACCAGGGTCTTCATGGTCAAGGTCAGCTACGAGCAGAAGCCGTATCGACGCAGTTTCATCGAAACCTTCGGTGCAACGGTCGTGCCGTCGCCATCGACCGAGACGAACGCCGGGCGCGCCATCTTGGCGGCCGATCCGGACTCGACCGGGAGCCTGGGGATCGCCATCAGCGAGGCGATCGAGGTGGCCGCCACGCACGATGACACGAACTATTCGCTCGGCAGCGTCCTCAACCATGTCCTGCTCCACCAGACGGTGATCGGGCAGGAGGCGATCAAGCAGATGGCCATGGCCGGCGAGGCGCCCGACGTGGTGATCGGCTGCGCGGGGGGAGGCTCGAACTTCGCCGGCATCGCCTTCCCGTTCCTGGCCGACCGCCTGCACGGGCGTTCTGCCACGCGTTTCCTGGCGGTGGAGCCGGCCTCGTGCCCGTCCCTGACCAGGGGGGAGTATCGGTACGACTTCGGCGACACCGCGGGGTCCACCCCGCTCCTCAAGATGCACACCCTGGGGAACGGCTTCCGGCCGGCCCCCATCCACGCCGGTGGGCTGCGCTACCACGGCATGGCGCCGATGGTCTCGCACCTCTACGAGCTCGGCTTCCTCGAGGCGAAGGCCTACGGGCAGAACACCTGTTTCGAGGCCGCCCTGCAGTTCGCGAGGACCGAAGGGATCATCCCGGCGCCGGAGTCGAGCCACGCCATCCGCGCGGCGATCGACGAGGCGCTGGCCGCCCGCGAGGCGGGGGAGGAGCGCGTGATCCTCTTCAACCTGTCGGGCCACGGCTACTTCGACATGGCCGCCTACGACGACTACCTGGCCGGGCGCCTGGTGGACGTCGAGTACGAGCCGCAAATGGAGGCGGTGGCGGTCTGAATCCTGATGGGGGCGTGGCTGATGCCGCGCCCCCGCATCGGTCCATTGACTCACTTGCCGAAGGCGTACCTGCGGCGCCAGGAGTAGGATGCCGGGCATGGCACGCGCAACGTGGAACGGGGCGGTGATCGCGGAGAGCGACCGGTTCGAGATCATCGAGGGGAACGTCTACTTCCCACCCGAGACGGTCAAGGCGGAGTACCTGCGCCCGTCCGACGCCCACACGGTTTGCCCATGGAAGGGGACCGCCTCGTATCACGATCTGGAGGTGGACGGCGTCCGCAATCCCAACGCGGCCTGGTACTACCCGGAGACGAAAGAGGCGGCGAAGAACGTGGAGGGCTATGTCGCCTTCTGGCACGGGGTGAGCGTCGAGCGCTGAGGCGCGACGACTACTCGCCCGCCAGTCCCAGGCCCTGGCTTCCCGCCATCAGGGTCAGGTTCCGGGCCTCGATCTGGTAGCTCACCGATGCAGCCTGCAGGACTGGCGTTACCGCGGCCTCCATCTGGCCTGCCGGCCCCTCGCAGAAGCGCTCGGTCAGGGCGACCCCGACGAACCGGATCGTCGCACCGCTCAGCGTGTACCTACCCCTGCCGGAGTTGCACCCGGTGTTCACGGCAGCGGTCCCGTCGGCGTGGAATTGCAGCGTCGCCACGACGTCAGCCGGGAAGCTCGACACCGCGTCACCATCGATGATCGAGACGACCGTCCATGTCGGACCGACCAGTGCCAGGTCCGGATCGGCGATCTCGCGGTCCAGCAGGGTGATCACCGTGTCGTCGTGCGTCAGGACCAACCCATCGCTGTCGAACGTGATGGTCGGGTTCGAACCGAGGAACTCGAAGAGCCACTCGTCCTGGGCGGAGCGCTCCTCGTCGCAGCCCATCTCGGTCATGGAGCCGCCACGCGCCACCAGGTGCCCGTCGGAGATCGAGTAGTCGGCGCCGTAGATGTTGCACCCGGCTGAGGCGCCCAGGCGCCCATCGGCCAGGGTGAGTCGGATCCTTGTGGTTGCCACGAGCGGACGCTCGATGCCGTCCTTCGTCACCGATGTGGAGAGGAATGTGCGCCCGTCGAGCGTCGCTCCCGGGGTCTGCGAGCAGGCGGTGAGCAGAACCAGCACCGGGAGGAGCATTCGCCCAACTTTTATCATGCCCTCATGACGCATCGACCGGACTGTCGGTTCCCAATCGGCGGCTCTTGGACGACCGCATGAAGTTCGGGCTGCAGGTCAGCAACTTCACCTGGCCCGGTGGCCCCGAAGCGATCGGGCCGACCCTCGCCCGCGTGACGCGTGCCGCCGACGACGCGGGCTTCGACTCGATCTGGGTGATGGACCACTTCTTCCAGATCCGCGGCCTGGGACCATCTGAGGCCCCGATGCTCGAGGGGACGTCGGCGCTGGCTTTCATGGCCGCGCACTCGGACCGAGCAAGGCTGGGTCTGATGGTGGGCGGCATCCACTACCGACAGCCGGGGCTGTGGATCAAGGCGACCACCACGCTCGACATCCTGTCGGGAGGGCGCGCCTGGTTCGGGATCGGGGCGGCCTGGAACGAAGAGGAGTCGGCCGGCCTGGGCTTCCCGATGCCTCCGCTGCGCGACCGCTTCGAGATGCTCGAGGAGTGCCTCCAGATGGCCCGCGCCATGTGGTCCGGCGGCAGCGGCAGCGGGGAATCGTTCGAGGGGCGTCATTACACGGCCACGCGGCTGCTGAACTCGCCGCAGTCGATCTCGCGGCCGCGCGTGCCGATCATGATCGGTGGGGGTGGGGAGAAGAAGACGCTGCGCCTCGTGGCCCGGTACGGCGATGCCTGCAACGTCTTCGGGGATGCCGCGAAGATCAGCCACAAGTACGCGGTCCTGCGCGAGCACTGCGAACGGCTCGGGCGCCCCTACGAGGAGATCGAGCGCAGCACCCTGCAGTCGCTCGACCTCGAGCGTGAGTCACCGGACCAGGTCGTCGAGCGCTTCGGCACGCTGAAGGAGGCGGGTGCCCAGCACATCCTGTTCAGCGTGCGGGGCGTGAACGACGTCGCCAGGCTCGAGCGGATCGGTGCGGAAGTCCTGCCGCAGCTGCGGTAGCGAGCCAGGCCGGCACTCACGGAGCGTATGGTTGCGCCATGCGTGAGGATCGGCCGACCGGGTTGATCGGGGAGATCTCGCACCGACCGGGCGTGGTGTTCCGGGTGGCGATCGGCATCTGCCGCATCCTGGCCGGCTGGGTCTTCGGGCTCCGGCTCGAACTGGATGGAGCCGAACACCTCCCCGTCGATGAGCGCGGCCGTCCGGTCGGCGGCTGGATCGCCGTGCCCGTGCCCCATCGGCGCTGGGTCGATCCATTCATCCTGTTGCTTCTGCTGCCGATTCAGCCGCGGGTTACGTTCTTTGCCGATGGCCGGGTGCTCTTCCGCACGAGGTTTCGGCGCTCCCTGTTCCGGGTCATCGGCGGGGTGGTGCCGGTCTGGCCGCGCGGCGGCCCGAAGGCGTTCTGGGCGCACATCGAGGCCGCTCGGCGCGTGCTGGACGCGGGCGCCGTCTTCGTCATCTTTCCCGAGGCCGGTCCGCCGTCGGAACCTGACCGGGCCCGGACCATCGAGCCCGGCTTCGGCTACCTGGCGATGCGCACCGGGGTCCGACTGGTGCCGATGATCATCGGTGGGACCGGCGAGTTGTATCGGGGACGGAAGCTCGTGCTCCGTGTCCTCCCCGCGACCACCGCGCAGGAGCTTGCCGGGCTGCCGGCATCAGCACCCATGCCGGAACCGAACAGCGCGGAGGAGCGCGCCGCTGCCCACCGTATAGCCGGGACTCTTGCCGAGCGGCTGGCGTCGCCGGTTGCCACGCTGCACGCCGAGGTGGAGCGCGCTGCCGAAGGCGACCGAAAGCGCTGGCGGTGGCTCACTTACTGGCTCGACTTTGACGCCGATGCGGCCGATGCCGCCCGCGCGGCGCGCAATGCCGGGAAGGAGCGCTAGCCCCGCAGCTCGGCCTCGACCTCGGCGATGGGGCGG
>Ga0209619_10004154_pt1 | contig 10306 bp, 9 predicted proteins | sample Rifsed16ft3_FD_184011 | JGI IMG/M metagenome (GOLD analysis project Ga0209619, IMG submission 184011) | Soil microbial communities from Rifle, Colorado, USA - sediment 16ft 3 (version 2) | ecosystem: Environmental > Terrestrial > Deep subsurface > Rock core/Sediment | place: Rifle, Colorado... | reverse complement strand
ACTCGATCCTTGAACGACTACAGAAAGGGCAACCGATCGCAGAAAAGGGAGCCGTCCCCGCTCCTACGCAGAAAGGGGCTGGCGAACCAGGGGAGCTTGTGGAGCTCCATCCCGACCAGATTGATGAGGTACTGCAGGCCGAGCTCGTGTCTGATCATGTGAGAATGCAGTGGAAGCTGGCCCGTCTGGGGATCAAGGCAGGGGAGCGAGTGTGGGTGCCTGCGGGTGATCAAGCCAAGCTCCGAAGGCATTTTCAGTTCGATTCGTTCGATCCGGAATTCGCAGCGGGTATTGACCTGCCTCACTCGTATGTCGCCAACATCGACGTGGTATGGAAACAAGAGTTCCGGATCGGGGCGGCGTATGAGATCGAGAACTCGACATCGATCTATTCAGGGTTGCTCAGATTCGCCGATCTGAACATCCTCGCCCCCAATACCCTGTATCCGATGTTCGTGGTAGCGCCGGCCGATCGTAAGAACCGCGTGAGGGAGCAGCTTCGACGGCCGACCTTCAGGCGGCTGGGCTTGGATAGAAAGGTGAGGTTCCTTTCGTACGAGAGCATTGATGAGATCGACCAGTTCTTTGCCCCCGCTGAATCCGGCCTCAGTGTGGAAACGATCGTCGGAAGGTCCGAAACGGTCGTTGAGGGCCCGTAACCCAGCCCGAGTTTCCGTCCCCGCAGCGCGCAATCGCGGAGGTACAGCGTTGACCACCCTGAACAATCGTTGGCTCCTCCGATTGCACACCACGCCGTCGCTTGACGCCATAACAATATTGTTATACCCTGAGGAGGGCCGGCGTGCCGCCCACAACCGTTGTGTTCTTTCAGGATGACGACGGCAGCGCCCCGGTCGGCTTGTGGCTGGCGGAATTGCGGCGGGCTGAGCCCCGAGCGTTCGCCAAGTGCGTGGTCAGGCTTGAAAGGCTCCGCGAGCTGGGCCACGAGCTACGTCGGCCCGAGGCCGACACACTACGGGATGGCATTCATGAGCTGCGCGCACGGCTCGGCCACGTCCACTATCGCATCCTCTATTCGATGCACGGACGCGTGGTGGCGGTGCTGCTCCACGCCATGGCGAAAGAGGGCGTCGTGCCGGAGGCCGACATCGATCTCGCCGTGGTGCGCAGGCGTGGGTTTGCCCGCGATCCCGATGGTCACACGTTCCGCGGCCCGTGGCCATAAAGCGCGCGCGAGCCGCGAGGAGCCGGTATGAGCACTCGTAAGACCAAGAGGGTGTCGCGTGGCGCTGATGCACTCGGGATGCTGGAGTCGCTGATTGGCGACGATGCGGCACTGCGGGAGATGCTGGCGGAGGAGCGGAGCAACGCCGCCGTGGCGCGGCAGATCTACGAGCTTCGCACGGCCAACGGCCTCACCCAGAAGCAGCTGGCGGAGCTGCTCGGGACACAGCAGCCGGTCATCGCCCGGCTCGAAGATGCAGACTACGAAGGGCACTCGCTGGCGATGCTCTACCGGATCGGCGCAGCGCTCGGATGCCGCGTCGCCGTGCTGTTCGTCCCACGCTCCGCGGCCGTCGCAAGGAGGGTGCAGCATCCCTCCGTTCGGTCACCGGCCGCCCGCCGGAAGGCGTGAGGACAAGGGTTGCTCGTCGCCGCGGCGTGACGGTCACGGTTGCATCCTGCGCTGTCTGGGCACTATCCGCAACGATTCGATGCTACGCCGGATGGAAAATGGCCTTAGCGTGCACTCGCGATCATGCCCCAGACTGTGGTTTACGAACGCATGGTGATCGCGGGATCGATCCGTGCCGCGCGCAGCGCCGGAATCCAGCAGGCGACGATCCCGACAGCCGCCATCGTCACCGCCACGCCGATGAAGGTGACCGGATCGTGCGGTGCCACACCGAAGAGCAGCCCGTGAATGACGCGGGTCGCGAAAAAGGCGCCGCCCACGCCCAGCCCCAGGCCGATCGCCAGCAACACGCCTCCTTCACCCAGGATCATCCGCAGCACCCGGCCGCTGTCGGCGCCCAGGCTCATGCGGATGCGGATCTCGTTGGTCCGGGCACTCACCGAGAAGGCCAGGACCCCGGCGATCCCCACCGCCGCGATGATCACCGCCAGGATGCCGAACGACGAAATGAGCGCGGCATTCACCCGGCGGGGCGAGACACTCTGATCCTTGATCTCAGCCACCGTCATCACGTTCTCGAGGGGCGCCGTGGGCGCGATGCGCCGGACGATGCTGGTCGCCGCGGGCACCAGCGCGGCAACGTTGCTGTCGGCGCGGATCACCAGCCCCCCGCCAATCGCCAGCATCTGCGCGAAGGGCATAAACACCACCGGTCGCGGCTCGGCGTCCAGGCCACCATCCCGGGTATTGCCGGCGACGCCCACGACGGTGCGCCAATCGCCGCTGATGGGTGTAAACCGCAACACGTCGCCGGTCCACGCGATCCGCTTCCCCACCGGGTCCTCGCCGGGGAACAGCCGGTCGGCGAGCGTCTGGTTGATGATCACGACGTTGCCAGAGCCCTGCCGATCCGTGGTGGAGAACGGGCGGCCCCTCAGCAGCGGTATCCCCGACGCGCGGAAGAAATCCGGGTTGGCGGTGCGCAGCTCGGCGCGCGGCGCCGCCTCGCCGACGGCGAGGGCCTTGCCTTCCGCCTTCACCTCTAATCGGACCCCCGAGCTACGGAGTGGCAGGGGAGAGCCGATGCCCACGTCCACGACACCCGGAAGCGCCGCCATCTCGTCGCGCATGCGATCGTAGCGCTCCTTGGCCGCGGCGTCGGCGGCGGGATTGAAGAGCATCTCCGTCGGGGTCAGGAGCGGCACCTGCATCGTGAGCACTTCCTCGGTTCTGAGGCCGGTGTCCACATCCGAGAGCCGGATCATCGTGCGCGTGAGCAGTCCGGCGCCCGCGAGCAGCACCACCGTCACCGCGATCTGCACCACGACCAGCGCGCGCTGCAGGCGCTGCTTGCCCAAGTTGCCGCTGATCCGGTGCGCGCCCGCCAGGATGCTGGATGCGAGACTGCCTTCCCGTGGCAGCGAGGCGAGGAACGACAGCAGGAGAGCGACCATGACCGACAGCGCGAGCGTAAAGCCGAAGACCACGCCGTCCAGACGGATCTCGTCGGCGCGTGGCGAGTACCGCGCGACGAGCGCCGTGAGCAGCCTGACGCCGCCGCCCGCGATGACGACGCCGAGGATGGCGCCGGTGATGGCCAGCACCAGATTCTCGACCAGCAGCAGCCGCCGCAGCCGCCTCACGCCGGCGCCGAGGGCGGCGCGCACCACGATCTCGTGCTCCCGACGCACGCCGCGCATGAGCGTGAGGTTGGCCACGTTGGCGGCCGCAATGATCAAGACGAATGCGGCGGCGCCCATGAGCAGCCACAGCGTCAGCCGGGCGCGTTCGCCGATGACCTCGCGAAAGGGAATGACGGCGATGCGATGATGGGAACCCGGATCGTAGGCGCCCGTGAACTCCCGCTGAATCCTGGCGCTGACCGCGGCCACCTGGCTTCGGGCCTGCTCCAAACTGGCGCCGGGGGCGAGCCGGGCCACCATTTCCGTCATCCGATGGGTACGGCCCTCCACCATGAACGCACTCAGGTGATGCTCGCTGATCACCATGTTGAGCAGCGCCTCAACCCGGTTGGGAAAGAACGGCGCGGGTTGCAGCACGCCGATGACCGTCACGGACTGCTTCTCCAGCGTCACCTGCTTGCCGACGATGCTGGAGTCACCGCCGAGGCGCTTCATCCAGCCCTCGTGGGTGAGCACCAGCACCGGTGAAACGCCGGGTCCGTCGTCGCCCGGCTCCGTCAGCCGGCCAAGCACCGGTGAGAGGCCCATGACCTCGAAGTAGTTGCCGGTGACCAGGCCGGCGTTAATGCGTACGGCCCCGTCCTGACCCTGGAACACCAGGGTCCACGGAGAGTATTCCGCGATGCCGGCGAGTGATGGCGCACCCTGGCGGAAATCGCGCACCTCCGGGACGGAGAAAAGGATGTTCGCTCCCCCGGGTCCGTCCATGGAGTGTCGCAAGTAGACCAGGCGATCGCCGTCACGGTGGGGCAGGGGCTTGAGCAGCACGCCGCGGACCACGCTGAAGATCGCGGTGTTGGCGCCGATGCCGAGCGCCAGGGTGATCACGACCACCGCGGCGAACGCGGGGCTGTGGCGCAAGGCGCGCAGGGCGTACCGGATGTCGGCCGCCACGCTCTCGATCCACGGCAGTCCGCGCTGATCGCGCACCGCCTCGACGGCCTGGGTAAGACCTCCGGACGCCAGCATCGCCTGGCGGCGCGCCTCGTCCGGAGGCATGCCCCGCCGGATGTTCTCCGCCGTCGCCATGTCGAGATGGGCCTGCAGCTCCTCGCGGAGATCGTCGTCGGCGCGATGGCTGGTGAAGACGCCGGCGATGTGCGCCAGCGCGGCGCGAAGGTGTCTCATGGAGCCTCCCGTCGTGGCGCGAGAAAGGCGGCGATCAGATCGGCGGTCTGGTGCCATTCACGCGCTTCCCGCGCCAGCTGCTTCCGGCCCGCCGTAGTGAGCGAGTAGTACTTGGCGCGGCGGTTATTCTCGGACTGGCGCCACGCCGCCTTCACGAACCCCTCCTGCTCGAGCTTGAGGAGGGCGGGGTAGAGCGTGCCGTAGTTGAGCCTGAGGCGGTGCTTGCTGGTCTCCTCGATACGGCGGGCGATGCCGTAGCCGTGCAAGGGCCCCAGGACCTCGAGGGTCTTGAGAATCATGAGGGCGAGGGTGCCCTGCTTCACGTCGAGCTTTTCCGGCATGTCCAGGTCCTATGGCGTACCCGCGGATCTCATGCGCGGCTCCCGGGACGGAGGATTGGGAAAAGTGTCCTCCCCCTGTTCCGTCCTATGGGATTCCCATACGTTGGGGCCCAACGCCGGGTTTCAGGATGGCGGTCAGCCGGCAGGCAGCGTCGCCGAACTGCTATTGGGGCAAGGAGTTACGGACAAGCCGCCCTGGTATCGCGAATCCGGCTTCCGGAAACGGAGCCCGGCCGCTTGGCGGAGGTAGCCCTAGCGGACGTACTTGTTGAGGAACGCGATGGTCCGCCCCCAGGCCAGCTTGGCCGCCGCCTCGTCGTAGCGCGGCGTCGTGTCGTTGTGGAAGCCGTGCTGAGTGCCGGGATAGAGATGGCGCTCGTACGTGACCTTCGCCGCCTTGAGCGCCGCTTCGTAGCCTCGAGCGGGGGGTGGCGGCACGCCAGACGAGGATTCTTAAGGATTAACCTTCGCCCTGGCGTCTCAACAGCTCGTCCAGCCGACAGGCGAATCCCGGGAGGAGGTCTTCGCCGTCCAGGGCGTCCCCTTCCGACAGAACCGACTCGCTGCCGTCGGAACGGTACACGCGCGCAATCCGCCGCGCGGGATCAATCACCCATACCAGAGTCGTGCCGGCCTGGAGCCAGTCGGCCACCTTGGCCAATACCTCGCCCGGGCGGTCGTTCGGTGACACGATCTCGGCCACCAGGTCCGGCGCCAGCTCCGCGTAGCCCCGATCCGGAATGCCGTGCAGCCGGTCCTCCTTGATGAACGCCACATCGGGCGCCCGCACCGTGTCCGGCTGAGAGGCGATCTTGAACCCGGTGTCCTGGCTGAACACCATGCCCAATCCCCCCTGTTCACCGAACACGGTCAGACGCGCGGACAATCGGGCCGCGAGCGCGCCGTGCCAGGTCCCCGGTGGCTCGCGCACGATTAACGTTCCGCGGATCAGCTCCGTCTGCTTCCCCGGCAACGGCAGACGCAACAGGTCGTCCGCGGTCATGAGCGATTCAGGCATGGTTCCGGAAAGGTTACGCCGAGCTTCCATAGATGCAATCTGCGCCGGCGCCGTCAACCTTGAAACAACAACGATCGAGCCAAGTCACCAGGGTTGACGTCCACGGTTGCTTCCCGTAACTCCTCACGCGGTTTCCATCCGCCCGGCATCAACCCCGGGGAGGTTTACATGCCCGCCCTGCGTCACCTATCGCTTACCGTCGTCCTCATCATCGCCGCCGTGGCCAAGCCGGCTCCCGCGGCTGCTCAATCCCAGGCGGCGGCCCGGCCCGCACCCGAGCAATACGGCGCGCTCCACTGGCGCTTCATTGGCCCTGAGGGGAACCGCTTCAGCGCCGCCGCCGGTATCGCCGGCGATCCCCACACCTACTACGTGGGAGCGGCCTCGGGCGGGATCTATAAAACCACAGACGGCGGCGTAAACTGGCGGCCGCTCTTCGATGCCCAGCCGGTGCAATCCATTGGCGCCCTGGCCGTGGCGGCCAGCGATCCCACCATCGTCTGGGCCGGGACCGGCGAAGGGAAAATCCGAAGCCACATCTCGGTGGGACAGGGCGTGTACCAATCCACCGACGCGGGCGAGAGCTGGACCCTCATGGGATTGGAACAGACCGGACGGATCCCGCGCGTCGTTATCCACCCCACCAACCCGAACATCGTCTTCGTCTGTGCCTTGGGCCACGCCTACGGGCCCCAGCCCGACCGCGGCGTGTTCCGAACCACAGACGGTGGAGCGACGTGGACCAAAGTCCTCTTCGTGGACGAAAACACCGGATGCTCGGACCTGGCCATGGATCCCTCGAACCCGCGGATCCTCTTCGCCGGAACCTGGCAGCTGGAAATCCATACCTGGGGCCGGACCAGCGGCGGACCCGGTGGCGGACTCCACGTCTCCCGGGATGGCGGTACCACCTGGACTCGGCTCGAGGGGAACGGCCTTCCTCGGCCGCCGGTGGGGAAGGTGGCCGTGGCCATCGCGCCTTCTAATCCGCAGCGCGTGTACGCCTTGTTCGAGACCGGTGACGGGATCCCCTGGGAAGGACGGCCCACTCAGGACGGCCAGATCTGGCGCTCCGAGGACGGTGGGCGCCGCTGGACCATGGTGAACCGTGACCGGAACGCCATGGGACGCCCCCACTACTACTCCCGCATGGCGGTGGCCCCCGACGATCCCGACGAGGCCTATTTCCTGACCGCCTCCTACGCCCGTTCCATTGACGGGGGGCTCACGCTGACCACTGTGCCCCGGCCCGAGGCCCCGGGAGGCGACCACCACGACATCTGGATCGATCCCACCAACGCCGATCGGCAGATCGTGGTCCACGACCAGGGACTCTCCATCACCATCAACCGGGGGAAGACCTGGTTCCGGCAGCGCCTCACCAACGCCCAGATCTACCACGTCACCGTGGACACCGAGATCCCCTACAACGTCCTGGGAAACAAGCAGGACGAGCCCACCTACCGGGGGCCCAGCAACAGCCGCCTGGGAGGCCGGGGCATTGTCCGCGGGATGTGGCACCATGTGGGGGGTGGGGAGAGCGGATGGGCCACGCCCGATCCCACCGATCCCAACATCGTCTGGTCCACGGCTTCAGGATCGGGGATGGTCGGCGGGATCGTGGTCCGCTACGAGGAGAACCGGCGCCAGTTCCGGAGCGTGGAGGTCTGGCCCCACCAGAGCCGCGGCGCCGCGGCGGGCGTGCGGTACCGCTTCGTGTGGGACGCGCCGCTCCACATCTCCCCGCACGACCACAACACCGTGTACGTGGGCAGCCAGCACGTGCACCGCACCACCAACGGGGGCCAGAGCTGGGAGGTCATCAGCCCCGACCTCACACTGAACGACCGGAGCCGCATGGGACCCTCCGGCGGCTTGACCGGTGACAACATCGGCGTGGAATACGCCGGCGTGGTCTACGGGATCGCCGAGTCTCCGGTAGAGAAGGGCCTGATCTGGGCCGGCACCAACGACGGGCTCCTCCACGTGACGCGGGACGGCGGGGCCACCTGGACCAACGTCACCCGGAACCTGACCGGGCTGCCCGCGTGGCTCTCGGTTCGCAGCATCGCGCCGTCGCGCTACAACCCCGGCACGGCGTACGTGGCGATTGACGGCCACCAGATGAACGTGAGAGATCCGTACGTCTACCGGACCCGGGACTACGGGCGCACCTGGCAGAAGATCACCGCCGGGATCGCGCCGAGCATGCTGAGCTACACCAAGGTCATCGCCGAGGACCCGGTCCGGCGCGGGCTCCTCTATCTGGGAACTGAGAACGCCATCTACGTCTCCTTTGACGACGGCGACCACTGGCAGCCCCTCCAGAACGACCTCCCGCACGCTCCCGTCTCGGGGATCGTGATCCAGCAGCACTTCAACGACCTGGTGATCTCCACCTACGGCAGAGGCTTTTTCATCCTGGACGACCTCACGCCCATCCGGCAGATGACACCGGAGGTGATGGCGTCGGCGTCCCACGTCTTCGAGCCCCGGGCCGCGTACCGGTTCCGGGAGATCACTCGGCCCTCAACCACGTACGACGACCCCACCACTGGGGAGAATCCCCCGTACGGGGCGTCCATCAACTACTGGCTCAAGGCTCCCGCGGCACAGGCTCCCACCGTCGCCATCCAGGATGCCGCCGGTACGCTGGTCCGCACACTGCAGGGGACCAACCGGGCCGGGGTGAATCGCGTCTATTGGGACCTGGAGGATGAGCCCAGCACTCAGACGCGCCTCCTGACCTCCCCCATGTATGCGGCGCACATCCAGGTGGGGCCCGACGGCCGGCCCGCCCAGGGCGCTTCGCGCCTTTCCATCCTGCAGGCTCCCGGCACCTACACCGTGAAGCTCACGGTGGACGGGGTGGAGCACACCCGGTCGCTGGAGGTTCGAAAGGACCCCAACTCGGCCGGCACTCCGGCCGACATCGTCGAGCAGAACCAGTTGCTCTACGCCATCAAGGCCGACCTGGAAACAGCGGCGGCGGCGGTGCATCGCATCGAGGCCCTGAAGATCCAGCTCCGGACCCTGGCCCGCTTCACGTCGGACGAAGAAGTGAAGACGGCAGCCGCGGCGCTGGAGACCAAGCTGGTGACGGTGGAGACGGAGCTGGTGGATCTCCGCCTCACCGGTCAGGGGCAGGACGGGGTCCGGTTTGAATCCAAGCTGATGGGGAAGCTGGGCTACCTGGCCGGCGGCCTCTCGGGCGCGGATTTCCGCCCCACGGACCAGCAGGTGGAGGTCCAGGGAATCCTCCACCGTGAGGTGCGCGAGCAGGTGGAGGCCCTGGATGCGCTCATGAGCCGGGACGTGGCGGACTTCAACGCCATGCTCCGGGTGAAGGGGCTGGGGATCCTGGGGGGTGGATCGAGCTAGGGAAGAGGGACAGTGACCAGGTCGCGGTGGGCACCGCTTGGGGAGAGTGCCTTCTACCCGAACCTGGGCTCCAACTCGACGCCCAGTCCGTCGGCAATCCGGTTCACGAAGGCGTAGTAACCGGTGATGGCGCAGATGTCGTGAATGGCGCGATCGTCAAACCCGGCCGCGCGCAACGTCTCGACATCCGCCGCGCCGATGCCGTCGGGACGCTCGGTCAGCCGCACCGCGTACTCCAGCATCGCCCGGTCCGCCGGGCTGAGATCGAGCGCGCGAAAGTCCCGCACCAGCGTCGCCACGTATTCCCGCGCCGCCGAGGCTGAGCGTCCGGCCAGCTGCAGCTGCTGACGGAGACCCGCTCCGTGGTGCTCGATTCAGTACCGGCACCGGTTGGCGGACGAGACCACCACCGCGATCATCTCGCGCTGCGCCCGGGAGAGGGGACCGGGGCCCCGCATCAGCTCGGCGTACAGATCGAAGTGCTGCCGCATCGTCCGGGAATGCACCCCGTGGATGCGGACGATGTTGTCCTGGTCCGGAACCCGATCGTCCGGCGGGATCTCGTCCTCGGGGAGGTATCGGATGAACGCCAAACGGGTCTTAGTTGTTCAGGAGCCGGGTCACGAGGTCCCGGTTTTCTGGGCTGTACCAATCGGTCTCGAAGGTCTTCTTCCGGACCACGCCGTCCTTGTCGATCAGGAAGGACTCCGGCACGCCGATGAGCTGGTACGTCCGCTGGATGCCGCCCGTGGGATCGTGGAGGATGTCGAACGTGAGCCGGTACTCCCGGGCGAAGTCGCGAATGTCGGCTTCCGCACCCCCGTCATCAATGCTCACCGCTACCACCCGGAATCCCTTGGGCCCCAGCTCCCGGTAGAGCTTCTCAATGCTGGGCATCTCTCGGCGACAGGGGTCGCACCACGTGGCCCAGACGTTGAGCAGAACGACGGAGCCCCGATAATCGCTGAGTCGTACTACGTGCGTCGGGTCGTCCAGCCTGCTGGCCGCAAACTCGGGAGCCCGGAACCCCACGCCCACCGGGTCCGGAACCCGGATCTTGGGGAGCCAGAGCACGGCGGCCACCACCGCCAGCGCGGCGATGCCGCCGGCCGCGTACCGCGCTCGGCGGCTCACGGAA
>Ga0209619_10004152_pt1 | contig 10306 bp, 10 predicted proteins | sample Rifsed16ft3_FD_184011 | JGI IMG/M metagenome (GOLD analysis project Ga0209619, IMG submission 184011) | Soil microbial communities from Rifle, Colorado, USA - sediment 16ft 3 (version 2) | ecosystem: Environmental > Terrestrial > Deep subsurface > Rock core/Sediment | place: Rifle, Colorado... | reverse complement strand
GTGGCGCCCGTGTATTCTGTAGCGATAGCCTCGCACAAGTCGGTGGTGAACGTGGCGATGCCGCACTGGCGCGGCAGGTAGTTGCCGATGAACGCAATGCGGTTGATGGTCGAATTGTTTGAGCCGTTTTCCATGACGAACATCTCCTCATTTGCATCGTCACGAGGTCGCCCCGAGCGGGCGGACTTCGGAAGTCGTGGGCGGATGCGCTCCCCCCGCACGAATCAAAAACCCCGCCCTCTCGGGCGAGGTTTTTGTCGGGAAAGATGCAGCGCCGGATTAGAGTACTTTGACGTCTGCAGCCTGAAGTCCCTTGGGGCCTTGCTGGATGGTGAACTCCACCTTCTGGCCCTCCTCGAGGTTGCGGTAGCCCTCAGACTGGATGGCCGAGAAATGGACAAACACGTCCGCCCCGCCCTCCTGGGCCAGGAATCCATAACCCTTACCTGCATTGAACCACTTGACCGTGCCGACGATACGCTCAGACATTGAATTGCCTCCTTAGGCAAACGAGAATGGTGTTAGGGGTGCTGTATGTCTTCCATCGGGGGGTCAAGGAAAACGGCTCAGGCGCAACTGCCCTGAGCCGTCGTCTTTACTTCCAACGAAAACCTACTGGCATCCTACTGGACAACAGTATAGCAGGTCACGGTGATTGAGTCAAGGACCTTCGGCAAAGCCCGAGTCCTTCCCAGCCTGACCCATCATCCTAATGCTAATGCCTGGTAAGCCTGTCGGCCCTCTCGGAGCAGCGCATCTACCTCTTCCGTCGCCTGCACAACCGACACCCCGTCCACGGCCGCCCACTCATGGCACAACCCATCCCGCGCCCTGCGGAGCGCGACCTTGTCGGCCTCGCCCAACACCTTGCGCCAGCTACGCGCCGTAAGGTCTCGGACAATCTCACACAGGTTCTGCAGCGAACCCGCCCTCAGTTGGCTGAGGAGGTCCAGACGCCGCTGGCGGGGATCCAGGGTCAGGGGAACGGGGCGGCTCCTCAACACGCCGCGGTAACGCGCCAGTTCCTCCTTGGACGTCAGCAGACGCAGCCCGCTGGTTGTGCCGGCGTCCACCGGAACCCACACGGTGCTCTTCTCGATAGTGACTTCATAGTACTGGCGCGCCTCGGCTTCGAAGAAGCGTTTCGTGACGAGCGCGTCGATACGGCCGACACCACAGGCGGGATAGACGACTCGGTCGTTGATTTGGAAAGGCATAGCATCCTCCCAAAAAGGGTGAAGGCTCAATGGCTGCGGCGAGCTGACTAATAGCGACGGCTGCCGCCCCGCCGGCCATGACCGCGCGGGGGACCGCCGCCGCTGTGGCCGAAAGCGCCATATCGGCTGCCAAAGCTGTTGCGGTCCTCCCGGGGTTTGGCCACGCTCACCTTCAACTCACGCTCGTGTATGGAAAAAGCATTGAGCATGCTGATCGCCTTCTCGGCCTCGCTTTGCGTGCTCATGGTCACGAAAGCAAAGCCTTTGGACTGGCCGCTGACCCGGTCTTTAATCAGGTCCACCGCGGCGACGTTTCCGGCCTGAGCAAACAATGTGCGCAGATCATCTTCCGTGGTCGTATAGGCCAGGTTTCCCACATGCAGTTTGACTTCCATTCTAGCGCTCCTCGCTCCGGCTGGGCCGGCAACTGAAAGGGCCGCCATCCCATAAAAGGTTTGGCGGCCGCACACCACGCAAATCTAGTTATTTGACAGCAAGGATTATACCACAGTCGCGGCCTGTCCCGTCCGTGCTTCGGAGCGTATATCGAATCTACATGCGGAATGAAGCGCTCTCAGGGCAGGGGATGCCAGATCAGCGAGAGGGCAATGGCCATCGCGGCCACGAGCGCGCCGATGGCCGTAAAGGCTACGCTGATTTCCCGGGTTTCGCGCTTGACAATCAAGTAGGTCGGGAGATTCTGGAAAACTTTCTGAAGCTCGTCCGCGCTCTCTGCCGAGTAATATTCTCCATCGGTCATCTCCGCAACTTGCTTCAGCGTCTCCTCGTCAATCCCCCTGCGAAATCCGCCTCCGCCAAACCCCTGGCCTCCGCCAAATTGCTGACCGCCGTCAAATGCGCCGTCACCCTGAAACCCCTGGCCGCAAAACGGAATGGACGCCGACCCGTTCTCGGAGCCAAACCCGATGGTATAGACTCGAATGCCACGGTCAACGGCTTGCTGCGCGGCGTCCAAGGGCAATGGACCCGTATTGCTCGCCCCATCGGTGAGTAAGACGATAATGTCCGGCGCATACGCTCCTCGCGGCACCGGCGTTGGCTCGACTCCGGATGACGAGCCGCTCACACTCGGCGCGACGTTCTTGTCTACCTCGGCAATCGCATCCAGCGCTTTAAGAATGCCGCTGCCAATCGCCGTCCTGCGCGCGGTGGTCAGACTCTCGACGGCGGTTCGTAGTGTTTCCTGATCCGTGGTAGGGGGCTGGATCAATTCCGCAAAACCGGCGAACGCGACGATGCCGATCTGCGTGCCGGACTTTTGGCGTTGAATGAACGACAGCGCGGCTGCCCGGGCAGCCTCCAAGCGGTTGGGCCGAATATCACGCTGGCACATGCTCCTCGAGACATCCAGGGCGAGAATGATCGTCACCTGGCCGGTAGGCACACTCACGATGGCCACCGGGCGCCCTAAGGCAATGATCAGGCTCGCCAGTGCGAGGAGGAACAGGGCAAAGGGGAGATGGCGCCGCAGGCGTGACGGGCGAGGCAGCACCTCGCGCACCAAAGCCAGGCTGGAGTAGCGCACCGCAAAACGCCGCCGCCGCCGCAGCACCCAAATATATACTGCGACAAGCACAGGCATTAATCCCAGCAGGAGAAGGAACCCAGGCCAGAGCAGGTTCATTGCCTACCTCCAATGCACGCTTACCAATTCACCAGCCAGATCACGGCAAGCGGCCGAACCACAGGAGCGAAAATGCGCCGCCGATGAGCAACATGAGGATGCTGGCGCCGGCAAAAATGGAGGTGACTTCCATCTTTTCCGGTTTGATCACCAACTGCGGGTCGAGGTTTTCGTAAATCGTGCGCAGGTCTTGCTCGCTCTCGGCGTTGGAATAGGCGCCATCGGTGAGCAGGGAGATTCGCTGCAGCATCGCCTCGTCGAGCTGCGTGTGAATGGTGAAACCCTCGATGTGCAGTGTTGCCCCCGCGGCGCTGCCGACGCCGACCGTGTAGATGCGCACGCCGCGATCTGCGGCTGCCTGCGCCGCGGCGAGCGGGTCGGGGGACACGGTGTTCTCGCCGTCGGTGAGCAGGACGATGACGGCCGACGTGTACGCCCCTTTGGGCACGGGCGTCGGCGTGGGGGTCGGCGAACGGTTACTGGAGAGCTGCAGGGGCGCCCCAGCGCCCGCGGCAATCGTGTTGAGCGAAGCGAGAATGCCGTTGGCGAGCGACGTGCCGCGCTGCGGCGTCAGGCGGTTGATCGAGGCGAGGATGGCCTCCTGGTCGTTCGTCGGCGCTTGCACCGCAAAGCCGTTATCGCTGAACGCGACGACGCCGATCTGCACGCTGGCTGGCTGGCGCTGCACAAAGCCCCGCGCGGCGGCCTTCGCCGCTTCCATCCGCGTCGGCTTCATATCGTCGGCCGCCATGCTGCCGGAAACATCAAACGCGAGGATGACCGTGCCTTCTATGCGGGGCAGGCTGACGACCGTCTGCGGGCGCGCCAGCGCGAGCATCAGGATCGTGAGGCCAACCAGAAAGAGCGCTGGCGGGATGTGGCGGCGCGAGCCGAGCCGGCGCCCGGCGGCCTCTGGCGTGAGTCCAAGACTGCCGTAACGCTCGGCTATTCGCCGCCGCCGCTGCTGCATCCGGATGTACAGCCCGACGCACAGCGGAATCAACAACAATAATACAAGCATCGCGGGCCAGATGAATGACATAGGCAGTTCCGCAATCACTTCCGGCGCTGCTGGCGCAGCGTCGCAAAACGCACGATCGCGCGGACCAGGTCTTCTTCAGTCGAGAGCGACAACCCGTCCACGCCCGCATGTTTGAATGCCTCGTTCAGGGCTGCTTCGCGCCGCCGCGCCGCCTCTTGAAAGCGCTGGCGGAACCCCCGGTCGTGCGTGTCCACGTAGAGCTGCTCGCCTGTCTCCGCATCCTCCATGATGATCGGGCCGATGTCCGGCAGTTCCACTTCGCGCGGGTCCCACAAGCGTACGGCGAGGACTTCGTGCCGCTGATTGAGCAGGTTCAGCGGCCGCTCCCATCCCGGCGCGCTGATGAAATCCGAGATGATGAAGATCAACGAGCGTCTCTTGATGGAATGCAGTCCGGCTTCGAGCAGCGGGGTCAAGTTGGTGAACGGCGCCTGCGGCAGACGCGGGTGCTTGAGCAGATCGTTGACCAGGCGCAGCACCTGGATCCGCCCGCCCCGCGCGGGTATCGTCCGCTCCACGCGGCGGCCGCCGCTGGCGAACATCGCGCCGACGCGATTGCCGTGACGCGTCAGCAGCCGCGCCAGCGTGGCGACGAAATCAATCAACACCGTCCGCTTGAGACTCTGGACGGTGCCAAAGTCCACCGACGGGCTGAGGTCGAGCAGAAACCACGCGGTGATTTCGCGATCTTCGACATATTGCCGGATGTACGGCGTATTCATCCGCGCGGTGACGTTCCAATCAATATAGCGAATATCATCTTCAGGTTGATATTCGCGCAGATCGGCAAAATCCACGCCGTAGCCGTAAAAGAGGGTGCGATAATCGCCTTGCAGCAGGCCGTCCAGCCGGCGGATGACTTGCCAGTCGAGGCGCTGCAGGATGCGTTCAGGCGTTAACGCGGAGGTTGGCGTGCTCACGTAAAGGCACCACGGGAATCGGAATGCGGTCGAGAATCTTTTTCAACAGGTCGTCGCCGGTCACATTGTCCGAGAGCGCCTCGTACGACAGCACGAGGCGGTGGCGCATCACGTCGAGCGCCATATCCAGAACGTCCTGCGGCAGCGCGTAACCGCGCCCACGCACGAAGGCGAGCGCCCGCGCGGTGAGGATCAGATTGATCGAAGCGCGCGGGCTCGCGCCGAACATGATATAGCGTTCCAGTTCTTTCAAGCCATAGTCTTTCGGCTTCCGCGTGGCGGTCACCATCCGTACGGCGTACTCGATGAGGGCGGGGTCCGCGTACACGCGGTCGGCTTCTTGCTGCAAGCCCAGCAGCTGCTCGGTGGTCAACACCTTTTGCACGGTCTGCAAAATACCCGTCATCCGCTCGACGATGACGAATTCTTCCGTCTCATTGGGATAACCGACGAGCACCTTGAGCATAAAGCGGTCCACCTGCGCTTCGGGTAAAGGATACGTGCCTTCGGTCTCGATGGGATTCTGCGTCGCGAGCACGAGGAAGGGATTCGGCACTTTGAAGGTATCGCGCCCGATGGTCACCTGCCGCTCTTGCATCACTTCGAGCAGCGCGCTTTGCACCTTGGCGGGCGCGCGGTTGATTTCATCCGCGAGCAGGAGGTTGGTATAGACCGGGCCGAGCGAGGTATTGAATTCGCCCGTCTTTTGATTGTAGATGCGCGTGCCGATCAAATCGGCCGGGACAAGGTCGGGCGTGAATTGGATGCGCTTGAACTCGCCGCCAATCGCTTCCGCCAGCGTTTTGATGGCCATCGTCTTCGCCAGTCCCGGCACCCCCTCGACGAGGATGTGCCCGCGCGCCAGCAGCGCGACGACCAATCGTTCCAACAGATGGTCCTGCCCGACGATCACCTTCTTCACTTCGTACAACACGCGCTCCATCGGTATCCCGTTCTCGAGATTTATTTTTCGATCCATCGGCCTTCTCCTTCAATCCATGACGTTCGGCGAAACCCGTGGCGCCGGCGAGGCGCACCCGGCGCTTGCATCGGTGACCATCGTCCTGTCGCCCGCCGCTTAATACGGCGGCAAGCCGGCGGCTCCGCCCGCAACATTGATCGGCACCGCAAAACCGATGCCGATAAAGACATCCTGCTCGGTCGGATTCACGATCCCCACGACGATGCCGATCACCTGGCCGTTGCGATTAAGCAGCGGACCGCCCGAGTTGCCGGGATTCACGGCCGCGTCTATTTGAATCAAGTCTTGCAATTTTTGGTGGCTGTTAGAGGGCTGGAACGAACGGCCGAAACCAGAGATCACGCCCGCGCTCATCGAGCTGTAGAGGCCGAAGGGATGGCCGACGGCAAACGCCTCGTCGCCGACGCGCATGGCATTCGGGTTCCCCAGCATCGCGGGGACGAGCTGCGCCGGGGGCTGGCTCGCGCGCAGGACGGCGATGTCATTCTCCGGCTGCGTGACGGCCACCTGCGCGCTCGACTGTGTGCCATCCGCGAACGTGAGCTGAATGTCAGAAGCGTTTGCGACGACGTGCAGGCTCGTCAGGATATCGCCGAAATCGTCAATAATGACGCCGCTCCCTAAACCATCCTCTACCTTACCGTCCGCGCCCGGAGCTTGCGTTTGGATGAGAACGAGTGAGGGCCATATCGCCTGGTACACGCGCGCAGAAAAGGCGGGTGGAGGTGTCGCCGACGCGAGCGCCTGGGCCACGGTGTCGTTCACCTCACGCGTCGTCAGTGGCTGGGGGCCGGGGACGAGAACGTTGTAGAGCAGGAGCGCCGCGAGCGCGGCTAACACACCGGAAGCGAACGGCGCCGCGCGCCTGACGCCGGCGCGGAGAGGCTGCAGGCGACCCCGCCACAGTTCCGCGCGCGAAGTAGATGGTTCATTCATTCTCTTATCCACTCATGAGGCAAAACGAGCTCCATGCAGTATGAAGCAGCTATTCAGCAGGCAATGGGAAGTCCCTCGACTGGATCAATGAGATAGACATTATAGAACTTATTTCTAAGACTAAACTAAGACAATGCTGAGAGAACCGGAGAAAACGCGGCCTGCCGTCAGCCCATGACCGGGAGAATGATCGCCGACGGGTGAGCGGGATCGTGATAGACGGCCTGGTCGGCGGCGACGAGTTTCGTCGCGGTGGCGAGTGGTTCGCCGCTCCCCGGGTTGCGCACGAAGCGAGGATGAGCGCCGCTCGACACCTGGACTCGGAGACGGTGGCCGCGTTTGAAGCGATGGGCGGTGGGCCACAGCTTAATCCTGACCTGGCGACAACCGTCGCGATTCGGCGCTGGCCGCCCCGGCGCCAGGCGTACCAGCCCGTCGCAGACGTTGACGGACTTGCCAGACGGATCCACATCGCAGAGGCGGACGAAGAAATCAGTATCGTTGAGGCTAGATTGGACGTAGAGCTCGGCGCTGACCGGGCCGATGATCTCGATGTCACTCTCAAGCGGGGCGCTGCTGTAGAGAAGCACATCCGGCCTCGCTTCCAACGCCCGGTTGTCCTTCGGGCCGGAGTTCCGGCTCAGGCTGGTACCACCCACCGCCGGGGTCGGGTCGGCGGGGTCGTAGCGGTAGCGGTCAGGCTGTGACTCTGAAGGCGGCTGGATGGAAAGACCATGGCCGGCTTGCAAATGCCAACCCCGTGCAGAAGAACCAGCCGGCGGCCACTCAGGGAAATCCCGCCACTCATTCGCGCCCATGACGAACACGCGCACCGGCGACTCGCGCAGGCCGCTGCGATCCCCCAACAAGTGCGCGCGGAGCCAGAGGATCGTCTCGCGCACGAGAGCCGGAAACATCGCCGGACTGGTGTGGGCCCACGGGCCGATCGTCAGATAGGGTTGGCAGCCCGCCTGCCGCAGACGGGTGTAGTCAGTCATCTGATAGGGCAGGAAGATGTCGTACCACCCGCCGATCAGGTGAACAGGCGCGGTCACCTTGGCGACCGTCTGGCTGAAGTCCACCGGCTTCCACCACGCGTCCCCCGGCTCATTGTGTTTCAGCCAATCTTGAAAGAAGGACACCGACTTGCCGACCGCGAGCGCATCGGTTTCGCGCAAGGGCAGATGCTTGAGCGGGTTGCGGAGAATGTCGTCGGCCCGAGCCTGTGAGACAAACGCCGCCAGCGGCGAGTCCTCCTGATGACTCACGATATAGACCCAGTTGAGCAGGGTATCGAGGTCAAACGACTCCACGGCATAGATCAAACTGCGGACTTCCGAGGCTGTGATCTGTGGAACCATGGCTTTGAGCGCTGGCCCGGCTTCGGCGGCTACCGCCCATTGGACAAAGCCGAGGTAGCTTGGCCCGACAGCGCCCATTTCGCCAGAGAACCAGGCCTGCTGTTTGAGCCACGCGAGGGTGGCGAGGCCATCCTCCCGCTCGTTCCGAAAGGGGTTGAACTCTCCGCCTGATCCGAAAGTGCCACGACAACTCTGGATCAGCACTTGAAAGCCGCGCTCAGCGAAGGGACGGGCAAAGAGGAGTCCGAACAGCCCGGTCCGGCCATAGGGAGAACGCAGAAGGATCGTCGGTCGCTGACCGCCGCCGCGAGGCGTGTAGTGATCGGCCAGCAGCACGACGCCATCGGGCATCGGCATCTTGAGGTCACGCTCGACGGCGATGTCGTAAGTTTCGGCCGGCGGGAGCTTAAACGCCCAGCCGATGAGACGGGTCAGAATGCTCATAGGCCAGCTTTGCGCGACTGAGCATAGCGCTTAAGCGCGTGGCAGCAATAGGCGGTTGTGACAGAATTGCTCGAATACCATGTGGCCACATCCCCGCGCGTGGGCGTCACGAACAGCGGCTCACCGGCCCAACTTCCATCGTAACGCTGCCGTTTCAAGATCAGCCCGATCCAGTCCGGATCGAAGAGGGCGGCGACCGGCAGGGACGCGCGCTGATCCAGGCAAGTCAGCGTCAGAAAAGCGGCTTCTTGCGGGGTCGCAGATCGGTCGGCTTCCTTCTGCAGCCGCTCGGCGAGGCTCTCCCGCACGCGATCCAGTTGACCTTGTAAGCTGCGCTCAACGGCGCTAGCAGAGAGTGCGTTGACCAACTTCAGCGCGGTCCAGAGCGCATACGACGAGATGTACAGCGCATTTGCGCCCAAGCCGCTGGCCATCCAGCGGCGGAGCCACTGCGCCGCGGACCTCTCGACGACGGCGTGGTATTCGGCCGAGGCGTAAGTCATTAACCCAAGCAGCAGATTGGCCTCAACCGTGGCGCACTGATTTCCCCAGAGCGAAGTCTTATAGGTGGCGTCGAATCCTTCGACGCCGTGCGTGAACCAACAGGGGATCTGGCCGGTCTCGGAAGTGTTGGCCTTCATCCAGGCCAGAGGTCGTTGTAACTGCTCCTGATGCTTGGCCTTCTCTGCTGAATGGGGGTACAAGCGAAGCGCCAACCCAAGATCGTCCGCGTCGGGGGGTACGGCCGGGTGGGGATAGTATCGAAAGCCATCCTCGGCCATTCTATCCAGCACGGCGCTTACCTGGTTAGCCACGTCCTCTCGATACTGGCAAAGCACTTCCAGGATCAATCCGGGCGCGAAGACGCCCCCGATCAACTCCGGGGCGCCGAAGACTCTGCGCCGCTGCACCTCCCAACTCTCGCTGAACGTCCGATCCGCAAGCAGGTATCCTTCCGCCATGGCGATGGCCTGGGAGAGGCCGTCTTGTGCGGCGGCGAAGGATAACCTGGGAGGCGCAGAGCGTTGAGCGCCTGTCTTGAGGCCGCTCGTCGAAAACAAATCCATTAATTCGTGGAACTGATCCTCGAGCGTTGAGATGTAAGCGGCGAGTGTGGGAAGCTGGAGTTCACGCGTCGAGGTCTGACAACGGGCCAACCACACCAAACCCTCCTGGGCGAGCCTGTAGATGGAGCCGGAGAGAAACATCGCACCCAGGAGCCGTTCCGGTAGCGCCAGCGCGCCGAACGCGATACCAGCTTCGCGCATCGTTTTGACGATGGGGTACGAAAGATGGCCCCGGTGCGCGTCACGCCGGATTGCCAGGGTCTCGCGCAGAAGCTGAAGGCTCGCATTGAGCCAATCGAGGCAGTCGAGGAGGGCGGGGAGCCGAGACGCGCTCGCCTCGCGCGCGCACAAGGCGACGGCCACCGCCGGGATTTTAGTGAAGGCCAGTCGGTTTGCCATGCGCCGATAAGCGTCTTCGAATGGGGGCGTGGCCTCCGCCCAATCCGGCGGCCTCACGAGCGCCTCCGCAGAGGCATCCATGAAGCGGCGATGATAACCCCAGAAGGGTGAGGTGTGCGGAAAGAGGCGGGACAGTAACTCGTCGAGATCGTCTCGATGAAGCCAGAAATCGATGGTCGAGCCGTCGCGGCCGTGGAGTGGAACGAACCCGTCGAACTTAGGATCGTCACGCCACATCTCTGCGTAATCGAACCCGGTCTGAAACCGGGATTCGAGATCAGATAAATAGTCGG
>Ga0209619_10004150_pt1 | contig 10315 bp, 8 predicted proteins | sample Rifsed16ft3_FD_184011 | JGI IMG/M metagenome (GOLD analysis project Ga0209619, IMG submission 184011) | Soil microbial communities from Rifle, Colorado, USA - sediment 16ft 3 (version 2) | ecosystem: Environmental > Terrestrial > Deep subsurface > Rock core/Sediment | place: Rifle, Colorado... | reverse complement strand
CCCGCCATGGACCAAGGACCGCTGTTAACTATAGTGAAGGAAAAAAGACAATTACCATAATTCCCCCATCCCCTCTCAAATCCCCCTTTCTCCCCCTTTGGTAAAGGGGGAGAAAGGGGGATTTAGGGGGGTGAGGGGGGATTTGATGTCAACTTATTTAATTCCGTCACTATAATTGCCGGACTGTGAACCCTATTTCCACTCCCCCCCGTCACCGGCGTGACTTGGCGAGTAAAGGGGAGGGCAGGCCACTTTATAGCAGTCTTTTGAGCGCGGCTTCGTCGAAACCCAGAACCTTCTTGTTCCCCCTGATGACGACCGGGCGCTTCAGAAGGTTATTGTCCTTTTGGGATAAGCTTTCAGGCGAAGATGGACATTTCTTCCGCCCTGGGGTATTGAGGGATCGAACGCGGCGAGTATGGTCTGCTGCATACAAAATAATTAACCGCTAGTTTGGAGGCCACCAATGTGGGACGCAGAGGCGGACATTCTAGTGTTAGGGGCCGGTCATAACGGCCTCACCGCTGCCGCTTATCTGGCAAAAGCCGGGCTGAAGACCTTAGTCCTGGAGGCAAAGGAACAGGTGGGAGGAGGCTCGGGCACCGAGGAGCTGACCGCGCCGGGATACCGCCACGACACTTGCGCGTCGATCCATGGAGCGATCCAGGCCGGTCCTGTCCTTCAAGAGCTGGAGCTACACCGTTTTGGTCTCCGCTACATCTATCCTGATCCACTGTATGCCAGCGTCTTCCCCGATGGGAGCTCCCTTATTACGTGGCGAAGCGTGGAGCAGACCGTCAAGGGGATCGAGAAGTTCTCTCCTAAGGACGCTGCAGCCTACCGTCGCCTGATGGAGTTCTGGGAGAGAGCGATCCGCGATTGGTATGTCCGCTCGCGATACTCGCCGCCCCGCAGGCCCAGCGAGATCTACGCCGTTCTGGAGAAGAGAGAGCTGGGCTTCGAAGTCATGAGGTTCATGGCCAGCTCACCCCTGGAAGTGGTGAAGGAGTTCTTCGAAGAGGAGCATGTCCGTGCTCACGTGCTCAAAGCCTCCATCCAGGGTGGAATCTTACCAGACCAATTCGGCTACGGTGGCCTGGTGTTCAGCGCAGGCACGGGCGCACGCCACACTTTCGGATGGGGCATCCCCGAGGGTGGCGCGCTGGAGCTGCCTCTGGCCCTCACTCGATGTTTGCGCGCATTCGGCGGTGATGTCCTTACTCGCTCTCCCGTAAAGGAGATCATCGTTGAGGACGGCACCGCAACAGGGGTGGTGACTGCGGATGGCCGGCGCTACGCCGCCCACAAGGCCCTGGTAGCAGGGCTGCATGTCCGACAGATCTTCTTGGAGATGGTGGACCGCAAGTGGCTCGATTCCGGCTTGGTGGAGGCGATAGGGAAGGTGAAAACAGGTCTCTCAGAAATCGTGCTCCACGTAGCCCTTTCTGAACGTCCTCGGTATCGACCAGGGCTCGGAGTAGACGATGTCGCGCATGTTCACATTCCCGAGTCGATGTCCGATCTCATCGCCGCTTACGCCGAGTATCGCAAGGGGAATCGTTACCCCAGAGCGCCCTTCCAGGTCGTCTGTCACACCCTTCTCGACGGAAAGCGCGCGCCAAACGGCTGCCATGTGTTAAACGTGGGCCATTACGCACCCTACGACCTCTCCGGTCGCCCTGAATCTTGGTTGGCCATCAAGGAGGAGCTTCTGCACCATGAGATGGAGCGCGTGCGCGGGTACATTTCCAACGTCAACGAAAAAACTGTCGTGGGGAAGCTCGTGGTGACACCGCCGGAGATCGAGGCGGGCAACCCCATGTTCTTTCGGGGCGACATCGCGGGGGTGGGCCACGTCCTCTCCCAGGAAGGCATTCTACGGCCCCACCCCAGCATCTCCGACTACCGCACGCCGATCCATCGCCTCTACCTCACAGCCGCGTGCACCTATCCGGGAGGCTCCGTCAGCGGGGCACCCGGTCACAATTGCGCGATGACAGTACTGGGTGACTGTGGAAGATAACCCAACCTACTGCCGGTAAAGAACCTCTCCTGCGGAACGGGTGTGGTATCCGCCCAGGGCTTCAGCGCCCTTCTTAAAGCCTTCTGAGCGGATAACCTCCATCAGTTTTCCTCCTCTCTCCGATTCGAAGAATGGGCGCAGGAAGAGAAGATCATACTGTTCCTCCCCGACCGGAATATAATCTAGCCCAAGGGCGTTGGCCGCAGACCGTACGCCCAGACCAACATCCGCCAGACCGCTGGCAACCGCCACGCCGACAGCCATATGGGTAAATTCTTCGCGCTCGTAGCCACGGATCGCGGCTGGATCAACCCTCAACCTTTTTAGCTCAAAATCGAGCAGTACCCGCGTGCCCGAACCTGGCTGCCGGTTGATAAAGGTAATCCCTTGCTTGGCCAGATCCTCAAGACCGGCAATCCCTTTAGGATTCCCTTGCCGGACGAGAAGGCCTTGCTCGCGCCGGGCTAAATGGACCAACACTACAGGGACGGTAGGGATCGCGCGCTCTATATCGGGGATGTTGTAAGTACCGGTGTCAGGGTCCAGAAGATGGGTTCCTGCGATATGCGTCTCTCCTCTCTGGAGTGCGAGGATCCCGCCCAGACTCCCCACATTAGTCGCGGCGATTTTCAATTCCGGATAACGGCGCTTCAGGCAATCCTCGAGGATACCAATGGAGAGATCGTGGCTGCCGGTGCAAAGGATCGTATTTTCGATCTCCTCGGGTGACCGCAGAAGCTCTACTTCCACCTCTTCCCCGGCGTTGATCCCCTCGATCAAGCTGGGGATGCGCAAAAAACCATCGGCATGCACCATGGTTGTGATCACACCGGCTCCCCGCCCCAAAGGTACCGCGATGAGCTTTTCTCCTACCCGGCCCAGAGTGACGCGAATGAATTCCTCCATGCCGAGATGAGAGGGAATCTTCTTCGGGACCAAGGCGTGAAGCGTCGGTCTAGCTTCCCCCGCGAAGCCGAGCAATTTTTCCACGACCGGTTGCAGGATCTCCCGGGCGATGACAATGGCTGATACGGGATAACCGGGAACACCGACAACAGGTTTTCCCTCCACGACTCCCAATACCGCAGGCTTTCCGGGCATGACATCAATGCCATGGACGAGAAGCTCCCCTTCTTCCGCGACGATCTCAGCGGTAAAGTCGTGCTCCCCTGCGGAGGACCCGGCAATGATGGCGACCACGTGGTTTTGTTCGAGTGCGTTCCGCAAAGCCCGTTTCAACAGGTCAGGATCATCCCCTACTCTGGGCAATTTCACCGCTTCTCCGCCCCACTCTTGAATAAAGGCTGCCAGGACGCCGGAGTTGAAATCGATGACGGCTCCCGGCTTCACCTCCTCTCCCGGCTCGATCAATTCATCCCCGGTGGGAATGATGGCAACTCGGGGTCGAGCCTTAACCCGAACCGTTGTATGGCCAGCGGCAAGCAGGGCGCCTAGATCATAAGGGCGGAGCCGATGCGACCGGGGAAGCAGCAGCTCCGTAGCCACCATGTCCTCTCCTACCAGACGCACATGGTTCCAAGGGGCGACCGATTCAAAGATTTCCACTGTTTCATCATCCAGTTGTCGCACCTTCTCGATCATGATGACGGCATTGGCCCAGAGCGGGAGCGCGTTGCCCGTATCCAGGTAGGCAAAACCCCCTTCCACCGGCATTCCTTCCGAGACCCGTCTCAGCCTCCTGGGAGCGAACTCGGTTGCCCCGAAAGTATCTTCTGCCCGCACGCAGATCCCGTCCATGGCGGCCGCGTGATAATGGGGCGATGAAATGCGGGCGAAGACGGGCTCAGAGGTGATCCGATGCAGCGCCTGATCCACCCGGATGGTCTCGCTATTTAGGGCCGAAGGATCCACCCTTTGCAAAAAAAGCTCGCGCGCTTCTTTGAGCGGGGTTTTCTTGAGATATCTTTTGCGCGCCATCGCCTTTTAAAATTTTTAATTCTTAATTCTAAATTTTGAATCCACCCCAATTCAAAACTCAAAATTCAAAACTAAAAACTAGAAGAGTATGACCTCTACCTCTTCTCCCTGCTCGATCCCCTCCTGGTTGAGATCGATCCTGATCATGCCGTCCGCCTTGACCAGGGTAAAGATAGCTCCAGATTTGTTGGGGAGGGGCGTGGCGTAGAGTCTACCGCCTGCCCTTTCGAGGCTTACCCGGACATAATCCTCTCGCCCTGTTTGCGAGGCAATATTGGTTTTGAGAATAGCTCGCGTCGCCTTCTGGAACTGGCAGGCTGCCGCGGCGTCCTCACCGCCGAGCACGCGGATCAGAGGAGCGGCAAAGAGGGCAAAAATCACCAACGCCGAAACAGGGTAGCCGGGTAGCCCCAGGACCGGCTTTCCGGCGGCCCGGGCAAAGAGGGTCGGCTTGCCCGGACTTACAGAGATACCGTGAAAAACTATACTGGCTTCCGGCAAAGAGAGAATCGCATCCAAAGCGATATCCTTAGCCCCTACCGAACTGCCGCCGGAGAGAAGCACCAGGTCGCCCCACTGCAGTGTCCGCTTCAGAGCACCTTGTAGAGCGATCCGTTCGTCCCGAATAACGCCGAAATCTTTGAGCTCTGCGCCACATTCTTCAATCAAACCGGCAAGCGAGTGCTGATTGATATTGCGCACCTGTCCAGGGAGAGGCTCCGTTTCTGCCTCAACAATCTCGTCGCCGGTGGAGATGAGGGCGACACGCGGCTTTTTATAGACGGAGAGCGAAGATATTCCTACGCCAGTAAGGGCACCGAGATCGTGGGCCCTAAGGCGCCTGCCGTGCCGCAAGACGACCTCTCCTCTCTTGATATCGTCGCCGATCTGGATGGTATTCTGCCAGGGCGACACCCCACGATGGATTTCTACCATGCGGTCGGCCACCTCCTCGGCATATTCGACCATCACCACCCCGTCGCTATCAGGCGGCAGCATCCCGCCAGTGGAGATCCGCATCGCCTCTCCTTTACCCAATGAGCGAGTGACCTCTTTTCCCATCTCGACTGTGCCGGCAAGTTTCAGATAGGCCGGCTGACTCGCGCTCGCACCGAAGGTATCTCTCGCCCTTACCGCAAATCCATCCATGGCCGCGCGGGGAAAGTGGGGAAGGTCAACCTGAGAATAGAGATCCTCGGCGAGAACCCGCGCCCGAGCCCGAACGGCCTGGACCATCTCTGTGTCTACGGGAGCAGTCTCGAGCAGAATCCGTAATGCCTCGCGGGGAAAAACGACTTTAAAAAAAGCCTTCAAGCGATCGTTTCCTTGGGAAACGTAACACTATAAAAAGCCCCTATCAAAAGCAACTTGGCCTGAACGAATTTCAGGTGGAAGAACGGGCTAACACGAACCTGCCATACGGAGATTGACATCTCCCCTACCCCCCTATAACGAAAGCCAAGAGAGCTGAAGAATGCTAAGTCGTGTCACCGGGTTATGCACGTTGATCCTTGGCCTCCTTTGCTTTTGGGCGGCCAACGGGCTGACGTCAACCGACCAACCCGTTATGAATAGGATCATCATCCTTGCCACAACAACGAGCACGCAAGACAGCGGGCTGCTGGATCTTTTGGTGCCCCTCTTCCAGATTAAGACGAGCTATGTCGTCAAGACGATTGCTGTGGGGACCGGACAGGCCTTGGCTATGGGGCGTCGCGGCGATGCCGATGTGCTATTGGTGCACGCCCCGGAGGAAGAAAAGACATTCATGGCTGCCGGTCATGGCATCAAACGGCAACCGTTTATGTATAACGATTTTGTCCTTGTCGGCCCAACGAGCGATCCGGCAAAGATGGCGAAGGCAAAATCGGCGGCGGAAGCCTTGCGGCAGATTGCCGCCTCAAAGACCCTGTTTCTTTCAAGAGGAGATAACTCTGGGACGCACATCTTGGAGAAGCAGTTGTGGATGCGGGCAGGAATTCAGCCAGCAGAGAGATGGCATCAGCAAAGCGGTCAGGGAATGGGCCAGACACTGATCATTGCGTCCGAGAAAAGCGCCTATGCGCTGACGGATCGGGCGACCTACTTGAAATTGAAACGACGGATAGAACTCACGATCCTCCTGGAGGGAGATCCGGAACTTTTGAATACCTATAGCCTCCTTCAGGTGAATCCGCTAAAGTCGTCAAAGATAAACAGCGCCGGGGCGCAGGCTTTTGTCGATTTTATGCTCGCGCCAGAAACTCTTGACTTGATCAGGACGTTTGGTCTGGAGCAGTACGGCCAACCCCTCTTTCATCTACTAAAAAAATAGAACCACAGGTGCAAGATGGATCTATTATGGCAGGGAATCAAGGAGGCAATCCGCTTGCTCCTAGGCGGTGACCCAGAGGTCTTCGCCATCGTCCTGCTATCTTTGCGAGTGTCTTTGATCGCCACCGCGACGAGCTTGATCCTTGGCGTCCCCACAGGAATGGCCCTGGCGTTGAGCCGGTTTGGCGGGCGACGTTTCCTCATCAGCCTGGTGAATGTTGGCATGGGGATACCTCCGGTGGTGGTGGGCCTGATGGTCGCGATCCTACTGTGGCGCAGCGGGCCCCTTGGTTTTCTGGGCATCATGTATAGCCCACTAGCCATAATCATCGCCCAGACACTAATCGCGTTCCCCATTGTAACCGGACTCACGCTCGCCGCCGTCCAGCAGCTAAATCCCAAGGTGCGACTGCAGATCCTGGCACTGGGTGCTTCGCGGTGGCAGATGCTGTGGATCCTGGCGCGCGAAGCAAGATTGTCTATCCTGGCGGCTGCAATGGCTGGGTTTGGCGGCGTGATCTCCGAAGTGGGCGCTTCGATGATGGTTGGGGGTAACATCCTTGGGCAGACTAGAGTGCTCACGACAGCCACGGTCTTGGAAACGAGCAAAGGAAATTTTGACGTGGCACTGGCCCTCAGCACGATCCTTTTTGCCCTCGCTTACACGATCACTCTAGCCCTTACGGTTGTTCAGCAGCGAGAGAAAGCGCCGTGACTCCTGCAGCGCTAAGAATCGAGTCGGTAGAGATGCGTTACGGACAGAAAACTATTCTGCGAATACCGCACCTGTCTATCGCCGAGGGTGAGATTCTGGCTGTGATCGGGCCGAATGGAGCAGGCAAAAGCACGCTGCTGCAGATTTTAGGGTTGCTCCAAAGGCCATCCGACGGCCGCGTGTTCTTTGATGGACAGGAGATAACCGGTTGCTCGGATCTGGTAGCCCTTCGCCGACGCTTAGCCTCGGTCTTCCAGGAGCCGCTTCTCTTCCACGGAACGGTCCTTGACAACGTAGCGCTCGGGCTCCGTCTCAGAGGAACGCCCAAGAATGAAATCAAGCGGCGCGTGGAGCCGTGGCTCGGCAAGCTGAATATCTCTCACCTGGCGGGCCGATCGATCGCCAAACTCTCTTTCGGAGAGGCTCAGCGGGTCAACCTGGCTCGATCACTGGTGCTTAACCCCGAGGTATTTCTGCTCGACGAGCCTTTTGCCTCCCTGGATCCACCCACACAGGCCTCGATGGCGGAGGAGCTTCAGAACATTCTGGCTGAGACCAAAACAACCACGGTTTTTGTAACTCAAAACCGCGCAGAGGCACTGATGTTCAGCAACCGGTTAGCTGTTGTAATCGACGGCCAGATTGCACAGCTCGATAGGCCCCAGGATGTCTTCTCCCATCCAGCCAACGAAGATGTCGCCGCCTTTCTGGGTGTCGAGACCATAGTCGAAGGCCGGGTTTTGTCTTCTGCCGAAGGGCTTTCCAGAGTAGCCCTGGCTCGGCATGAAATTTTGGTGACCGGGACGTATCCTCTTGAACAGGAGATGCTCTTCTGCTTACGACCCGAGGATATCACGCTCTTGTTACCCAATGCCCGTGCCGCTCTCGGCTTGAATGCAAATGTCATCAGAGGGACGATAACGAGGATAAGGCCGCTGGAGACTCAGCTTAAGGTGGTCGTCGGTTGCAGCTTTCCCGTTACGGTCCTTGTCTCAAAACAAGCATTCATTGATTTATCTCTTGCCAGAGGCAAACAGGTCCTACTGACTTTTAAGCCAAGCGCTGTCCACGTCATTCCGAAGAGACTGTCGCATGAAAGATGAGCTTGTCGCACCGGAGGTCCGCTGGCACAATTAATGCGGTCTCCCATTAAAAGTCTTGACAGCCCCAGAAGCGTGACACTAATATCATCCCGCGCTGCTCCTATTTAAAGCCCGAGAACGGAGTAAGACCGATGAGTGAAAAATACGGGAGCTTGATTCCGACCGGCAGGCTGCTCGACGGCAAGCCCCGAACGATTCTTTTCGACGCCGCCAAGTGTATCGGCTGCCGCCAGTGCGTGCAGGCCTGCAAAGACTGGAACGACCATCCGCGCACGACCGTCTACGAACTTTCGAGCACCAACTGGATCACCATGGAACCGCCGGTGCTCGAAGGGCTTTCCCCCCTGTGGGCACGGAACAGTTGCATGCACTGCGAGTTCCCGATGTGCGCCGCGGTCTGCCCGGTGGAAGCGATCACGAAGTACGAAGAAGGGCCGGTGGTCATCAACCCGGAAGTCTGCATCGGCTGTGAATACTGCATCTATGCCTGCCCGTGGGGTGTGATCACCAAGAACAATATTATTGACAAGGCAAGCAAGTGCACGATGTGCAGCGACCGGATTAGCGAGGATAAGAGTCCCTTCTGTGTCCAGGCCTGTCCAGTGAACGCGCTCGACTTCGGCCTCCAGGAAGAGATGACCGCCAAGGCAAAGCAGCGGGAAAACGAGGTCGGCGGTCACCTTTACGGCGACCGAGAGGCGGGCGGGACTCAGGTCCTCCATGTCCTCAAGGAGAAGAACGAGAAATACGGGATTCGTCCCATCGGTCCGCAGCAGTATCCCAAGCACAAGATTCCTGTCGGTCTCATGCTCAAAGATCTCTTTACCTTGCGCTGCGGGCTCCAGGGTAAGATTCGGGCGCTCTATCTGGCCGTCATCCATCCCAAGCGCCTGATCTACCGCTACTGGCCGTGGAGAAACGCGGCCTAGAAGAAAGGATGATCCATGTCGAACGCTTCTGAGCTTTTTCCCCAACGGCGTCTAACCCGCCTACCCGGCGGCTACATGGGCAAGATCCTGCGCGTCGATCTCACCACGGGGTCCATGAAAGATGAAAATCTGCCGGAAGAGCCTGTGCTGAGAAAATTCCTCGGCGGGCAGGCGCTGGCAACTTACATCCTGCTCAACGAATTGTCGCTGAAGGCGACGCCATACGGCCCGGAAAACAAAGTCGTCATGATGACCGGGCCGATCACCGGGACCGGCTTCACCCCCGGCGGAACGAAGGTCACCGCGGTCTATCTGAGCCCGCTGACCGATCACACCCTGGGGCGAGGCGCATCGAGCGGTTTCTGGCCTGTCTATCTCAAGGCGACCGGCTATGACGGAATCATCATCGAGGGCGCCGCTTCGAAGCCGACTTATCTATCCATCAACGATGGAAGAGCTGAGCTGCGCGATGCGGGCAGAGTGTGGGGCAAGGGAGCGAGAGAGACCGAGGATCTTCTCCGGCAAGAAGTTGGCATTAAGGACGCGAAAGTGATGTGCATCGGCCCGGCGGGGGAACATCTGGTTCACGGAGCAATGCTGTGCAACGACTATAATCACAACGCGGCCCACAGCGGCGGAGCGGTCTTCGGCTCGAAGAAACTGAAAGCCATTGTCGTTTACGGCACGGCCCGTCCCAGGCTCCATGACCGGGAGAAGCTGATTGACGCCGGCCTTCGGTGGCGCAAGACGCTGCAGGTTTATTCGGTGGAGGACAGAAAGGACGTGGGCTACGCCAGGCAACTGGGGGCGCTACCCAATTTGAACTTCCGCAGCACGCTTATCGCTGATCACAACCGCGGCTTCGATCAGAACCGCATTACGCAGCGGCCCTGCTTCCAATGCGCCCGCCTCTGCCCCTGGGACGTGGAGATTGGCGAAGGCCCCTTCCTGGGGAAGATCGGCCACTTCAACGGGGGCGCCGAATGGATGGACACCTTCTGGAACCTGGGCGTGAAAGGGAATGCGACTCTCTACCTCGCGGAACGGATCAATGATCTCGGCATCGAGTGCAGCCATTTCGCCTTCGGCGCTGGTGTCATGTTCGAAGCCTGGGAGAAAGGTCTCTTGGGTCCCGAGGATACCGACGGGCTGCGCTTAGAGTGGGGAAATGTGGAGGTGGTGGATCGGTTGCTAGAGATGGCTGCGCGCCGGGAGGGAAAGTGGGGCAACCTCCTGGCCGAAGGTCCTGTCGAGGTGGCTGAAGCCATCGGCGGCGATGCGCCCAAGTGGGTGG
>Ga0209619_10004138_pt1 | contig 10329 bp, 10 predicted proteins | sample Rifsed16ft3_FD_184011 | JGI IMG/M metagenome (GOLD analysis project Ga0209619, IMG submission 184011) | Soil microbial communities from Rifle, Colorado, USA - sediment 16ft 3 (version 2) | ecosystem: Environmental > Terrestrial > Deep subsurface > Rock core/Sediment | place: Rifle, Colorado... | reverse complement strand
CCCCGCCGCTTCCGACTCACTCGAAAACTTCGCTCACCTGGCATTCAAACCCCGGCAGCACGTCTTCGCCCGTCAGGGGATCAGCGCCGCGCCGGACTTTGATGTCCGTCAGCGAGCGATAGACCGTGATGCTCCGCGGTTTGGGATACACAACCCACACCATCCGCGTCCCGGCGGCGAGATAGTCCTCGACTTTTTGCTGCACTTCGTCCGGGTCGTCGTGGGGCGAAACAACCTCGACGGCCAGGTCGGGCGCGAAAGGCCAGTAGCCGATCGCGGGCACGCCACCCGGCGGGAGGCGTTCTACCGAAATAAAACCCACGTCAGCCGCACGCACCGTGTCCGGCTTGCGCGCCAGCAAAAAGCCGGTCTCCGCCGCCGTGACTTTGCCCAGCTTATTTTGCTTGACGTGATTGCCCAGCAGGAGCGCGAGGGTCAACGCCACATCGCCATGGCGAGCGCTTGAGGGGGACATTTCGGCATACACTCCTTTCACCAGCTCGAAACGGCGGTTGACGGTGGAGAGTTGAGCGGCTTCTTCGGCAGTCATCAGCCTTTCGGCTGAGGGCGCCCGGTCGGTGATTGCCATGCTTGCCTCCTGAAACGTCTTGCTCCTGCTCCCCTGATTATAAACGCGGCCCGGCCTTCATCACCTCCGGCGGGCAGCGGTCGGAAAATTTCTTGAAATTCTCGATAAACCGCGCGGCCAGCTGGCGGTATTTCTGCGTGTACGTCTCGGGGCTGGGCCACGAACCCGCCGGGTTCAACACGCCTGGCGGCACGCCGTCGCACGACTGGGGGACCTCAAACTCGAACACGGGGTCGGCGGCGTACTCTGAGCCTTGCAGCCTGCTGCCGAGCGCGGCGTTGAGCAAAGCGCCAGTGAGCCAGTCCACCGCATGCTCTTCCCGATGTCGCCGAATGAGATCGCCGTAGGTCTGGAGTTGGGCCGAGCGTTCGAGGGCGTACCGCCGTTCGACATAGGCCCAAGTCACGAGTACGACGACCAGGTACTTGTCCACCGCTTCGTAGGATCGGACACGAAAGTCGGCTAACCCTCATTGAGTCTTCAGGTAGAAGTTGACCACTTCGCAGGACCACCGTGCCTGATAACCCTGCAGGGCCTGGTGGGCCGAGCGCGTGAGTGCCGTACTCATGAAGTACGCCGGGAATTTCTCCCCGGGGTGCCGTCTCGAAAAGAAGACACGGACGTCGAAGGGCACATGTTCCAGACGACCGATAGTCTCGCGCACATAGTATGTCGTCGGGTGCCCGTCCCTAGCGGTCACGGGAACTGGGGTGTACCGCTTGTGCCGGAGCAGGTGGTCGAGTTGGTCGAGGCGTTGCCCATTGAGTTTGCGGTTGTGTTTCAAGCCGCAGGTGACGTGCCAACCCTGGCGATGGACATATTTGAGCAAACCTTCCGAAGCGTACCAACTGTCGAATTGTACGTAGATCGTCCACCCTTTCGGGAGCAGGGCGCAGAGCGCTTCCAACATCTGGCGCGCTAAGGTGTTCTTGCTGCGAAAGGGCAGGCGTTGCGTGGGTTGACGCTGGCGATTGAGCCGGCGCACGGTTTTCTCCCGCAGATACAGTCGCACATCGACGGTGGCCGTGAGCGTGCCGACGCGTAGCGTACACGCCAGATAGCAAAAGGCGTTCTTGAATACCGGTCGCTTGGGAGTGCTTTCGGCGTGGTCGTGAAACCAGGCGACCGGTTCCAGATGCCGGGTGTCCTTGTCTTTCTCGCCCAAGGAATCGTCGAGATTGAGGTAGAGGACTTTGGGCCACCCCAAGCCTTCGGCTTGCGCGATCACCCACGCCAACGGGTTGACCCGCAAGGCAGCCCGCACCCCCGCGGCGCGCCAAGGGCTGATTCGCAAAAAATCCGCTCGGTTGGAAGCGTCGGGTGCTTCGATAAATTGCCGCTGCAACGCCACTAAGGTCTTTTCGTCTTCGCAGGTCAGCAGCGCGTCGGCCATATTCAGAATGTGCTGCCGCTGCGGTTTGGAAAAGTTGATATGCAAGTCGTCGAGAAAGCATGCTAATTGCGGAGAGTTGTGTAAAATATGAGTGAGCATGGGAGGTCCTCCTGTTGGAACAGGTAGTTGGCGCTTTAGCCATTCTACTCAGGAGACTTCCCATGTTCAGCCTTCTCATTTTTCGCCAGAGTCCAGTACTTAAAGGTCTCGTCGTGAGCGCACCATCGGGCCAGATCGGACCGCCTCGTACGCCGGGCGCCGAAGAACTGGCCCGGTTGGACGCACACTACCGCCAGATGCTGATCGACTCCTTCAAGAATCTGGACTTCAAAGGGCTGACCACCAGCGCGCGCCCGATGCTGCTGCCGCTTGAGAGAGTGTACGTGCAACTGCGGGCAGTGGCCGAAGTGCCCGAGGCCGCCGACGAGTTCACGCCCGAGGAGCGGCGCGTGCTCCGGCATCTGGAAGAGCGCGAACGAGAAGGGCGCGACGACAAGCAACGCGACGCCGAAGCGCGCGAACTGTATTTGAGGCTCGACGCCGCGCGGCGCGAACGCTGGTCGCGCGAACGGCTGGAACGCTTCTCCATCGCCGAGTCGCTCAAAAACGCCGAACGGCGCGGGTTGGTGATCCTCGGCGACCCGGGCAGCGGCAAGACCACCCTGCTGCATTTCGCGGCGCTCGTGTTTGCGCAGGGACCGGAGACCGTGGCCAAACACTTGGGCGTCACCGGCGGCGAGGCCGACCGCCTGCCCATCTTCGCGCCGCTGGCGTTCTACGACGACATGCTCACGCGCGTGAACCCCGATCTGACCATCGGCGAATTCCTTGGGCTGTATTACGAAAAGCGTTGTGAGATGACCGGCCTCGCCCCGCTGTTTCAGCGCGCAATTGACTCTGGACGGGCGTTGGTGCTGCTGGACGGCCTGGACGAAGTGATCGAAGAGGACAGCCGTAAGTTTGTTGCCGGACAGGCGAGCGCGTTCATTCGCCGGGTGATTGCCCGAGGCAACCGCGTGCTGCTTACCAGCCGCATTTACGGCTACCGGGCCGCGCCGCTGTCGGTGGACCTCCCGCACGTGACCGTGCTCGACTTCCGCCGTGAGGAGATTGAACTCTTTGCCCGCCAGTGGAACGAAGCTCACGGTTCGCCCATTTTTGGAGCGAGTTTCAGGGATTGGTGCTCAAGCCGAGAGTAGAGGGTCAACGGGAACCTTAACAGTTTCAGGAGGCGCCGCTGTACTGGCGTGAGCGGTGTGAGATGGCTTTGCTGAGAGGTGCGCGTTCGCCAGAGGGTCAGGGTGATGCCCTTGAAGGCCCGCAGGAGTTGTTCGGTCGTGGGATGCGCTGTGGCGCGCTTGGGTTGCCCGGCATACAACCCGGCCAGTTCGGCCTGGGCGGTTTGGAGACTGCGCCGCACTTGGAACTCGACCAGGGTCAGAACGCGCAGCCCGAGTGAAAGCAGGCGGATCAAGCCGGTGACGCGCTGGTCAGTGGCCAAATACACAGGCGTCAGGGCCAGGGCGCGCCCCTTAAGCCGGCCAAAGCCGCGCTCTTCGCGATATTGTTGGCGATAGGCCAGCACGGCCTGTTGTAAGGAGAGCGTGCGCGCGGGGTGATTGGTGGCGTAGACCCGCCAGCCCAGCCGCCGAATGGCGCGAGCCAGCGCCGCCGTCTGAACCCGCACGCGGAGTTGGTAATCGGTGGTCTGTTCGATGTGGGCGGGGCGTGTTCCATAGGCGCGCACTGGCCGCCGGGTGTGGTGGGCGTGATAGGTGATCTGGAGCAGACCGCCCACATCATAGGACTTGACAATGGCCTGCGCGGCTTCTTGCAGCGGGGCTAAGGTCGGATAGCGCCGATGCCCACGCCCGCGCTGGTTCAAGGCTGCCAGGGCCTGTTGCGCCTGGGCCAGGCGGGCGCGGAGCGCTTTCTCCTGCGCCGCCGCATGGTTCAGCGATTGGATCAAGAACCGGCGTTCCGTCCAGGTCGTCGGGGTGTCTTGGACCGTTGTGGACAGGGTTTCCTGCCATTCAAAGCCGACGGCGAGTTTCTCGCGCTGGCTGGCGGCGTCGCCGGGCGAATAGATCGACCTTAGGCGTTGCTGCCCGCGCCAGACCGGGGCCAAACGGGCGTCAATGTCCGCCGCCGAGACCTGAATCAGCGCCAGGGGCATCAGATAGTAATCGCCGCTGTGCTGAAGGTAGGCCCGCGTGTCCAGCGCGCCCATCTTGCTGTCCCCGATGTGGGTCAGGCCGCGTGCGTTCAAGCAGGCTTGCGCTTGCTGGATGGCCGGGACGTACAGCGGGTCATCGCTGCTGTGGCCCGGCACGACTTGGGTCACCAGCGGTAAGCCCAACGGGTCTAACGTCGCCAGTTTGATCTTGACCTGGGGCAAATCGGGACGATGGTCTTTGCTGTGGCCGAATTGGAAGAGCCCGTCGGGGGTGACCGTGCCGTAGCCACTGGCGCTGGTGCTATCCACCCGGTTGACGCGCGGAGCGAGCGCATAGGTGCGGATCAGCGTTTGGGCGCAGGCCTGTTCAAAACTCGCCCAGCGGGCATCGTCACTGAGCGAATCCAGCAAATGCGCCAGATGGTCATCGCTGGCATCCAAACGGCGCACGGCTGGAGACAGGCAACCGCGCAAGGTCAGCAGATGCTCTTGAACCCAGCCTTCGACCTGGTTGAGCCGATGATCGCCTTCCGACAAAATGTGGGTGAGCCAGAGCACGCTCAACTCGCCGGGCGTCAGACCGCGCCAATTGCCGTGCGGCCCAAAGTGCTCATTCAGCAGGGAAACCAACTGCATGTGGCGCATCTGTTCTATCAGCAACGGGATGTCGTCGACGCGTTCCGAAATGACTGAAACTCTTTTGGCCATCCCCCAAGCTTACCCAATTCTGGTTTTCCTGCCTCAGAAATGAGCGAACCGTGAGTGATGCTGCTGAAGGCTGTGATTGGCTTCAACCGGTCCCAGAATTTCAGTCCGAACCCTACTCCCCGCGCGGCCAGCAGATGCCCAGCCGGGAGGCTTAATACCAGGTGCCAGTTGTGCAGCGGATGCTGGTTTATGCTTAGCGCCGCGATGGGCATCACCCACCAGATGAGCAGCATCGCGTTGGGGAGCGCCTCCGGAGAGCGGCGCAAAGATCGGCTGAGCGCCAGCACAATCCCTGTGATCAGAGCCGCCGCGATGAGCCAGTTGCTTGCCTGGTAGAGTCCGGAGACTATGCCAGGCGCTGAGGGCGCCTCAAAATTATGGCCGGTCACGTAACGCGCGGCGATCCGCAGGGCCTGGACTTTGAATTCAAATGGATTTCCTGTGCGGATAAAGCTTCCCAGCCGGGCAGATTGAGTCGGCCAATCTTGCAGGATGTGAAACGCATACACCCCGGTGCAAGTGGCAAATATCAGGCCTCCCAGCAAGACTGTCCTCCAGGGGATTTGGCGGAGGCGCAGCAGAAGCATCAGGCCTACTTGTACAGGTGTAACTAGCAGCGCTAAGAGGTAAGTTTGAGTGAGAACGGTCGCGGTGACTAGGCCAGCTAGGAGGCGCCGGGAATGCTGGTGGGGATGGCGAGCACTCAAAACGGGTGCAAGCAGGGCCAGCGTGAGGGCAGTCAGGAAAGGTTTGAGGGCGCCGGACGATGCAACACGACTATACAAGATCACCCAGGGGCTGACGGCAAACAGAAAGGCTGCCGTCAGAGCCTCGGTTTCTGTGAACAGTTCGCGTCCTAAGTGGTACAAGAGTGGGACCGCCAGAATATTCATGGCCGTCATGAACCAGTAGATCCCCCAGGATGATTGAAAAATGGTCAAGGGGATAAGTGTCACATAGGCCTGAAGGGGCGGATTGCTGAACAGGAAAGTGGTCTTTTGCCCTAAAACCGGCCACTCCCCCTTTGAAAGAAGGTATTGCGCTTGCGCAATGGGAAAGGTGTGATCCCAAGAAGTGCCTATATCTTCAAGACGGTGCCAACGGACAGAGGCGGCCAGGAACGTGATCAGGAGCGGCCAAAGCCAGCGCCGAAGTTTCATGGCTACCTCCCCCAGGTGGGACGTTCGCTAAGCCCGTCACCCGTCAGTTGTTGCGAAATCCCTGTGTCTGGGTCAACAAGCCAGAGGTTGCCCTCGTAGATCAGGGCAATGAGCCGGCCGTCGGGCGACCAGGTGAAACTGGCGTTCGCACTCAGGCCCGGCTGGTCCTCCGGGGGAAAGACGAGGCCCACATTGCTTCCATCCCGGTCCATTACACTGAGGCGGTAGCGGCTGTTGGGCGAGTTGGCCGGGTCAACGGCTTGCAGGAAAGCAACACGATAGGGCGTCTCCAGCGTGTTCGAGGGCTGTATGGGCGAGGCGGCGGGGTTGGCAAACATGCCCACGCGCGGAATCATATCGAGGCGCGGGCCGCGCGGCGAGAGGGTCGTGAGGTTGAACACGGGCGAGTCTTCGGGCGCTTCGATGCCGCTGGGCGCGCCGTGCGTCACCGTGTACAGGAACAGGCTGTTCGACGACCAGGCAAGCGCAGGATACCACGCCCAGTCGCTGTGCGTGTTGTAGGCGGTGAAGGTTGCCAGCTCGGTTTTGACGAGCGTCGTGAGGTCAACCAGGCCGATGGAGTCGGTGCGCGCGTAAGCCACGTAGGCGCCGTTAGGTGAGAAGGCGTAGCCCGTGCCCCACCAGCCGTAGGCGCCGCCGGAGGAGGCGTCGAGGATTTGCGTGGTGGTGAACACCAGTTGCCTGCGGCGGTCATACTGCCAGCTGGCGAGCCACAAGTCGTTATTGGCCTGCCAGCCGGGGGCGCGGTTGATCTTCTCCGCCGTGGAATACGCCACTGTGTTGGGCTGCGTGGGTGACCACTCGGCGTAGAGCACGTCCGTCACTTGCAGGTCAATGGGCCTGGCGCTCGTGATGACGATGGTGATGGAGATGGCCCAGAGCGCATTGAAGTTCGGCGCGTTCGTGTCCGTGGCGGCGCGTGTGTATAGCAGCAGTTGGCCGTCCGGCGAGAGATGAAAGACGCGCCCGTCGAGATCACCGCTGAACGTGACCGGACGGCGCTGGCCGGAGTTCTGGCGCATGATCCACGCGTTGCGGCCGTTAATATAGGCCAGCGTGCCGGTGATGGGGAGGATGGTGAACGACGCCTGCGCGCCGACGAGCGTGATCTGCGGGATCGTGTCGGTGAGGATTTCACGTTTGAGGATATCGCGCGAGACCTGCACGCCGTTCTCGAACACGGTGCGATAGGTGACGCGCTCGACGCCGTTGACGCCGGCCTGCAACAGACGTTGCTCCCCCTCCGGGAGGCCCTCGCTTTTGAGGCTCTCGGCCTTGAAAGGGATGGTCACCTCGTCGGTTTCCAGGGTCTCGGTGACCCGCGTAATCGTAACCGTAGCGGGAGCCGTGAGCCGCGTATAGGGCGGGAGCGACAAGCGGTCCAATTCGCCGACGGAAATCCCGGCCTGCGCCAGCGCTTCCCGCATGGTCATCGGCGCGCCGAGGCCGAAGGTCTGCGTCTTGCCGTCGGCGATGACGGTGAGGGTGATGAGGGGCATCGCCGCGGGTGTGGGGGAGGGGAGGAGGGTAGAGCAGGCGGAAACCAGAAGGCAGACGGCAGAAAGCAAAAGGCGGAATGCTCTGCTTGCGCCTAGCGCCTGGGGGGGCCGTAAGCCTGGTTTATGGAGCATTGCTGCTGGTATAATTCGCCCCGCGTGCGCGCTTATTTCACGGTGCCGACGATACCCATGTTGCCGTCGGCAATGAGCACCGATTTGATTTTGATGCCCGTGGCGAGCGAACCGAACTGGCCGGTGAGGGCCTCGTTGAGCGCAGACGACAGGCTGCTAAGCAGCTCCGCCGGGACCGGCACCGGGCCGAAATCGGCTTTCTCAATGGAGAATTGCGCGTTGCCCTCCGGCGTGATCGTCACGGCGAGAGTGATCAGCGCGGTCGTGGAGACATTCCCGGCCTTGGCTGCGCCATAAATTTGGATTTTGTTGTCCCGCAAGTACACTTGCACGTCCCGCAGGGGCGGGTCTGTCTGCTGGGAGAGTTTCAGACCCAGATACGAGGTGATTTGCGCCTCGGTAATCACCACACTCACTTCGCCACCGGAGGCGCTGGCGATCGCGTTTTTCCAGAGTTCTTGCAGTTCGCCGGCTGCCTCGGTCGAAACCGGAATCGGCGAACCGGGCGGGGTGGGGCCGCCCACCGACAAATCACAAGCCAGACTCACTGCGACCAACGAAGCTATCATCAGCCAGAGGCGGATGCCGCGTTGCATGCGAACCTCCACAGGTTGAGATCAATGTCGAACGATTATAGCACGCCCCCTCAAACCGAATCCGGCGAAGCCGCCGCTGCGCCCTCCCAGTCGGCCGAGGCCGCGGGCTGGGTGAAGGGCAACTTGCCCGCTCCCGAGCTGGCCGAGAAAGCGCCGGATGCGGAATCCAGGTCCGCACGGAAGACGGGGAGGCGAAAAGAGAAAGAAAAAGAGGGTGTTCCGGTTGATGCGCCCCCTCCGGTTAAGACAGAGGCGACCAATGGCGCGTTGAGCCTGGAAGCGCTGGTCGAGAGCCTGCTGTTTGTGGCCGAAGGCCCGGTTTCGGTGGCGCAAATGGCGGAGGCGCTGGAAGTGACGCCCCGCGAGGTCGAGGCGGCGCTGAACACCTTGATTGAGACTTATGCGAGCGGGAAGCGCGGGTTGAGCGTTCAGCGTTTTCGCGACAAGGTGCAACTTACGACCGCCCCGGCCGCCGGTTCAATCGTCGAGCGCTTCCTCGGCCTGGCGGCGCAGCCGCTCACCCGCGCCTCGCTCGAGACGCTCGCCATCATCGCCTATCAACAGCCGGTCACCCGCCCGCGGATCGAGGCGGTGCGTGGCGTGAACTCTGACAGCGTGCTCAAGAATTTGCTGAGCAAGGGGCTGATCGAGGAGGTCGGGCGCACGGAGGGGCCGGGCCGCCCGGTGCTTTATGCGACGACCTCGGAGTTCCTGCAACACTTCGGCCTGTCATCGCTGGCCGATTTGCCTGCGCTCAACCTTGAACAACCGCCGACTCTGCCCACGCCGCCTCAGGAAGCGGAGCCGGAATCGGGGCTCACTCCGCCACCAGCGCCACAAGAATTTTTGAACGGCTGAAGGCGTGAGGAAATATAGATTAACCACGAGAGAGATGGAAGAGCGCTTGCAGAAAATTCTCGCCCGAGCCGGAGTCGGTTCCCGGCGCGCATGCGAGACCTTCATCGTCGAAGGGCGAGTCGCCGTCAATGGGCGGATCGCTCAGTTGGGCCAGAAGGCCGACCTGGCCAAAGACAAGATCGCTCTCGACGGCGCGCCCTTGCGGTTTGAGCAATTTGTCTACGTTGCGCTCTACAAGCCGCGCGGCGTGGTCTCTTCGCTGGAGCCGCAGGGCGACCGGCAGACCGTGCGGGACCTCGTCCCGTTCGCGGAACGGTTGTACCCGGTCGGGCGTCTTGATTTGGAGAGCGAGGGGCTGATCCTGCTCACGAACGACGGCGAACTGACCGACCATCTCACCCATCCGCGGTTCGAAACCGAGAAAGAATACCGCGTGCTCATCGCCGGCGCGCCGGACGAGAAGCAACTGGAAGCGTGGCGGCGCGGCGTGGTCCTCCCTTCGGGTGAGAAGCGCACCGCGCCCGCGCAGGTGATGCGCGAAACGCGTGAGCGCGGGGACACCTGGCTGCGCGTGGTGATGCACGAAGGCCGCAAGCACGAAATCCGCGAGATTGGCCGCCTCCTGGGGATGCCGGTCCTGCGACTGATCCGGGTCCGCATAGGGACTTTGAAAGTCGGGGACCTCAAGCCCGGCCAATGGCGTGAACTGCAAGATTGGGAAGTAAGGCGGCTGCGAGGCGCGGAAGGACATGCGCCGCCCGCTCGCACACGACCAAAACAAAAACGTGATACGTGATGCGTGATAAGGATGCTCTATGGCGACGACTATTGAAACCACCCCGACCCCTTCGACGCTCGACCGCCCGCTCTGGTCGGCGATCGCGCTGGATTGGGAGAAAGCGGCTTACCTGGCTTTGATCGTCGCGGCCATCGCCACGCGTTTCTACCGCCTCGGCGACCGGGTGATGAGCCACGACGAGAGCCTCCACACCCAGTTTGCGTGGTATCTCTATCAGGGGCGCGGGTTCCAGCATTCGCCGCTCATGCACGGCGTACTCCGCTTCGAGTTGACGGCCTTCACCTACTGGCTGCTGGGCGACAACGACTACACCTCGCGCGTCCCCGGCGCCATCATGGGCGTCGTGGCCGTCGGGCTGATGTACTACTTCCGCAGGTCGCTGGGCCGTGCGGGCGCGC
>Ga0209619_10004137_pt1 | contig 10330 bp, 8 predicted proteins | sample Rifsed16ft3_FD_184011 | JGI IMG/M metagenome (GOLD analysis project Ga0209619, IMG submission 184011) | Soil microbial communities from Rifle, Colorado, USA - sediment 16ft 3 (version 2) | ecosystem: Environmental > Terrestrial > Deep subsurface > Rock core/Sediment | place: Rifle, Colorado... | reverse complement strand
GTGTATGTAACTTTGTGGGGACAACATGTTACTTTGCGGTGAATGCAAATGAGGCGTCCTCACCCTTGGACTGGCCTGACGAGGGAGAATGGAATTCGTTTCAGCCGTTCTTGGAGTTTCGGGTTGAAGCAGACGAAGTAGGCTCCTAGGAATATTAGCTGGCGTAGTGCGGCTGAGGTGTTGATGAGCCCGAAGGGAGTCAGTTGATCTTTGATGTACCATGGAAGCTCGGGGTGGCTGCCGCCGATGAAGTAGAACAGTATGATGAAAGCGTTGAGCATGTCGGCGAGCCTATAGAATAGGAAGTTGAAGTTGGGTGTCAGAATCACTATTGGAAAGAGTTGCAGAAACATCTGAGGATCAAAGAGGTAGATCGCACCGTACCAAGCGTACCATGAAAGAAGGATTTTCTCGAAGGGCGTTTTCTTGCTTACTATCGCTCGAAGGATGAGGTAACCGATAATACTGAAACTCAGAATTTGTCCGGCTCTCGCGCCTGATATGATGTCGCCCAACCCAGCAGTTTGGATGACCATGGAAATCCATGTGTTCTGAAGCTGATGGTTCGGGCCGCTGTAGCCTGTGAAGAGTTTGATCCATACGTCGAAGTTTGCCAATGCGAAGGGAGCGTTCACCAAAATCCAGAGCCCAGCGGAGATTGTGAAGAATCTCAGTCTTGCCTTCCAGTTTGGCAAGCCTGCGAGCATTGGAAAGAGCATCAAGCCTGGAATGAATTTTGTCAGAACGGAGAGGGTTAGTGCGATGGCGCTCCAGTCGTACTTCTTGTCGAGGTATAACCAGATTGACAGGGTGACGAAGTATGCTACGATGAAATCCCAGTTATAGAACCCGTAGATGATGAAGCTCATTGCGGTTAGCATGTAGAGGTAGATTCGTTTCGTGTTTATCCTGAGCTTTGTGCAGAGTCTGTATGTGTTGTATAGGGTTCCGACTACAAAGGGGAACTCTAGGATCGACATGACAACTACGAAGGTATTCCATTGGTCAAACACTATTGGATAGTATGTTGAGATCGCCTGATCTATGAACAGCAATGCCCCGATGACCTGTGGGTACTCCAGCTCATACTGGACGTATGGTATCTGCATGGCATGCTGGCCATCGTACACGTCTCGTATCCAGAGGTATCCAACGTCACTGTAGTTGCTTGGGACGCTAAAAGGGAACTTCAGAAGCGACGTGTATATCCACAGCGTGGCCAGAATGATGAGCATGATTCTAAATTCCGAATCACGCCTAGAGAGATCCCAGAAACCACGGAAGCCGTACATGGACATGTAGGGGCAACCTTGACCAGCGTTTCAGCTGGTACAACCATTAGAAACTTTCTACAGAAGCCCTTTCCCGGAACTTAATGTGGTTTCAACTTTCTTGGGCTCTTGGGAGGTCATCTGGATGGCCTGACTCTCCCAGTCCGCCCTCTGGCGGGATATTTCATGCCCCTAGGGCGCTCAAGTTGTCGGTAACGCGCGTTTTCCATTCTAATGACGAGGAGCAAGTAGATGAAGATCCACGCGATGAAGAGCACTTCGCCTATGGATTGGTGGAAGGCTTCGACGTCCAAGCCGATGTACGTCACGTAGAGCACTATCAGGATGATTCGGATGACATTGACAAAGTAGGTTCCTGCGGCACCGACTACTGCATAGAGTACCTTGCGTTTTCGCGGAGCGTCCAGCTTCACCATCAACACTAAGATTACGAGACTGTAAACGATCATGCTGACAACGCCGGAGGATGGCCAGAAGATCACGAGGGTTGTGCAACCCTTTTGACCGCAGAGGAAGAGCCGATTTCCTGTTAGCTGAAGGCTCGGCCTAAGGCTTGAGAGCGGGCTCACATTTGTATGATACCCTATCACACTCAGTAGGAAGATGACGACGTCCCAGATGACGTAAACCCATATTTGTAGGAAGGCGAGGGAATCCTCTGGGAAGAAGGCATCCATCGTGGCCAGTATTCCGCTGCCAAATGCGTAGATAACCGGAGTAACCATCAGCGGAATCCTTCTGGGCGAGTAGAGGATTGCCGTTGTCGCGAGACAGTATGTTGCGAAAACGATGAAATCCATCGCCGCGAAGAAACTTAGGGTTGATTTCTGTGAGACGCCAAGCTGACTTGTGACGTAGACCCGAAACGAGTCAATATTGAAGACATCCACGTAAGAGTAGTATGCTACGACTGCTATGAATAACATGAGTGAAAGTAGATGGCGCCACCTCGATCGAGTTGCTTTGAATTGTTCTCTTGAATCATGGAAATCCCAAGCGACTAAGAAGAACAAGAAAACGAACCCTGCCCTTCCTATCTCTCGTCCTACGAACGAAACAAGAGTAAAGGAAGCAGGATCAATGACCATCAGAAACAGTATTGGGCCTAAGATGGCGAGGAGCGGAAGAGCGTCCCGTGTCCGAAACTCGTTGAGCAACCTAACGAGGTACTTTTGGATCTGCTTCCTCCTCAACTTCATGAGCAAGCGACTTCCTTTCAACTAGGCTTGTTACACCTGTGCAGAGTCCAGTCTCATCGTGGAGTGCTCAAGCGGGCGGTGAGAACTCTTTCCTGTTTGATGCGGTCGATCCTGTGGACGTAGTCAATTAGGAAGATTGCCATGAAGAATATAGCGACAACCATCTTCGAGGCGAAAACTACGTTGATGGGCGTTGGATTCACAGAAAGGGGGAACGGATTGGTAACTAGGTCCGGATTTATTGCGCCTTGCACGGATAATGCTGCGGACCAGAGGACTATGTGGTACAGTATTTCAAAGCCGCTTCCCATTGCTACGAGCCAAGCGCAGATGAACACTATTCTAAGCACGCTGACGGGTGCGTAAATGAATAGTTGACGTGTTCTGGGACTGTAAAGGCCGAAAGCGAACGAGAGGAATAGGGCGAAGGTGAAGAAGGTTATCGGCTTCATAAAGAATCCTGGCAGAATTTGGATCTCTTTTAGAACCATATCTTCGCCGCTGATCCTTCCGTTGGAGGCGTATGTTGCACCCAAGATCATCGCGATCGCGGCGACACCGAAGCTTATTGATAGAATGGAGAACAGGTGATTTCTTATCTCGCTGAGGGCCGTCGCTCGCGACTTCGCTCCAATGATGGCCTTGGAGGTGCTTGGGTTTCTTCCGCGCTTCATCGGCTTCATCTTTACTTTCCTTTTCGTCTGGAGGCGTGGATCCGTTCTTGTGGTTTGTGTCTCTGCAGAACTACTGTGAGCGCTACGAAGCCCAAGATTATTAGCACATCTCCAGCCAGCAGCCCTAGGCGTTGTGTGAGAGATAGACTTTCAGTTTGAAGAGGGCCAACATCTACATTCAAACCAGAGAAGTAGCCTACCCAAGTGCCGGGATGACCCCCGGTTGTTCCAATTATCAGAATGAAGGAGAGGGATTGAGGTTTTTCCCATCCCGCCTGTCTGAATTGTTCTGCTATGTCGATTCCTCTCAGCGACCAAGTGTTCAATGGCGTTTGGAGGAGTACAATTCGATGATGGGGCAGTTGGAAGACCTGAGTCGGGGCGTCGGCGAACACATACCATAGGAGATTTGTTCCGTCGTTTATCTCGATCCCGAATGTGTTTTCTGGGTTCTTCGAGTCTGGATTGTACAAGTATGGAAATGTTGGAAACACCCACAGGGATGTCCGCGATCGAAAGACCGCGTCCAAAGCCATTCCGCGCAGGTCTTGTCTAACGTGGACCGTTGTCCAGACCGTTGAGCTGTTCTCGCTGCGAATTATCTTCATGGCGAGCGATTGTCGATTCTCGTAGTTGACCTGGTAGATTGAAACGTTGTCAGGAGTGCCTTTGATGACATCGACTTCCCAAAGGTACGGCTTTGTGATGTTCTTGGTAGGGTCAATCGTCAAGAACTTCATGTTCGTGTTTAGGATTGGTGAGGGTTCGAAGACTTGGCCGTAGTAGTTCATGAAGGCTAGAGTCAGCACTATGACGCAGAGCGACACTGACAGGAGTGCGACCTTAGGCCTGATCTTTGGCACCGTGTTTCTCCTTCTTGTAAAGCAGAACTACGGACATCACGAGCAGTGGTGTCCAGAAGATGAAGTAGTTTTGGAGCCCACGATATGAGAACCAAAGAATGATCGCTGGAAAAGCCCAGATGGCGTACCGGAGCTTCTCGAAATACGCAAGGTAATTGACTAGTAGAGTCACGGCTATTGCTAACGTAGCGGTTAGATAGAATGCTGGTGGAAGCGGGACGCCGCCTGCAAGAGTGATCAAGGAAAGTCCCTGTCCCAGCACTACAAGGTTGCCGAAGGCCGGGGTAACTACACCGGCATACCATGCACCGAAATCATTCCACATGAACCCTATGTTCGGTAGCACGAAGGCCCCCAACGCAAACGCGACGAACACTCCAGCGCGCTTCAATCGATCTTGAGTGCTGATGTTGCGACCGCTTCGCAGGAGCCATATGAGAAGGAAGGGGGCCAGCAGCCATGGGGTTTGTTTGATTGCCGAGGCAAGCCCGTACATGATGCCTGCTAGCCAGGGGCGGTCTAGGTATACCACCATGAAGACTAGTGGTAGGACCCAGAGAAAGTCTGCGATAGCTCCAGCGCCGAAACTTATCGCGAGATCAGCACCTGCGAAGATAGGAAGCAGAGCTAGTACGCGGATCTCTCGAGGCGACCAGAAATAGACTGCAAGAATTGCCGCTGCTTCGAATGCCAGAATCACCCAACGTGCATCCTGAAGGCCCAACCAGACTGCGGGGAGCATTACGAGAAATTGCAGAGCTGGGTAGTTGAGTGTGCTAACCAAGTCGCCGGTTGGTGTGAGCGTGATGAATTGTGGGTTTACAGAGAACATTGAGAGGGCCGATTGAAGGTCTTGCGTGTAGGGGTTCATTCCTTTTGAGTATAGGATTGCTGCGTAGTGCACGAAGGCGAGCGCGTCGGTTTGATATGAGTGGGGGAACTCGACCTGTGTTATGACATACCAGCTTGCGGCCATCATGAAGACTAGCGCGGCAAGCGCGGCATCACGGGTCCTAAGCACCAGCTTGCTATTCAAAGTGGCTAATGCGAACAGTACGAAGGCTATGGAGTATGTGAGTAGGAGTAGGAGGATTACTTCGGGATGTGTTTCGATTCGACCGCGGATCCAATTCTGAAGTCCCTCGGCGAGCATGAAGCCCCCTGCAAAAATGAAACAGATCCTCACGAGCAAATGCTCCTCGATAATCAGCGCTTTCTCAGCCAACTAGCCGGACCTCCTTTTCTGGATGAGGAGTATAGCGGTCAGCGTTAGGCAGATGGCGAGGCTGACACTTGAAACGATGTTCCAAAGACTGGACTGCGATGCCTGATAGAGCGTCACGTTATGGGTGTCGGGAGGTACTTCGAGCATTATGAAACCTGTACTCTGTTGTTTCTCAACAGTTAGGCCTTTTCCGTCGGCTTCAGCAGCCCATGTAGGGAAATAGGCCTCCTTGATCACAATCATGGTTGTTCGCGAGCTGGGACTCGTGCTCAATATGATCTTATCTGGGTTGGGACGCGCCACTTGCTGAATGAAACCTTCGGGGGCATCGATGTAGGGTGGAACCTTCTGCGCTTTGAAGATGACAAGCTCCCCTCTTTGAAATGGTGCTGTCATTTGATATGGTACCGTTAATTGCTTCGTAAACTCGGCTTGACTTAGCGAATCCATCATTTCGTTCGCAAGTTCCTGTGTTCCTATCATCACCCAGGTCACATCAAGCTGTCGTGAGCTCGTTATGAGTGTCCTCCAAGTGTCTAGCCGGGCAGTGTCATTTGTCGTCTCTAGGTCGTCGAGCCGATAGTCATTAATCTGCACTAGTTGCGTGATCAGCTTTGACTGTGGATACCAGCCATCGATAATCGGTTTGCCGACGTAATTTGGCAACACGTAGATCCACAGCGGGACGCTGATGCCCAGAATCCTCCCCTGGGATGGGTCGTTGTTGAAGTAATCGATTACCTCCTTTGGGATTTCAGCATTCCGAGCAGTATATGGCAAGATTGGGTTTACGCGAGAGTTGAAGACGAAATCTGCCTTGAGGCTCACACTAAGGGCAATCGGGGTGATCGTCAAGGCGAGGAGGAGTAGGACCAAGGCTGGTTTGCGCGCTCGTAGAGTGATCATTGAGCGTAGGAAACCACGTGCGGCTAGCACGCACATTGGGAGCCCGAGGTAGAGCCAGATCCTGTAAACGTCCATAGTTCGGATCCATATATCCGCCAAGTATGGTAACCTGAGAATGGGCAGTGCATAGTATCCCAGACCGATCCATAAGAAAACGACAAACCAGATTACGGCGAACAATATCCCATCCTGTTTGCTCAAGACCTTGCGCGCGTCTCGGAATACAAGAAACTGTCCCAGAAAGATCAGGAAAGACCCGACAACCAATATCTCCCCCGTGCCCTTCAATGCGAGGCTGCTGGTAATTTCGCCCTCTTGAAACAGAATCATCCCCGCAAAGAGGACTGTGAAGAAGAGGATTGCGTTCACTCGGAGCTTCCTCGCAAAGATCTTGGTCAGGACTACTTGGACCCCTACAACCGCAAGGATGAACTGTGCTATACCCAGGAGGTAGGAGGTTATGTCGACGCCGAAGTACGTGAACCGAAGGAAGGGAAATATGACGTTCCTATTGTAGAACTCGTTTGCTGAAAAGAGCTGCACGGATCTAATGAAGGGTACAAGCCAGAAGGCGGTCAGACCGAGCGTGCCAATTCCCACTGCGAGCAGGGTCCCCAACGGCTTTCTGATTCCTTCTCGGTCAAAGGTCAGAATGAGAAACAGGCCAGCCACGATGCCAGCGATCAATGCGGACAAATGGTGTGTGAGCAGTAAGGCGGACGATGAAAAAACGGATCCAAGCAGATTGATTCGCTGATTCCTGTGCACAAGGGCTCGATGAAACATTATCAGGAATGCGCAGAAGATGGGGATGGAAATGACTGTTGGGAATCTATCGTAGAACAGATAGTTTTCGATTACTTCTGGGACGACGCTGAAAAATAGTGCGCCAAGTGCGCTCTCCCCTTTCGAAAATCCGAGCTCCTTTCCAAGGAAATACACAGCAATTGGCGCGAGCCAGTAGAAGACGGCGTCCACAGTTTTGTATGCAGACAGAGGGTCAAGACCAGCGATCGAGAGGCCGACCGCCATGTAGTATCCCAGCGGCGGGTACAGCAGTATAGCGGGTGAGCCCGCATACCAATCTGGGCTCCAGAAAGGTAAGATTCCCTGCTTGAGCCATTGCTGCAGGAAGAGAACTCGATAAAGATGGCTTGTCGTGTCGATGCTCATCGGTATTCCCGGCAAGAGTCGAGGCAGCGTGATTCCGATCGAGACAGCCACAGCAGCGAGTACGATGTAGGCAGTGTTTCTGTTCAATGTGTACTCTATTTGTTTGGAAATCCTTGTGACTGATGCGCTCAGAGTCCTTCACTATCCTCCACCGCTGGAGTTTTCGCTTTCCGCAGCAGTGGAAGCGTGTTCAACACAAAGATTGTGATGACTGTTGCCACTGCGAGCAGGACTACGAGGACCGCTTCAATATGCTGTCGGGCGAAGAATGCCTCTGCTGGAATCCAGCGCCGCGTATATTGTGTGAGGCTGTTGCCAGTTTCTGTGGCCTGCCAAATCAGGACGCTTGATTGTTTGTTTAGGAGTTGAAAGGTGGTTGTACCTGCTCCGGCGAGCATGACGAAGGCGTAGACTTGACGCATGCTAGTGTTGACTTCAAGCACAACGTCCACGTACATTCTTGTGTGTGCGAAGTCGTTGTTGCCTTTGAAGAAGCCAACCATGTCTCCTGTTTTTACAATTGTTGAGTTGTAGATGATGTCTATGAATGTTAGTCGCCCGGCATCTATTCGATCGTCGCTGTCGTTCCCCAGAAGCCACCCACGAGAGTGAATCTCGACAATCCTGACACCATTGTCGTTGCTGCCGAACAGGTCGTTGAACATCATCCGTGCCCAGTCAGCTGTTGAGTCCATGATGACCCGGATCTCTGGCGTCCGTTGCCATCCGCGGGCTTGCGTTTCACTACGAGGCGTGTTTGTCAGGAAGCTTACGAAGAGTATCGTGGAACCGAGGATTATCAAGACGATAAGCGAGATGCCGGATACTACCTTCGCAATAGACCGTTGATGTTTGCGCAGCTGACGGGCACTAGACATTTCTCTTCGTCGCCAAGTTCTGTTGAGCCCTTGTAAGTAGAATGCAACAGTCCTTCTTGCAGTAGGCATTAAGAGTTATTCAAGTGCCAAGACCCTTCATGGCCGAGATCAATACACTTTGTCCTTCGGGTAGACATCGATTCCTGATTGTGTGATTTGGTATGGCCGTAGCTGGGGGTCGTGGCTGATGCCTCTCATCTTTTCCACTTGTACGGCGCGAATTACATTCCCGTCGTGAATTAGGGTGTGGAGCAGTATGACACCTTGGGAAAGGTACTCTTCCAACTGGAAGTCTCTATCGAGCATTGAAGTGCGTAATTCGCTCGTCACGATGCATGAGCATCCGGTCGACTCGAGAGCGTCGAAGAACAGGAGCATGGCTTTTCGACGTTTAGCCTCTTCTGGATATCGAAGCATAAGCGAAGTAATGGGGTCGATTGTGATTCTCTGTATGTTCTCTTCAGCCGCAACTCTCCGGATTGTTCTCGCAAGAACACCCAGCGTCAGTTCCGGCAGGACCAGACTGACACTGCTCTCAGCATCTATTCTATCTTGAATGATTCTTTGTCCTGGTCGACGGAGTTGGGTTCCGTCGATGAATGTTATCTTTCCTTCGTGTTCCAGAGCGTCTAGGTTCCAGTTGAAGGATTCCAAGTTTTCCTTGACTCGTTCGGGTTTCTCGTCCAGGCTCACGTAGAGCCCTGCTTCTCCAGTCTTTGCGCCTCCTACGAGGAATTGCATGGCGAATGTGGTCTTACCCGAGCCTGGGCTGCCTACAACAAGTATGATTCGACCTTTCGGTAGGCCTCCATTCAGCACATCGTCGAGGCCTTTGACCCCTGTGAGTATTCGGTCCATCTTAATCGCACTCCAATCATGATTTCGAAGGTTACTTATTGCCTACTATTTACCTGAGTGGTTTGTGTTTGGTGGTTTGCGAGTATAGAAAGCAATGCCTTCTTCTGTGATTCTGAACCGTGTCCAAGCGTCATTGTATGGATGCCCTCGTAGTTTCTTGACTCTGAGTCGCCTCCTCTGCCCGCTGCGTCCCTCGCTGAGCTGGGTCTCAATCACGCAATCCGACACCTCTTCCACTCTCGTCAGGGTTTCCTTTTCCACGGTTGTTCCGATTATTGCGCATAGGCCGCCGTTGTAGCCCTTCACCCTTGCTCCGACCGACTGAAGGAAGGTTAGGACATAGTCTGGTTTTAGTGCGGCAAATAGTGGTGTGAGTCCGTCGAAGTACACGTCCACGATACCTCCGATCTCCTCAATGGAGCGAGTGACGAGGATACCCAAGCCCGTGAGATCCGTTATTGAACCTGTGGACCTTTTTTCCTTCGAAGCTGCCCCTGAAAGCGATGAGTAAGAATCGACAAAGATGAGTCTACCCTGATTCTCATGATCGCTAGTGTCGACGCCCATCGATTTCATAGTTGCGCGCACATTGGACGGCAGCTCCACATTCGTGACGTAGATACATCCCCGTCCAGCCTGGAGCGACTGATATGCCAAGGATTCCATCAAAATTGTCTTGCCGGAGCCGCTATTGCCCACGATCGTTGTTGTGCGGGCATCCGGTATACCACCCTTTGTTAGATTGTTAATGTAATCGAAAGGCCACCGAAAGATCCTACGACGTCTAAGTACAAGAGTGGTCGCTATTGCTGCGGCTGCTAGGATCCCGACGTATGGTAGCAGGTCCTGATGGGGAATGGGCACCTGTATTGTGAGATTCGTCTGTCGAGCGAAGTCGACCGCTGTTTGATACCGAGTGCCGAGATAATACAGATCTAGGTTGTATTTTCCTGGCGGAATTTGAGTAAAGGTGACGAAGCCCGTCGAATTCGTCAACCCAGAAGACACGGTCTTGGAGTCAGCAAGCAGATCGACTCGAGTTCCTGGCAGATCAAAGCCGAAGATTCTAACTCTGATGGCGAGGTCAGGGCCTGGGACAAAAACTGAGAGGCTAGTGTCGCCCGAGACAAAGAGGGCGGATTGCGAGACGGTCAGGTTCTTCCAGAAGACAGTAAGCTGGTAGCTTCCCAGTATGCTTGAGGAGGGTACTCGTACCCCCGCAGACCCCGTCTGGTTCACTACAGCGGTGTAGCTTGCCACTG
>Ga0209619_10004133_pt1 | contig 10332 bp, 8 predicted proteins | sample Rifsed16ft3_FD_184011 | JGI IMG/M metagenome (GOLD analysis project Ga0209619, IMG submission 184011) | Soil microbial communities from Rifle, Colorado, USA - sediment 16ft 3 (version 2) | ecosystem: Environmental > Terrestrial > Deep subsurface > Rock core/Sediment | place: Rifle, Colorado... | reverse complement strand
CAGGTTTGCGGGTTCGTCATGTTTTTTATGCAGGGCTAAAGCCTGTCCCTGTGAAAGCAGGGGCCCTGCCCTACGCTCATCTTGCTTATGCTCCTCGCAATGACTATGGTTACGCAATAAGCCCCTTTGACCTCAAATACTCCACAATCATGTCCGCGCACTTTTCAGGAGATGACCTGTCCGTTTTTATGTGGAGCTCCGGAGAAAGCGGCGGCTCATAGGGGTCGTTTATGCCTGTAAACTGTTTTAGCTCCCCCTTTCTCGCCTTTGCGTAAAGCCCCTTTGTATCCCTCTCTTCGCAGACACTGACCGGGCAGTCCACAAAGACCTCTATAAAACTGCCCTTTCCCCCGGTCTTTGCGACCATGCCCCTCACTTCATCCCTTATATCTCTGTAGGGAGATATCGCGGCGGCCATGTTGGGGATGCCGTGTTTCGTGAGGAGTTGCGCGACCCACCCGATGCGTCTTATGTTCGTATCCCTGTCTTCCTTTGAAAAACCAAGGCCCTTTGAAAGGTGTGTCCTTACAACATCCCCGTCCAGGACCTCAACGTTTGTCACGCCGGACGACTTAAGCCTGTGATGGACGAGGTTTGAAAGGGTTGATTTCCCGGAACCGGAAAGCCCGGTAAACCAGACCGTGAAACCGTTTTTCAATTTTTTTCCGCTTTTTTCCGGCACGCCGCCTTCCTTTCTCAGGCCTACGCCCTGACTATTTTTTTGCTTTTGATTCCTTTTGTCGCCCCTCTTGAGTCAACTATAATATTGCTTTTTTCAACTATCCATCCATAGTCGTAACGCGAGTGGTCTGTTGTTATGACGACGCAGTCGTGGTTTTTAAGCGTCTTTTCATTCAAAGAAACGGTCTTCATCCTGAGATTATGCCCCCTTAAGGGGGGGATTTGAGGGACGTAGGGGTCGTGGTAACTGACCTTCGCCCCCTTTTCCTTTAAAAGCTCTATAATATGCACGGCCGGGGATTCGCGCATATCGTCCACGTCTTTTTTGTACGCAACGCCCAGGATAAGTATCCGGGAGTTTTTGACGGCCTTTCCGCGGCTGTTCAGCGCGTCTATAATCTTATCCACGACATAGTGCGGCATCCGTGTGTTTATCTCGCCCGCCAGTTCTATGAACCTTGTCTGAAAACCGAACTCCCTTGCCTTCCACGTGAGATAAAACGGGTCAATCGGGATGCAGTGGCCGCCGAGGCCCGGGCCGGGATAAAACGGCTCAAAGCCGAAGGGCTTTGTCTTTGACGCCTCTATCACATCCCAGATGTCCATTCCCATCCTGTCGCAGAGTATTTTCAATTCGTTTACAAGGGCGATATTGACGCAGCGATAAATATTCTCCAGAAGTTTTGTCATCTCGGAAACCCTTGTTGAGGGCACCCTGACCACCCTGTCCACAATCTTTGAGTAAAGGGCGCTGCCCGCCTCAAGGCACTGTTTTGTCACCCCTCCCACAACCTTCGGGATTGTCTTTGTCGTGTAGTCAATCCTGCCGGGGTCTTCCCTTTCAGGCGAAAAAACAAGGAAAAAGTCCTTTCCCGCCTTAAGCCCTGTTTTTTCGAATTCCGGCAGAAGGAGTTCCTCGGTTGTCCCGGGATAGGTTGTTGACTCAAGCGATATAAGGTGGCCGGGGCGAAGATATTTTGCTATTTCCTTTGTCGTGGAATTAATGTATTTCATCTCCGGCTCCCTCGCGGGGGTAAGGGGGGTCGGGACGCAGACAATTATCGCATCGGTCTTTTTAAGAAGGGACATGTCGGAGGTGGGAAAGAATTTCTTTTTTTCCACGAATTTCCTGATTGAAGCCGCCGGTATGTGCTTTATGTAGGATTTTCCCTTCATGAGGGAGTCCACCTTCACGGCGTCTATGTCAAACCCCGTGACGCTGAAACCCTCTTCGCAGAATCTTAAAACAAGAGGAAGCCCCACATAACCCATCCCTATTATTCCGACCTTTAAAGAAGAGTTTTCAATTTCTGAAAGCAGATTTTTCAGATTTTCTTTCACCTTCCGCTCCTTTCCCGGTTTTTTAATTTTTCCAGCCAGCCGCTCCCGCTTATATCGCAGATTAGCCCCTCTTTTACGCCCATATTGAGGAGATTCTCCCTTAACTCTTGCCCCCTCTGGAAAGAGGTTATGACAATAAGCTCCGGGTCGAGAAACTGCATTTCGTTAAGATAGAGTATCCTGTAATCAAAGAAATTCTGGCCGTTTTTCCTGTCATCGGCCACGCCGAGAAGGGTGAGGGCCGCCTCTTTAAGCGAAAGATAGGCAATCTCGGTCACCTCGTCCACGCCGCAAAAGGCGATTTTTTTGATACCTGAGTTTTCAAGTTCTGAAAAGAGGCGGGAAAAATCCCGGCGCGCCACGCGGTAGAGGTTCGTAAAATTCCTGAGGTGCCGGTAGGTAAGGCGGGTTTTTTCCATAAAACCTTTCGGGGTAAGATAATATCTGTATCTTTTTTTCGGTATCGCCGATATGGTTATGTAGCCCTTTCCCGCGAGATTTTTTATGTAGGAGTTTATAAGGCCCAGGGCAAGGCCAAGGTTTTTGCTTAAATCCCTCTGGGTTGTGTCCTGGTTTTTTGATATCTCGTCTAAAAGAAGAAGGGATTTGTAATCGTCAAGAGTTGAATCCGGCAGATCTGAATCCGGCAGACCTGAATCTGGAACCGAAAGTTCCGGTCCTTTATCACGATTGTTCATAGATTGAACATACCATGAATTGTAAAAACTGTCAATTGTTTTGTTCATTATTTGAACAAGGTTGTTTTCAAATTTTCTGATGTAAAAACAGATACTTTTAATATTTGTTCATTTTTTGAACTGATGCTGGTTAAGACATCATTAAATTTAAAAAACCGCCTACCAGTCCCGCGGCCTGTGGATGGATTGGCTGGATTGAGATATGATATAATCTGCTATGTCTTTGAGTCCGCAACTCCGGGAAGAAACTAACACATGGACATTTGGCAATGATTCCTGCTAAACTCTTCCAAGGCAGGGCTAAATATATAGGAAATTCTTAAGGTTAACCAAAAAATGGAATTGACACCGCGGTGCCAGAATGTGATATACTAAAAGATACAGGTTATTATGAATGCGATTAATTTCGAAAAAGAGATAAAAATACACATAGAGGCGAGATATCCCATACTCTGGCTCGTATCCTTTGAGGAGAGAAGGGTTGAGAAGCTGCTTGAGAATCTCTGTAAAAAGACGGGGTTCAACTACTGGTGCTGGTCTGTATCCCGCGGGCTTTACGGCGGGGATAAAAAGAAGGTGGAAAAAATCGGCAGGGAAAAAATCCTCTCCACGCTTGAAGAGAAGATGACAAAGAGCGACGAAGCCAACAATAACCTTTTCCTTTTAAAGGACATAGCGGGATATTTTCCCTCCCACGAGTTTTTGAGAAAGTTTAGAGACCTTCCCGCGATATCGGACGAACAGCGCTCGTTAAATTCCGTGTGCATACTCTCCCCCACCCTGAGCGAAATACCCCCCGAACTTGAAGAGGATATAATTGTAATAGAATTGTCGCTTCCCGATTATGAGGAAATTGAGGAGATGGTTACGGCGACATACGGCCATTTAATCCCGCGGACATGGCACGCCTCAACAAAGGCAATCCTCTATAAGTCGCTTCAGGGGCTTTCCATGGACAACATAAAGAGGGTTGTGAGAAAGGCGATAAGCCTGAATAACGGCGTTTTGAACGAAAATTGCATCAGCTCTATCCAGGACGAAAAACAGCAGATAATAAAAAAGCAGAAGATACTTGACTACTATCCCCACAAAGAGACAATAGACCATATAGGCGGGCTCGATGAACTGAAAAAATGGTTTATAGAAAGGGAGCACGTCTTCCGTCTGAGCAAGGAAAAAACGGAAACGCTGGGGCTTGAGGTTCCGAAGGGGCTCCTCCTTATAGGAGTGCCCGGTTCGGGAAAAAGCCTCTGCTGCAAGGCGCTGGCCGGAATCTGGAATCTTCCGCTTCTCCGGATGGATGTCGGAAGGGTCTTCGGCTCAACGGTCGGCGAGTCCGAAAAAAACATAAGGCGCTGCATACAGCTTGCGGAGGCGGTAAGCCCCTGCATAATGTGGATTGACGAAATAGACAAGGCCTTCGGCGGGGTTACCGGCTATCAGGGGGATTCAGGGACGCAGCTCAGGGTATTCGGGACGTTCATCAGCTGGCTCCAGGAAAAAGAAAAACCGGTATTTGTCATAGCCACGGCAAACGAGCCGAAGAACCTTCCTCCGGAGTTGTGGAGGAAAGGCAGATATGACGAGGTATTCTTTGTGGACCTTCCGAGCGGCGAGGAAAGGGAAGAGATATTCCGCATACATCTTGAAAGGAGGGGCCAGGACCCTTCCAAATTCAGCCTGAAGGAGCTTGCCCAGAACTCCCAGGGGTTTACAGGCGCGGAGATTGAACAGGCCGTGAAAGACGCAATCGTTACGACATTTAACGAGCTCCATATGGGTAAATCGACAAAAGAGATTGACGAGATAGTTGACAGGCTCTCCAGCATTAATCTTAAGAAGGAAACCTTCATAAGTTCCATAAGAAAGATTACGCCCCTTTCCGTCTTGAAAAAAGAGGAGATAGAGGAATTGAGAAACTGGAGCCAGCAGCGCGCGCGCCCGGCGTCAAAATCGCTTTTCATGCAGAGGGCGGAGACTTTAACCGACGCCGAAAAAAGGGTTATAGCCGTGCACGAGGCCGGGCATGTCCTTATGATGTGGTACCATTTCAAGAAGGTGCCGGTGTTCGTGAGTATTGATAACTACAAGGGCTACCGTACGTTTATACCGTGGGACGAGTCAATGATAAACACATTCACAAAGAGGGATCTCGAAAAGGAGATAGGGGTGATACTGGGCGGAAGGACAGCGGAGGATGAACTCTTTGAAAACGAGGTTAAGACGGTCGGCGCCTCAAACGACCTTATTCAAGCCACCGCAAAGGCAAGGAAGATGGTCGTTGAGTACGGCTTCGGGGAGATAATGAAAGATACCAGCCTTGTGGAACTTAAGGACTACGCGCTGATATCAGGCAAAGAGATTATTGACGATGTCCAGAAAATCCTTACAAACGCAAAAGACGAGACCGATAGCTGCCTTTCAAGGAATAAAGAGGCGCTTCTTAAGCTCGTTGACACGTTCGCCAAGGAGATAGTGGTCAACGGGGAAGCCATACAGAGGTTCTTTAACTCTAATCAAGTAGAGTAAGGAGGGAGACCATGTCCTTCTACACCGTGATAACTACCGAACTCAAGAACCAAAAATACATAATCTGCGCCCTTGAGGAACTCAAAAAAAGGGGGGAGATAAAAGGCTATGAGGCAGTCTTTAAAAAAGACAGGATAAAGGTTGATAAAAGCGGCGAGGAAATAACCATAGGGCTGGAGGAAAAGACAAAAAACTTTCAGGTCGCGGGCGACTCAAGGGTCGCGGAACCTTTTGCAAAAAGGCTGAAACAGTTCTATGCCTACGAATCCATAAAGGAAAACCTTCCGCTTGATTTTGAAATAGCAAACGAGAAAGAGGTCGCGGGGGATATAATGCTGATACTCAAGGGTTAGTCAGGACAAAAGAGGAAGGAAGATGGGCAAGATGGGCAAAGAGGTGAGGATAAGGATAACCCCTGACGGGAAGGTGGAGGTAGACTCGAGCATTTTTAAGAACTGCAAGGAAGTCGCCGAACATCTTTCAAAGATACTGGGCAAGGTTGAGCTTTTTACGGAAAAGGAAGAACTCGATACCGAAGAGCGGATAAAACTGGAAAGAAGCGATTGATTTTAATTATCACGGATGCCTGAGAAACCACCTTCGTGTCAGACGGAAATGAAATCAGAGATATTTATCAATATCCATGCTGTTATACCGTTTTCCCGGATAAACGGCCCGGGGCAAAGGATGGTGGTTTTTTTTCAGGGCTGTGAAAGAAACTGCCCCGGATGTTTCAACCCCTCCACCCACCCGCAAAACATAGTAAAACTATATACGCCTGAAGAAATTTTTGAGAATTATTTGAGCTCGGGCATAGACGGCATAACAGTAAGCGGCGGTGAGCCTTTTCTTCAGCCAGAGGGGCTTTATGGACTTTTAAAGGCGGCTAAAAAACGCGGCCTTACAACCGTGGTATATACCGGCTTTCGTTACGGGGAACTCGCTGAAAACGGACGCCTGAAGATGGTCTTTCCCTTTACGGATGTTTTGGTTGACGGCGGGTTTGACATGGTAATGATTGAACCCACACTTCTTGCGAGGGGCTCCACAAATCAAAGGATTTATTTTTTAAGCGGGGTCTATAAAATGGCCGACTTTTACATGCCTGGAAAACTTGAGGTTATTATAGGGAAAGACGGCCGGGTCGTTGAAACCGGTTTCAGCAATATTATCGAGCATATACATTGAACATGATAAACCAGGACGCGCGCATAAACGAGCTTGTCTCCTTTGTAAAAACAACTCCTGACGAGAGAAAAAAAAAGGAGGTTGTTATTAACTTTATCCGGGAACTCCCGCCCGACCCCTCCGCCCTTAAGGCATACGAACTTGCCTTTGACCTGATAGGCGAAATAAAAAACCACGATGAGAAAAGGGCCGCCATTCTGGAATTTATAGGGGCAATCCCCCCCACCGACGATTTCCTGCCCGTCTATATGAAGGCGATGGAGCCGGCGCTCAAGGCGATTGAAGAGACAAAAGACCCTATCCACGGAAAATCTGCGTTTGTCCGCCTCGCCCATGATATGCCGGAGAGGGAGGAATTCGCCCCCCTTTACTCAAGGGCGATGAAACTCGCGATAGACGCCGCGGACAGGATTCCTGACAACGGCATAAGGAGATACAGCCTTGTTGATATAGCCGGCAAGCTCCGCGCAAGGGAGGGCTGTGACGCCCTCGCGATACACGCCTACAGGGTTGCGCTGGGGATAAGCAGCGGGGCGGGCTACAAAAAATACTCCCTGCAGGATATTTCCAAAGAGCTCCCCAAAAGCTCCGATTACGCATTTTACAGGAGCCAGACGTTCCTCGGCATCACCATCGCGCTTCCCAAAAAAGGTGAGTTCCTTAAACTCTACAGGGAGGCGATAAAAACCGCCATGAAGGCGGCCATTCTGGTGGAAGAACCTTACTACAGGAAATACGCCTTGCTTTTCATCGCCCAGGAACTGCCGAAAACCGAAGAGTTCCTCGCGCTCTATAAAGAGTCGCTTGAAGAGGCGTTTAACGCCTCAACCGCGATAAAGGAACCGTTCACCAGGCAGTTTGCTTTTCTGGAGATACTTCAGGAAGTTCCGAAGACCGAGTATTTTTCCCCGCTCATCTTCAAGACGATAGAGGCGAGCCTTCCTTTCTTTTCCGTAAGGAGCAGGATGCAGGACGTGGAAGTGGTCGAGGTGATAGATTACCTGATTGTAGCGGAGGAAAAGAAGATAAGCGATTCCAAAAAAAGAAGGGCCATAAGGGCGAAATACGCGCAGGATTTTTCCAGGCAGCTTGAGGAGGTTTCGTCGCTTTTAAACGACATACGCTTTCTGGAGATACTCAGGCCCTATACGCACGTCTGGATAAGGCCGGAGGTTTTCAGGGATACCGTTAAAAAGGTGGTGGAAAGCCTCAGCGCCCTTAAAACGATATATCACGGCAGGGAAATAGAAAGGCCTGTCTTTGTCAAAGAAGAACATCCGGGTTACGGAAGCCATCTTTATCTTAAAGATGAAAAGGCAGCCGCCGCAAACGAGACCTTTTCCATAGATCTCGGCGCGACCAATACCGTAATCATGAGGAAAAGGGGCGAGGCAAATCCTGAGTTCGTTGCGCCTGACGATATATCAAGGAGGTACGGGGACATATACATAATCCCGACCCTCATAACCCCGGAGACCGATTCCATAGGCGCCGAGGCGGAAGAAAGCGCGAACGCGCTGAATATAAAAAAGATGCTCCTTGAGGGCGCTCCGGGCGGAAAAGACCTGATGGAAAGGTATATTTCGGTGCTTTACCGCCACCTGAAAAAATCCATCCCGCCGAGCGGCTGGTTTTCGGCCTTTTCCGGAAAAAGCTCCACCGGGCTTTGCATTACGGTTCCCGTGGGTTTTCAGGACTACAGGGTTTATCTCAGGAATATCATGAAGAGGGTCGCAAAGGGGGTAAGGGTGGATTTTATAGAGGAACCGCTGGCCGCCGCGATAGGCTACCAGGTTGCCGGGAAGAAAGACAAGCTCTTGCTGGTGATGGATTTCGGGGGCTGCACGCTTGATACGATGCTTTTAAGGCTGAATATAGACGAAGTCCATGTCGTGGCAAAGCCCGACAGATCCATACTCCTCGGCGGAAAGGATATTGATATATGGCTTTCCGAGCATCTGAAAGAAAAATGCGGCCTTGCCGGGGAAGACATTCATCCGCAGCTCCTTATGCGCGCGGAAGAGATAAAGATTGCTCTCTCGCAGTACAAGATAGTTCCTTTTGAATGGGACGGCAAGGAGGTCTGCAAGGTCACCAGGGACGATTTCGAAAAGATTCTGGAGGAACATGATTTCTATAAGGCCGTTGACAGGGCGGCATCCTATGTTTTAAAGAAGGCAAAGAAACTCGGCATTACAAAAGAAATACTGGATGCCGTGCTTCTCACAGGCGGCTCATCCCAGATACCTTCTTTCAAAGAAAAGATATCCCATCTTTTCCCGGAACTCGCCGGAAGGAACGCAATCTATGACCACAGTCCGCTTACGGCGGTTGCGATGGGGGCGGCCCTGTACGGGACAAGGGGGGTTATAGACAGGCACCTCGGAATGGCCTATGCCCTGCGTTTTGCGACAAGGGATAAGGAAAAACATCATTACTACGAGGTGGTTCTGGAGAAAGGCGACAGCCTGCCTTTTGAAAAGACCTTCAGGTTGAAACCCGGAAGAACTCTCGGCGCCCAGAAGGAGGTTTTCCTTGAACTCTTTGAAGTGCCGGAGAACCTCGTCACGAGAAGGTGGGTAAAAGAGGCGGATATGGAGTTTATAAAACAGGTCTTGAAATCCAAATACGAGGCTGTGGAGCTTAAGGGGTTCAAGATTGTGACGCTTCCCCTTGAAGACGGGGACGCGCTGGACGCGACACTCTGCGTGGATGAGGCGGGAAATCTCAGGATAAGATACGGCAGGGAAAGAAAGGAACTGGACGCGGGGATAAGGCTGCAGTAAATCTTTAAGGTGTTTAATATCCTTCCATCGCGGGGGCCCTTCCGGGCGCGGCAAAGACTGTAACGCTCCGTAAATCCGCCTCCCTAAAAAATTAACAGCCCCGGGTATTACTTAAAAACCGTTCTTGGACGGCGTTTCATCTTTATGTTCTTCGTATATCCCGTTAAACTGCCCGTGCATATCCTTAAACGCCTTCAGTATTTCCGGGTCAAAGTGGCCCGGCATTGTCCTTCCGTCGCCCTCTGTGATTATCCTGACCGCAACTTCGTGGCTGAGTCCGGCCTTGTAGGGGCGGGGGCTTCTTAAGGCGTCATACTGGTCAACAATGTTCATTATCCTTCCCTCTGCCGGGATTTCGTTTTCCTTTAACCTTTTTGGATAGCCCCCCCCGTCCCATCTTTCGTGGTGGGCGAGCGCGATGCCTTCCGCCATCTTCATTATGCTTGATTCCGAGCCGGTTAAAATCTTGCCTCCTATTATCGTATGGGTCTTGACCAGGGCGAATTCTTCGGGGTTGAGTCTCGCGGGCTTGAGGATGATTTCCGAGGGGACCCCTACCTTTCCTATGTCGTGCATGGGGCTTGCGTAGAAGATGGTCTCCGCCCTGTCTTCATCCCAGCCGAGGCTTTTTGCGAGAGCCGCGCAGTAATAGCTTATCCTTCTTATATGGCTCGCCGTGGCCTCATCCTTGTATTCCGCGACTATCGTCAGCCTGTGGATTGCCTCAATGTATCCTTCCTTTATCCTCTTTCTTGACCCCTCAAGTTCAATGTTTGACCTGCTTATGTTTGTAAGCGCGAGTTTTAACGCGGAGGTCCTTTTTTTGACCGCCTCCGTGAGGATGTCGTTATACTCTTTTTGGAAATCATAGAGCTCTTTTACCTTGAGAAGGTTCCTTGTCCTTACGATGAGTTCCGTAAAATCAACGGGCTTTGAAAGGAAATCGTTTGCCCCGCACTCAAGCGCCTTCATCCGTGTTTCCATGTCTAAAAGCGCGGTTATCATCACAACCGGAATATGGCGGGTTAAAGGGTCTTCTTTGACTTTTTTACAGACCTCAAAACCGTCCATCTCGGGCATCATGATATCCAGGAAAATCAGGTCTGGAA
>Ga0209619_10004132_pt1 | contig 10335 bp, 13 predicted proteins | sample Rifsed16ft3_FD_184011 | JGI IMG/M metagenome (GOLD analysis project Ga0209619, IMG submission 184011) | Soil microbial communities from Rifle, Colorado, USA - sediment 16ft 3 (version 2) | ecosystem: Environmental > Terrestrial > Deep subsurface > Rock core/Sediment | place: Rifle, Colorado... | reverse complement strand
CCGGGCTCGTCAGCCTCATCGCCGTCGTCGGGATCGACCTCTACAAAGGCGAGTTCATGGCGCGGGGGGTCTATGATCTCGGGGCGGGTTTCTTCGGCTCCCTCGCGGTGTCCATGCTTGTTTCGGTCTCGCTCCCGTTCTTCGAGGCGATGTTCGACATTGCCACGGACATCAAGCTCCTTGAGCTCCTCGATCCCAACCAGCCGCTTCTCAAGGAACTGGTGTATAAAAGTCCCGGTACCTATCATCACAGCATTCTTATCGGCAACCTTGCCGAAGCAGCCGCCGAGGCGATCGGGGAGAACCAGCTCCTCGCGCGGGTGGGCGCGTACTACCACGATATCGGAAAGATACGGAAGCCGGAATATTTTATCGAAAACCAGCGTCCCTCGGAAAACAAGCATGACCGGCTCATGCCGTCCATGAGCGGTCTCATCATCGCCTCACATGTGAAGGACGGGGTTGATATAGCGCGTGAGCACAAACTGCCCACCGTTGTCATCGACGTTATCCAGCAGCATCACGGAACCTCGCTCATTACGTATTTTTACCAGAAGGCGAAAGAGCTCCAGCCGTTCGCCAAGATCGCCGAGGAAGATTACCGCTATCCCGGTCCGCGCCCCAGGACGAAAGTGGCGGCTATCGTGATGTTGTCCGATGCCGTGGAGGCGGCGTCGAGGACGCTTGAGGACCCCACTCCCCAGCGGATCCAGGCGCTCACGAACAGCGTTATTACGCGCATCTTCCTCGATGACCAGCTCAGCAAGTGCGACCTCACGCTCAAGGACCTGCGCGAGATCGCAAAAAGCTTCAACCTTATCCTCAGCGGCATCTTTCACCACAGGATCGATTACCCGGGAATGGAGTTTGTCGGAGAAAAGAAACGCGTTGATTATCCGGATAAAAAACAGTCTGAGGAAACAAAGGCCGGCAACGGGGCGAATAAGGACAAGACTCACGGTGTTGCTCGAGAGCCTCGGGTTTCCTGAAGCTGAACTGAGCGTTTTTTTCACCGGCGACGGGACCATCCGCTCCCTGAACAGGAAATACCGGGGGAAGGATGCGGTCACGGATGTGCTCTCGTTCTCGCTCCGGGAGGGGGAGTATTCCCATATCAACCCGGAACTCCTGGGCGATATCGTCATCTCGGTGCCTGCTGCGGTGCGTCAGGCCGCGGTTGCCGGCCAGAGCGTGGACCGGGAAATAGACCGTCTTCTCGTTCATGGTCTGCTCCATCTGATCGGATATGATCATGAACGAGGCCGTGAAGATGAAAAAAAAATGAGAAGGAAAGAGGCTCTCCTGCTCAAAAAACTCTACACATGAAACCGAAAAACTGGGTCCAGAGCGCCAATCTGGCAATCGAGGGGATTATCTATGCCGTTAAGACCGAGCGTCACATGCGTTATCATCTCTTCATCGCCGCCGCCGCCCTCATCCTGGGTCTCTTCCTGAACATTTCCCGAATAGAGTTCATTGTTCTTTCTCTTGCCATTGTGCTCGTGCTCGTAGCGGAGATGCTGAACACCGCTATCGAGGTCACCGTTGATATGATCGCCGAAACGTACCACCCCCTCGCCAAGATCGCAAAGGATATCGCCGCGGGGGTGGTTCTTGTCGCCTCGATCGGCGCGGTGACCATGGGATATCTTATCCTTTACCCGGCGCTCAAAAAGGCGTTTGCCAGGGGCATCCTGCATATCACCAAGGCGCCGAGCGATGTCGTGGCCTTTGTGTCGCTTGCGGTCGTGGTCATCACCGTCATCGTCATCAAGGCGCTGCTCGGAAAAGGAGAGCCGCTGAGAGGCGGGATGCCGAGCGGACATGCCGCGGTATCGTTCTCCATTTGGGCCGCTGCCGTCTACCTGACGCATTCCCTGCCCATAGGGATTTTGACGTTCCTCCTCGCGCTTATGGTAAGCTGGAGCAGATGGTCGTTTGGCATACACAGGCCGGCCGAGGTCGCGGCGGGAGCGGCGCTCGGAGCAGGGGTGACGATGGCGTTCTTCTGGATATTCAGTTAATACTGAAATTTAGGTACCACGAAGGCCCGATGGCACAAGGCATGATGAATGCAAAATGCAAAAGTCAAAATGAGTGAATATAAAGCATGGCCATAGGCCATACCGCAATTTTGCAATTTACACTTTGAAATTTGACTTTTGACTTTTATTTCTGAGTGCCTTGGTAGTTAAAGTTCTTTGGTTTCAGGAGGATTCTTGATCGATACGATATTGAAAGACCTGATCGCGTCGGTAAAAGGAGCCCAGGCCGCGATCTTTGTGGACGGCGATGGTGAAGCGGTCTCTCATTGCGGAGAAACCGCCATGGACCTGAAACTGCTCGCGGCATGGAAGGAGATACACCTTGACCACATCAGGGACATTACCAAACGGCTTGGTCTCGGTGACGTGAGTGCCGTGCTGTTCTCGCAGGAGGAAGGGAACGCCCTCGTTGCGCCGATATCCGGGGATTATTGTCTGCTGCTCTTCCTGTCCGCCTTCGCCGATCTGAAGGACGCCATGGCCAAGCTCAAGAAAGCGCTCCTTCTGCTCAAAGAAGACATAGAATGATCATTCTACAGTTCGTCGTACATCCCTAACTTTCTGAACTTCTCATACCTCTGCCTGATGAGCTCTTCAGGCGGTACATTCTTTATTTCAGCAAGGTTCCTGGCGAGAGACTCCTTCAGGAGTTCGCCGGCGCGCCGGGGATCCCTGTGGGCGCCCCCGATCGGCTCTTCCACCACTTCATCGATCACTTTCATCTGAAAAAGGTCCTGCGCGGTGATCTTGAGAAGCTCCGCAGCTTCGCTCGCCTTGGAGCCGTTGTTCCAGAGGATAGCGGCGCACCCTTCGGGTGATATGACGGAGTAGGTGGCGTGCTCGAGCATGAGCACCCTGTCCGCGACGCCGAGGGCGAGCGCTCCGCCGCTGCCGCCTTCACCGATAACGACCGAGACAAGGGGGATTTTTAGCCTTGACATGCCGAACAGGCTTCTCGCGATCGACTCGCCCTGTCCACGTTCCTCAGCGCCGATCCCGGGATAAGCTCCGGGGGTGTCGATAAAGGCGATCAGCGGTTTCCTGAATTTTTCCGCAAAACGCATGGCGCGCATGGCCTTCCGGTACCCTTCGGGGTTCGGCATGCCGAAATTGCGGTAGATCTTCTCTTTGGTCGTTTTGCCCTTTTGGTGGCCGACGACAACAACCTGCGTATCGCCGAGCTTCGCCATGCCGAATACAATGGCAGGGTCGTCCGCATAAGAGCGGTCGCCGTGCATTTCGACGAAGTTCGTCAGCATGGCCTCGATATAGTCAAGGGTATAGGGGCGGTTCGGATGGCGCGAGATCTGCGCCTTCTGCCAGGGCGTGAGCCGGGAATAGATCTCGGCGCGCAGCTGGTCCGATTTTTTGTGGAGCTTGAGTATCTCTTCTTCAAGATTGACATCGCCCGAGGAGGTGAAGAGGGTAAGCTCCTCTATTTTCTTCTCAAGCTCGGCTATGGGTCTTTCGAATTCAAGGTATTCCTGGGCCAAATCCGGCTCCTGTCTGTTCTTTTATCGTGTCATCATTGCGAGGAGCCCCGCATCAGAGAGTGCGGGATAAACTTCACGACGAGGCAATTTCGTATTTTACGGTAATGTTGTCGCACTCTCGTGGCCCGCAATGGCCAAAGAGAATGAACGTATTGTAATACTTTCGTGTGGTTTGTAAATTGCGACTGCATTATCGGATATTAGAGGGGTAATTGTCAAGGCTTTGTTCAAAAGCGTGATACAAGCTTCTGTCTGAGGATCTTCCAGCATCAAGTCCTTACTTTCCCCACCGGCCCAGGGTGCGGCACGTGAGCCCCCGGTGGGGGATGATCTCCATACCCTTGGGGATATCTTCACCGCACTCGCAACGGTAGCCTTTTTCGGTGCACTCCTTCAGCTCCTTGCCGCAGACCGGACAGAGGGGGATGTACGCTTCAAGATCTGAATTCGGTTGATCTTTCTTTTTACTTCGTTCGCGCATGCTTCTTCCAAAATTAATTACGGCTTTCTCAGCCGTTCCTGTATGGACTTATTTCTGAGTACCCGTCTTTTCCGCTATCTGCTTTGCAACCAGCTCGGTCGTGTCCTTGATAGCCTTGGCCTTGTCCTCATCGCCCGGCTTGGGGACCAGGCAGCAGTCGGTCTTTCCTGCTGTTGCACCGAACATGCCGTTTCCCACTTCCTTGCTCGAAGGCCCTTCAAAAAGCTGCGCTATGATATGGTACGTGTAGATCTTATCGTTCATCACGGTGGCGGTTGGGGTCCACATGACGTACAGGTAGTCCACGCCCAACTGCTGCTGGATCTGGCGTATTTTCTTGATATCGGTATTTGAATAATCCGTGTCGATCTGGAAATAAGCGGATTTGTAAGGGCCTTTGATGTTCTGAGGATAGTTCGAGACCGTCTGGGCGACCTGTTTCTGGGACATGACCTGGAAGCGGCTGTTCTTTCTCAGCGCATCGGTCATATACTGCGCGGCGAGCATATTAGGGTCGTTATAGAGCCCCGAGACCACCGCGAGGGTCTTTCCCTTGAGCCTGAAGTTCTGGTCCACGAGGTTAAAGGTACTGCAGGCGCCCACGATCAGTGAGAGCGCAATGAAAATAATGCTTCGCATATATCCTGCCACGGGAGTCTCCTTTCTGGACAATGAGTATATTATTTATTCGCTTTCTCTGTTCCTGTTATTGAAATGAATTTATCAGCGGCTGTTTCTGCCGAGTTCTTCAACAAGGTGTCTATATCTTCGCCTTCTGATTTTCCGAAAAGACAGCAGGATTGCCCCTTGCTTTCACCGAACGCGCTGTACCCGGCGATCCTTCCCCTGGGATACTCAAAAAGCCTTCCATAGACGCTTACCACGTAATCGACCCTCGTGCCGCCCTGTCCTGATGTTACCCATCTTGTGAGATCGCCCGCCCAGATGACAAAAATGTAATCGGCATTGAGCTGAGCGTGGGCGGCGTCAACCCTGCCCTTATTGCCCTGCGAAAACCATGCATAGTTATCCTCTTCCGCTTTCGGCATTTTTGAAGTCCTGACAAGGTCGGAGGGATAACCGGGAAGATGCCTGGCGATGTCTCCCTGACTCATTACACGGAAGGTGCTTCTCTTTTTGAGGTCCTGCGTAAGGTAGGCAGCCAACTTTACGTCGACCTCGCTCCCGCTTCCGCTTAATACGGCCAGCGAGCCGGGTTTTATCCTGGTGTTCCGGTCCACGAGTTCAAATGGCTTGTAGACCCCGCCGCAGCCGTTGAGCAGTATCAAAACACTGAAGATCGTCAACACGGTGGAGACATGAAAATATTTTGATGCCAGGCCTTTCTTTATCATCTGGTTCCTCCTCGCAGTTAGAGAGTAATACCGCTGAACGTAATCTCACGCGCTTTATTTCCACAAAGGTGTTCAATTCCGGTCATCAGTTTTTCGTTGCAAGTGGCCAGTTGCGAGTTGTAAGTTAATTTGTGGTGCCGCTGACCGGAATTGAACCGGTACGGGAGTTTCCCCCCGAGGGATTTTAAGTCCCTTGCGTCTGCCAATTCCGCCACAGCGGCTCTTATGAAAACTAACTTATAATCGACAACCGATCACTCCTAACGATTAAGAAATGAAAAATTAGATGGTATTACTAAATCATTCCTTAGTTTTAGTAAATATTATAGAAACTGAGAGGTTTGTCAAGGAAAATGTCAAGGGGACTGCTGGTTCCAGACCAGCGGCTGAGCGAGGGGAGAGCAACAATCTATAATAGGCTGGACAGATGATCTGCCGGACCGCTCGTGTCCCGTTCGGGTAAATTCGAGAACAACGGCACAGCGGAGAAACAGTTATTCCAAAGAGATCGCCACTACGGGACAGCTGTCAACTGCCTGTTGGCAGTCGCAGGTATCGCAGCCGTTCGGGTCGATGACCCACGCCTTGTCATCCCTCAATTCGAAGACCCCGGGACAAAGCTCGGAACACAGTCCGCAACCTATGCAGAGATCCATATCCACCTTTGGGCTTGCCATGATCATCATGTCCCTTCGAGCTTCATTTTCCTGTTTTTATCATGCCTGCAACAGCGTCGAAAACTTGCTGTACGGTGATCTTTTTCATACATTCAAGGTAAAAGCTGTTCGCACACCTGCGGCTCCTGCACGGGACACACGGTACACCATGGGCCTGTATCACTCTGTGTCCGGACCCGAGGGGGCCGGTCCTGTCAGGGTCAGCGGCCCCGAACAACGCGACGACCCGCGCTCCCACGGCCACGGCAAGATGAAGGGGGCCTGTATCACCGCTTACCAAAACAGCACTTTTTTTAAAGATCTCACCCAGTTGGCGAAGCTTTATTTTTCCGGCCATCATAAGCGGTGCTGATCTTGTCCGCGCCGTGATCTCCTCCGCAAGCGCGATGTCCTCCGCTCCCCCGATGATGATGATCTTTGCCGAAAGTTTATCGGCAAGACTGTCTGCCAATGCGGCAAATTGGGCCGTTCCCCAGCGGTTCACTGCGTGGCTTGCGCCTGGATTCAGGACTATCACCGGTTTGCCGATCAGGCCCTCGTTCGCAAAAAAAGCCTCGGCAAAACGCGTATCCTCGGCCCCGGTATGCAGTTCAGGAACGGGATCGGAAGAAACGATACCGAGAGGTTCAATGGTTCTTAAATGATCGGCCACAGCGTGTACGCCTTTGGCCTTTGTTTTATGGTAAACCAGAATGCGGCAGGGGAATGCCGCTGTAGCGAGAAGCCACGTTTTGAAATTACTGCGCTGGAAATTGATCACCAGGTCGTACTGTTTCTTATGGAGACGCGACCACACGGCGAAGAATGACCGTAAGGACGAATGTTCCCCCCGCTTTTCGTAAACCACGGTCTCGGAAACGTATGGATCATATTTGAACAGTTCCGCAGTGACGGATGACCCGACGATGAGAGAGATCAAGGCGTCCGGATATCTTTTTTTGAGCGCCCCGAGAACGGGAGTCAGCTGAATAAGGTCGCCGATGGCGCCGGGTTTAATGATAAGTATATTCTTTATCGACCCTGCTTTATCATCTCTGGTCATATCCAGCCCTATAGTCCTGCCATGAAGAACATGCTCAGAAAATAGTACAAATATGGTAAAAATGCAAGGTTAAAAAAGACCGTTTTTGTTTGCTGATACTCTCGCCAAAGCACAGTGAATAAAATTATCTTTACAAACAAGCGGCTTTTTTATATAATAAAATCTTGAAAATTAAAAGTAAACACAGCAGGCATGGAGAGAGCGCCGGAACAGGCCATCCATCCCCGCAGAGAGGTTTTTTGGCCGGTAAGAAAGCTATTTTGATAAAAACATTCATACTTTTTGTCTCTGCAGTGCTCGTCTCCCCGGCTTTTGCGGAGCCCGTCAGCAAGACCGACAATAACGTAAAGACCGCGAATCATGCCTTTTCCTCCGGTGAAAAACTCACGTATGTCATCAGCTGGTCAAAGATACTGAAGGCGGGAACCGCGGTCATGGAAGTCAGGGAGGAAAAGACCCCGGAAGGCAGGCGGGTTTACCGACTGATCTCCACGGCAAAGTCCGCCGGCATTGTTTCCCTCTTCTATCCCGTAGAGGACATAGTTCAAAGCGTTCTGGACGCGGAGGAACTGTACAGTCTTTCCTATGCGCTGAACCAGAAACACGGGAAGAGAAAAAAAAGCCGCACCATGACCTTTGATCACGCAAGCGCTGTTGTCCGGACCACCACGAACGGCGTAGAGCAGGAAGCGTCCGGCATCCCGGCGCGTGTCCAGGATTCGCTCTCTTCACTCTACTATGTGCGTACGCGGGAGGATCTTTCGGCAGGGAAATCGATCTTTGTGGACATTCATGACAGTGGAAAGAACTGGTCGGTCGAAATGCAGATACTCGGCAAAGAAAAGATCAATACCCCTGCGGGCGAGTTCGATACCATCAAGGTAAAGACCTATCCAAAATATGAAGGCGTGTTTCAGAACAAGGGCGAGATATTCGTCTGGTTTACGGACGATGCGCGCAGGGTACCCGTATTGATGAAAAGCACGATCTCCATCGGCTCGATCGTCGCCGCGCTCACCGAAATGAAACTTGAGGAAGAGACAAAATGACTTCTAAAATAAAAACAGGCAGTCTCCTGAAGTATATCGACCGGTTCCCGAAGACGCGCACCCTCGTCGTCGGCGATGTCGTGCTCGATCACTATATATGGGGAAACGTTTCACGCATCTCGCCGGAGGCGCCGGTGCCGGTTGTGAACGTTACGAAAGAGAGTCTGCTGCCCGGCGGAGCGGCGAATGTGGTGAGCAATATCCATGCGCTCGGCGGCAACGTGGGCATATGCGGCGTGATCGGACCCGATGAAGCGGGAAAACAGCTCCTCGGCATTCTGCGCGACAAGGGGATCCAGACGGACGGACTCGTGGTGGAAAAAGGCAGACCGACGACGATAAAGACCCGCATCATCGCGCACAGCCAGCAGGTCGTGCGTTTCGACCGTGAAACAAAGAACGGTGTTGAAAGAGATACCCGCAGCAGGATAATGGATTTTGTCAAACAGCAGGCAATGAGCGATGGAGGCCTCGACGCCATCGTGCTTTCGGACTACTGCAAGGGCGTGATCACAAAAGAGCTGGTGAGAGACATTGTAAAGCTTGCAAAGCAGAACAATATCATCGTGTCGGTCGACCCGAAAGTGACCCACTTTGGCATCTACAAGGGCGTCACCATCCTTACGCCGAATACCCGGGAGGCGTCCATTGGTTCGCGGATGGAGATCGAAGACGAAAAGGGCCTGATCAGGGCGGGTACGCTGCTGCTCAAACGGCTCAACTGTCATGCAGTGCTCATTACCCGGGGCGAGCACGGTATGAGCCTGTTTGAACGGGGCGGCGGAATTACGCATATTCCGACCGTTGCACAGGATGTGTTTGACGTTACCGGAGCGGGGGACACGGTCATCAGCGCGCTCACCCTCGCGATGGCCGCAGGCGCAAGCACGGGAGACGCCGCCAGGCTGTCGAACTTCGCCGCGGGGATCGTTGTCGGCATTGTCGGCACGGCCACGGTCACGCCGAAGGAACTGAAAAAGAAGATGACCGCGGGTTGATCGGCTGCTCGATGATAAAGATAAAACCTCCTTAACAGCCTGTCTGTGGGAGAAGTGATAGGAGTTTCCTGTGCCGCTTGATTTCAGTCGCCTTGCTATCCCTGATCTGATCCTGATCGTGCCGCAGATTTTCGAGGATACCCGCGGTTTTTTTCTCGAGATTTACAAACATATGGATTTTGCAGCCGCGGGAATACCAGAACACTTCGTGCAGGCTAACTATTCGCGATCGGAAAGTGGATCGCGAAGAACTATGCTGAAAGGAAGTGATATTAGCTCATGGCTGATAGCTCATAGTGAAAGAAAAAGAAGTCAAACCGAGAACCAGGAGCTAAGACTTATAAACTAAGAGTTATGAGCCAAGAGCTAGGAGCTTTTTATTGAAGGGAGCAGCATGAAAATATCCGTCATCGGCACGGGCTATGTGGGTCTCGTCACCGGCACCTGTCTTGCGGAAAGCGGCAATGATGTGATCTGCATGGACATTGACGAGCGAAAGATAGACATGCTCAATTCGGGCGCCGTGCCCCTCTACGAGCCCGGCCTTGAAGAACTTATCAAGAGGAACATCTCGAGCGGAAGGCTTTTGTTCACCACTGACATTGTTTCTGCGGTAAGGAATTCCGATTTCATCTTTATCGCCGTGGGAACGCCCCCGGGCGAGAACGGCTCCGCGGACCTCAAATACGTGCTTGGCGCAGCGCGGAAAATAGGCGCCTCTCTGAACGGATACAAGGTCATCATCAACAAAAGCACGGTCCCGGTCGGCACCGGCGACAAGGTCCGGGCGGCGGTCGCGAGCAGGACCAGGCACAAATTCGATGTTGTTTCCAACCCCGAGTTTCTGAAAGAGGGGGCCGCGGTAGAGGACTTTATGAAACCCGACCGCATCGTGGTCGGCGCGGACAACCCCCGGGCCGCGTCATTGATGCAGGAACTCTACGCGCCGCTCGTGCGCACGGGCAAGCCTATCCTCATCATGGACACGAGGAGCGCCGAAATGACCAAGTACGCTTCGAACGCCATGCTCGCCACCAAGATATCCTTCATCAACGAAATGGCGAATATCTGCGCGGGCCTGGGCGCGGACATCGACAGTGTGCGCCGCGGCATGGGATACGACCGGCGCATAGGATTCGACTTCCTGTTCCCGGGCGTCGGCTACGGCGGGTCCTGTTTCCCGAAGGACGTGAAG
>Ga0209619_10004129_pt1 | contig 10338 bp, 10 predicted proteins | sample Rifsed16ft3_FD_184011 | JGI IMG/M metagenome (GOLD analysis project Ga0209619, IMG submission 184011) | Soil microbial communities from Rifle, Colorado, USA - sediment 16ft 3 (version 2) | ecosystem: Environmental > Terrestrial > Deep subsurface > Rock core/Sediment | place: Rifle, Colorado... | reverse complement strand
TCGCGGTCGTGTACCCGGAGATCAACGCGCTCCAGTGCGGGATCAAGAAGGTCGCGGGCCCAAACATCCTGAAGGCGGAGGACTTCGGGTACTCGAGCGACGTGTGCGGGTATGTGAAGAACGACATCGGCCTCTTCCTCAGTGACCGCCAGTCCCCGTTCGGAAAACTCCCGAAGCCGGACCTCCTCGTGTGCAACTACTCCGGATGCAACACGTTCATCAAGTGGTTCGAGGCGCTCGCGGAGTTCACGGGCGCCGAGATGTTCCTGCTCGACATCCCGTACCTGCGGGAGGACGAGGTCCGCGCGGAGGACCGAGACTACATCGTGCGGCAGCTCGAGGAGCTAGCCGCCGTGTGCTCCCGGATCAGCGGGAAGCCCTTCGACCGGGAGAAGTTGAGGCGGGTCGTCGAACTCTCCGCGCAGGCGGAGGACTCGTGGTCCCAGATCCTCCACATGGCCCGCCTGCGACCGGCACCGTTCGACGCGTACTTCGAGGCCGTGTTCTTCATGGCCCCGATGAACGTCCTCCGCGGCACGGAGGACTGCGTCCGGTACAACGAGGCGGTCCTCCGGGAGATGTTGGAGCGGGTCGAGCATCGGATCGGCCCCGTCCCGGAGGAGAAGGTACGCGTCGTGTTCGAGGGCCCGCCGCCGTGGCCGCACTTCCGCGCGTTCTGGGAGCTGTTCAAGAAGTGGGGGGTCGCCTCCGTGGCGTCGACGTACGCGAAGGTCGGCGGGATTTTCGAGTACGGGTTCCGTCACGACCCGCACCACCCGCTCGAGTCAATCGCGGACTACGCGATGTCCTGCTACACGAACCTCCATTGGGGCCTGCGGCGGGACCTGATCCAGCGGTACGTGAAGGACTTCGGCGCGGACGCGCTCGTGATCCACTCCGTGAAGTCGTGCCGATCGTTCAGCGTCGGCCAGGCGGACCTCCGTGAGGTGTTCAGCCACGAGCTCGGGGTTCCGACCCTGATGGTGGAGAGCGACCTCGCGGACCCGCGGTACTTCCAGGAGGCCCAGCTCCGGAACCGCGTGGACGCGTTCTTCGAGTCGCTCGAGCACCAGCGGCTCACGAAGGGGGCCTAGGATGCACGTCGCGGGCGTGGACGTGGGATCGACCGCCACGAAGGCCATCGTCATGGATGGGAACCGGCGTGTCGTTGGAAAAGCATGCGGGTCGACCGGCGCGAGCGTCGTCGGGGCCGCGAACCGGATGTTCCAGGAGGCCCTCAAGGAGGCGGGCCTCGAGGAGTGGGAGATCGAGTTCGTCGTCGGCACGGGCTACGGGCGGTACAAGGTGCCGTTCGGCCACGCGCAGGTCACGGAGATCTCGTGCCACGCGCGGGGCGCGAACTTCCTCTTCCCGCACACGCGGACGCTCGTCGACATCGGCGGGCAGGACACGAAGGCGATCGCGGTCGGGGAGCGGGGGGACATCCGAGACTTCTGCATGAACGACAAGTGCGCGGCGGGGACGGGCCGGTTCCTGGAGGCGTGCGCGACCGTCCTCGGGCTCACCTTGGACGAGATCGGGGACGTCTCGATGCGGTCCTCGAAGCCGCTCCGGATCACGAACGTGTGCACGGTCTTCGTGGAGTCGGAGATCGTGTCCCATCTCGCGAAGGGCGAGAGGATCGAGGACATCCTGCGTGGGGTCCACAACGCGATCGCGGGGCGGTCCGTCGCCCTCCTGAGGCGGGTCGGAATCGAACCGGAGGTCACGTTCACGGGCGGGGTCTCGCGGAACCTGGGGATGGTCGCCTCCCTCAAGGAGCGGCTCCAATGCGAGATCAACGTCTCGCCCATGTCCCAGTACATGGGCGCGCTCGGGGCCGCCCTCTTCGCGATCGAGCGGGCGGAGAACATCCCGCCCGGCGAACGGAAGATCGAGGCGGCGGTCGCGGAGGCGCGGGGAGGTGAGGAGCCTGGCGCTCACGGCGGGCATTGACATCGGGGCGGGCACGACGAAGTCCGTCGTCATGGAGGACGGCACGCGAGTCGTCGCGAAGGCCTCCCTCCGCACGGGCCCGAACCCCGAGAAGGCGGGCGCGGAGGCCCTGGCGGAGGTCCTGCGGGTGGCGGGCCTGACGCGGGCGGACCTCGCGTACGTCGCGTCGACGGGCTACGGCCGCTACCAGATGGCGGGCCGGGACATGCAGATCACGGAGATCACGTGCCACGGCCGCGGGGCGCGGTTCCTGTTCCCCGCCACGCACTGCGTCCTGGACATCGGAGCCCAGAGCTCCCGCGCGATGCGGATCGACGGGAACGGGAGGGTCGTGAAGTTCAAGATGAACGACCGGTGCGCGGCCGGGGCGGGGCGGTTCCTGGAGCGGGTGAGCAAGGCCCTCGAGGTGCAGGTTGCCGACCTCGGCGAAATCTCGCTCCGGTCCACGGACCCCACGACAATCTCGAGCATCTGCGCGGTCCTCGCGGAGTCCGAGATCATCAACCACGTCACGGAGGGCCGCAAGGTCGAGGACATCGTGATGGGGGCGCACCTCTCGATCGCGGATCGGATTATTGCGCTCCTGCGGCAGGTCGGCGTAGAGGACGAGGTGACCCTGACGGGCGGCCTCGCGGGGAACGTCGGCATGGTGAAGGCCTTGGAGACCCGCCTCGGGCGGCACATCAACGTCGCGCCGGAGTCATCGTTCGCAGGGTCGTATGGCGCGGCGGTGCTGGGCCACGTCCGTCTCCAGAAGCTGACCGGGGCCGCTTGAGGAGCGGGAACACGGTCGTCTTCCCGCGTTGACGGCTCCCAGGCCAGCTCACTCGCGAGCGGGGCGGCGGGCCTCCAGCCACGCCGAGACCTGGCGGAACACGTGGGCCTCGGATCCCTCGAAGTAGTGCCCGGTCGATTGGACGCGAACGAACCTAACACGGGGGTTCGCCCCCGACGCGTCGAGGGCGGCGCGGAAGGGGGCGATGGGATCGCCATCCCCGTGGACGATGAGAACCGGGAGCGCGAGGTTCCCCAAGACCTCCGCCGGACTCACCGTCTCGAACTCGCGAAGCAGCGCGGCCCCCAACCGAAATCCTCCCAGGCTAAGAATCCCGCTCGCATGCGCCTCGGCCAAGGCCCGCGGGGTGAACCGTTCCTTGGCCCACGGGGTCTCCGGATGGAGGAAGGCTCGCCGGAAATCGAGGATGGAACTGAGGAGCACCAGCGCGAACGGGGGCCGGCGCGCCCGTGCCGCGCAGAGGACGGCGATCGCGGCCCCAAGGCTGGTCCCGACGATGCCGACGCGCGGGAGACGTCGGGTCCTAAGGAAGCGGACGGCTGCGTCAAGATCCTCTACCTCGCCTTCGATTGTCATCGCCTCGGGCGCCCCCCCGCTCTCCCCATGGCCCCGGAAGTCGAACCTCAGGCTCGCGAAACCGGTTCTCGCGAGCTCGGCCGCGAGGGCCGGATAGAAGCCGCCGAAGTCCTTGTCGACCATGATGCCGTGGGCGAGGACGATCCCGGCCCTGGGCCCGCCCTCGCTCTCTCGATAGATCCCGGAGAGGGCCACCCGGTCGCCGGACTCGAAGGACACCCGCTCCTCAGACACGCCTCTGCCCTCCGACGACGGTCGGCGGAGGGAGATCGGCCGCCGCCCCAAAAAGGCTGTGGATTCACCCGCTGCCGCGAGCGGAAGAGGGTCCCTCCGCGGCGGCCCGCCTCACGGAAGGACGCTCGCCTTCTCAATCGTCACCGAGGTCCGCGGCCGGTCGTCGTCGTCCGTGGGCGTCCGGCTGATCGCGTCGACGACCTCCATCCCGCCCACGACCTTGCCGAAGGCGGGGTGCTTCGGGTTCAGGCGGTGGTTGTCCGCGACGTTGATGAAGAACTGACTCCCGCCCGTGTTCGGCCCCGAGTTGGCCATGGAGATTGTGCCCCGCGCGTTCCGGTTGCTCGCGGGGAGCTCGTCCTTAATCGTGTACCCGGGCCCGCCGTACCCGGTGCCCTCGGGGTCCCCGCCCTGGATCATGAAGCCCGCGATCACCCGGTGGAAGACCGTCCCGTCGTAGAACCCCTTCTCGACGAGCTTACGGAAGTTCCCCGCCGTAATCGGCATCGTGTCGTCGAAGAGCTCGATCCTCACGTCGCCCATCGTCGTCCGGAGGAGGACGGTCGTCATGCGCCCGCCATCCGCGCGCGGTATGTAAACCCTGTCCGCCGGGGCGAGCCCCTCTCCCGCCAGAACCAGAGGTCCTGCCTCCGTATCCGGCGGAGGGGGGTCAGCGGGCAGTCCCGGTCCGCCGGGAACCTTTTCTCGCCCGAAGCGTCTGTTGTCGTCGTCAACGTGGGGGAGTGGAGGATGTCGAGAGGCTTCGTCGTCGCCTTCCTGGCTGTGCTCGTGTCGATGGCGATCGTGAGCGTCGCGCCTCCGAATCCCGGTCCGACGGACGGCGTCTTGGGCGGGGGCGACGCCGTGATGAGCACGGACAAGGCCTGCTACGCTCCCGGCGAGGATGTCACCATCACCGCGACGGGATTGGCCTGGGTGCCCGCGATCGGCTCGTTCCCAGTCGTGTTCTGGGGGATCACGAACGCCTCCGGCGAGGCGGTGTTCCAGCCCGTGAACGCCCTGGCGGCGATCGGGGAGCTGGACGGCACGCTCGAGGGGACGTGGAACCAGACGTACCTGCTGGACACGTACGAGCACGGCCCGGACCCGAGGACGGGAACGCCGGTTCCGCCGGGGATGTACACGATCTGGTTCTACGAGGTCCTTCCCGAGGAGTGGCGCCCGCCGGGCTGGGTCCCGACGGACATAAAGATCGGGGACTGCGACGGGGACTCGACCGCAACCCTGCGAGTGACGCCGAGGACGCTGGACCTCCGATCCCACGGCCAGTGGGTCACCGCGTGGCTGGCCTTCAGCGAGCCCGTGGCGGACGCGGTGGATCCCGCGTCGCTCCTCCTCAACGGAATCCCTGCCGCGCGGGCGTGGGTCGAGAACGAGACCACCTTGATGGCGAAGTTCCACCGCGACGAACTCGCTGGGGTCCTCTCGACCGGCCCCTCCGTCCCGTTGCGCGTCTCGGGGACGCTCGCGGACGGGCGCGCGTTCGAGGCCTTCGACCTGATTCGTGTGATCGACCCTGGCCGATGACGCGGCGGGGACCGCGCGGCTACAGGGGTGAGGCCGATCTCCGCCCGGCCCCGACCCCACGCTCTCAGGAACGATACCAGGCGGGAAGGCCTAAAGAGGGGGCGGGTGCCCTCGGGCCGGCGGCGTTGTCGGATCCCCCACGGATGTCCGCATGAACCCAACCGTGATGAAGAGGAAGGTCTGCCTCGTCGGGGAGCAGGGCGTCGGGAAGACGTCCCTGATCCGCCGGTTCACGCAGGGCGCGTTCAGCGATGAGTACGTGCGGACCCTGGGCGCGGTCGCGACGAAGAAGACCGTGACCGTCGCGGGCCCCGCGGGGGCGCCGGTCCAGGTCGACCTCGTGATCCTCGACATCATGGGCGACCGGTCGTTCATGCAGCTGTTCCGCGACGCGTACTTCAGCGGGGCGGCGGCCGTCCTCGCGGTGTTCGACCTGACGGCGCCCGCGACCCTCAAGGCCCTCCCGGAGTGGATCCGCGGCGTGCGGCGGACGGTCGGGGCGATCCCCGTCGTCGCGATTGGGAACAAGGCGGACCTGGAGGGACGGACGGCGGTGTCAGTCCCGGACGTCGCGAAGGTCCTCGGCCCGCTCGAGCTCGACCCCGTCCTCACGTCCGCGAAGACGGGACAGAACGTGGAGGCGGCGTTCCTCCGGCTCGCGACGCACGTCGAGGCGGCGGCCCGCCCACCCGACGACGCCTGACGCCCGCATCGCGCCCTATCCGCCGGCCACCCAGGGGACCGTGAGCGCGAAGCCGCCCCTAGGCGGGCGTGATGTTCTGGTTGTGGCGGAAGGCGTTGCGTGGGTCGTACTTGCGCTTGACCCTCGCGAGCCGGTCGTAGCCCCGGCCGAAGTTCGCGCGGACCCGGTCCATGTCGTCGCCCGCGGCGAAGTTGATGTACCCGCCCTCCTCGGAGTGCGGCGCGAGGGCCTTGTAGTAGTCCCGGACCCAGCGGATGTTCGCCTCGTTCTGGGCGGGGTCGGGCCACATCCCCGCGATCACCGCCGCGTACTTCGCGTCGCGGTGGCCGAACGCGGTCGCCCCGGACGGTACGTCGTGCACCGCGCCGTTGATCGGGTAGATGTGAACCGTCGAGTTCACGACGGGGACCTTCGGCCCGTGCTTCAGGTGGGCCTCGATCGCGCCCTCCGTGAGCTCCTTCGCGAAGACCGCCTTCCAGTAATGCTGCAGGCCCGGTGGGACGAGCGGGTCGAACGCGCTGTTCAGCGCGGGGTACGGCGCGGGCCCCACGCCCTGGGCGACGATCGGGGCCGCGTCCCGGAGGGGGGCGAGGACCTTGTCCGCGCGGGCCCTCGGGCCGTTCCAGCACGCGACGAGGACGCAGAACGTGTCCCCGTGGCGGTCCTCGGGGATGAAGGGGAGGGGCGGGGCGATCTGCCACGCGAAGAACGCGCCGAGCCCGCGGGGCGCGTCCGTGATGTACTCGTCGTAGGCCCGGATCACGTCGGGCGCGTCCTCGACCTCGAAGAACATCGGGCCGCCCACGATCGTGTCGACGGGATGGAGGCGGTACTCGAAGCTCGTCACGACCCCGAAGTTGCCCCCGCCGCCGCGGAGCGCCCAGAACAGGTCCCGGTTCTTGTTCGCGCTCGCCGTCACGAACGAGCCGTCCGCGAGGACCACGTCCGCGGAGAGGAGGTTGTCCAGCGAGAGGCCCGCGCCGCGGGTGAGGTACCCGATCCCGCCGCCGAGGGTGAGCCCGGCGATGCCCGTCGTGGAGATGATCCCGCCCGTCGTCGCGAGGCCGAAGGCGTGGGTCGCGTGGTTGAAGTCCCCCCAGGTGGCCCCGCCCTCCGCCCGCGCGGTCTTCGCGGCGGGGTCGACCCAGACGCCCCTCATCCGGGCCAGGTCGACGACGAGGGCGTCGTCCGCCGTGCCGAAGCCCGGCACGGAGTGGCCGCCGCCGCGGACCGCGACACTGAGGCCGTCCGCGCGGGCCGCCTTCACGGCGGCGATCACGTCCGCGACCCCCGCGCACCGCACGACGGCCACGGGCCGCTTGTCGATCATCGCGTTGTACACCTTGCGCGCCTCGTCGTAGCGCGCGTCGTCCGGGAGGATCACGTCCCCCCGGACCTGGCTCTTGAGCTCCTGGACCGCCTTGAGTTCCATCTGTGGCACCGCCCCCCTCGATTGGAAGCGGCGGGCGGAACGGGCGGGGCCGGTTTAACCTTTACTCCCCCGCCGGACCGTCTTCGGGATGCCGAAAGTCGACGGCCCCCCGGCGGGGCGGGAGGTTTATCGAATTTGTATACCTTAGAGTATATGTATTCAGGCGCGCCATGGAGAGTCCCTATGACACCCTCCACCGCGCGAACCGCCCGCGCGAAGGCCCCGCCCGCCAAGGTGGCCGTGATCACCGGCGCGAGCCGCGGCCTCGGCCGGGTCCTCGCCGGGTTCCTCGCGAAGCAGGGGACCGCGCTCGTGATCGACGCGCGGGGCGGGGCCGAGCTCCAATCGGCGGCGGACGACCTGCGCGCGTTCACACCCGCCGTCGTCGCGGTCCGCGGGGACGTGCGGGACGCTCGCCACCGGGCCCGCCTTCTCAAGGCCGCAGGGGAGTGGGGTCGGATCGACGTCCTCGTGAACAACGCCTCCGACCTCGGGGAGTCTCCGCTCCCGCCCCTCGTCGAGGCGGACCGCGATCGGTTCCTCCAGGTGTTCGACGTGAACGTGCTCGCGCCCCTCGCCTTGGTGCGGGAGGCCCTGCCCCTCCTGACCCGCTCCCATGGACTCGTCGTGAACATCACGAGCGACGCGGCGGTCGGCGGGTACCCCGGCTGGGGCGTCTACGGCGCGAGCAAGGCCGCCCTCGAGCTCGTCACGAAGACGCTCGCCGCAGAGCTGAAGGAGAGGGGCGTGGGCGTCGTGAGCGTGGACCCGGGGGACATGCGGACGAGGATGCACCAGGACGCGTTCCCGGGTCAGGACATCTCGGACCGCCCGCTCCCGGACGTGACGCTGCCGTTCTGGGCCTGGCTCCTGTCCCAGGACCCGATGGCGGTGAGCGGCGGGCGGTACCAGGCCCAGGCCGCCGTGTGGGAGGTGCCCGCGTGAGGCGGGCGGAGCTCGTCTTCGAGCGGCCCGAGGGCCTGTTCGCGCGGACGCCGCCCGAGACGCGGGGCCGCGGTCGGGACGACGTCCGCCTCCTCGTGACCCTGCCCGACGGCCACCGCCACGCGCGGTTCGAGGACCTGCCCCAGTTCCTTCGGGCGGGCGACCTCCTCGTCGTGAACGAGAGCGCGGCGATCCCCGCCAGCCTGCCTGCGGAGGGCCGCGTCGGGCGCATCCTCCTCAACCTGTGCACGCGGTTCCGCTCCGATCTCTGGGTCGCGGAGCCCCGATGGAGCGTGGGGAAGCCGGGCCCGCTCCCCGTGCACGCCCGGGACGAGCTCCACGTCGGGTCCTCGAGGGTCCGGCTCCTCTCCGAGTACCCGGGCATCCCCCGCCTCTGGTTCGCGCGTGCGGCCCGGCCCTTCGAGTCCCTCGCGGCGGAGCTGGGCGGGCCAATCCACTACGGGTACACGGACGCGTGGCCCATGGAGACGTACCAGACCCTGTTCTCGCGGGTGCCGGGGAGCGCGGAGATGCCGTCCGCCGCGAGGCCAATCACGTCTCGCATCCGGGAGGCGCTTGAGGCGGCGGGCGTGCGGTTCGCGCCAATCCTCCTCCATACGGGCGTCTCGAGCCTAGAGATCGAGGGCGAGACCGTGGAGGCGCAGGCGATGTACCCGGAGCCGTTCTCCGTGTCCCGGGAGGCCGCGGACGCGGTGAACCGGACCCACGCCGCCGGAGGGCGGGTGATCGCGGTCGGCACGACCGTCGTGCGGGCGCTGGAGTCTGCATGGACCCCGGAGGGAGTGCGGCCCCGCATCGCGTACACGCGCCTCTTCGTGAACCCGGACCGAGGCGTCCACGCGGTGGACGGGCTCCTCACCGGGTTCCACGACCCCGTCACGAGCCACCTCGCCCTCCTCGGCGCGTTCCTCGGGATGGACGGCGTGCGGGACGCGTACACGGAGGCGGTCCGCGAGGGCTACCTGTGGCACGAGTTCGGCGACAGCCACCTCGTATTCGCCTCAAGGTAGTACAGACGAAGCCTAGCCGGCGACCGGTCCTCGGCCGGAAGTCACCCCGGAGCTGGGCCTGAAATCCGGCGCCGCTCGAGACGCACGGACATTCTCCGTGTCTGCTCGCGTGGAAATGGAAAGCGATATGGCTGGAGACCGGCTGGGAAGGCCGTGAGCGGTAGGAGAAGGATCCCAGGCGGGACTCGGACGCACACAGGCGGCGGCCAGACGAACGAGCTCGTGACGAACGCGCTCGAGACCACGGCGAGTCGGATGCGGGAGGCGGGCTTCGAGGTCGGCGACGGCGTCGAGGCGGTGGTGGACCCGCGGCTCCCCATCATGGGGTATACGATTCCCGGGGAGGGCGGGCGGTTCCGGATCGTCGTGTCCGGCGGCGCCGTGGAGTCCGGGATGCTCGAGGGCCTGCTCGCGCACGAGATCTCCCACATCGTACGGATGCGGACGAAGCACCCGTCGCACAACCCGCGAATCATCGAGGAGGCGATCCGCCGGGTCGGGGACGGGACCGATATGACAGACTACCAGCGGAAGATTTTCCACGACCTCGTGAACAACGTCGAGGACCTCTACGCGGACGACATCGCGTTCGAGGTGATCCGGAAGGCTGGACTCATGACGGCCGAGGAGGCGACCGAGTTCCTCCAGAACTGGGTCGAGGATGAGCCGTCGGAGTCCCGAGACCGGACCCGGGCGCGGTGGGAGACCGCCTGGCACCTCGCGAACAACGCCCGCGCGATCGCGCAGATGGCGCGGCATGGGATCGTGGATACCGACGGGGAGGCCGCGGCTGCGAACGACCGCCTCCTGTCGCGGCTGGGCCCCGCGGCCCGGGGACATTTCGAGTACCTCCGGGAGCTGCTGGGGACCATGGACGAGGAGATCACGGAGGACGGATATCGCAAGTTGCTCATCGACTACTTGGGCAGATTCCTGGAGATCGCGGAGCCGGCATAGGCGGGCGGACCGAGGCGCGCCCGTCAACAGGGTCCATCGCTGGAGACGCCCCGTGGTCGAAATTCGGTACCTCCACTGCCGAAGTCGTCCTCCGCCAGGCGTTTTGCCGGATGCTTTATATGTCTATACGTTTATACCACTAACGGTATGAAAGTCACGC
>Ga0209619_10004128_pt1 | contig 10338 bp, 11 predicted proteins | sample Rifsed16ft3_FD_184011 | JGI IMG/M metagenome (GOLD analysis project Ga0209619, IMG submission 184011) | Soil microbial communities from Rifle, Colorado, USA - sediment 16ft 3 (version 2) | ecosystem: Environmental > Terrestrial > Deep subsurface > Rock core/Sediment | place: Rifle, Colorado... | reverse complement strand
AGAGGGCTGGGCACGATAAGGCAGGATGTGAATGTTTCAATCATGGGAGGCAAGGTTGTGGAAGTAAAGGGCGTGCAGAAGCTTGATCTGATTGGAAAGGTTGTCGAGTTTGAGGCTCAAAGGCAGCTGGCACTCGTAAAGATAAGCGAAGAACTTCAAAAAAGAGGAGTCAAAGAAGCAGATTTCGATGTTGAACCGCTGGATCTTACCGAAATGCTTGCATCTTCGAAAAGCACCGTCATAAATAAGGCTCTTGCATCCAATGGCTGTGTTTACAGTGTGAAGCTGAAAGGCTTTGGAGGTTTGCTTGGCTATGAGCCTCACGAAGGGATAAGGCTCGGAAGGGAACTTGCAGACCTTGTAAGGTTTTACGGCCTTGGAGGTTTGTTCCACTCCGACGAACTGCCTGCATACGGAATTACTGAAGATGAAGTTAGTGCAGTGAAAAAGCACTTGCAAATCAACAATAACGATGCTTTCATCCTTCTGTCTGGCCCTCGAAGCAACGTTTCAGTTGCTATGAATGCCCTGATAGAGAGAGCTAAGCATGCTCTTGCAGGAGTGCCAGCAGAAACCAGAGGGCCGACACCAGACGGGAAGACCAGATTCATCAGGCCAAGGCCGGGCTCGGCGAGGATGTATCCAGAGACCGATATTCCCCCCATTGTAATAACGAAAGAAACGCTTGCAAGGATTCAAAACTCTCTCCCTCAGAGCTGGGAAGCACAGATTGAGTATTATGCGAAGAAATATCAGTTAAGCACAAAACTTGCAGTGCAGGTCTACGATTCTGATTATGCTGACCTTTTCGAAGAAATAGCGTCCGCGACAAGAATTCAGCCGAGTTTCACAGCAGCGACGCTCACAGAGACTATTGTTGGGATCGCAAGAGAAGGCTTTGACATATCCAGAATTTCAAACGAGCAGATTAAGGAAATTTTCATTAAAGTAGAGAAAGGGGAATTTGCAAAAGAATCTGTGCAGCCTATACTTGAGAGCTTGGCTAAAGGAGAGGTTTCATCTGTGAGCGACGCTGTCAGCAAACTGTCCATAAAGGGCATCTCAAGTGAAGAACTTGGCAGGATAATCTCAAAGATTCTTGAGGACAATTCTGCACTGATAAAACAAAAAGGCGAAGGTGCATTCAGTGCCCTTATGGGCACTGTCATGGCACAGGTAAGAGGCAGAGCTGACGGCCAGTTGATCAGCAAAACATTAAGAGATAAACTAAAAGAAGCACTCCGTTAAATTTACGGGAAACCGAGAAGGCTCGATCCTTGCCATCAGAAAGGTACGATAAAAATTACAATAATCCAACTAGTTTTTAGATAACTTCTCCCTGAGCTAAGCGGAATGGCAAAAGCGTATATTATGATAAACTGCGACAAGGGTTTTGGCGATGACACGCTGAAGGAGTTGAGACGAGTGAAACATGTTACTGCCGCTGATGTCGTTTATGGGGTGTACGACATTGTCGCTGTGGTTCAGGCTCCTGCTATGTCAGCAGTAGAAGAAACAATAATCAATAAAATCAGGAAGGTCAAGGGAGTAAGTTCTACACTTACGATGCTGGTCGCAAAGACCTAGTGTAATTTATTCGGCTGGCTCTTTTCGGACTGGCTTGCCCGCTTCTGAAGTGATTATTTCCTCAACCTTCTGGAAGTACAGTCTTGTTGCAAATGGCATCTGCGAAATGTTGCTCTCTATTGCATCTACAACATAGGTGATGGCCCTTCGGGAGCATTTTATGTTGAACTTCATCCACAGAACATCGTCCTGCACGACATAGATAGAACCCTTGAGATGCTCTGGCGCCATCCCCTTTGCTTGGTCAACTATGATTTTGTACCAGCCGGCAAGCATATCAGGCTCCAATCCAACGCTGATGTCGTGTATTGTTGCCGCTAAGTTTTCAAGAACCTTTAGCTCTACGTTATTAGACATTGGCTTGTTAGTATTGCTAAAGACTCTAAAGTCCTAAAGTCATCTTTTGCTAACTTGCTTGTCTAACAAGAAGTTTACTTGATCCAATCAGCCACGGTCACATCCGGAGGTCTTTCCATGACCTTTTCAAACCTGCAGTTCGGGCATTTGAGATGATGCCGAATCACATTTCTAATTCGGTTTAGTTCTGATTCAACCGTCGCCCTTTTGCCGCAATTTGGGCATTTAGTATAGGATATCTCCTTGGTCATACAACATTATTAATAGATATACTGCTAAATTAATTTGCCTAACAGCACGCTTCGAGTTCGGGAATTCTGAATTATTTCTTTCTTGAGAACTTTTCTGGAGGCCCGAAATCCATGTGCTCTGGAGGCTTCGAGGGAATTACGAACCTGATGTACGAATAGTTGTATTTGTCGTGGTAAAAGTCAGAACCTTCGACCGCCTTCTTGTACGTTAGTTCGAATTCTTTCCAGTCTTTGTGCTCAATTGCAACAAGTATTGGTGAGAGATGATGCTTTTCAAAAGTCTCCATATCCTGCGTGTATTTCGGTCTGGTGACCTTTACAATGTTCATTACGGCTGTCGTTTCATTATACTGATGTTTTGCCATGGGCCAGTTGCCACCTTTGGCAGCGTAGTACAAATAGTAAAAGCGTCTTGAAATTTCATCCATTAACCTTGCCATGCCAGGCTGAATCTGGGCTAATTGATCAATTGTGATCTCGCCGTGCTTAGTCTTGCCTGCAATCCTTTCTTCCATGCCATTTAACCTCCTTAACGCCTGCTATAAAGGCCGATTATTTCTGCTTCTGCAAGAATATGGCCTTGAATGGCTCGGAGAACCTGTTGTTTGGTTGATCCTGGAAGAAGACCAAGAGTAGTATCTAAAGCATAGAGGTGAAACCTATAGCGATGAGTTCCTGAAGGAGGGCAGGGCCCTCCGTAACCAATTCTTCCAAAGTCTGTCTTTCCTTGAATACTCCCGTCTTGCAGGGTCGGTTTAGTTTCTATGCCTTCCTTCAGACCGTTCTGAGATGGAGGCATGTTGAAAATAACCCAGTGTGTGTATACTCCCACAGGTGCGTCTGGATCATCTGAAATAAGGGTAAAAGATTTGGTATTCTTTGGTGCATCTTTCCATTTGATTTCTGGAGAAATATCATCGCCATCGCATGTATACTTAGACGGTATTCTTCCACCATTCTTGAAAGCTGGACTTTCGATTATCATCTTCCAATCCCCTATACCGCATTTGATTAATAATGACTTCCTAGCTTATATACAAAGCATAGAAAATTTCTGATCTATGAAGTGATTTGGCTTTATATAGAATCCCCTGTTCATTTTTTTTCACACAGGGGCGCGTTTGTTAGTAACTACAGCTAGGCAGATGTGCAACTACCCCCGGGGAGTATGGACACATGCAATGGTGCCATAAGTACCCTAATGGAGGAGTCATGCGTGCGTTAATACAGAACATATTTTATCTCCCCAGCAGTTAGGCAAATAGTTTATGGCCTTAACGTTCTTTAATACTCTCGGAAGAAAGTTAGAAGAGTTCAAGCCTCTTCAGGACAACCATGTAAGAATGTACACTTGTGGCCCTACAGTATATGATTACCCTCACATAGGAAACCACAGAACATTCGTCTTCGAAGACATCCTCCGAAAGTACCTAAAGTTCAAGGGCTACAAGGTCACTCAAGTGATGAACCTTACAGATGTTGACGACAAGACGATCACAGGATCACAAAAAGATGCGATCACTCTAAGTGAATATACAGCAAAGTATTCTAAAGCCTTCTTTGAAGATATAGAGAAACTCCGCATAGAAAGGGCAGAGTTCTACCCTAAAGCTACGGATTTCATAGACGACATGGTTACATTCATCAAAAAGTTAATCGAAAAGCATTATGCGTACGCGAGCGAAGGCTCAGTATATTTTGACATTACCAAGTTCAAAAATTACGGAAAATTGTCTGGTCTAATAATAGAGCAGCTAAAATCTGGAGCCAGAGTCAAAGTTGATGAATACAAGAAAGAGGATGCGCAGGATTTTGCCCTCTGGAAGGCGTGGGATTCTGCAGACAAGGATGTATTTTGGCAGACCAATCTCGGAAAAGGAAGGCCAGGATGGCACATAGAATGCTCAGTAATGTCGACTAAATTGCTAGGCGAAACCTTCGACATACATGCTGGAGGCGTCGATCTGATATTTCCTCATCATGAAAACGAGATTGCACAGTCGGAAGCATTGACAGGCAAGAAGTTCGTCAAATACTGGCTGCATTCAGAACATCTGATAGTTGAAGGACAGAAGATGTCAAAGTCTCTCGGAAACTTCTTCACGCTAAGGCAATTAATTGAAATGGGCCATGATCCGTTAGCAATACGATACCTTCTGATTTCAGCGCACTATAGAGCACCATTGAACTTCACCTTTGAAGGATTGAAACAGGCTACAGCTTCTTTGAAGAGGCTGCAAGCGGTTTACGAAAGGCTGCAGAGCATTAAAGGAACAAGCAATGACAACAAAGAATTTCAAGATTTAACAAATTCTACGCTCAAAAAGTTTGAAGAAGCTATGGATGCCGATCTTAATACTCCTCTCGCACTCGCAGCATTATTTGACCATGTCAGGGATGCCAATAGGCTACTAGATGCTGGCAAGTTCTCCGAAAAGGACAGGAAAAAAGCATTGAAAGTTCTGCAGAAGATAGATTCCATATTCTCGGTAATGCAAGTTTCTAAAGGTGGAATTGACAAAGAGATCGAAGAGCTCATAGCTAAAAGGAACGATGCAAGGGCAAAGAAGGACTGGGCTTTAGCAGACAAAATAAGAACTAAGATTTACGAAAAAGGTTTCATCCTCGAAGATGCACCTGCAGGCACTAAAGCGAAAAAAGTCAGCTCTTGACTTTCTGCATGAACCACGACTGCCTTATGATCGGGTTTATCTTTGCTATCGCGATAGTAGGTACTACTGAAAGAATGACATGAAGGGCATTGTAGACTCCGCTAAACACTAACATTAACGTGATGAACTGTCCCTGCGATGCAAGTGTTATCCCTGCAACCTTCAAAGCTTTTGATGCTGTATTATAGTAAAAGTCGCTTGCGAAGAGCACTCCAACAACAACATAGTTAATCGGGGTCATCAGCAGAACTCTGAGGACAAGGCCCATAGCGATTCCCGATGCAAAGGTCTTCGATGTTCCGAAACCCATTTTCTTAGCAAGAATAAACCCAAGCCACATTCCTACTTGCATGGCAACTATCGCTGCGAGTTTCATGTAAGGGCCGGGAGGGAAGGAACTCCCTCTAACTACCATAATTAACCATAATATGGTCGATGATAAGAAGCCCCACGCAGGTCCGAACAGAAGAAATGCAACGACAGTAGGTATCTCTGAGAAATCGAAGACGAGCCAAGGAAGAAGAGGGAAGGGGAACTTTACAAAGAGCTGTAGCAAGAACGCCATCGCACCGAGAATTGCCGCGCCTGCAATCTTTACGGAACGATTATCTAACCGTCGAGAAACATTAACTTCCTGCTGCACAATTATTGCAGATGTATGTTAGTTTATAATTGTTTCCTTCATAATTTATTATCACATACATGACATAACATCACTACGTGGAAACCATGATATTTATCGATTCGAGAACTTTGTTCACCAATTCTTGATTCCTAGGAGAAACTACCCTTGACCTGCCTACTTCGAAAACCTCCACAAGCTTTGCCTTCTTTAGAACAGAAACATGCCTGTACGTTGATCCATAGTCTATCTTCAGCTGATCAGAAATTGCCTTTATGTGCAGAGGTCTCTTAGTACCTATAATCATCTCCAGAATCTGCAGCCGAACAGGACTTGCAAGGGCATCGAAGAACTTTGCAAGATCATCCAATTTAGTACTTTGAGGCAAGCTCTACAGGAATCGCCTCTGAATCATATTTAACGGTTTGTTCTACTTCTTTCTTGACGCAGAAACTATGGAAAGGATATCTCTATCTTTTAGTTGATAGTCTGCAGGAAGTCTCAGCCCAGACCTTGAATCGATGGCGTAAAGTAGGCCCTTTGCAAGCTCTGTATGCACCGATCTAGCAAGATCAACGACAGTTGATCCTGAAGGGAGCAGGTAAACGTCTGGGAGAACATTTCCGTCTTTGTCTGCAAACTTTTCAGGATTAGAAACTGGATAGACCGTGTTCATTCTGAGCATCTTGAAAACTGCAGTATTGATGGCAAATTGCACCCCCGTCCTCATGTACTCCCCAAGTATTGCTTTGCGTATGAATCCCAAAGCTTCCAACTGTTTTTTATTTAATAAGGCCTTTTCTAGTATCTCGAACCTCTCCTGGCCAGGAATGTATCTTATGACGCCCTTCTGCTGAGCCCTTCTGAGCGTCAGTTCAGCCTCCCCGCTTACAGGTACAACTATTAGGTCTGAATAATATTCTCTCAATCTCTTGAAGTTCTCTGCAGCATGCGGCAGGTCCATCTTGTTGGCAACTATTAGAGTGGGCTTAGATTCCTCCCTTAGCGCCCATGCAAAATTGCGCGTATCCTGATCAGACCAATTGTCAAAGGCTTTCTTGACCAAGCTTGTTTTTTCCACAGCAGTTACTACGTGGTTGAGCCTGATACCCATTCCTGCAAGAATTTCTGAAACTGCCAGGCCGATTTCCTTCCCTAGTCTAATCTCCTTCGATATTTTGTCCCTGTTGGACTCTATGAGCTTGAGGTACCACATCACAAGCTCTTCTTCTATGTCGCCAATGTCTGCAACAGGATCTCCCTCGCCAGCCTCGGTAATCTTGCCTTCAGAATCAACGCTTCCTGAAGCGTCTACAACATGCAGCAGTGCATCAGATTGAGTGGCAACAGAAAGGAACTGGTTGCCAAGGCCTTTTCCCATCGACGCTCCCTTTATCAGTCCGGGTAAATCAACAAGCTCTACAGGAATGTAACGCCACCCATCTACGCACCTTGAATTCTTTGGACTGTCATTGATGTTGAACTCTCTATGGACGCACAGAGTCAGAGCATTAGTAATCCCAATGTTAGGCGTCTTTGTAGTGAATGGGTAAGAAGAGACTTCTGCAGACTGAAGGGTAGCAGCGTTGTAAAAGGTTGTTTTACCCGTGTTTGTTTTGCCTATAAGACCGATTTTAATTGCAGGCACTTCTATCGCTGGAAAGAACTATTCAATCAGATTTAAATCTACATCTTGGGCGTACTACTTTGCTGGAGCAATGACACTTTTGCGAGATATTTCAATAACAAACTCAAACGGGATAATTCTATCGACAAAGAAAAGAAAGGTCTTTCTCGACCCAGAGAAGCCTCCAGACTCTGGCCTGTCGTTTGTTTCGCACGCCCATTTAGATCACATACATTCATCGTTTGACGGAAAGCGTGTCATAGCCTCTGCTGAAACTGTCCGGTTGGCCAAGGAGAGAGGATTCAACATAAACAACTACAGCGAAGAGGATGAAGATATAGAGACTTTCGATGCGGGACACATACTAGGCTCTCGCGCAATTCTAATCGATAATAGCATATTTTACACTGGGGACTTTGCCCTGCGCCCAAGAGCGTTTCTTGGAAGCGGGAAGGCGACAAAATGCGATGTATTAATAATGGAAACTACGTTCGGAAGCCCAGAGTACGTATTCCCTCCAGTAGCAAAGGTGTTAGAGCAGACCAATAGGCTCATTGCTGAAATGTTTTCGAAAGGCGTGCCCGTAGTATTGATGGGCTATCCGCTAGGAAAGTCGCAAATTCTGTCGCATTATTTTTCATTCTGGGATCCTGTTTATGTCTGTGAATCGATAGCAAAGATGAACAGTGTGCATACGGAACTTGGGGTAAGCCTCGGAACCAATTTCAAGAAGTACGAAGAAGCTAAAGAAAAAGGACTGCTGAACCGAAAGCCGTGGGTTCTATTATCTCCGTTAATGAGCGGAAGGAGCAGATTTGTAAAGGAGCTTAAAGAGGAATATGGTGCAGTTTCTGTTGCTTTTTCAGGCTGGGCCTGCAGGCCGGGCTACAAGAATGCCATGAATGTTGATTACGCTTTCCCTATAAGCGACCACTGCGACTTTAACGAGCTGTTGCAACTGGTAAAACAATGTTCGCCCAAAAAAGTGATCACAGTTCACGGCCAAAATGAAACCTTTGCAACATTCCTCCAAAAGCATGGCTATGACGCTCAGCCGTCTTCAGCCCTCCATACATCGATGACCGACTTCATACACGAAGATTAGTCTGCAAATTTCTGCAACGATAATCACAATTTCTATATAGCATGTGTCGCATCTTACTGGCAGCCAGGTGTGCAGATGTCATCTATAATGTTTAGGAAATTTGGAGAAGAATTGATCGGAATGGTGGGCAAGAAAATAATCGCATTGACTTCTGACGGCAAGGTATACCAAGGCGTCCTCCTTGGCATAGACGAAAAGCTCAATGTCATAATTGACAACCCAACAGGCGGAGAGAACGCCTACAAAGTAATTCTTAACGGAGCGTACTTGAAAGAGATAAAACTTGTAGAGAAGCCTTTTGACCTTAAAGCACTTTCAGATAGGCTGTCGAAGGTCTTCCCAGGATTGGTAAGGCTCAGAGACGACATAGGTGCTATTGTTGTCATGGACAAGATCAAGGTTACAGAGCAGGGAGTTGCAGAGGGCGTAGGCCTTGCAGCAGACCGCGTCAAAGCAGTTTACGACGAATTCGTCAAAGAGACAAAGAAGTAACCAATGCGGGACATATTCCAAGTCGATGAGCTAGACCTAGCTGGGCGTATCGGCAGGATAAGGACTCGACACGGAGAAATACAGACGCCGGCACTATTGCCCGTAATACATCCATACAACCAGAAACTTCCCGTCAGCGAAATAAAGAAGCTAGGCTTCCAAGCAATTATGACGAATGCTTACATTACGATGAAGAAGTTTGGAGATGGAGCTCTCAAAAAAGGCATCCATGAAATAGTAGGCTTCGACGGCCCGATAATGACAGATTCTGGAGGGTATCAGGTTCTCAAATATGGAGAAGTAGAAACCAATCCGTTGGAAATGGCTAAGTTTGAAGAGGGCATTGGGACAGACCTTGCCATAATACTCGATACGCCAACGGGGAGAAGAGACGCATATGACGATGCAGAGGAAACTGTCGATCTGACTTTAGCAGCATGCAAGGAAACTCTTGCTGGCTTGAAGGAGAGGAATTCGCTGTGGATAGGGCCCGTGCAGGGCGGAAAGTTCCTTGATCTTGTCAATATCTCAGCAAAATCGATATCCAAAATGGACTTTGACATGTTCGCCCTCGGCAGCCCCACGGTAGTAATGGAGTCATACAATTTTATCTTACTTGCAAAGATGGTTTTAGCAGCTAAGAAAGTTCTCCCTTCTGGCAAGCCGTTCCACTTATTTGGCTTGGGACACCCTCTTCCTCTCTCGTTAGCGGTAGCACTGGGTTGCGATACTTTCGATTCCGCGTCTTACTGGCTCTACGCCAAAGACGGGAGATACATCACTGATCTAGGGACAAGGCACATTGAAGAAATAACATATTTATCCTGCAACTGCCCCGTCTGCTACAATTATACCGCACCTGAAATTCAAGAATCTGAAGAAAAGGTCATTCTTCTTGCAAGGCACAACATTCATGTTCTTTGGAGGGAGATACAGTCTACAAGGCAGGCGATAAGGGAAGGCAGATTATGGGAATATGTTGGCTCAAAAGCAAGATCACACCCTAATCTATGGAGTGCCTTCAACTACATAGCAAAGAACTGGGACTATCTGGAGAAGTTCAGTCCCTTCACTAAAGAGAGAGGTATTTTCATTTCAGGTTCTCCCGACGATCTAAGGCCAGAAATTCAGAGGTACAATGCACGATTTGAACTGATAAAGCCAAAAAAGAATGTCGTTGTCCTTCCTAACAACACTGAAAAGCCTTTCCTGTTTTCTCCACTTTATCTCAAAATTGATGCCAAGGCGGATGCACTGTTCTGCACCCTAAAGATTCCCTTCGGGCTGATCCCTGCAGAGATTTCAGACATCTACCCGTTTTCGCAAGCTGTGGTTTCCGAAGACATTCCCGAAGATGTCATGCTAATGAAGAGGGTCGAGGAGAGGGTAAAGAATCAGCTGAAGATGCTAAAGCCCAATAGATTGCTGCTCATAATAGATAACAGAGATTCAAAGGTGAACAGGTTTCTGCAGAGAATCTTGAAGCCCTCTAAGACCATCAAGCTGCCAGAATTAAAAGAAGATTTCCTGCTGGAGATAAAGAAAGAAACCGTAAAGCATTAGCAATAGACATTTTACCTTCTGCAAAATTCTCAGCACCATTGACTTCGGTTACTTTTTACGGC
>Ga0209619_10004127_pt1 | contig 10339 bp, 7 predicted proteins | sample Rifsed16ft3_FD_184011 | JGI IMG/M metagenome (GOLD analysis project Ga0209619, IMG submission 184011) | Soil microbial communities from Rifle, Colorado, USA - sediment 16ft 3 (version 2) | ecosystem: Environmental > Terrestrial > Deep subsurface > Rock core/Sediment | place: Rifle, Colorado... | reverse complement strand
GCCGCCGTCGAGCGGCAGGCTACCCGCGATGAGGTTGAGGAGCGACGTCTTGCCCGCCCCGTTGGGGCCGACGACGCCGATGACCTCCTGTGCTCCGAGGGAGAACGACAGGGCGTCGGCGACGACGACCTTGCCGAAGGCCTTCCGAACGTCGCGGAGCTCGAGCAGCCCCGTCGTTCGCCCCTCGAGGTCGGCCTGGATCTAGCCCCCGATCGGCCGCAGCGAGCCGGCCTTGGGGATCTCCGGATGGTCTGCGTTGCTGACGATCGTGAGCTCGTACCCGGAAGCGGTGTCGGCGCTCTTGCCCCACTGGCCGCCGACGAGCGGCGTCTTCGCCACGTTCTTGTTCGGCTGCCCGGTCCAGGCGAGCTTGCCGACGATCGTCTCGAGGTTCGTCGCCGCGATGGCATCCCGGATGGACGCCTTGTCCTCGATGCTCGTGGCGCGCTTGAGAACGTCGGTCGCGACTTCGAACAGGGCGTGGGCGAAGCCGATCGGCTGGGTCCACTGATTCGAGGTGGCGGCCGTGTAGGCGTCGGCCAGGGCCTTCGAGCTATCGCCCGTGAGGGACGATGAGAATGGGTGGGACGGGCTCCACCACACCTCGGTGGAGAGGCCGTCGCCGAGGTCGGCACCGAGGGCCTTGACCGACGCGGGGAAGAGGAGCGCCTTCCCGATCGAGGCCGCCTTCGGCTTGAAGCCCTGCTGGTTGGCCTGGGTCCAGAAGGTCGTGAAGTCGGGCGGGATGGGCACGCCGGTGACGATCTCGACCCCGCCGGTCTTGAACTGCCCGATCTGGGCCGAGAAGTCGTCGGTCAGGTTCTGGTAGCGGCCGGGATCGATGAGCGAGTAGCCGGCGTTGGCGAACGCCGGCGGGAAGCCCACGACCGGGTCGCCCCACGCGTTCCCGTCGCCGTCGTTCGGCCAGATCGCCCCGATCTTCTTGTTCGTGTCGATCTGGCTCCACATGTCGAGGAAGACGGCGATGATGTCCTCGAGGCCCCAGAAGAAGTGGTAGGTCCAGGTGAACTCCTTCCACGAGGCCGGATCCGCCGGATTCGCCTGGCGCGCGATGAACCACGGCTGCCAGGGCGCCACGGTCGAGACGCTGGGGACGCCGTTGGCCTCGCACTGGTCGGAGACCGGGTTCGTCGTCTCGGGTGTCGAGGCGACCAGCATGAGGTCGATGCCATCGGCGATCAGCTCGCCGGCCACCTGGGCCGCCCTGGCCGGGTCCGACTGCGTGTCCTTGGCCAGGATCTCGACCGGGTGGACGGTGTCGCCGATCTGGATCCCCGCGCCCCACGCGGCCTTGACCCCGCTGAAGATGAAGTCGTCCGCCTCCGCGAACGAGGCGATGGGCCCCGTCTTCGGACTGACGTAGCCGAGCTTGATGGTCCGCCCGGCCGCGGCGGTCCCGGTGGGCTGCGCGGTACCGGTCGCGGTCGCCCCGGGTGTCGGGGTCGTGGTGACGCCGCAGGCCTGCAGGAACGCGGCGAGGCCGGCTGCCGAACCGCTCCACGCCATGACGCGCAGGAAGTCGCGGCGATCGAGCCGCCGCTGAAGCATGCCGATCAGGCCCTCGCTGCGCTCCCGTTCGCTCCGTGCCATGAGATCCCTCCTTGTCTCTCCGCCGGTCCGCGGTGCCACCCGCCGGCGGTCCCTCCTCGCTCCACCCCTCGGGGTCAGGAGTGTACCGCTCCCGGACGGTGGCGCGACCGTCCGGTCAGCCCCTGGCCGTCTGCCCGTTTCAGGACCTGCACCACGCCGGCGGTCCCGTTCACCCTGATGATGTCGCCGTTGCGGATCGAGTTGGTGGCGTTCCACGTCCCGACCACTGCGGGGATCCCGTACTCCCGGGCGGCGATGGCCGCATGCGTCAGCATGCCGCCCGTGTCCGTGACGACACCCGCGATCTTCAGGAACAGCGGTGTCCAGGCGGTGCTGGTGGCCGGCGACACGAGGATCTCGCCCGCCTGGAGGGACGGGAACTCCTCGAAACTCATGATCACGCGCGCCGGTCCTTCCACGATGCCCGCGGCTCCCGGGAAACCCTCCAGCCGCTCGACGACTTGCTTCTCCCCCTTGGGGTGCAGTACCTCGTCGACGATGCCGAACACCTTGAGGGCGATCGGGTCGCCCATCGTCGCCGGGATGTTCCCCACGGTGAGTGGCGCGTCGGCCTCGCTCGCCGCCTGCCAGTACTCCCGCCGTTCTACCACGAGCGAAGGGATGAGGGCCTGGTGGTGGTACGTGCCGATCTTCTCGTCGCGGGCGAGGTCGCCGAGGACCTCGACCAGCTCGCTGAACGTGAGGAAGAACACGTCCTCGGCACGCTCGAGCAACCCGAAGCGCACGAGCCGTCGACCGCAGGCAATGAGCGTCCTGTGCAGGGCAGCGGTGGAGCCAGCGTCGATGTAGAAGCCGTGATCCTCCTGGAAGGCGTACACCTGCTGGGCGACGGGCAGCAGCCGTCGGAACGCCTCCTTGTCCTCGACGGACAGCCGATCCTCGATGGCCGCGATGGCCTCCTCGCGCTCGGCGATGACGCCCTCGCGCGCGTGCCCGAAGTCCCAGCCATCGTCCATGCGCGCGAAGTAGCTGGCGATCGTCTCGAGAACGGGCGCGGGCTCCTCCTGCCACGTCGGGAACATGACGTCGAGGTGCGCGGCGCTGATCCTGTTGCCGTAGACCCACAGCCACTCGTCGAAGCGCCGGCGCCACGCGCGGCCATCGGGCGTCTCGGCCAGGGTCTCGAGCAGCGAGCCCGTCGGCGTCTTCGTGAAGACGTCGCGCAAGCCGGTCTCGGCCGCCAGCTTGGCCAGGTTCCACAGGCCCTCGTCGGTCTGTGATGCCATGGCGTTGAAGCCCTTGAGCAGGTTGACGAAGTCCTTCTCGTCCACCCCGCGGGCTTTGCAGAAGGCCTCGAACTCCAGGTAGATGGTGTCGGCCGGATACATGAGGATGAAGTGGATCTCCCAGTGCCGCCGATTGATCTCCTCGCTCTTCGCCAGGTAGTCGAGGAGGTGGGCGGTCGTGAGGCCGTCGGCGTCCACCGCGGCCAGGGAGGCCAGGTTGGCGATCACCTCGGCGATGTAGCCGCGGTAGTACTCCTCCCAGTGCTCCTTGCAGTGCTCGACGAGCCGCCCGAACGCCTCGGCGCGGCGGGCCACCTCGTCCGGGTCGTCGATGAGCGCGAAGCCGAGGTAGACGCGCCCCCGGTAGAGCTTGACGTGGGCGCCCTTGGATGGCGGTAGCTGCGTCTGCTCCGAAGCGACGTGGTAGCCCCACGCGTGGTGCTTCTGGATCGTCGTCATCCCCATCGGGGAGATGGCGTAGGGCTGGTGCAGGTCGTCCCGGAACCAGAAGATGTCCGCGTCGCGGTCGGGACGGAGCGTCCTCAGTGCGCTGATGCTCCTGTCTGACGGCATGGGGACCCCTCCCTCAGGACGTGGGCATCGGCGGGAGCTTGAAGAGCGCCTCCGCGTTCTGGCCCAGCATCGCGTCGATCTTGTCCGCCGGCAGGTTCACGCTCCTGCCGAGCTCCTTGACCGCCGCGATGGCACCCTCGGGGTCGCCGACGCGATGGGCGTAGTCGGTCCCCACGACGAGATGCTCGGGCCCCACCCACTCGAGGGCGCAGCGCATGGCCGGCAGGTAGAACGAGGTCGTGTCCGGCCACACCCGCGTCTTGTAGGTGATGTCGGGGTCCTCCTCCAGCTCGAGGCCCCACTCCTTTGCGTAGCCCTTCCACGACGCGCGCAGGCGCTGGACCAGGTACGGCACCACGCCCCCGAGGTGCGAGTGGATGGCCTTGAGGTTCGGATACTTCTCGAACACGCCGTTGAAGATGAGGCTGATCACGGCCATCGAGGTGTCCAGCGTGTAGCCGTACAGCTGGTACGGGATGCGCACCTTGTCCATGACAGACGCGGTCAGCGGGACCGTGGGATGAACGAGGAAGGGCAGGTCCCACCGGTTCGTCATCTCCCACAGGCCATCGAACTTGTCGAGGAACAGGGGGTCGCCGTTGACGTTCGAGAACACCTGGACGCCCTTGACCCCGAGGTCCTTGTAGCAGCGCTCCAGCTCCTTCTCCGCCTCATCCGGGACCTGGTACGGCAGGCCGGCATAGGCGTACAGGCGCCCGGGGTAATCCTGGGCAGCCTTGGCGAATTCGTCGTTCGTCCGCTTTGCCCAGTACACGCCCTCCTCGGGGGGCAGCATCTCCGGCCCGGGGATCGTGATGCTCATGATCTGGGTATCGAGGCCGGCCCTGTCGAGGTCCTCGATGCGGGCCGCCAGGTCGTAGTGACCCGCCCGGTCGATGTGGGCGACGATGGCGCCGCCGGGCGCATAGCACACGTAGTTCGTGGGACCCGTCTGGCGGGCGTACGGGAACTCCGTTCGTCCGACCAGGTAGTCGAGGTAGTCGCGCGGGTACCAGTGGTTGTGGCAGTCGACCGTTCGCTGGGCCATCGTGACGTTTCCCTTTCCTGTTGACCTTTGCCTACTGCTGCGGGAGGTTCCGGATCCGGCGAGCCTGCAGAACATAGAGGGTCCCCGCTTCGTACGCCCACTCCACGTCGACGGGGAAGCCGAAATGATCCTCGATCCGCTTGCTCGTCTGGGCCAGCTCGGCGAGTTGTGCGTCGGTGAGCGTCGGCTCGCCCGCACGCTCGGGCGGTACAGGCCGCTCGACCCTTCCGGAGCCGCTGCCGTCGTCCATCGTCACCATCACGTTCTTGCGCGCGATCCTCCTTTCCCTGGTCGCGAGGCTCTCCTTGTCCAGCACGAAGAAGTCGTTCATCGACTTCCCCGAGACCACCGACTCGCCGATTCCCCAGTTCGACTCGATCACGATCTCGGTGGTGGCCTGCGTGATGGGGTTCGCCGTGAACAGGACGCCGGCCGTGTCGGCGTCGATCATGAGCTGGACCACCGGCGCGATGAGGCCGCGGTCGTGGGCGATCCCCTGGCGTTGGCGAGCGAAGGCCGCGCGCCCGGTCCACAGTGAGGCCCAGCACTCCCGGATCCGTGCCACCACCTCCGGCTCGCCGAGCACGTAGTGGTACGTGTCCATCATGCCCGGGAATGACGAGACGGGGCTGTCCTTGACGGCGACCGACGAACGGACGGCCACGTACCCGCGCCCGCCGGCCACGAGGGCCCGATAGCGCTCGCGGATCTCGGTCTCCAGGTCGGCCGGGATGTCGGCGTCCGCGATGAGTGCCCGGATGCGGGTAGTGGCCGCCTCGACACCCTCGAAGTCGTCGAAGTCGAGCTGCTCCGCGATCTCTGCGATCCGGCCCTCCAGCGAATTGGCGCCGATGAGGTACTGGAGCGCGCCGGCCACGATGCAGTACCCGGGCGGGACTCGCGCGCCGAGCTGGGTGAGCTCGCCCAGGTTCGCGCCCTTCCCGCCACAGACCTGGAAGTCGTCCTTGCCGATCTCCTGGAGCGACAGCGTGTAGGTCGTCATGCGCCCTCGTCAGCGCTGCCCGGTCTCATGGTTCGGCACACCCTATCCCAGTCTCGAGCGCTGGAGCTTGCCCGTCGCGGTCCTGGGCAATTCCTCCACGAACTCGACCCAGCGCGGACGCTTGAACGCGGCCAGCTCCCTGGCACAGTGGGCGATGAGGTCCTGGACCAGCTCCTCGGATGGCGAATAACCGCCGTTCAGCACGACGAACGCCTTCGGCTTGATCAGGCCCGACCGATCCGGGTGGCCGATGACCGCGCTTTCGCGCACGGCCGGATGGCTCGTCAGAGCGTTTTCGATCTCCACCGGCGCCACCCAGATCCCACCCACCTTGAGCATCTCGTCCGAGCGCCCGACGTACCGATAGTAGCCGTCGTCGTCGACCCGGAAGCGGTCGCCCGTGGCGAACCACTCGCCGCGGAACGTTCGCCGGCTCTTCTCGTACTGGTGCAGGTAGGCGAGGGCCGCGGTCTCGCCCTTGACCATCAGGTTGCCCGTCTGGCCCGCAGGCACCGCCCCCCCTTCCTCGTCGAGGATGCGGACCTCGTAGCCTGCGACCGGCTTGCCCACGCTCCCGGGCCGGTTGTCGCCCAGGCGGTTGGTCAGGTAGAGAGCGAGGGTCTCGGTCGCGCCGATGCCCTCGACGATCTCGTGCCCGGTCCGCTCTTTCCAGGCCTGCCAGATGCTCACGGGCAGGGCTTCACCGGCTGAGATGCACATGCGCAGCGAGGACAGGTCGAAGCGCTCCTCGAAACGCTCGACGGCGAGCATGGAAGCGTAGCTCGTGGGCACGCCGTTGAGGACCGTCGGGTGGAACCGGTCGATCGTCTCGAGGAGGTTGGTGGCCACCCGGGAAGGCGCGGGCGAGAGGATGACGCTCGCGCCCGCGTACCACGGCCAGATCAGGTTGCCGCCCGATCCGTAGGTGAAGAAGAGCTTGGCGACGCTGAAGGTGCGGTCGTCCTCGCGCAGCCCGATGCCGTCCACGGCGTAGAGCTGCGCGCTGAGGGGGAGGTCCTTGTGCGCGTGGGGGATCCCCTTGGGCTCCCCGGTCGTCCCGCTGGAGTAGTTGAGCATGCACAGGTCGTCGCGGTGGGTCGGCGCCGGGGGCAGGTCGGTCGGCTCGCCGGCGATGAGGGCGCCATAGGCTGGGTCGGACGCGCGTCCCGGTTGCCCGATGACGACGACGTGCTCCAGGAACGGCTGTTCGGCGCGGATCTGCTCGATGGTGGGCAGCAGGGACTCGTGCACGAAGAGGACCCTCGCGCGGCAATCGCCGAGGATGTAGGCGCACTCGCGTTGCGTCGCCATGGTGTTGATGCTGACCGCAGCTGCGCCGGCCTTGAGGATGCCGAAGAAGGCTGTCACCCACTCGGGCTGGTCGAGGCACAGGAGCGCGACGAACTCGCCGAGCCGAACGTCGAGCTGCCTGCTCAGAGCGCCGGCGACCTGGTTCGCCTCGCGCGAAACCTGCCTGAAGGTCATCGCCCGATCGGGGCTGTGGAGCGCGACCTTGTCGCCTCGCGATCCAAGGTTGCGCTCGAGGATGTCGACCGCGTTGTAGCGGAGGGGCACCTCCGACGCCGTTCTCATCGCCCCGGTGCCGCGCTCGTCGACGCCCTCGGGTGCCGCCGGCCCCGTCATAGGGACGGGATGACCTCCTGCCCGAATTTCTCGATCTGCTCCCTGCGCTCGGGCCAGCGGCCGCGCATGAACTGGAGGGCCATGTGCTCCACCCCCACCTTCTGGTACCGCCGCAGGGCTTCCGCGAGCTGCTCGGGCGTGCCCCGCAGGCTGTCCTCCTCCTGGGGCACCGGCTCGTCGGTGACCTCGATGGGGCGGACGCAGCAGAGCTTGATGAGGCCCGGATCCCGGCCCGCCTCGGTGGCAAGCTCGCGCACGCGCTCGAAGCGCGCGGCAAGATCATCGGCCGTGATCTTCACGAAGTACGAGAACCAGGCATCGGCGTACTTCGCGGCGCGGCGCTGGGCGGGCTCGCTCTCGCCGCCCATCCAGATGGGGAAGCGCGGCTGCTGGACGGGCCGCGGGTTGACCGCCACCGCGTCGAACTCGTAGAAGCGACCCCGGAAGCGCGGCCGCTCCTCGCTCCACAGCAGATCGAAGATCCGGAGCTGCTCCTCGGACATACCGGCTCGGTTCTTGAAGGGGACGCCGAGGGCCGCGAACTCCTCGGGCATCCAGCCGATCCCCACGCCCAGGATGAGCCGTCCCTTGGACAGCGTATCGATGGAGGTGGCCACGCGGGCCGTGAAGAGGGGGTGCCGGTACGGCAGGACGATCACGCTCGAGCCGAGCGAGACCTTCTCGGTCACGCCGGCCAGGAACGTCAGGACCGTGAGCGTCTCGAGGAAGGGGCTTTCCGGCGGTACGAACCATTGCGCGTCCGCCTTGTAGGGGTACTGGGTCGTCATCTCCCACGGGTTCACGAGGCGCTCCGCCGCCCAGACCGAGGCAAAGCCCAACCGCTCGGCCTGGCGGGCCGCGTCCGTGAGTACCTCGGGGACCGCCGCCCGACCCGACACCGGCAGGAAGACGCCCAGCTTCACCTGGCCCACCTCGTTCGCTCCTGGGTTTGGCTACGCTAGCACGACCAGCACCCACGAGGGGGATCCGGTGGCAGTTGCGATCGCAGACATGAAGCGGGTCGTCATGGAGGCGGGGCAGCTCGCTCTCACCTACTACGGGAAGGTGTCGGGGTCGGTGAAGGCCGACCTGAGCGTCGTGTCCGAGGCCGACGCCGCGGTCGAGGACTTCCTCCGCTCGGCACTCACGGCCCTCGCGCCCGGGTACGGCTACATCGGCGAGGAGACCGCGGACTCACGGGCGCCCGCGGCGGGGGAGACCCGCGCCTGGATCGTCGACGCGCTCGACGGCAGCCGCGCATTCGTCGCCGGCATGCCGCTCTGGATGCCGGCGGTGTGCCTCATGAGCGGCGACCGACCGCTCGCCGGAGCCGCCGTCAATCCCGCCACCGGCGAGCTCTTCTGGGCCGCCGAGGAGGGCGCCGCCTACTGCAACGACGAAGCGCTCCCGCAGGCGACCTCGCCGGCCGCCCTCGAGCCCAACACCTTCATCTTCGGGCCGACCAATCATCACCGCACGTTCGCGGTCGACTTCCCGGGCCGCATCTACAGCCTGGGCGGGCCCATCTACCAGCTGTGCCTGCTCGCGAAGGGCGCGGTCGCCGGTCTCTTCTTCGACCCCGCGATCAACCTGTGGGACCTTGCGCTGCCCTCGCTCCTGCTATCGAGGACCGGTGCCGTGCTCGTGTACGCGTCCGGTCGGCCGGTCGACCTCGCCGAGCTGATGGGCCGCGCGAAGATCCCCGAGCCGATCTTCGCGGGCAGTCCAGGGATGGTCGCCCTCCTGCGCGAGCGGATCACCTACCGGGGCTGACGGCTCGGACCGGTCCCGGCCCGCGCTCAGAAGACGTTCGAAGGCTGCCACTCGCCGAAGACGCGGCGCAGGCGCCCGACGATCTCACCCACCGTCGCGTAGGCCTTGACCGCCTCCACGCAGGCAGGGATCACGTTCTCCCCGGAGCGCGCGGCACCCTCGACCTGGTCGAGGCGCCGATCGACGTCCGCCTGCGAGCGACGCCGGCGCAGTGCCACAAGCGCGTCCCGCTGGCGCCGCTCGACCTCCGGGTCCACCCGGAACGGGGCGATCGCCTCCGCCGGGACGGCGAACCGGTTGACGCCGATGACGGCCTTCTGCCCCGCGTCCACCGCCCGTGCCTGGCGGTACGCCGACGCGGCGATCTCCTGCTCGAACCAGCCGGACTCGATACAGGCCAGCGCGCCTCCGCGCGACTCGACCTCCGCCAGCAGCTCCTCGATGTCCGAGGCGAGCTCCGCGGTCAGCTCCTCGATGGCGTACGAGCCGGCCAGGGGGTCCACCGTGTCGGTCAGCCCGGTCTCGAAGGCGACGATCTGCTGGGTCCGCAGGGCGAGGGTGGCGGCCGCCTCGGTCGGCACGCCGAGCGCCTCGTCGTAGGCGGAGACGTGCATCGTCTGCACTCCCCCGAGGGCCGCGGCGACCGCCTCGACGGCCGTGCGCACCACGTTGTTGAGGGGCTGCTGGGCGGTCAACGATGAGCCCGCCGTGAAGACGAAGATGCGCAGCTGCTCGCTCCGCGGGTCGCGCGCGCCGTACCGTTGGCGGATCAGCGTCGCCCACACCCGGCGCGCGGCCCGGAACTTGGCCACCTCGTGGAGCACCTCCATGTTGGTGGACAGGAACGTGAACAGGGTCGGCGCGACCGCGTCGATCGAGACGCCCCGCGCGACCGTGGCATCGAGGTAGGCGACGGCGTTGGCGAAGGTGAACGCGATCTCCTGGGCGGCATCGGCGCCGGACTCCCGGATGTGGTACCCGGAAACCGCCAGGGGCACCCACCGCGGGATGTGCCGCGCCACGTGTTCGAGCACGTCGACCGACAGACGCAACGACGGGCCAGGCGGGAAGATCTGGGTGCCTCGCGCGATGTACTCCTTGAGCACGTCGTTCTGGATGAACATCCCGAACGCGTTGGGGTCGAGGCCACGCTGCTCGGCGAGGGCGATGAACATGGCCGCCCAGATGTAGCCGATGGAATTGGCGGTCGTGCGCGCCTGGCTGATGCGCTCGAGCGGGATCCCCTCCATCAGGACCTCGACGTCGGCCAGGCTGTCGATCGCGACGCCCACCTTGCCGACCTCGCCGGCGGCCCGGAGATCGTCGGAGTCGAGGCCCATCTGGGTGGGCAGGTCGAGGGCCACCGAGAATCCCGTGAGCCCCGCCTCGAGGAGCGCCCGGAAGCGCGCGTTCGTCTGGGCCGCCGTGCCGAAGCCGGCG
>Ga0209619_10004125_pt1 | contig 10343 bp, 12 predicted proteins | sample Rifsed16ft3_FD_184011 | JGI IMG/M metagenome (GOLD analysis project Ga0209619, IMG submission 184011) | Soil microbial communities from Rifle, Colorado, USA - sediment 16ft 3 (version 2) | ecosystem: Environmental > Terrestrial > Deep subsurface > Rock core/Sediment | place: Rifle, Colorado... | reverse complement strand
TGTTCTGTCCGTGGCATTGACAAGGCTTGGATATTTGACCCTGACCTGGACAAGGCCAAAGCGTTTGCAAAAGAAATGGCGGGACAAGGCCCGATCCCGCAGGACCTCAAACCTGCCTCCATTTCACAGGAAGCAGTTGCCGAAGCAGACATTATCTGCACAGCCACCACCTCGGTTTCCCCCGTTTTCGAGGACAAGGATCTCAAACCCGGCGCGCATATTTCCTCGATAGGTTCATATACACCCGAAATGGTGGAAGTTCCCGCGGAAACCATACGGCGCGCAAAAGTCATCGTTGATTCCCGCTCCGCATGTTTGGAAGAAGCTGGTGATCTGATCCAGCCCATGCGCGCCGGGCTGTTCGATGAATCACATATTCACGCGGAATTGGGCGAGATCGTGTTGGGACGAAAACCAGGCAGGCAATCCGATGACGAGATAACATACTTTAAGTCAGTTGGCATTGCGGTACAGGATGCAATGGCCGCTCAAGTCGCATTAAGCAATGCACGCAGAATGAACATCGGCAGGGAAGTGGATTTCTAAGTAAATATCCAATAAGAGACCCTAAAGGTTTCCCACGAAATCCAGATGTTTGCTCTCAACAGGATCTTCATGCAAATTCCCGCATATTTTGTAAGTGCAACCCTATAAAAATTGTAAATCACAAATGGTAATCACCGTCCCGAAGGTTTGGGCGAATCAATCGCAATTCTGCGAGGAAACCTTCGGGACGTTCTAGCGAACTGGAAGGACAAATGGAACTACCAGCAACGGCAGATATTGTCATTATCGGCGGCGGCGTGATGGGGGCGAGCGCCGCTTATCACCTGGCTTTGCGCGGCATGAAGAACATTATTTTGCTCGAAAAGGAGGATTTTTTCGGTACGGGCGCGACGGGACGCTGCGCAGGCGGCGTCCGCTACCAATTCTCCACAGATATTAATATCAAACTCTCACTCGAAAGCCTGCCCATGATCGAAAGATTCAAAGATGAGGTCGGGCAGGATGTGAATTACCGTCAATGCGGATATTTGCTCGTGGCGACAAGCGAAAAGGATGCCAGCGCGTTCAAGCGCAATATTGAATTGCAAAACAGTCTTGGCGTGCAAACTAAACTGTTGAGTGGAGACGATGTCCGGGCGTGTTTGCCGCTCATGCACTTCGCAGATGCAATTGCAGGCACATTCCATCAAAAGGATGGCCTCGTGGACCCGAACAGCGTTGTGATGGGATACATCAATGCAGCGACGCGCATGGGGGCAAAAACATTCAATGGCGTGGAAGTGACCGGGATCCGCGTCAGTGGAGATAGAATCGAGGCGGTGGAAACAACTCAAGGCCTGATAAAGACGCGCACGGTTTTGAACGCGGCCGGACCGTGGTCGAGTCTGATCGGTCAAATGGCGGGAGTCCACCTCCCGATAGTTCCGATCCGCCGGCAAATGTTCACCACGACACCGTTGAAAGAGATCCCGAGCGATTTTCCGTTTGTGATCGATTTTGCCCATTCACTATATTTTCATCGCGAGGGTCAAGGTCTATTGATCGGCATGAGCAACCAAAATGAAGAGCCGGGATACGATCAAAGCATCGATGAAGAGTTTGAGTTGGTGAACCTGGAAGCCGCGATCGCGAGAATGCCCTTGGTTGAAAAGGCAGGGCGTGTTTCGCATTGGGCAGGACTCTATGAAGTAACGCCTGATGCACATCCGATCTACGGCGCAACGCGCCTGGAGGGTTTTTGCGTCTGCACCGGCTTTTCAGGGCACGGCTTCATGCACGGACCAGTTTCAGGAAAATTAATGAGCGAATTCATTCTGGATGGAAGGTTCACAACGATTGACGTTTCGATGCTCGACCTGGCACGCTTTGAGGAGGGAAGACTGATAAAAGAGTACAATGTGGTGTAATTCTTCGCGCTGAGCGGAGGGATACGACGCGTCGCGTTGAGTCCCGAAGACGAAGCGCGGGCAATCAGGACACGCTTGCTTATTTACAACTTGTCCTTCGTCTCCGTTGCACTCCGCTCAGGACGAATAACAGCTTATGCCCTCAGCCGAAATCATAACAATCGGAACTGAAATACTATTGGGTGAAATCGTGGACACGAATACGCGCTATATTGCGCGTACTTTGCGCGGCATGGGCGTGGATTTATATCGCACCATCACCATTGGCGATAACGTTGAAAGGATCGCAGAAGCCATTCGCCACTCAATGCAGCGTGCGGAAATCGTCATCACCACCGGCGGGCTTGGCCCGACAGTGGATGACCCCACCCGCGAAGCAGTTGCGCGCGCCGCTGGTGTTGATCTTGAATTTCGCGAAGATCTTTGGGAACAGGTCGTGGCCATTATTTCGCGTTATGGTCGCAAGCCTTCTGAAAACCAGAAGCGGCAGGCGTATGTGCCTAAGGGCGCGATTCGGATTTCAAACCCGGTTGGCACTGCGCCATGTTTTATCGTCGAAACGCAGCGCAACGCAATCATTTCTTTGCCGGGTGTGCCAAACGAAATGGAATATATCCTGCACGAGTCGGTCATTCCTTATTTACAACAACGATTTAATTTGAATGAGATCATCAAGATCCGCATCCTGCACTGCGCGGGCCTGGGTGAAGGCATGATTGACGAAAAGATCGCTGACCTGGAAACACTGAGCAATCCCACGGTGGGTCTTGCCGCGCACACAGGCGTTGTAGACATCCGCATCGCGGCGAAAGCACGGGACGAAGCTGAAGCAGATAGGATGATCGCTGATATCGAAAATCAAATCCGTGAACGACTCGACGATGTGGTTTTCGGAGCAGATGAAGATAAATTGGAAGATGTAGTCCTTAACGCGGTGGCAAAACGCGGCTGGACTCTGACTGCAATTGAATCGGGGCTCGATGGACTGCTGGCGCGAAAAATCCCTCACACCGCCTCAATCCCCAACCTCAAAGCTGCCTCCCTCATGGATGCATTACGCGCCGCCCGCGCTGAATCCAGCGCCGATGCCGCGTTGGGCGTTGCCGTATATCTCGAAGAGCGCGCCGCAGAGATGGCATTGATCACACCACAGGCTGAAAAGACCCATCGCATCACCTACGGCGGACCTCCGCGCAGTCTGCCCTTCTGGTCCGTCAATCTCGCGCTGGATTGGCTTAGACGTAGAGCCATGGAGAGCGACTAGCGTGGCGCGCCGCAGACAAACCCATACCTGGATTTACTTGATCTGGGGGCTTAACGGACTCGTTATTATCAGTCTGTTGATTGCTGCGGTATTTTATCTGACAAACCAACGCGCACTCGCGGCGGATGGACTGATCGAAACGCCCGGTTCCGGCTCAACACAAAAACCTCCCCCAACAAGGTATTTTCTCCCCACGCTGACTCCCAATCCCTTTTATACACCGCCAGTCTTTGAAACCCCAACAGCTTTTGTCCTGGCAAACGGAGGAACGCATCAGACCATTATTGGTTACTCGCTTGCAGGCCGCCCGATTGAGGCCTATGCCTTTGGAGAAGGAGAAAGGGAATATCTCATCGTGGCAGGCATTCACGGCGGCTATGAAGGCAATACGATTGCGCTGGCGAATGATTTGATCACTTATATCAATGAGAACCCGGAAGTGATTCCAGACGGTACGAGACTGTATATCATCCGCAACATGAACCCCGATGGTGAAGCCCGCTCGAATGACGTGGATGGGCGCGTCAACAACAACGGCGTGGACCTGAACCGCAACTTCCCCAGCGAAAACTGGACCGCGGACTGGGATCGTGATGGCTGCTGGATCCTGGGTCCCACCACGGGTGGCTTATATGGCGGTTCCGAGCCTGAGACACGTACGGTGATGGGTTTTATCACCTCTCACAAGATCGTTGCATTGATCAGTTACCATAGCGCCGCGCTGGGTGTTTTCCCCGGCGGCGCGCCGTGGGAAGAAGCATCCAAACGATTGGCGAAGGCTCTTTCCAAAGAAACAAGGTATCCTTATCCGCCCATCGATACGGGATGCGAATATACAGGCACACTGGCAGATTGGGCAGTGGAGAACGCCGTGGGCGCGGCCGTGGACATGGAGCTGAGCACTCACAAAAACACGGATTTTGACAGGAATCTCAAAGCATTGAAAGTGCTATTGAGCTTTGTACCATAACGAGTGCTATAATTTAACCAGCTGAAGCAATGAAACCGATCCGTCTTTCTAATCATGCGCGCAAACGAACCGTTGGACGTGGCGCGACGGAAGCAGAGATCATTGAAACCATCCAAACTGAAAAATGGCAACCTGCTCTCCAGAACAAAATGCAGGCAAAAAGGACCTTTAAGTATGAACAGCCGCCGCCTATAAATCAAAAGGTCTATGCATTCAAAACTATCCACGTTATTTTTGTTTGAGGGTACTGTCATAACTGTAGTAACTGTTTTAGTGTATTATGGAGATTAAGGAGAGCTTCTATGAAAATTACTTATGATCCTGAAGTTGACGCACTCTATCTTGAATTTCAGCACTTAGATGAGGGTAAAGTGGAATCGCGGCAACTAGCCGAAGAGATCATTGCGGATTACGCCCCCGATGGCCGTTTGGCCGGTTTGGAAATTCTGGACGCTCACCGTGTACTATCACAAACAGCGGGGCGTGTTGTGTTTGAAATTGAGCCAGCCCTAACAACAAGTTCCCCAAAACCATAAAACAGAAAAGAATCTTGAATTAGAAACGGGCGGCACTACATGCCGCCCTTTGACTAAATAACAAGGAATACACATGCCTGAAACCATTGACATCCTCTTCAGCAACGCCCTCGTCCTGACCATGGATAGAGACCTCACACAATACTTCCCCGGCGCGGTTGCAGTGAAAGGCGACAGTATTGTCGCGGTGGGCTATGAAGACGAGATCAAGAAAGAATATTCCGCGCGAGAGTCCATTGATTGCGACGGCAAAGTGCTGATGCCTGGTCTCATCAATGCTCATACGCACGTCCCCATGACCCTTCTGCGCGGCCTCGCAGATGACCTGCGGCTTGATGTCTGGCTGATGGGCTATATGATGCCAGTCGAGCGCGAGTTCGTCTCCCCGGAATTTGTTCGATTGGGGACTTTGCTCGCCTGTGCAGAACAGATCCGCAGCGGGATAACTACCTTTAACGATATGTACTATTTCGAGGAAGATGTTGCAAAAGCGGCCGCAGAGGCAGGGATGCGTGCTGTATGCGGACAGACCGTGATGAAATTCGCGGCGCCCGACGCGGCTTCGTATGAAGATTCGCTTGCGATGGCGCGCGATTTCATCCAAAGATGGAAGGATCACCCCTTGATCGTCCCGGCTGTGTCACCGCACGCACCCTATACTTGTACTGCCGAAATCCTGCGCGCAACTGCCGAGCTCGCCAAAGAATTCGATGTGCCGCTTCACACACATCTCGCCGAAACCGCGTTCGAAGTGGACAACATGCGCAACGAAAACGGAATGCCTGTTATTCCCTATGTAAAGAAGCAGGGCCTGCTCGATGCAAAACTCATCGCCGCACATTGCGTGCATGTGGATGTCGGCGAGATACGTTCGCTCCAGCACGCGGGCGCGGGTGTGGCTCACAACCCATCGTCCAATCTCAAGCTCGCGTCTGGCTTTGCGCCGGTTATGAAGATGCTTGAGACAGGATTAAACGTTGGCATCGGGACGGATGGGCCTGCATCGAATAACGACCTGGATATGTTCGAGGAAGTACGCCTCGCGGCATTCATCGCCAAAGCGGTGACCAACGACCCGACCTCTTTACCCGCGCCCCGGGCTTTGCTCATGGCGACCCGGCTCGGTGCACAGGCGCTCCATATCGGACATCTAACCGGCTCCGTTGAAACCGGCAAACGCGCCGACTTGATCCTTGTGGATGTATCGCCAATCCACAACTCCCCCTCCTTCAAGCGCGGCGCGGATAACGCATACGCACAGATCGTCTATGCCAGCAAGTCAACGGACGTGAGCGACGTGATGGTCAACGGCAGATGGCTGATGCGTGATCGCCAATTGCTTACTTTGAAGGAAGATGAATTGCTTATCCAAGCTTCGGAAGTTGCAAAGAAGATCGATGCATTCCTGATCGAACGCGAACAATCGGTCCTCTCGAAGCTGATCGCCCTGGGCGGCTCGCTGGAGCAGGAATCGTTCGAGGTGCAGGTGAAGGTCAAAATAACGGAAGCAGACCCCATCGTCCAGGCAATGAAGCGGGAGAAGAGCAAAGTCATCCGTGAACGTCATTATCGCGAACACGATGTCTACTTCTTCTTCGACGATCTGTCACAAGGACGGCTGCGCTTTCGTGAAGACGATTTCATTGACGACAAGGGCAATGTCACCAATGTCCGCTCGCGGTTGACGTTGATCGGTCAAAAGCGGGAAGGGGCATTCGAGAATGAAGTGTTGTTATCGCGCAGCCGGTATCTTGCGCCCGCCTCACATTCGCTGCGCTTCTATCGCGAATACTTCATGCCGAAATCTGAAATCGCAATCGAGAAAGATCGCCTGCGCTGGCTGATTAAATATAAAGACACGGAATTCTTCATCAATCTCGATGAAGTGACGGAACCTCAACTCGGCTACTTCCTTGAGATCAAGAGCCGCACATGGAGCCGCAGGGACGCGGACCACAAGGCACAGCTCGTAAGCGAACTGCTTTCTTTGCTGGGCGCCTCAAGCGGTGAGCCAGTGACCGAGGATTATATTGATATCGTGCGTGCGGGTTGATCATGCGAACACTGGGAAAATTTCTCGCCGGCGTCTGCGCGATTCTCTTCGTCATCACGGGTGTATTGGCTTTGCTATTCTTCAATATCGAACGAAAAGCCTTCTCTGCCGGGACTTATAAGCAGGCTTTTGAAAATCAACAATTATATGATCGGATGCCGGGGATCCTGGCTGATGCACTTACAACAGCCATCACGCAGAACGAACAGGCAAGTACATATCTGAAGTCCTTCACCGTGCAGGATTGGGAATCAGCGATCTCAGCACTTATTCCACCCGAAGAATTGAAAGCGCTGGCAGACAATACGCTTGATTCCACGTTTGATTACCTGAATGGCCGAACGGACTCGGCAGTCATTTCACTACTTCCGTTCAAGAGTCACCTGGCAGGCTCTGGGGGCGTTGAAGCAGTTTTACAGCTTCTGCACACCCAACCTGTTTGTACTGTTGATCAGATCATCGAAATGACACTTGCTCTCATGAGTGGAGGTGATCTGATTTTCTGTAATCCTCCTCCGGAGGCCGTGGAGGTCGTGCGACCATTAATTGAAGCACAGCTTCAATTAATGGCAATTGGATTTCCTGATGAAATCACATTGATCTCGACTGGGCACAGCAGCACTCCCGAGGATCCACGCTCGAACTTGAAGATCGCGCGCGCCGTCATGCAAATCACACCACTCTTTCCGATGTTATTTTTGCTTGGACTGACAATCTTCGCCGTGCGCGGGCTCATTGACTGGCTAAAGTGGTGGGGCTGGCCCTTTCTGCTCACAGGACTGATCAGTTTGTTTGTCGCCGTGCCCGGCGCTTCTCTGGTTGGATTTATCATCCAGTGGCTTTTGGAAAGCCAGCTGGCAGGCTTTATGCCTCCGGTCCTGCTCTCCACCCTGCGGGAAACGGTAGGCGCCATTGCGCGTGAGATACTTGAACCCGTTGTCATTGTGGGATTAGCCCTGGCCGTTTTGGGTCTCATTATGATTTTGGTCGCGGCCTTCTTGGGAATAAGAGAGAAAGACCGGACCATTCCCCGATCGCAGGCAAGCCGATAAAACGCGGACTGACTCCAGGAACAGCCGAAGCACCCGAAACACTAATCGGAATCTTTCGACTCCGATTAGACTACAATTGCCTGTTCCTTCATTATTTGTTCCCAGAAAGGCATAATCTTTTTCAATTTGATTTCACTTGGCGTAAACCCATTTGCCTGGATGGGTTCCAAGATCCTTGCCGATGCAATTCCGAGTAATTCCAGGCGCTGGCGATGGCTATAATTTTTCCAGTCGCCAGATATAACTATCAAGTCAATATCACTGCCTTCGCGTGCGGTACCAGCGGCCTGCGAGCCATAGAGCAAAATACGCGTTGGATGGATCCCCATCTTTTGAAGTTGTGCGCGATATCGCTTGATTATTCGTTTAAGTTCGGGTGTTGTTTTAGCCATTCGATAATCTCTCGAGTTTGACTCAGGTAATCTTTGGCAACCGATTTTGGATACTCTTTCAATGAACGCTGTAAATCATCTGGATAACGGGTGGGGATACTTGCCGTGTTGATTTTACCAACGAAGTCGAGATAACTTTCAGGGAGTTCCAATCCGCTTGTTTTGACAAGATAAATATCGTGCGTTTTTATCGGAACCGATTGTGTGACTTCAGCGACGTGCGCTTTGAGCATTTTCTCGAGCGAGAGGACAGAGAAAGACGACATACAGATACCGCCCAGTTTCAAGCATGTGACGGGCGGTCTCAATATCGTAGTCGGTGAGTGCAATCCAATTTGCAGTGTCTTTCCGCACGGCCAGTGACCTTGCCAAATTATACCTTGCAAAAACTTGACATGCTCCGCGGAACCTTAACCCGAAGAACAAATCGCGTATCTCAACGCGATCCATACCCAACTCAGCCCGCGACTTGTGTTCTGGGTCAACACCTTGCTCAATGACTTCAACCTGGACTCATATGCCGAACAAATGAAGAAGGACGGGCGCAACCCGCAAGATGTTTTATCACTTGGGGCGTTTGCTTATATCGGTCTACGCAATGCTAACCGCACAGGTTGCACAGAAGTTCAGGGAGATCGTCGTTTCAGAGAATCACAGGCTGCAGAAGCCGTGGGCGGCGGCGTATGTGTCGACCTTTTGTGCTATCATGTAGAAAGTGAGTTGGTAAGAAGCAGGGAGCGCTAATGCCTGAAGGTATAAAAGAAGTTCGATTCGGACGCAGGGATTTCTTACGCTGGTCCACACGTGTAGCAGGAGGCCTGATTATGATGCCTATCCTGCAGGCTTGCCAGCGGCTTGGATTGATCGAGGCGACCGAGAGCCCGACTGATCTGCCCATACGGACATATGGCACCCCCGGCACGGCAACGCCTGTGCTGACAATTTCACCACAGAGTTCCCCGACCGTAGCCGCTGGCGTGGCCCACATTGCCTTCATCCGAACCCGTGACCGGTTTCAGGGGATCCGGCGGGCGCTTTCCTTACTGGGCCAGAATCCTGTTGCCGGTAAACGCGTCCTGCTCAAACCCAATTTCAACAGCGCTGATCCGGCGCCAGCCTCCACCCATCCGGATACACTCCGGGTTTTGATCGAATCATTGCAGGAAATGGGTGCATCTGGGATCACAGTTGCCGACCGCAGCGGGATGGGTGATACCCGCCGGGTTATGGAGAACCTGGGCGTGTATGCCCTGGCGGAAAAGCTGGGATTTGACTCCCTGGTTTTTGATGAGCTGACAGAAGCACAGGACTGGATGCTGGTCAGGACCGAGGGCGACCACTGGGAGAACGGGTTTCCGGTCCCCCGCCGATTACTGGAAGCAGATGCGGTCGTACAAACCTGTTGCCTGAAACCACATCGGTTTGGTGGCCAATTTACCCTGTCCTTGAAGAATTCGGTTGGTATGGTGGGTAAGTACATGGGACGCGGTGGTTACAACTACATGAGCGAACTGCACAATTCACCATTCCAGCGATTGATGATCGCAGAAGTCAATGCGGTCTATGATCCAGCCCTGGTCCTCCTGGACGGTGTTGAGGCTTTCATAGATAATGGACCAGACCGCGGGACGAAGGTATGGGGGGATGTGATCCTGGCTGGAACCGATCGGGTGGCGATCGACGCAGTCGGTCTGGCTTTATTGCGTACCCTGGGCTACAGCGGTATCGCCGCGGACGGTCCGATATTCGCGCAAGACCAGATCGCCCGGGCGGTTGAGCTTGGGCTTGGTGTCGATGGGGTGGATAAGATAGATTTCGTCACGGATGACCCAGAGAGCGCCGCACATGCTGCCCAGATCCGCGAGCTGATACTGCAGTCTGGCTGATTTTGCCGCCTGTCTCATTAATCACTAAACTCTTTGGATTAACTTGCAGGCCGAAATTCAAACTTCTGGTTTAGGTACGCATGTCAGACATGCGTGCGGCACTCTGTAATTTCAGACCAGAGTAGATCCTTGTGTAAATAATCCATTCTCCAGGCATTTGCTCACGGATCGCTCTGAGGACCGATATGCCCCCGACGCCGGAGTCGAATACGCCGATGGGTAAGTTTGTGAGGGAGGGCATGGCGGAAAGTCTAACGTATAACACTTCAACCCAAGC
>Ga0209619_10004124_pt1 | contig 10344 bp, 11 predicted proteins | sample Rifsed16ft3_FD_184011 | JGI IMG/M metagenome (GOLD analysis project Ga0209619, IMG submission 184011) | Soil microbial communities from Rifle, Colorado, USA - sediment 16ft 3 (version 2) | ecosystem: Environmental > Terrestrial > Deep subsurface > Rock core/Sediment | place: Rifle, Colorado... | reverse complement strand
GGAGCAGATTGCCGAGGCTCATAGGTATGTCGAACGAGGACACAAAAAGGGAAATGTGGTCATAACCATCAGGACATGATCACGCGGATCCTTGGAACCTATCAGGGGGTTCGCGCGCCAGGGGGACCACTTCGTCATCCCTGGGGCCGGAATTGAGCCGGCCGACCGCGAGCACCTCATGACCCAAGTCGCGCAAGACTCCGATGACCGGAGCTTCGACGTTTTCGTCCACCAAGAATCGCATTTGCCCGCTCCTCAGAGATACCGGTCGGGGAGGGAGGCGGAACAGTCAGCCGTTGGTTCTCTCCGCCTCGATGAGAAACCTGCTTTCCGTGAGAACGATCCCCTTCTCCGTCCGCAGGGTTCGGTCGATCTCGATTAGCGCGTCGAGATCGTCCTCGAGCGGAGAGAAATCGGGGATCTCCCAGGGTGCCACGCAAAGTATGTGCGCGAGCTGACCCACGTTGCGAAATGCTTCCTGTGTGTCGAAACTTTGGGCCTGTACGATGGACAGGCCCGCCGCCTGGAACCCAGCAATGTACTTCTCGAACAAGGGTCCGAAGTCACTCATTCGGGGAAAGAACCTCCGAAGTTCCCTCCAGTTGTTCCGGCCAACCTGCTGGGTTAGGATCCGGCCGCGCGGCGCCAGCACACGGGCAACTTCGAGGGGATCGAGCTCTTCGTGCCGATTCAGAACCAATTCAAAGACGCCAGAACGGAAGGGTAGATTCGCACTTCGAGAACGAACAGTGGCAACTCCGAGCGGGGATAGCCGTTTCGCTGCAATCGGCGCGTTGACTTCCCATTCCTCCGAGGCCACGGCCCGACCGCGGTAAACCTGAACGAGTTCCCCGAACACCTCGCCGCCACCCGTTCCCACGTCGAGGACCGACGCGGCGCCCGTCAGGAGTTCCGACGCCCGCTGTTCGTAGTTCCATGGGAGGGGAGGACCCACTCGCTCCGACGCCATGTCACCAAAGCTCCAACCTGAGAAGCTCCTCGCTCGATCCACGTAGGGTTGGATCCGAGCCCGAGCCTCCACCCTCGAATCTGTTCCCATTCGGCCGCCCTCTTTAGGGAATCGGGGGGTAACGCTCGTTGCAACTGTTCGTTCACTATTAGCATTTCGAAGCGGGCTGTGCGGGAATCTCCCAGTCTGTTCAGCCGACTGGGACTGGACCTCAGCCAGAGCCCTTGGGCTGCCCCTGGCGCTCCCGAGGCCGGGTTCACCCTAGCGCGCCGCCGCCAAGGCGGGTTCTGCATCCTTCGGCGTTCGCGGGCCTCCGAGGTTTCCCCACCGGCCGACCGCCTTGACGATGTCGTGGGCGCTCAGAATACCGACAATCTCCCGTCCGTTGAAGACGGCGAGGTGTCGCAGATTCCCGCGTTTCATCAACCTGGCGGCATAGACGAGGGGCACTCCCGGTGTGATGACGACGAGGGGAGCGGCAGCGACCTCGAGGACCTCCGTCGTTGAGGGGTCCTGGCCTCGCGCAATCGCTTCGACGATGTCCGTCGACGTGACGATGCCGAACGGCTCGTCTTTCGCGCTTGGACGCACAACTAGGCTGTTCACCTTCGCATCCGCCATGCGCTTTGCGGCGGCTTGCAGGGTCATCTCTGGGGCAATCTCGAGAACATCCGTCGACATCGCCTCGCGGACCTTCACGATGCGTGCCATGCGAGACGGATTCGCGTCCCGCGATAAAATCTCCTCCGTCCCTACTGTACGTTCTAGCGCCGTTCGCCTATGTATGCGGACCCTCGACCTGCACGGCCATCCGATAATTCTATATCCGCCGCTCGGGTGGACCGCTCGTGAAAAAGATCCTCGTCGGCATCGCGGACGCCGTCTCCAAGGCCCTTCAGGCCCATACAGGGAACCTCGCCGAGGTCGTTGGCCAGGGAGCCGATGGCGCCCCTTCACTCCGGATCGACCGCGTTGCGGAGGATAGCGTGTTCCGATTTCTCAAGTCCCACGGCCTTGCGTATACGGTCGTCAGCGAGGAAGCGGGCCGGGTTGAGGGGTCGGGCGAGTGGACCCTCGTCCTGGATCCGATCGATGGCACACACAACGCGATACGAGGCCTGCCCGCGTATGCCGTATCCATCGCGGCGTGTCCGAGTGCAACCGGGGGACAGACGGAACGGCTCAAGGATGTCGAGGCTGGTCTCGTCCGCGATCTCGTGAACGGACAGACCTATTTCGCGGAGCGCGGGAAGGGGGCGACCCTTGACGGCCGAGGAATCCAGGTCCGGCATCCGCTCCAGCGAAGCGACACGGTGTTCGATGTATACCTCGGGGAGAAGGCGCACCCCAAGTCGGCCGCGGTCGCGGGCTTGGCGAGACGGTTCCGGAGCCTCGGCGTCGCGTCCCTCGACCTCTGCATGGTCGCCAGGGGTGCGGTAGACCTTTATTACCTGCGCACAACTGCGACCGGCCACGAATTGAGGGCCGTGGATATTGCTGCGGCGACCCTCATCGTCCGTGAAGCGGGCGGGGAGGTCGTCGACCTCGATGGTCGGAACCTCGACATGCCGATCGATCCGATGGCGCGGACGAACGTCATCGCGTACGGGGATAAGCAAGTCCTGGAGATGATTCGGTGAAAATCGCGCTAACGGCAAATCCGAGGATTCCCGGGACCGTGGAGTTGTGTTCGGACATTCTGAAGAAGATTGGCCCTAGCCACCAGGTGGTGCTCGAGAAGGAGATTGCGGAGCGACTCGGAAAGCCCGGCCACCTCCTCCAGGACGCTCCGGCGGATCTCGTCCTGGCCGTTGGCGGTGACGGCACGATCCTTCGTGCGTTCCAGCTGGGCGATGCGAAGGTCCTTGGGATCAACAGCGGGTCCCTCGGTTTCCTTGCAGAGATTTACGGCGAGGAAGTTACCACGTATCTCCCGCGTGTCCTCCGCGGCGACTACCGGGTCGAGGAGCGGATGCGGCTCCGCGTCGAGGTGGAGGGGAAACGGCTCGTGGATTGCCTGAATGAGGCCGTCGTTCATACGGCCCATGTGTCGAAGATCCGCGCGTTCGAGATCCGCGTCGATGACCAGGTCGCCGACAAGGTGCGGGCGGATGGCGTGATCCTCGCAACGCCGACCGGATCGACCTCGTACGCGATGTCGGTCGGCGGACCGATCATCGATCCCAGGGTCGATGCAATCATCGCGGCGGCAATCGCGCCGTTCAGGCGTTCGACCCGTCCCGTCGTGTTCCCGCCCACGAGCTGGGTCGAGGTCCGCCTCACGAAACAAAAGGAATGTCTCCTCGTGCTCGATGGCCAAGTGGAAGTGCCGTTGGCGGGGACGGAGTCCATCCGCGTGACGCGGAGCGAGCGACCCGCGCGGTTCATCCGCTTCCGGGACGATTTCTACCAGCGCATCGAGCAGAAGCTCGCGAAGCCGTGATCCGATGACGCCTTTCCAAAGGCCGACCGCAATCCGCCGTAAGACGCTCCGGATGATCCTCGAAGCGTCAAGGGACTCGTATCCGAACGAGTTTGGTGCAATCTTGCGGGCCGAGGGCGGCGTAATCCATGAGATTCTCCTCGTGCCCGGGACAATCGGCGGGAAACGCCACGCAATCTTTCAGCTCCACAATCTCCCGCCGGATTTCAGCGTTGTGGGCACCGTCCACTCTCATCCGAGCGGCGTCTTCCAACCCTCCGAAGAGGATCTCCATCTGTTCAGCAAGTTCGGCGGAGTCCATATCGTCACGGGTCACCCGTTTGATGAGACAACGTGGGGCGCCTGGGACCTTGCGGGACGGCCCGTGAAACTCGAGGTCGTAACCTAGGTGGCGCGATCACGGACGAGGTCGTAATAAATCGCCTCAATCCGATCCGTCACACGTTCAACCGAGCAGTTTGCAGCGACCGTTTCCCGCCCCTTCTCGCCCATCTCCTTCCGCCGCGCATCGTCCGCGATCAGGGTCCGGATTTTCAGCGCGAGGTCGTCCGGGTTCACGGGATCCGCGAGGAGACCTTCCCGTCCGTTCGTGATTGCCTCTCGCACGCCGGGGATGTCGCTCACGACGACCGGTTTCCCCGACGCCATCGCCTCGAGCGCGACAATGCCGAATGCCTCGAGCCGGGAGATGGAGGGAAGGACGAAGACGTCGCACGCCGCGAAGTAGGCTGGGAGCCATTCCGCCGAGACGACACCGGTGAACACGGTGTGATTCGCAACCCCCACACGCTGCGCAAGCCGCTTGAACGCATTGAGTTCCGGTCCCCCGCCGACGAGGAGGAACTTCGCGTGCGGCACGGACATCGCCGCCTCGACCAGGTTCTCGATTCCCTTGTGGCCATACATCCGACCGACGAAGAGGACGGCTGGCTCGTCGGCACGAATCCCGTGTCGCTCGCGGACGGGACGGCCATCGACTCCCGGATGAAACCGACGGAGGTCGATAGGATTTGGAACGAGAACGGGATTGTACCGCCACGCGGCTCGACTTGTGGCGGCATACGTCGCGGTCGACATGATGATTCGATCCGCGCGTCGGGTCGTAGAATACCCGAGGGTCGCTCGGTAGAGCGACTCAACGAGCGGACCGACAATCGAGGGGACTTCAAGGTCACAATGGACCGTGATGACGAACGGGAGCCGGCGGCGCTTGGCGGCCTTCGCGGCATAGTACGAGGTCAGGGGCGGCGGGGAGTGTGCATGGACGATGTCCACATCAAGGGTCGCGAGCGCGCGTTTCGTGGCGGGCGTGATCGGCGTGCGGAACCAGACCCCGCGGGTCCTCGTCCGGAGGATCCGATAGCCTTCCATCTCCTCCCGCTCCGGGAGGCGCCGGTCGAAGCGGCTCGTGACCACCGTGACGTCATGGCCACGTCGAACGAGCTCGGCTGAAATCGTCTTGATATGGCTCTCGACACCCCCGATGTGGGGGTGGAACCATGGGCCCACTTGCACGATGCGCATGAATGGACGCTCAGTAGATTCGGCTGTGCGGCGCAATCACGCCGCGGGCGACCGCCCCGGGTCCGATAAACGTCTCCTCGCCGATGATCGTGCCGACGTCGATCGAAGCGTTGATTCCGGTCTTCACGTCATCGCCCATGATCACGCCGAGCTTTCGCAGCCCGGTGTCGACGAGCTCGCCCCGCCACGGGACCTTGATCGTCGTTTCGTCGAGCCGAAGGTTCGCGACCTTTGTGCCCGCCCCGAGGTTGCAACGCTCGCCAAGGATCGAATCTCCCACGTAGTTTTCGTGTGGAACGTGCGTACCGTCCATGATGATGCTGTTCTTCACCTCGCATCCGTTGCCGACCTTGCATTCACGGCCAATCGTCGTCGAGGGCCGGATGTAGCAGTTCGGGCCGATTTCGGAGTCGCCACCAATGATCGCCGGTCCTTTCACGTAGGCACCATCGAGCACCGCCGCCCCCGCGTCCACAATGACCTCACCTGTTAGACTGGCGCCCTTTGCAACCTCGCCCGCGACACGGCCCCTGATCCGTTTCATTAGGATTGCGTTCGCGGTGAGGAGATCCCATGGGCGGCCGACGTCGATCCACGGGTCCGGAAGGCGGTACCCGTGCACATTCTCCTTTTTCATCAGGCCTCGGATCGTATCCGTGATCTCGTACTCACCGCGCGGAGACTTCGGTGTCTGATCGATGAGACCGAAGACGTCGTCGGCGAAGATGTACACGCCCGCGTTGATGAGCTTCGACTTGGGCGCCCTCGGCTTCTCCTCGAGGCCGATCACGCGATCTCCGTCGAGTTCGACGACGCCGAACGCGGATGGATTGTCGACTTCCGCGACCGCCATGACCGTGGTTCCAACCTTATGATGGAAATCCACGAGGCCACGCATCGCATCCGCGGACACGACGACGTCCCCATTCACGCTCAGGAAGTCCCCGTCGATGTGGCCCCGCGCGAGCCCGATGGCGTGGGCGGTGCCGAGGCGCTCGTTCTGCTCCTCATAATCGATTCGAACCCCGAGACGGTCGCCGTGGCCGAACGCTTCCTTCACGCGCCGGCCCTGCCACCCAATCAGGACAGACATCTCCCGTACGCCCGCGTCCCGCAGTGCTTCAATCGTGTGCTCTAGGAACGGCTTGCCGGCGACTGGGAGGAGCGGTTTCGGGAGATTCGCGGTAAGCGGGCGCATCCGCGTGCCCTCCCCCGCGCTCAGGACCCAGGCCTTCATGTCGCCGCCCTCACCTTCGATGAGGCCAATTCGTAAAGCTCTTTCGCCCTCGCCTCGGTGTGCGCCTCCGACGTGATGCGCACCTTCGGCTCCGTTCCGGAGAGTCGAACGAGGAACCAACCGTCGTCGAACGCGACCCGCCAGCCGTCGACCCGTTCAACCTCACCGCGGATCGCGACCATTACATCGTCGAGCTTCTTCGTGAGCGCCTCCCTCTCCATGGGCGGGAACGGAAGGGCGCCTCGCTGCATCGGGTAGTGCGGGGCTTGCGCAACGAGTTCAGAAAGCGGCGTCTCGGCGACGATCGCGACGAGGTGGGCCGCGGCGTAGACGCCATCGGGACACAGCGTGATTCTCGGAAAGATCCACGTGCCCGATGATTCCCCGCCAAAGTCCGCTCGTTGGCGTCGAACCTCTTGCGCGACGTACACATCGCCGACGCGGGTTCGAATCACCTTCACGCCAACGAGCATCGCATCGAGCGCCATCGACGTGTCCACCGGGACGACGATCGATTTCTTCGCCTCCCGCTTCGCGAACACCGGAAGGAGCCTGTCGCCGCCCACGAACTGTCCCTTTTCGTCGATCGCGACCATCCGGTCGCCATCGCCGTCGTGTGCGATACCCAGGTCCGATTCCGTCGCCCGCACGGTGCGGCGCAACATCTCGAGGTTCTCCTCCGTCGGCTCTGGGTCGCGCCCGGGGAAGTGGCCGTCGGGTTGCGCGTTCAAGGCGGTGACCTTGCAGCCCATCTCCCGGAGAAGGCGCGGGGTGATCGTCGACGTCGCGCCAGACCCGCAGTCCACGACGACCCGCAAGTTCGCGCTCCCTACGACGCGGAGGATGTCCGTGACGTGACGGTCGACGAGGTCCGTGCGGGACCGCTTCGTCCCCACACGGTCCCACGGAACATGTCCGAACGACTTCCGCGCGAGCGACGCCTCGACCCCCGCTTGCTGTTCCTCGTCAAACGCAACTCCGTCGGGGTTCCACAGCTTGATTCCATTGTAGGGAGCGGGGTTATGGGATGCCGTGATTACCGCACCGCATTTGTACTCCCGCGTGCCCCGGGCGAGCGTCGGCGTGCTCACCATACCCGCGTCCGTTGCATCGGCGCCGGAGGCGAGAACGCCTGCGATGAACGCGGATGCGAGCATCTCCCCTGTGAGCCTTGGATCCCGACCGACGAGCGTCGTACCATACGTGGATCCGAGGACCCGCCCCACGTCCATCGCGAGGTCGACCGTCACGTCGACGTTCGCGAGGCCGCGAATTCCGGAAGAGCCGAACAGGGGCACGCGCGGGCTATTCGCGGGAACCACAAAATCCTTCCCGCTCCGGGGGTGGAGAGCGCGCACCGAATAACGGTTATATAGCGACCTCCGGATGGAGTTCCGGCCCGGATCAGGGGCGGCCACGGAGGGATTCACATTGGTCATGGAACCGATCAGCATCGAGATGGCGAAGGAGAAGGCCAGGAAGGCGGGGTTGAAGCCCGGGCGGGTGAAGGGCACAGCCGGCGCGATTCAGTTCACGAAGGGCCGAAACAACCGGATCGAGGTGATCACATGGGAGGAGTTCACGAACGTCCTCACCAAGCGACGCCTGCAGGTCTACGAATCCAGTGGTTTCCTGAAGATCATGAAGAAACACTGAGCGCCGTCAGGAGATGGGTTGCCCACAGTAGGGGCACGCCCGCCATCCGGACGCGAGCCCCGCGCCGCACTTTTGACACGTCTTCGCAACCGCTGAGGCGGGCGCGGCCGGTGGTGTGACGGCGTACGGCGACCCGAAGGGGGGCGCCGTCGCGAACAGGATCTGGCTTGCCTTTCCCGTCGTTTGCCACAGGAAGTACCAGAAGCTCGCGAGCAGGGCGTTCGCCTCGTTTTCATACTCGGACCACGAGAGGGCGCCTCCAACGACTGCCACGGGCCAAAAGATGACCGCGGCCACCGCGCCGCCGACTACACCCGCCTCGGTGAAGCGGGCGCGGAACGCCACGTCGACGTAGAGGGCTTCGTTTGACTCTGTGAACCGGACCTCAACCTCCCGACGCAGTCCGATCTTCGAGTACACGGAGGAGCCCGTGAATTGGTTCGGCCCCACATGGGCAAGCGCGAAGCCCGTACGCTGCCACCAGTCCCAGGCCTTCGCCCATACGTCCGTCGTCTTGACGCCCGGGATCACGCGATAGTCACGTCGCTCGAGCATGTTCGCAGGGAAAGACGCAACCCGGAAAAATGCTCACTATCGATTTCCCTTACCGCAACGTTCTTGCGCGGGTTGCGAATCGGTTCCTTGCCGACGCGCCCGTGCGGCGGTAGCCAAGCCTGGTCTAAGGCGTCAGATTCAGGGTCTGATCTCGCAGGAGTTCCCAGGTTCAAATCCTGGCCGCCGCATCCCTCGGCCTCCCTTCGAACCTGCCAAATTGTGGGAATCACGCGCCGGACGGGACGCCGTCCGAGATCCGCTCCGGCACCGTGACGGCAAGCATCGCGAGGCCGACGACGATGAACACGGACGCGCTGACGACCCCCACGGTGAAGCCGAAGGCGAACGCGAGTGCGCCCGTCACGATGGGCCCGAGGATCGCGCCGAACCCCTGGACGGCGTTGAACGCACCGAGAACCGAGGATCGCTCCTCGGGGCGGGCGAGCTCCGATACGAATGTCGACCCGCCCACGTTGATCGCGGCCCAACATACGCCCACGACGGCGTGGACGAGAAGGGCGAACGCCAGGACAATCACTAGTCCACCGGGGAGAAGTGGGAGGAGAAGGAATGTGGGGAAAAGGACGGCACGGGCGGCCGCCGCGTACATCTGAATGCGTCGCGCCCCAATGGTGTGGACCCACCGACCCACGCGCCCATACGCAATCGCGGAGGCGACCTGGCTCGCGATGAAAACGAGGAACACGTGGGATGTCGAAAGCCCCGCCACGTCCCGCAGGTACACGGGGAAGATTGCGTAGAACCCGGTGAACCCGGAGAATAGGAGAAAGACCGTCGCGAGATACCGCCGCAGCGTCGGCGACGGTCGACGGCGACGGTGGACGTGGTTCCGGAAGTCGAGGAAGTGCAAGAGGCGCATCGGCAGGTATCGCATGCGCTCCACGCGCCAGTGTTGGTCGACGAAGGCGATGTGGCGGCGCTCCACCTTTTCCTCGGGCTCGTCGAGCCATCGCCACGCGAGCGCCGCGGATAGGAACGCGAGTGCCGCACCCGCGAAGAACAGTCCACGCATTGCGCTCCCTTCCGAGAGCGGGAGCACAACGAGCCATGCGGCTCCCAGGCCGAGACCTGTGACCCAACCAATGCCTCCGATTCGGGAGAACACGGCGATACGAGCCGCCCAGTCCTTCTCCTTCGTCGTCTCGAGGATGATCACGGTCCCCACGGGGGCGCTCGCGGCCCCGAGGACGCCGACGAGCAGGTTCGCGAGGTAGAAGTCCGCAACGCTTCGACTCAGACCCATCGCGAGGAGGGAGACCGCGAGGCCGAGGAACCCGATGAGGAGGAACACCTTACGACGATGGAGGCGGTCCGAGAGCGTTCCCCACCCCATGAACGCGGGGACGGATGCGATGCTCGACGCCGCGGCCACGATGCCGACGTCCGCCACGGAGCCCCCGAGGACGCGCGTGAACAGTGGGATGAGTGGCGATGTCGCGCCGCCCGCCATCCCGTTTGGAAGATAGGAGTAGAACCATCGGTCGTTCGACTGAGTGCGCCCCATCCCTGCGGACGCGCGCAATCTCGAGAAAGATATGAACGTTTTGACAACCGAGCGCGCTGATTAACGAGGGAACAAATCGAACACGAGTTTCGCGGCGGCAACGAACAGGACGAGGATGAAAATGAGCGTCACCGAGCGAGTCCGCAACGCTTGGAGGCCCCACCGGGAGCCAAGGAAGGCGCTGACGAACACGACGGGAACGAGGAGGGGGATGAGGATGAACTCGGGAGGCCACATGAAGGCCCCCGGCAACGATGCGAGATCGGCGACGTATGCAGAGAAGCCGACCAACGCGGTCGGGATGATGAGAAGGGCCGAGGTGCCAATCGCCTTGCGTGTCTTCCGACCGAGCCCATACACCAGGAGGGGCACGTTGAGGAGCCCGCCGCCGATTCCCATGCTTCCGGAAAGGAATCCGGATCCCGTCGTGGCGG
>Ga0209619_10004123_pt1 | contig 10345 bp, 8 predicted proteins | sample Rifsed16ft3_FD_184011 | JGI IMG/M metagenome (GOLD analysis project Ga0209619, IMG submission 184011) | Soil microbial communities from Rifle, Colorado, USA - sediment 16ft 3 (version 2) | ecosystem: Environmental > Terrestrial > Deep subsurface > Rock core/Sediment | place: Rifle, Colorado... | reverse complement strand
TGCATCGAACCAAACACCAGTCATCCCTCACCTATTCCCTTACTTCATCGACTGGCAAGAGTGGTGAAAACATCATATCTTCAAATGGAACATCCATAAAAGTGGTCCCAGGTGCTTTGCGGGGGTACCTAGACGATATGGTTATCAGAAACTATTTAGTGGAGTTTCATGGCTGGGCTGCTGATGTAAAAAACTCCAAACTCCCAGAGGCCATTCTGGTTTTTGTGGATGGGAAATTCTTTTACTCTGGACGGACCAATGTAGATCGGCACGATGTGGTTAAGGCCTACGGAAATGCTGCATTGCGTAAGGCGGGATTCTACTATGCATTCCCATTACAGATGTTCAATGGCAATGCAATGGTGCGCATCTTTGCCGTAACGAACAGCGTGGCATCTGAGCTGAGGTATCCAGGTGGGAACCAATTGGGTATAAAACAAAAACGGAGAAGAATGTAATCTTTGCACGATGCATTGACCCTAAAACAATAATGTAGAAGACAGGAAGTGGTTTGATAACAACCTTGATCTAAAGGCTTTTGCTGGACAAAAGGTGTCTTTCGTATTTAAAACTACTAGTGGTCCTAAAGGTAATAGAGACTACGATTGGGCCGGATGGAGTAGTCCTCAAATAACATTGAGAGGTGGCAAAGAGTAAGGAGGAGAGGAATATGTCATATAGAAGGCAAAAATTTGTTTTGGTTAGTGGCAAAAGATAAACTGTTATTATGTGATTATTTCTCTTTATCTTCTGGACTAGCATAAGGCACAGCGTTTATAGTGGGAATAATTAAAAATTTGTATCTTAACTAGTTCCTATCCTTTGAACATATTAGACTCCAAAGCTGCTGCTGGGCTATTTGTTGGGGATTTTGCTATAGAGTTGGCAAATGTGGATCATCAGGTCTACATTTTCACTCAGGCACGTGAAGGGGATATTGAAGATGACCCGGAATTAAAGGTAGTAAGATTTAACTGGAATGGAGGAGAAAAGCCTCTGGCGCGACTAAATCCCCTTAATCCCAAAGAGCTAATTTCCATTATATCGTTAATGCGGAGTGGTAAAAGGAGTTTTTTTAAACTTGTAATGGAAGAAAAAATAGATTATTGCCTAGCAATGTGGGCTTTCCCCAGCGGATATTTTGCATTTCAGGCTTATAAAGAGTGTAATATCCCCTACGCAATATGGTCTCTAGGGTCTGACGTTTGGACCTTAGGGAGATATCCTATAATGCGATGGTTTTTAAAATGGATGACATTATAAAGAGCAAAAAAGCCGCTGGCCGCCAGAGAGATCAGGAAGAATTACCACGATTAGAACTGTTCAAAGAAACATTAAAGAAACAGAAAAAGAACCTGTGAACCGCCTTGCTTGGCAGCGGGCCAATGGAAAAGAGAATTCCAATCCATGAAATCTGGGTTTACCGAGCACATTAAAGCACTTTAATCTTAGATTCACCTTTTTTAAAATTTTTTTGTAAACTATGTTCAAAAAGTGAACAATACAAGAAAGAGGAATTCTGAAGCTGAAAAAGGTGAAATTTTTACCTATCGGAGGGAATGATTCAGAAAACTTTGTTTAGTCAAACAAAATGCTAATAAAAAAGATAATGGAGATAATTGAGTATAAAGAACTAATAAAGAATTTTGTTATTCGAGATCTCAAGGCGAGATATAAAGGATATGTTTTAGGCTATCTGTGGTCCTGGCTTGAACCTTTGATCACCATGCTTATTTTTATTTTCATTTTTGACATAATACTTAAAATAAAGATAGAGAACTTTCCCGTTTATTTTCTATCTGGCTCAATCCCGTGGTTGTTCTTCAGCAGGTCGATTTCTAGCTCTGTCAACAGTATAGTTGGGAATGCTGGTTTAATTAAAAACATCTATTTCCCGCGTGTCATATATCCACTTTCAGTAACCTTATCTAATCTTGTTAACTTGATTTTAAGCCTGGTTGTTCTTATTCCAATTATCCTATTATTTAATGTGAATATTACATATAAGGCATTACTTCTGCCCCTTCCTTTGATTCTCATGTTCTTTCTTGTCTTTGGTCTGGCCTTGTTATTTTCATGTCTCAATGTATACTTTCGCGACATAAGCTATATCAGTGGTTTCATATTAAGATTCTGGTTTTATGCAAGCCCAATCTTTTACAATATAGAGGACAGAGTATCTGCGAGATTACTTGATTTATACTTGCTTAACCCGTTGGCAGTAATACTTATGCTATTCAGGACCGCTCTAATGGGTCTTAACCCTCCAAACATTAGATCAGTGTTAATAGCCTCTTTTGTTTGTATTCTCACCTTTATTGTGGGCTTATGGCTTTTTCTAGATAAAGAAGACAAGATGGTAAAAATGATTTAAAATGAATGCAATAGAAGTGAGAAATCTGGGAGTAAGATTTAAAATCTTCCACCAAAAGAACATAACCTTACGGGAAACCTTTATCAATCTAGTCCAGCAAAAAGTTAAACGCAATAATATTCCAATATACCCTGCCTGGGAAAACTTTTGGGCTCTCAGAAACGTCTCATTTGATGTTAAAAAAGGGGAATCTGTTGGAATAATCGGTAGAAATGGTTCGGGTAAAAGCACCTTGCTTACAGTACTCTCAAGGATCTATAGCCCTGATGAGGGTGAGGTTAGAATCAATGGGAGGATACTAGGGCTTTTACAGCTGGGAGTTGGGTTTAACTATGATTTTTCTGGAAGAGAAAATATTTATCTAAATGGCTCAATCTTAGGCTTTAAAAAGAGTGAGATAGATAGGATGTATGATGCTATAGTGGAGTTTTCTGAGTTAGAAAGATTTATAGATACCCCCATAAGAAATTATTCATCTGGTATGAAGGCGCGATTGGGTTTTTCTATAGCGATAAATGTAAATCCTGATATATTGCTTTTAGATGAGATCCTTGCCACAGGTGATCAAGCCTTTAAAGAGAAAAGTAAGCTAAAGATGTATGAATTTAGGGAGCAAAGAAAGACAATTGTTTTTGTCTCTCATTCTCTGGATGAAGTGAAGAAGATTTGCGACAGAGTCATAATAATTGACCAGGGTAAACTTGTTTTTGATGGAGATACCACAACCGGTATAGAGATGTATTTAAAAATGACGCGGGGAATTCAGAAAGTAAACGTGTCTGGAGCGAAGGTCTGAAAGATTAGTTTTTTAGCTGTTTGAAGATATATTGAATACACAAGAAAAGCAAATATTAAAAAACCACAAAAGCAGGAAAATAATCTGCTCCAGATATGAAGGTGCTACAAAAAAGAGAGAGGCTTCTACGCTGTCCTTACAGAGTGTGACATAGAGAAGGGAAAGGGAGAAATGCATCGTTTTTGGGACACAGTTATCGAACCGGTCCTCGGTATCATTCAGCCGAACAGTATTGTTGAGATCGGATCCGATAGAGGAGATAATACGAGGTATCTTCTAGAATTCTGCAAAAAGTCCGGTGCAAAGCTCTATGTGGTTGATCCGCTACCCAAATATGATGTGTCTGCCTGGAAAGAAAAATACGGTGAGCATCTTGTCTTTCATCTATCCCTGAGTCTCAATGCCATTCCACGGATAGATAAGTTCAATGTGGTGCTTATTGACGGCGACCACAACTGGTATACGGTTTACAACGAGCTCAAACTTATCGAAAAGCGCTCTATGGAACTGTCCCAACCCTTTCCGCTTGTAATGTTGCACGATATTGGCTGGCCCTATGGGCGGAGGGATCTCTACTATAATCCTGAGAATATTCCGGAGGCGTTCAGGAAGCCTTACAAGCAAAAGGGCTTATGGCTTGGGTCACCAGAACTTCTCGAAAAAGGCGGTCTCAATCCCCATTTATGCAATTCAATCTACGAAAATAACTTACAGAATGGTGTTCTTACGGCAATAGAGGATTTCCTGAACGAAACGGAGCAGACAATTGAGTTTGTGAAGATTTCAGGTATTCATGGGCTTGGGATCCTCGTTCCCGTTCATCTCAAAGAGCAAAACAAAGATCTCGCGGAATTTATCAAAAAATTGACCCTGTCAACGTTCTCGGAACGATATGTTGAGCTGATCGAAGGTATTCGGCTGGAAACTGAGATCAAACTACAAAAATACAAAGAAGAGGTTGAGGGTCTGCGAGAGGCGCTGAGCGCAAAAGAGGAAGAGGTTGAGAAATTAATTAATTGGACTGAAGATCTGAGTCTTGGAATGTCACTCATATTAAATTCAAAACGCTGGAAAGCTGGCAATGCTTTGGGTGTGCTGTATGAAAGAGTTCTGTTAAAGCCACGTCTGCCAATTTCGGAAGACCGCATGGATACAACTATGAAGAGATTTCATGCATGGCGGAAAAGTATTAAAGAGGCAAAAAATCAAGCTATCAGTGTTGGAAACACAGTCGCCCTGAAATCCCAATCTTCTCTACAAAGCGATAAGAGGTCATCCACCGAATCTGTATACGCTTCTTTTGTGGATAGGTCACTGACAGCCGACATTATTGTCTGTATCCATAATGCGCCTGATGATGTGAGTATATGTCTCCAGGCTTTAGGGCGTCATACAAACTTGCGCCGCAATCGAATTATTCTTGTGGACGATGGCAGTTCTCCGGAAACTGCGCGTCTTGTCGTTAAGTATGTATCTAAGTTGGGTTGTAGTTATATTCACAATGGGGAGGCGCGAGGGTATACGAGAGCAGCCAACCAAGGGATTGCTGCCTCTTCTGCACCTTTTGTGGTTCTTCTGAACTCGGATACGATCGTGACTTCTGGATGGCTAGAAAAGCTTATAGATTGCGCCTTGTCTGCGCCTAATGTTGCCTGTGTTGGACCGCTTTCCAATGCAGCAAGTTGGCAATCAATTCCAGAGCTAACGGATGATAAAGGGAAGTGGTGTATCAATAAACTTCAAAATAGCGATTTGGATTCCTATGCTCAAGCTATAGCGGTGCATTCGCAGCGCCTCTACCCTGAGGTACCTCTCGTCAATGGGTTTTGCTACTTAATTACAAGAGAGGCGCTCAATAAAGTAGGCTTGCTTGACGAAGAGAATTACCCACAGGGATATGGGGAAGAAGACGATTTCTCAATACGTTCGCTGGATGCGGGCTTCCATCACAGGATCGCAGATGATTGCTATGTGTACCATGCCAAGTCAAAAAGTTTTACGCAGGAAAGACGCGAACAGATTGTTGCAAAATCAAAGCAAACTACAGCAAGTAAACACAACCCGGCCCGTATCCGCGCTTTTGTAGACAGTATTCGTACCAATGAAGACCTTCTTAGAGCACGAGTTGCAGCTCGCCTGGCCGGCAAGACAGCCGGCGAAGCACCGATCTATAGGGACTATAGCGCTTGCCCTCTAACAATTGGTTGGCTACAACCTCATCTTCGGACCGTAGGTGGAATTCGGCGTGCTATCGAGATGACGCACCGTTTAGTGGCGTGGGGTCATCATGTTGTGCTACTTACACCCGATGGAGAGAAGACGGCATGGCTGCCGATTGTTGCAGATGTTGAGCCCTTTTCAAAAATTAGAGACTTACAATTTGATGTTCTTATCGTTTCCGATCCCGACGTCATTGAACCGTTTCTCACTGCTAAGGCCAGGCTCAAGATAAATTACCATCTTGCCGCATATATACTGTATAGGAAGTCTAGCACCATGCTCAAAGCCTATTATCAGCTCAATAAGAATGTCGTACACATAGCAAATTCGCATTGGACTGCCGAGCAGGTTAAAGACTACTGCCATATAGAGCTAATTATACCAGGGGGAATAGACAGGAATCTCTTTCACCCGGTCCGAACAGATGTCTCCTTTGACGTGGCATGTTGTGGTTCAGAGCGAGCATATAAGGGAACTGATATGATTGTTTCTGCAACACGGGGGCTTAAATTGCTTTCTTTGGCTAATGCCGTAACAAATCAAAAGGATCTAGCACCTCACATTTGTTCCGCACGGGTTTTCGCCTCTGGTTGCTGGTTTGAAGGGTTCAATTTCTGTCCACTTGAGGCGATGGCTTGCGGGGTTCCTGTTGCCATGACAGATGATGGAGGTTCACGGGAATATGCTCGAGATGGTGAAAATGCTCTAGTGGTCCCATCTCGTGATGAAAAGGCCTTACGTGATGCCATCCACCGTTTACTTAACGATATACCCTTGCGTCTTAAATTCATAGAAAATGGAATGGAGACAGCGTGGCGATACACCTGGGATAGGGTTACAGCCGAGTTCGCTGACCTAATTTCCAACCGCTTGGAACAATGAGTACGGAACCGGTCAATTTAAGCGATTACGATTTTATCGATTTCGGTGCCTCAAAGGGAGGTTGTATCGAGTTTGCCATGGCTCGACTAGGTGGCCAACGGGGATTAGGCATAGACATCAACACGAACAAAGCAGAAGAAATGCGCCGGAACGGGTACGATTGCATAGAGGGAGATATTACCAAATTGGCTCTCACAGGCAAGTCTGTACGCTTTGTGACGATGAGCCACATCTTAGAGCATCTACTGGATTTGTTATCAGTTGAAGAAGCGATCAAATCGGCCGCGCATGTGGCATCGGATTTTCAATTTATTCAAGGCCCTTTCTTCGATGCGGATGAATTTCTAAAAAAACAAGGATTACGATTTTTCTGGTCATATTGGACAGGGCATAAATGACATTTAACGACCTGGCAACTAAAAGAGATTCTTTTCAATCTTGGTCTACCAGAACACCTCATTATGGTACGTGAGGTTTTAATGGATTCCTCTGATCCAGCTATCCATCCTTTAGCCTCCCCAATTAACCAGCATGAGTATATTCCCGAAGTTCATCCCGAAAAGAGTTTTATTACTTTCTCTCCGCCATTATATAAAGAAATCGTATGTTATGTCCGATTACGACCCCTGACAAATTGGGATACAATTATCAAGGCTCGTAAGGGCTGTTATCTTTTTGAACCGAAGCAGCCTTGACTCAGAATAAAGAATACGGTAAAGGAAAAGTTATCTTTCTGGCTTGAGGAGCGCAAGACAAAATCACATAAATTAACGCTGTCCATGAACCAATCTTATGTAAGCAGATCAAATGACGAAGAGAGTGTTGTTCAGCATTCTACTGTTCGAAAGATCATCGAAATAACTCCAAGATCGAATCTTGAAAGACGGGCTGCAGAGGTCGTTAAACGATTATTGTTACGGCGGCTTGGGCCTATCTTCGCTATGTTCATATACGAGAATGTTTTCTCCAAGCAATACCGATTAAATCAGTTTTGGCCATTAGCTGTGGTGCCGGATACGGCAGCTATATGATCGCAGAAAAGCTCACAGGCTCTTTTGTAATAGGCGTAGATGATGACCAGAAAGCTTGCTCTTATGCATCAAACAACTACAAAAGAGGCAATCTTAAATACATGCCCGGAGACGTTACAAAATGGAACTTTGGGACATTTGACGCAATAATCTCTTTTGATACTATTGAGCATATCCTCCATCGAGAAATTATGATGCAAAATATTGTAAATAATCTTTCTCCTGACGAATTTCTAATATTATCAACACCATGCGGAAGAAGTGAGACGCTTCTTAATCCTGGCTGGGAGCATCACAAAATTGAATACTCTGGTGTTGCCTTGCTGGACTTTATGAAGCGATATTTTGGAACCGTATTAAGACCCGATGATGGAAGTTTACCATGTATAGAGTTCTTCGATAAAATTAATAAAGACCGTATAAGATATCCATTGAAGATGAATCCGATTCTGTGTGAAGATCCTATTCAATTCTAATTTTCAGTAATAGTTTTTAATGTGTGACATAAATGGTAATTAGTGCGTCAGTTGCACACACTGGAAAATTGGAAGGAGATTATTAAAGCTCGAAAAGGATGTTGTCCTCTTGACACTGTGTAATACATGAGAATTTATGATGCACATAAGAATGCTAAATCGCAAAAAAAGCAACAAATTAAAGGAAAATTCGGTCTTCTATATCCTGGTCACTGGATATGGCTTGTTTGGATAGTTCTTGCTGGCTGCACAAATACCAACCACCAAAAGCTGTCCCCGCTGGATGTTATAGAATTAGGCGACGGCTGGGCCACCAATACGGTTAACACTGTGATATTCAGACACCACGCTTTGGTCTCCAGAGGTGGCTTTCAGTTTACGTCGTATTATGGCCCTAAAGGGGAGCTGCGGGTGGTCAGGCGAGACCTTAGTACGAACGAAGTCCAAACCCATGAGATCCCCGGTCAGTACGATATCAACGATGCCCATAATTCTATAAGCTTAGGTATTGATAAGCTCGGTTTTCTGCATATTAGTTACGACCATCACGTGAGCCCTCTACATTATAGGCGTTCTTTGAAGCCGCTAGAAATTGATAGGTGGAGTGAGGAACTTCCGATGACAGGTGTGCGTGAGGATAATGTTACTTACCCATCTTTCTTAATGCCGGCAGGGAAAAATAAGCAAGGTGGCTTGCTTTTTCTTTACCGTTACGGTAGCAGCAGTAACGGAGATGCCTGCATTAAGGTATTTGATGATGTAAATGGACGCTGGTCTGATTTAGAACCATGCATACTGATGGGGTCCAGGCAGAGACCCTGGTCCAGTGGCCCGTACTGGAACCATCCCGTCTTTGATAATACTGGCCGGCTTCATCTCTCTTTTGTCTGGCGCACCCATTCTTTAGGCAAGGAGAAGATAATCAACAACATTAATGTGGATTACGCCGTCTCCGAAGACTGGGGCCGCACCTGGCGTTCATCAAAGGGGCGAAGGTTCCGATTGCCTATTACTCAGGTCAATTCCGAAACGGTCTATACTGTGTCTCCGGGGACGAATCTTATTAATCAAACTAGTAGCGCCGTGGATACACAAGGTAATCCACACATTGTTTTATATTCGAATGATCCTGATGATGTACCTCAGTATCAGCATATCTGGTTTGACGGTAAGCAATGGCAACATAATTTCATAAGTAAACGGACCAAGCCTTTTCTATTAGCCGGAGGCGGTACACTAGGAACACTACAGATTCCGATAAGCCGCCCGGAGATTGTTATCGACGATGCCGATAATGTCTACGTGATATACAGGGGAGATCTGACTGGAAACCGCATGGCGGTGCAAAGGTTGACGCCTCCCAACTATATACCATCGGCTGAGATGAGGATTCTCTGGGAAGAGCCAGTTGAATATTCAGAACCTGTGATAGATCGGATACGCTGGCAAACCGAAGGCGTCCTTTCAATGCTAATCCAAAAAAACGGACAGCCCTCTCATGACGCTGAAGCGCCAGTCAGGGTAGAGCCTGTTTATATCGTAGATTGGAATCTGGTGGGAAACTGGTGACATGCTAACTCCTTAGATGTGAACACTTTTCAGATCTGCCTCATGCAGGACAACTTACGACGAAGTCTTTAGACAAATGGATCGAGACTCATCACGATGCGACATTGTTTTACCTGTTTTTAACGGGCTGACCCACGTCAAGGAGTGTATAAACTCAATCCTTGAGCACACGGTTGACTCCTCATACCAGCTATATATCGTGGATGATTGTAGTGATAGCTTTACCAGGGCGTACCTGGATAAAATTGTTAGATACAACGCTCAAATCTCCCTTCATCGAAATCCTGAAAACCTTGGTTTTGTGAAGTCATGCAATGTCGGTGTATCGCTCGGTAAGGCACCGTATGTAGTACTCATCAACAGTGATGTCATCGTAACACCTGGCTGGCTTGTCCGTTTGCTCCAATGTGCGGAATCGGACTCGTGTATTGCCTCTGTTAATCCGCTTACGAACCGGGCCTCTCAAATCAATATTCCCATAGCACCAGGCGCCAATTTCTATGGCATGGATATGGTATTAGCTCAGTGTTCACCATGTAAATATCCAGATGTGGTGACCGGTGTTGGTTTTTGCATGCTGTTACGGCGGTCGGCACTGGAAAAGGTTGGTTTATTTGATGAGGTTTACGGGAGAGGGTACTGTGAAGATTCCGATCTCTGTATGAGATTAGTTGCTAAAGGGCTTCGCACAGTCGTTGCTGATAATGTGTATGTTTACCATAAGGGGAGCACCTCTTTTACAGATCGGCATGAGCGGTACCTGCACAATCGTAAAACCTTTGATGCACGATGGGCAGATGAGTACAAACGCCAATTTAATGATTTTCAGGCAGCAGATCCGTTGAAGCACGTCCGAACATTATTTCCATTGCCCGAGCGTTGGGATTTGATACATTCGATGCGAGAGACTTACTGGTGTATGCGGGACTGTTGGCGAAACGGCAGGCCATTGGGTATCGTGCGGGAGGCTTATAAAGGGCTGAGACGCCTTCCAACG
>Ga0209619_10004121_pt1 | contig 10351 bp, 7 predicted proteins | sample Rifsed16ft3_FD_184011 | JGI IMG/M metagenome (GOLD analysis project Ga0209619, IMG submission 184011) | Soil microbial communities from Rifle, Colorado, USA - sediment 16ft 3 (version 2) | ecosystem: Environmental > Terrestrial > Deep subsurface > Rock core/Sediment | place: Rifle, Colorado... | reverse complement strand
TCCCGCCGCGAAGATCAGTGCCGTGACATGGAGTACACGAATTCGGACTATTAAGGAATGCGACCCGGTGCCCGACAATCCAGTCAGCAGGGTGTTTTCCCGTATTCGGGTCAAATTGCGCTTCCTTATTCGAGCTGCTGCAGCCGGCAGCGGTAATGATGACTGCGCTGAGCAGCATGAGCAATGGTCTGATTTTAATTACTTGTGACATACCTTACACCTTTCATTGTTCATGCGGCCGTGGCACGGAAAACACGACGCGGGGTTGATCCTGCCATCGATCACATGCTGGGTGAGATAATCTCCCCGGTGCGGGAGGCTCCTCTCGGGCGAATCTTTGAATTTATCGCTCGGTTTGATCTCTTCCTTGTGCGCGTGACAATCGGTACAGAAGGACTCGACGTGGCAGAGGTCGCATACCTCTTTCCGCTGCATTGCGTAGAACTTGTGGCGCGTGGCGAAATCCGGCGTATGGTTGAGCGCCGCGCGATCGTCCTTGTGACAATCGGCGCAGTTCGGAGCGGCGGTGACCTCGACCGGGTGCCACTTGAGCAGACTTTTTTTCTGCGAGCACGCGTACATGCCTGCGATCAGGGCCGCTACGAGAAGCACGAGCGCAAGTTTTTTTATAGACCCGTTATTCATTTTTATTTTCCCCCTTTGGCGCCGTAGGGGCTGCCGAAGTTATAAACGAACTTTACAAACCCCCTCACCTCTTTATCGTAATAAGGGTTATGCGCATATTCGATGTCCGCTGCCAGTCTGCCTTGCTCCATCACATAATATCCGCCTGCAAGCGAGGCAGAATACGCATTTTTTACGCCGCTGATCTCGACGTCGTAGGAAACGGTGAAGAGGTCCGCGGTAATGTCGGCCTTGCCGAGCTTTTTATAGACGTATGCCCGGTAGTCATAGTATTTCAACGTATCCGTTTCGCCGCTCATCCGGTGGAAAGAGACGCCCGTGCCCCAGTTTTTAGGATCGGAATACATGAGCTTTGCGCCGTAGTAATTCGCGTCTCCTGCTATATCATAACTATACTTCTTGTATTCCGCGGAAAGGCCGGTCTTGCCGAAGGAATAGGAGAGCTCTCCCCCTCCGGTGGAAAGCTTTTCGTCGGGGTTGATGCGGCCCGTGAGAAAGGTAAAGGCGCTCGTCGTGGTCCCCGTGAAGTAGTCCCTGTAGCTTACGTGCGTGGCCTCCGCGCGGAGACTGAAATTATAAAAAGGGCCGAGGAGAAGATTGTAGTTGTGCAGCATCCAGGCCCGGGTGAGCGCGTTGTAAGACGACGCACCGAGCAGTTCCGCCCATTTGACCGGCCGGAACCAGAGATCGCCGCCTTCTTCCTCTCTGAAGTCAGTTCTGTCGTTCCTTTCCTTGAGGTACGAGAATCCGAGCCGGTACAGGCCCGGATATTCCTGACTGATTCTGCCGCCGTAGACGGCATCGCCGCCGCGGCCGTCAAAGTTCGTATCTACCGGAACGCCGCCATAGGCCGCTATCCTGACTCCCCGAATGAGATCCGTTCGAACATATGCGCCGTCGACGAGCTCCGAGGACACGCCTTCGCGTATGAAAATCCTCCCCAGGTCCAGCGAGGCGTTTGCCGTGCTTTTCCGGATGGTCAGGTACGCGTACTGCAGATCATTGTTCGTTTTCTTGCCGTAGGCTTCATCGGCAAGATCTGTCCGGGCCCAGCCGCCGAAATGGAAGGATACATTCTGCGAGGCAATGGAAGCAAAGTCCTCAACTTTAAAATCAAGATATTCATAGAGGGGCAGGATATGTCTATTATCGATCGACTCCGTGGCCTGAAAATATGTCCGCGACTGTCCGGAGAAATCGTAACCGGACGCGAGGGCGGGAATGGAGACAGCAAGCACCATAGATGAGAACACGCGTATGATCCTCATGAGCAGTCACTCCTCTTGTTGTTTTTTTGTTTATTGCGAATCAGACGAATACGTCTGGATGAAAAGTGAGGATGGGCTTATTATTTAGTTTAGCGGACGAAGCGCCGCTTGTCAAACGCTGCTCCGAAATTGAGGCCGCTCTGATCACACGATGCCAATGCTACAACTTTAGCGATCCTCAAATTCCGGTGTGTCTTGCTATTGCGCACAATAAAGTCCCGAATGACTCAACTTCCACATCAGTAAAAGTATAATCACAAAATTGTTTTTATAATAATGCCGTGCTGATTTTTATAACATATTGAAACGGGCCGAGTTTTGCTTAAAGCAAAGCAAAATTTCAACCAAAAAAACTTTTATTTTTTAAGAAAACTTGACATGTTCTTTTTTCGAGCTACAAATAATAATAAGAAGGTATTGAGCATATCAAGAAAAATTTTTGTTTGAAGCTCGTTTCATGCTTTTTACCTTCATTCCCTCCATCATCAGTAACACAGAACTCCATAGTACAAACAAAAACATACTCTTGCATGCGTAATGTTATTATCCATCGATCCATTAAGGAGCTTTATGGAAAAGATGCCTGTCCTTATAATCGCCGACGGCGAGAATGCCCGGCTCTATTACACCTTTTCCCTTAACGGCGAGAAGATATGCGTCTGCACCCTCAAGGACAGCCTTGACTGCGTACAACAGCGCCCGGCGGACGTCATCATGCTCGACTGCGGTTTTAATGTGTGCAGGGGACTCCGCGCATTGAGAAAGATCAAGGCCATGCGGCCGGAAACGCCGGTCATCTTTCTTACCGATCTCAGTTCCGAAGACACGGCGGTAAATGCCTTCAGGTCCGGAGCGAGGGAGTATTTCAGAAAACCGGTGAACATTTTCGAACTCAAGGCCACGCTCCAGAGACTCCTTGCTCTTAAGAGAACATCAAATGAAAAACGGACCCGGTTCGTTGCGAGGAAGAGAGTAGCGTCCGATCTGAGCATGGGGGCGGCCATGACGGACAAGCCGATTAATCTCCTCTCGGTCATTCATTATATAGAAGAAAATCTGTCGGCTTCGATCAAGCTTGAAAGTCTTGCAAAAAAAGCGAACAGCAGCAAGTACCATTTCTGCAGGATATTTAAAAGGAATGCCGGCGCCAGTCCCATGCAGTTCGTAACGAACATGAGGATCGAGAGGGCAAAGGACCTTCTCAGAAGCAACGGCAACACAATCTCGGCGGTGGCGTACAAGGTAGGGTTCAAAGACCTGAGCAACTTCACCAGGCAGTTCAAGAAGATCACCGGGACAACGCCCATGCGGTATAAAAATTCGGACGGACATGTCCGGGACATTATTCCCGCCCCCGAGAGAATCGTTCGAGGGCAGACAGTGGTTCAAATCGAGCCGTTCGGTTCAAAACAGGCTACCTAAAAAGACGGCAGTGCAGATCATGATACGGGAGGGATTTCTCAATCTTTTGATTCCACACAGTATTTTGTCATGCCGAAGTATGGCACTTTTTTTGCTTTTATATTTATAAATACTAAACTCTTCATAACAGCGCCTTCATCCGATAGTTTAAGAAAATAAGAATAAAATATTAAGCCGGACGCATCAAACGTAACTGAACAGCACAGGACCCCTTTGGATTTCGCCGGCAGGGGGAAGGAGGCGCTATGAAGACCATAACTCGAATAACATGTGTAGTACTATTGCTTGCGATCGGATTCGCAGCAGGCTTTCCGGCCGGGAGCACCGTCGGCTTTACGAAGGGAAGCGAGTGGGCGCTCGTGCAGGCCGCTGTTCTTGCGCGGGAGGCGGGGCTTTTCATGCCTGTTTTTTTTGAAGAGGGCATGTTTCGGGTAATCATGAAGCAGCCGCGCGGCGTGTACAAAAGAGCATGGCAACTGGCCGATAAAAGTTATGACGACCCGCCTGCCGGTCGGGCAGGGATGATGCGGCGCGCGGAGAAGAAGATAGCGAAAGCTGCTGAGATTGTTTCTGTATCACATGATCAGATAGACCAGACATCGCAATTTTCACAAGAAGTATGGCCGCAAACAGCTGATGAGATCGTTTATGCATCACAGGATCAAGCAGCCCAGGCAGAGCAAGTTGCGCAGGGAGTGCGGCTGCAAAGCGCAGACGAGGTTGTTTATGCATCGCGCGATCAAATAGAGCAGGCACGGCAATTTTTGCAAAAAGATGAGCAGTAGTTTCATGAGATGGTTTGAAATGAGGGCCACTCTCTCGTGGCCCTCATTTTTTGGCATTCATGCTAAAGCTGTGGGTTTAAGTGATGTGATGCATAAGATTTTCAGAATGATCCATGTGGACCAGTCGACCATATGGATCGAGCCGATTGTGTCGATGTAATTCACGGCAACGCGGTTGCCTTGGTCCAAAAAAGGAGGCCCTAACCATGAAGAAAATTACCAGAAGGGAATTTATTAAACGCGCTTCTCTCGGCGCTGCGGGCGCAACGTTCAGCCTTGCGGCAGTCCCTGCCTTCGCCCAGATGATGGGCGGAGGCGGAGGTGGCACGACTGTCATCGATCCGCCGTTGGGAGCGGCCTTCGCCGACCCCGTGGAGATGCGGAATTTCAGCACGGTCTCCGGCATTGTCGAAGTGGACGTCGAGGCAAAGTCTTCCTGGATAAACGTGAACGGGACCATGGCGAACCTCTTGACCTACAACGACTCGTATCCCGCGCCCACGATCCGTGCAAAAAAGGGGGACACCCTGAAAATCCATTTCAAGAATTCCCTTTCCATGGCGGGAACGAACATCCTCGGTCACGATCGTGATGTAACGAACCTGCATACTCATGGCCTGCACGTGTCTCCCTCGGGGAATGCGGACAACATGATGGTCATGCGTATGCCGGGAGAGACCTTCGACTACGAGTACGACCTCGCAAAGCAGGAGGGTGGCACGCTCAACATCTATCACCCCCATGTCCACGGCACCGTTGCAGAGCAGTACTGGGGCGGCATGGCAGGGGCGCTCGTGGTGGAGGACGACATCAACGTTCTTGCCGGCTACGAAACGCACCTCCTCATCCTGAAAGACATCACCCTGAACGGGTCAACGCCGGAGCCGTATACGATGCTCTCGGATTACATGCGCGGCAAGGAAGGCAACACGGTCATGGTGAACGGCCTTGTGAACCCGGTACTGCCCATCAAGCCGGGGCAGGTGCAGCGCTGGAGAGTTCTGAACGCGAGCAACGCCCGTTTCTACAAGTTGAGCCTCGAGAACCACACTCTTTATGTCGTCGGGACCGAAGGGGGGCTCCTCGACAAGCCCTATCCCATGTCTTCGATCATCCTCTCACCCGGCGAGCGGGTTGAGATACTGGTGAAGGCGAACCAGACAGCGAAGAATTACCGGCTCCTCTCCCTTCCCTACAGCCGCCAGGGCAACATGGGCAGCCAGCAGGTGACGCTCATGACCCTTTCGTACAAAGGGAGTCGCGTGAATGATGCGGTCCCCTCGGTGATAAATCCCGATGCAAAGAGAATAAATCCCATGATATCCAAAACGGAGAAACTGGTCCTGAGCATGGGCCAGGGCAAAGGGTACATCAACGGCATATCCTTTACCATGGAGAATTACTTCTCCATCCACTCCCACCTCGGGACCTACGAGGTCTGGGAGATCGTGAACCAGAGCGGCATGGACCACCCGTTCCACCAGCACGTGAATGGCTGCCAGGTGCTGTCCATTACCGGCGGAGACGCGTCATACGCGTCATTTCTGACCAAGTCGCCGGCATGGAAGGACGTTGTGATCGTGCCCAAGTGGGGGAGCGTGAAGATGCTCGTTCCGGTCATGGATTATCCCGGCATGGCCATGTTCCACTGCCACATCATCGAACACGAGGACATCGGCATGATGGGAATCTGGGACATCATGGATATGGGAATGCCGATGTAGGTGATTCGAAGGCACTGCCATGGGCAGGGCTGCCTGCCGTCTGCATGCTCTAAAATATGCGAAGAACCATCTTTGAGAACAAAAAAGGCGCCGTCGCGGGCGCCTTTTTATTTTCTTACCGGTGTGGTATGAGTGGCGGGAGCGTCGCGGCCCCCGCATTGCGGAATGAACAACGCAGAGTGCAAAATGCAAAAGTAAAAATTAAATTAAGGAATATAAACCGCATCCGCGGCGGCGCCCCTATTGCTACCAGGTACGCGAGCTGTGGCAGCCGCTCAGGTTGCCGGCGCTCGGGTTGCATGAAGCGCCGTTGTAGTTCACGGCGTTCACGATGGTCGCAGACGCCGGGCCTTCCATTGCCGTCGTGCCCAGTCCGGTGAAATGGTTCGCTGCAAGCTTTGCCGTATCATGACAGACGGTGCAGGCGAACCTGCTGACGTGCTTGGAGTGCTCACCGGAGTTATAATTGTTGTACTGCGCTGTCCCCGAGGCATGACAGGACGCGCATTGGGTATTTACATTGATGGCTCCCGTGAGCCAGACCGGCGTCGTCTGTCCGCCGTGGCAGCTCACGTTCGAGCAGGTATCAGCCGTTGCATTAAAAGACGCAGCGCCGGATTTCGCATTATACGCCGTGCCGATGATCACATCGGCGACGTTGTTGCTATGCAGGGCCGTGCCGGACCCCGCGCCCTCGTGGCAGGTCGCGCAAACGATGTTCGCGCTGAGGGCCGTATGCGCGGAATGCCTGCCCGCTACGTTCGGGAACGCCGTGCCGGCGGGCGGGATGTCGTGGCATGTGCCGCAGCTTGCCGAACTGAAGGGCCACGAGTGGCACGTGGAGCAGGACGGCCCGGAGAGGGCGACGCCGGTCAGGTTCGTGCCGTGGCAGGATGCGTTCGAACAGGATGTCGTTCCGTTCGTCCCGGCATAGGCCCTGTGGTTCAACTGGACATCGGGATACCAGTTGAGCTGATGGACCTTTGTCTCATTTTCCATGTGACAGCTCTTGCACGCCGTGTGCGAGCCGCCTCCGAGGTAATCGGCCCCGTGGCATTTCTTGCAAACGACATTGTCGGCGAGGGCCGCGGTCTTGTGATCAGGGACCACCCATCCGGGCGCAGGGTGGTCAAGGCCCGGGCCGTTATGGCAGAGGTAACACGTCGTCGTCGCGCTTCCACCGTTGTAGGTCGGGCCGTGGCAGGTCTTGCACACTGAAAAATTCTGTTCCGCGGTCACGCCGTGCTGACCCGGGTCGCTCCATCCCGCGGGGTGTCCTGCCGGTGTCGCATGACAGAGCGTGTTGTTGAAACATCCGGGCGGCGTGCTTTGCGGCGCGGGTGTCGGCGATTGTCCGCCGTGGCAGAGCGCGCAGACAGGGGCATTATCAGGGTTCGTATCAGTGTGGGTCATGGCCCCGCCTCTCCAGGGAGTTTTGGGATGGGGTGCGTTCACGCCATGGCAGGTAAAACAGGATACTGCGGAAATGCCTCCTGAGAAGTCGGCTCCATGGCAGGACTGGCAGGACGTGAATCCATCTATCCGTGTCATTAGGGCGACGCCATGCGATGCGGCTGCCGCAAAGCCCGCCGGATGGCCGGTGTCCGGATCGTAGGTGGATTCCTTGTTCGCTTGTCCGCATCCCGCAAGGAGCGAGACTCCTCCGTATAAAACCAGGATGACTATGGTGTGTCTTACGAAATTTTTCATATCGTGCAGCTGCCTCACTTGTTTATGGGACTTACTCAGGCTGATCAAAACTTCATTTTTCGCGCAAAGAGCGAGTTATCACGATCTATTTTTTGACCACAATTGCACATCTCTCTTTATTGTCCTCCCTCGAGGGGGAGGGCCTGAGGAGGTAGATCCCCCCTGTCTGACGACAGACAGGCGACACGCTGGCGGCAGACAGGGGAGACCTGGAGGATTCAACATGAAGGGCGTTGTTCTCCATGGTGAAAAGGGTGTTACAAGCATCTCAATTATTCTCGATCTTATTTATAGCAATCGCAATGCCAGAACAAGACAGCATGCCATAACATATTGATAGATAGATCGTTTGTTCCCGAAGGCCACATCGATCTCTGTGACAATGAATTCCGGTTCTGTCTGTTTTTCCCTACGGTAAAGAGAGTGAAAAAGGCTCTCTGAGAAACATTTCATATTAAAAATCGAGGAGATAAAAAATGAAGGGAATTGCATACAGGTGAGCGATATCAAGATGATTTAAATTAAGCACAAAATGACAAGCATCAAATCACAAATAAAATTCAATAACCAAAAGCAAATTCCAAGCGTTTCTGAAATTGGGGTTTTGAAATTGGTTATTATTTGGGATTTTGCTATTTGGGATTTGGAATTTGAGCCTCCTTTGTGCCTTAGTGTCTTTGTGGCAAGATTAAGGTTCCGGCCTGCTTGTCTTCAAAGGAAATTGGTTCAAATCGAGCCGGTCGGTTCAAAATAGGCTGCCTAAAAAAAATGGATTGTACATCGTGATTTGGGCGGGGTTCTGTAATCCTTTGATTCCATGAGGCCTCCTGACGCGATGAAGTGTGGCATTGATATTGCTAATAACATGGTGTTACAAAGGACCTTTAATGCAGATAATGCATCCTGAGGGATGCGGCTACCTTTTTGAATGTCAATATGACAAGTTTTGGTAGTCGCAGGCTCGGCGTGGCCTGTGGCCATTAGCCTGCGTAAGATGTTTTCTCAACAGCTTGTTCGCGGGCAAAATAAACGGTTGTCTATGCTCTCTCGGATCTCAAGTTCAGGGCCACAGCAATTTTAGCCGGAAGAAAGGCAATAGTTTCATAGAAAATTTATGTTTGTGTGCTATACGTTAAATAATAGTACCTCACGACATTCCGTAGCAGACACAATAAAACAAGTCAAATGCTTTTGTTGCCGTTTAGCTTTTCTATGATTAAGTCATGATAGTAAAAATCTATGTTTGAAACACAATATCAGCAGGCGCACCGTTTCGAGTGTGTGACCAAAGTTAAAGAGCGGAAAGTAAGAAAAGGAGGGAAGCTTCATGCGTACTTCTATGAGCAGTTATATGCGCAAGGCAGCTAACTTGTTTTTTATCAGTGCGGCAGCTTTATTCAGTTTGTTTTTTCTTTCGACAGGTGTCCAGGCATTCACCGTGAACGTGGTGGGCTGCGATGCTGATAACAACTGCAACCTGCCTGTCAGCGGGTTCCGCTGGCTCCTGGAAGAGGACAATACCAACCAGTCGCCTTCGGGGGTGCGGGTGGCCGACAGCATCGGCGTGGACATCCATAAGAGCCATGCGCCGGTGGCGGCAAAAGGAACGTCGGCGAACACCACCATCACCGTCCCGGATTCCACCAAGCGTTACTTCATTTCCGTCCTGCCTGATTCAGGGTTCGCCATGGGCGGCGCACCCGTACCCGTCGGCGCCGGTACTGTGACCATCAAGGTTCATCAGTATCCCATCCCGACCGCTCAGGTTTCCATCCTGGTCTTCGAGGACCATTACCCCATAAACAACGTGTTCGATCCCGGCGAGCGGGGGCTCACCGGGTTCACCATCGAGATCGCCGACCTGGCGGGGCCGGTGACGCAAGACGCATTCGGCAATCCCCTGGGTGTGATCACCACCTGCACCCAGGCCGAGGTTGACGCCGGACTGCGCAACTGCACCACCGTTGGCGAGGTGGTCATCAAGAACCTTGCTCCCGGCAAGTACGGCATCAGGGCGATCCCGCCCACGGGTACGATCTGGGTCCAGACGTCCACCATCGAAGGCACGTTGACCGTGGACGCCTGGGTCAAGGCCAATGAGCCGCGGAAGTTCTTCGAAGGCTTCGGCACGGGCTTCTACCATGTGTTTCTGGGATATGTGAATCCCGGCGGCCTGGCGTGGGCCCTGAGCCCGCCCGGGGGCGTCGGGACCATCACGGGCCGGAATGTTTACAACCATTTTGCGCGTCCGCCAATGCTTCAGGGGTTTTATGCCGGTCCCCCGGTGTCCGAGTGCTGGATCGGTTTGAACGACATGACGACCATGCAGGGACTTATCGCTGTGCCCTGTGATGCGAACAGTAATTTCACCATCAGCGGTGTTCCCGCGGGCACCTATCAGATCGTTACGTGGGACAAACCCCTGGACGCCCTGTTCGGGTTCAACACCGTCACCGTGCCGGTGGGTGGAGGTACGGTTGACCTCGGCAACGTTCTTTCGTTCCGGTGGTTCGGGACCTTCAAGGGATCGGTCTTCCTGGATAACGATGGGGACGGGTTCCGGGACTGCGTCACGGCTGACTGTAACAACGTCCTCGCCGGCGACGAGGTGGGCATCCAGGAGCAGAACATCAATATCCGCTTCCGGGACGGAACGGTCTACCAGGCCCAGCCCACGGACGTTATGGGCGAGTACGAGTTCTCCGAGGTCTTCCCCTTCTTCAAGTGGCTCGTCACCGAAGTGGACTTCGCCCGCTTTAAGGCCACGGGCATGACTACGGCAATCGATTACGGCGGG
>Ga0209619_10004120_pt1 | contig 10352 bp, 13 predicted proteins | sample Rifsed16ft3_FD_184011 | JGI IMG/M metagenome (GOLD analysis project Ga0209619, IMG submission 184011) | Soil microbial communities from Rifle, Colorado, USA - sediment 16ft 3 (version 2) | ecosystem: Environmental > Terrestrial > Deep subsurface > Rock core/Sediment | place: Rifle, Colorado... | reverse complement strand
CTTTCCAAAATCATTGATTTCTATGTCAATAAGCTCGGCATGAAGGTCAAATTCACGTTGAACAATAAAGCAGGCAAACCTTTTGGATATTACTTTGAATGTGGGAATTCCAGCTTCCTCGAGTTTTTCGATCAGGCTATGGCGGCCGAAGTCTGGGGCGGCAAAGTGGAGGAATTGACCATAGGTACGCGTTACAAACATTTCTGTCTCGAGGTCACAGGCCTGGATGAATTTCGCAAAGAATTGAAAAGCAAAGGGGTTGATGTCTCCGAAATTTCAATGGGAATGGACAACTCACGCCAGGCCTGGATTGCCGACCCGGATGGCAACCAGATCGAGTTGATGGAATACGGGCCATCCAGTTTGCAGCTTACAGGGTAAGAAGCATCCATGTACAGGCCAAAACCTCAATCCGAGTTCCGCTACTAAAATCCAGACTGAGGACAAAGCCTCTTTGCTTTTCCGGCCACCCGGTCGTCATCGGATTAACTCTGCGATGCGGTTTCCATCAGGCGTATAATCCAAACGAAGAATATTGAGAAAGGATTACCGTTATGATGAAAAATCGCCAGCTTGCCGATACGTTCACCCTGATCGCCAATTTATCTGAGATCAAGGGGGAGGTCATTTATGTCACCCTGGCTTATCGCAAAGCCTCTGAAAGTTTAATGACTCTCGGGCGCGAAGCCAGCGAATATTGGAAGGAAGGGAAACTAAAAGAAATCCCTGGTGTGGGCAAAGCCATCGCGGAAAAGATAGATGAATTGCTCACCACAGGCAAACTGGAATTCCTTGAGAAGTTAAAGAAAGAAATCCCACCCAGCCTGGCAGACTGGTTGCAAGTGCCAGGCCTCGGACCCAAAAAGATTGCTCTGATCTGGAAGACGCTGGGAATCACGACTCTCGCGGAACTTGAAACTGCCGCAAAAGACGAAAAGTTGCGCGGCCTGCCTGGCATGGGCGCGAAATCAGAGTCAGCCATTCTGGAAGGCATCGCGTCGCTGGCGCGCAGGTCGGGCAGGATTCCGCTGGGACGCGCCTATCCGCTTGCACAGGAAATTATCGGGACTCTCAAAAAGGTGAAGGGAGTCGTCGATGCGCAACCAGCTGGAAGTCTGAGAAGGATGCGTTCAACAGTCGGCGATCTGGATATTCTCGTTGCGGCAAAAGATTCATCCGCAGTGATGGATGCATTTGTCAAATTGCCTGGCGTGAGTCGCGTGCTGGGTAAAGGGGAAACGAAATCCAGCATCGAATTTACAGACGGCGTGCGCGCGCAGGTATGGGTGCATCCACCTGAGAAGTTTGGGACTGCATTGCAATATGCAACGGGCTCGAAAGATCACAACGTGCAGTTGCGGCAGATCGCGCTCGATAAAGGCCTGTCTTTATCAGAACATTCATTTGCGAAGACAAGAAGTAATGGCGAAATATTTTGTGCGACCGAAGAGGAAGTTTATGAAACGTTGGGCTTGCCATGGATCCCGCCTGAATTGCGCGAAGATCGCGGTGAAGTTCAAGCCGCGAAGGCAAATAAACTTCCAAAATTGATCGAGTTAAAAGATATAAAGGCTGATTTGCAAACACATTCCACATGGAGTGATGGCAAGTTATCCATGCTGGAGATGGCGCGCGCCGCGGCGAAGCGCGGCATGAAGGTGATTGCGTTCACCGATCACTCGGTGAGCCTTGGCGTCACTGGCGGCCTCAGCATGGACGATCACAAGAAGCAAGCCGCGGAGATCAAGAAGATCCAAAAGCAACTTGGCGGTAGCATCCTGGTTTTACACGCCAGCGAAGTGGAGATCAAAGCCGATGGTACGCTGGATTATCCCGATGCATTTCTGGCCACGCTCGATCTGGTGGTGGCATCGCTGCATACCAGTCTGCGACAGCCGCGCGAAAAGGTCACGCAACGAGTCATCAATGCCATCCACAACCCGCATGTGGACATCATCGGCCACCCCACGGGCCGTCTGATCCCGGATCGTGAAGGTGCGGATTTGGATATGAACGCGGTGCTCAATGCCGCGGCGGAATCCGGTGTGGCGCTGGAGATCAACGCGCATCCCGCCCGCCTCGACCTGGACGATGTGTTTGCCCGCCGCGCAAAAGAGTTGGGCATCCCTATCAGCATCAACACCGACGCACACTCTGAAGCGGACCTCGATATGTTGTTCTATGGAGTTGCTACCGCAAGACGCGCCTGGCTGGAGTCAAAGGACGTGATCAACACCTGGCCCACGAAAAAATTGCTGGACTGGTTGAAAAAAAGAGGAAAATAATGTTAAACCCATTCGGCTCTCAACAAGTTCCTGGATCCTATGTCAATCTGCAAAAACGGATGCTTCAGCGCGTCAAATCAGCGAAGATCGATGATCAGATCTTTGAAGTGGTGAAACAGGCTTATGAGGTTGCATTGAACGAAGAAGGCATTGTATTAAGCCGTCCTGAAAGAAAACGGCTTCTCTCTCAGATTTTGAAGCTGGTGTTGGATGACATGACGAAGAAACTCGATGATCGCTCCAGCTCTGCCTGATGCCTGCCGTTGGATTGGCGGAGGAAGCAAGGAAGATAATATGAACAGCAATCCTCCACACAGAACTAAACGTATCGCATTTATACTCAGTGGCGCGACAGACGCTGTGATTGGCACGGTTATTTTGCTGATTGGTTTTGGGCTTCTACCCATCGATATCGCTGATTATGGTCTTCCACGCTGACTGGTGATTTTGGTAGGAGCATCTATGTTCATCATGGGTGCCTGGATGGCCGCTTACAATTATTCAAGGTTAGATGAGTAATGACAATCTGTCATCCTCGACAAAGGATCATGAATACAGAAGCGCAAATCAAAAAAGAACAGCTTCTTGCCAAATTGAAGGAGATCCGTGCCAGTATTTTGGCAGAGGCTTCTGCCTTATCTGCCGAAAAACAAAACAAGGTTTTTCTCGGCATCTGGTCAATCAAAGATTTGCTGGCACATTTAGCAGGGTGGGACTATACAAATATGGAAGCGGCAAGTTATGTAATGGCAGGCAAACTGCCACCTTTCTACGCCCATCGCGACCGCGACTGGGCAAAATACAATGCCATGCTGGTCGCTAAACATAAACGCGATGATATCGAAGAACTGCTTCGGCTGGTAAAGGATACACAGCGACAGTTGCTCGAATATATACAAACTGTCCAACTGAGTGCCTTCAATAAAGATTTCGGCGTCCGCTTCCGCGGTTATAAAGTAACTATTCAAAAATTGCTCGAGGCGGAGATCAAAGACGAGCAAGTCCATTGCCAACAAATCCTTGACTTTTTCACGGATGCAAAATGACCGTCATCAAGTCTCTCTTCTTCCTCATCCTTGTGCCCGGGTTATTGCTCGCCTATTTTCCATATTCAATTGCCGCAACAGATACTGAATTATTCGAGCCAAGCATTCTCAGCAATCTCGCGTTTCCATTATGGCTGATGGGCGCGGCGATGATGCTCTGGTGCTTCTGGAATTTCACGTTCAACGGCAAAGGCACTCCCGCGCCTATTGACCCGCCGAAGGAATTGGTTGTGACGGGCTTCTATCGCTACGTCCGCAACCCGATGTATGTTGCGGGAATCATCGCTTTGACAGGCTGGATACTCTGGTCGCCATCGTTAGCGTTGATTGTTGCACCGTTCTTATTCTTTATCGCGGCGCATTTATTTGTGGTTTCTTACGAGGAACCCACGTTGAAGAAAAAGTTTGGCGCGGCGTATGAGGATTATCTCAACAGAGTCCCGCGTTGGATTCCGCACTTCGATTAATCGTGGAGACGGTTTGATTCGCACAAAGCTGGAGAGTCAGGTCATTCTCCTCAACCAGAGTTTTCGTCCATCCAAGGAGGTCTGACGCGATGTCCCGCTGTTGAGATATTATTCTCCTCAACTTCCTCACTCTCCTCCCATGCCTCACCGCGATAGATCGAAAGGAGCTGGTTCAATTCTCCTGCATGATATATATGGTGAGTGGCAATCAGGAGCACGATTTCATGTAGTGGAGCCTTTTGTCCCCAGTGCAATGGCCGCAGTTCATCCAACTGGTTGTCATCCAACCTGCTCAAATTTGCAGCCCATTTCCTGTGAGCTTCGTCGAACCAAAAGATCAAATCACTTAAATATTGCTCTGATTTGATGATCGTATCGCGCAGTCCATGCGGCCAATCAGCCTGAGCCCAATGCTTCGGTTGGGCATCGAAAGCGTAAGAACAATACACGTGGCTCCAGCCAGCGGCATGTTTCAACGTCCCAAGTACGGACCGGTATCCGCCGCCGGGCACAAACAGGGCCTCTTCCAGAGACAGTCCGCGGAGATTGTCTTTGAACATCTGATAGGCATGGTCAAGCAACTGGATTGTCAATTCCAATTTTGAACTCATCGCGCATCTCCTCGCAGATAAAGACCGAGCGATCAGAAACGAATGGTCACATGGAAAGTATATAACGAACCATGTTGGAAAGATTAAAAACCCGCGCTCGCGCTCTGAAGACCGAAGCCTACGCCATCTACCTCGCGGCGCGTGACCCGCGCACGCCGTGGTATGTAAAGGCGCTTATCTTTTTCGTGGTGGCGCACACCTTCAGCCCGATCGACCTGATCCCCGATTTCATTCCCATTTTGGGTTATCTGGATGACCTGATCATCACGCCGGGCGGCATCTGGCTGGCGGTCCGGCTGATCCCGCCGGAGGTGATGGAGGACGCCCGCTCAACGGCAGCCACTCGAGCTTGGTCTGAGCGTAGTCGAAGACTGGATAGAAGCGTGGGCATCGTCGGCGCGGCGATAATCATCTTGATGTGGATTGTCATCCTGATCGGTGTCGTTTATCTTTTTTTATCCCTCCAATAATGACTATAATAGAAGAAAAGGAGATTCCCATGATTGGAAAAGCAATGCAAGATGCCTTGAACGAACAGATCAACAAAGAGTTGTTCTCTGCGTATCTGTACCTTTCGATGGCAGCGTACTTTGAGGGGAAAAACCTGCCGGGGTTCGCGCACTGGATGCGTCTTCAGGCAGATGAGGAACGCGAACATGCCATGAAGTTCTATGATTTCATCCTCGAGCGTGGGGGACAGGTTCTGCTCAAGGCGATTGACGCGCCCACAGCAGAATGGAAATCGAATCTCGAAGCGGCTGAGCAAGTTGTCGCGCATGAGGCCAAGGTCAGCGAGTCCATCCACGCGCTGTATGAACTCGCACTCGGGGAAAAGGATTATCCCGCACAGGCGATGTTGCAATGGTTCATCACCGAACAGGTAGAGGAAGAGAAGAGCGCGGCGGAGATCGTCGCCAATCTCAAGCTGATCGAAGAGCGCAACACAGCAGTGCTGATGCTTGATCATCGTCTTGCGAAACGGAACAGCGGGTGATTTCCATTTCGGACCCTAAAGTCAATACTGTTTAGATAAGGGGCACAACGGCGTCAGCGAAGGATTTGGCAGGTTGAGGCCATTACGCTGTTGTGCTCGTTTCAAATTGAACTTTGACATCTTACGTTTGAGGATGCGTGGATTGCAGCGGTTGTTGCGTTTTGGCAATTGTTCTCGGCCGATGTCTTGTAATAGGCGCTACAGGTATAAAACGTACATTCGCTGGAACTCGCCCGAGGCAATGGGCACGCGGTGGGTGACAACGGGCGACACACTTCTCGAAACAAGGCTACCCCTGGTCTCACCCCCAATTGCTGACGCCGTTGACAAATCGCACAGGCTCCCGCAGATTCAAAATCGTCAACGGGTCGCAGGCAACGTGCCCCAGCAACCCACTTGTCCATTACATCGTCCATCGCTTCTTGCGTAAAGAGATCCATCGCGATGCAAAGTACTACCCTCAACACCCTCGTCAACTTGCGTTTGCGTAAGCTGTTAAGGTGCTGTTTTACCTCTTGCGAGAGGTACGGTTTTTCAAGACACAACAGACACGATTTTTCAAGACTCTTGAGATACGATATTACAAGACCCTACACTTGTCTACTTGTATACGTTCACTCACAACCCCAGCTTCTCTCCAATAATGTGAGCAATCGTACGAGCGGCTTCAGGGTTTCCGGCGCGGCGGCAATTTTCAATAACCTTTTGTCGCTCTGCAGGACGTGAAATCCAGCGGGTGAGCGTGCGCACCACATCCTGCGGATTTGGCGCCCAAACTCCTGCGCCTTCCTCCTGCACAAAAGTGACATTCCCATCCTCCTGACCGGGTAATTTCGAATACAAAATGATCGGCAGTTCCGCGTTGAGCGCTTCCGCGATCGTCCCAGGACCTGCTTTGGTCGCGATGAAATCAGAAGCGCGCATAAAATCTGGCATCTCGCGCGTGAAGCCATAAATAAATATTGGATTCTCCCACTTCTCCGATTCGAGGCCTGCTTTCAAGCGTTGATTCCGCCCACAAACGATGACCAGCCCCAGGTCCAGGCCCGAGGCGTCTATCGCGCGCGCGGTCTTTGCGAGCGGACCCATCCCTTCCCCCCCTCCGACCATCAAGACGATGGGCCTGTCCTCGGGCCATCCGAGTTTTTTTCGCAGCGTGCTTTTTCTTCCCCTGGGCTGGCAGTAACGGTCTGCCACCGGAAGTCCAACAACGCGGACTTTTTCGGGAGGTATATTGCATTTGAGAGCGCGCTGACGCGCGGTTTCAGTGGGAACGAGAATGAGGTCGGCGCGATTATCGTACCAGAGGGCATGAGTAGTGACCATATCGGTAACGACATTGATAAAAGGCGGACGATGATTTCCAAGTGCCTTGAGCGCAAATGTATTGGCCCAGGGGTGAACCGTCACGATAAGATCAGCAGGATGACTGCGAATCAGTGCGCGCGCCGCCTGGCGTGCGATCGGCCACATGGTGGTAGTGATGACGCGGGCGCGGGCGCGTCCGTCAGTGGCGTGGAAGCTCGCGCTCCATAACTGCGGGGCTTTGACCATGTAAGGATACATCTCTGCCGCGCGGTTGAACGGAGGCGGGGCATAATCCTTGAAGAAATCCACCATCTCTGTTGTAGCTTTGTTTTCATATTCGAGATGGATGGCTTCGATGATGGCTTCGGCCGCTGAGCGATGCCCGCCGCCTGTATCGGAGAAATAAAAGACGATGTGAGGTTTGTTAGGGATTATGTTGTTCATCTTTGTGTTGGGTGGGGTTGAAGTTAGGCATTGTCTGGGTTGGCGCGGCCCTCCCTTGTTCCATTCGTCAAATATAAGAACACAAGGGAATAAACTGCCAGGGCAACACAATACGACAGGATAAAGCTTGCGAGGCCATCTCCCAGGCCCGGTACGAAAGAATGAATGCCCAAGATGGCAAATATATTCAGGACGCCCTGGCCATCTCGAAATGCAAGAATAATAAGGATAATGATGTGGATCATTCCAAATAGAAAGATGCTTTTCGCAAACGCATCGAGATATCGATTGGAAAATAAAGTTCTCATGGCTTATTCCTGAACATTTTGTTCATCCCTGAAATCCCTGTTTATTCGCCAATGGTTGGCTGCCCGGTATATTCTTTTCCGTTTTCATAAATATGCCCGCCCATAATATAGGATGGGACATTATGCAAATTTCTTCTTGTAAAAAGAACCAGCAGGGATGCCTTTGCATAGAGCCGCATAAAACGCAGCCTGCCCTCTTTTCGGACTCGCCGAAGGGAAAGCACATAGAGCGTCTCACGAAGAATCTGCAGCGTAATTCCTTGAGCCACAATCCTCTGGGTAAAGTCATAGTCTTCGCCAAAGGTGAGCGTTTCATTGTAGCCGCCCACAAGGTTGAATACCTTGCGCCTGATGACCGCCAGCGGTCCTGGTGCAATGGAACGATGAAAAACGCTACTGCCCTCCACGAATAGATTCGCCATCAAAGTAAAGAGCGCGTCGCCCGATATCTCACTATCCGGCCGAAACCAGGATGTAAAAAGCATGGGATTTTGTTCTTCTATGAAACACTCGATCCGTTCGATAAAGTAGGGAAGGACGATGCTGTCAGCATCGATAAATACCAGCCATTCTCCGCTCGAGGCCCTTGCGCCTACGTTCCGCTGGAGAGGCAGGTTTGCCTTTTGACTTACAATCACCTCAAGTTTCGGGAGACTGTTGCCAAAAGAGCGCGCCACTTCGACGGTCCTATCGGTTGAAGATCCGTCAACTACGATAACTTCAAAATCTCTTTTTGTCTGCCTCGTGAGGGAGGTTAGAAGACGTGGAAGAAAATTTTCTTCATTTAGCGCGGGAATTACAATCGAAATATTACTCACGGTTCCTCCAATTTATATCCCAGGGTGTCGCTCATCTTCCTGTTTGGTAAGGTTGATTTTCAGTCTCTTTGCAAGTTCCCGTCGCGTGAGCATGACGCGTCGCCCGCAGCCTTTGCATTCAAGCCCGATATCCGCACCCAGACGCGTGACTGTCCATTCGTAGGAACCGCATGGATGTTGTTTGCGCAATCGCAGATGGTCGTTGAGGCGGAGGTCGGGTAGCATCCTTAGGAAATGAAGGCCAAAGGCTGAAGTCTGAATATTATAAGTTGAATTGTGATAAACTACGCCCGAGAATTTCAGCTAATAAAACTGTCATGCTGAGCACAGCGAAGCATCTTCTTTTCATATATTCTGAGACTCTTCGCCGGGTTTATCCTGACTGGCGAAGCCGTGCCGAAGGGCTCAGAGTGACAAACAGGAGCGGAAAGCATGTCCCAATACGAAACATATTCCATTGAAATCGCTGGCTTGAAGCGCGAGCTGCGTCTTTTTGAGATCAAGCCTGGTTTGAGAATCGCCATTCTCAATATTCTGGGCGATACGGAACTCGTCCAGGCCTGTGCGAAAGAATTGGCTCAAAAACTCAAGAATACCGAATATGACTTGCTGGTCACCGCGGAGGCAAAATCCATTCCTCTGGCGTATGCGCTATCCGTTGAAACAAGAAAACCTTACGTGGTATTGCGCAAGACGTATAAACCATACATGGGCGACGCCCTAGAAGCAGAGACATTGTCCATCACTACGGGCCAGCCTCAGACTTTGATTCTGGATGAGAAAGATATCGAATTAATGAAGGGCAGGAAGGTTGTGATCGTGGATGATGTCATTAGCACGGGTTCCACCTTGCAAGGCATGCACATGGTGCTCGAGAAGGCGGGCGCCAGCGTTGTCCGGGAAGCCGCGATCCTGACCGAGGGCGACCGCGCCCAGTGGATGCACATTATTTCATTAGGGCATTTGCCGTTGTTTACGAAGTAATAAAGTATACAGGTAGACAGGCAACAAGTACACAGAAACCCTGAAGGCACTTCTAACAACTTCAGGGTTTTATGATTAAGAATTGTCTTCGTGTCGCCTTGAGTACCGGTTTACCCTTTCACAATTCCACTTCCCTCAATCAATTTCAACTTCCGCCCGCGTTTCATCCTCTTGATCGCCATTTCCCTCTTCATCGCAGATTTTCGATCTGGCAACTCCTCGACATACACTAACGTTACGGGACAACGCGTCCTTGTATAGCGTGCGCCATGCCCTTTGTTGTGTAGCGTAACGCGTTTCTCAGGGTTAACCGTCCAACCGGTGTAGTAAGTCCCATCTGCGCACTCAACGATATAGCAGTAACAGGTCATCACTTGCGTGGTTTCGGACGCTCCACGAGCGAACCGAAGAGCATCTGGTTGACGCGGTCTCCAAACGACGGCGCGTCTATTTTCTGGGCTTCCCTGTTCAACCATTCGGCAGCATTTCGTTCGTCAAACCAGCGAATGCGGCCCTGCAGGGAATCTTCCAAGCGGGCGGCAACGGCATCACGGTCATTCGCGTCGATCTCATCGCGCAGGCGTATCAGCGACGAGATATAGGCATTGAGCAAACGGACCACATTCTCCCGATTTTCAATCGCAGATTCGCGCAGGGAGGCAACATCATCATGATAAGCGACCCCCGCAGTGACCGTCGCAAACGGGCGCCCGGCAAGTTTGCGTGCATCCTGCCAGCCAGGCTTGTCCACGGTCGTATCCAGCAGCGCCGCGGCAGCCAATTGTGGAAGGGTGTGCAATGCCGCAAAAATGCCGTCGGCTTCAGCAGTATCCATGAACAAAGGCAAGGAACCGAGCAAGGTCACCAGTTCCGTGGCAAGCTCGAACACATTGCCCGGCGTCCCCTGAGGAGCATGAATCGCCATCAGCGCCTTCTCGAACAAATCAGCCCGGGCAGCTTTTACGCCGAATTCTGTGCCATGCAAATATTCCGGGTTGATGGCCGGTGTAAGGCCAACGTAAAATCGTCCCTGGGGAAGAAACTCTTTTGCCCACGCGGCAACCGTCGCCTTCGCGGGAGCCGTATC
>Ga0209619_10004119_pt1 | contig 10352 bp, 8 predicted proteins | sample Rifsed16ft3_FD_184011 | JGI IMG/M metagenome (GOLD analysis project Ga0209619, IMG submission 184011) | Soil microbial communities from Rifle, Colorado, USA - sediment 16ft 3 (version 2) | ecosystem: Environmental > Terrestrial > Deep subsurface > Rock core/Sediment | place: Rifle, Colorado... | reverse complement strand
TCATTACGCCGGTATTAACGGAATTAATCTCCCTGAAGCATATAATGGCCTGGGCGCTCGTAATCTCATTTTCATCCTGCTTAAACTTTTGGAATTCTTTAAGTCATTCACGGCAAAACAAGGCGCACCTGGTATTCATTTTGTATTCATTGAAGAACCGGAGGTGCACCTACACCCGCAAATGCAAGAGGTCTTTATCAGCAAGCTTGAGGAGATCGCCGATGTCTTCGCCAAAGAATTTAATAATGGCTTGCTATGGCCAGTGCAATTCGTCGTTACCACACATTCCACTCACATTGCGAACGAAGCTCCTTTTGATTCCATGAGGTATTTCCTCGCTACCCAGGAGAGGGATTCCAGCAAGATTCTTACGACTCAGATAAAAGACCTACGCAATGGACTCGGTGGCGAGTTGAAGAATGATCAAGACTTTCTACACAAGTATATGACATTGACCCGTTCTGACCTGTTTTTTGCCGACAAGGCTATTCTAATTGAAGGTCTGACCGAACGTTTGATGCTACCTAAAATGGTCGAAAAAATTGATGCTGAACAATCAGATGTTACAAAAAAACTATCCAGCCAATATTTCTCTGTTGTGGAAATTGGGGGGGCTTATGCCCATCGTTTCTTTAACTTACTGAAATTCCTTGAGTTGCGCACCCTAGTAATCACCGATTTAGATGCTGTGAAAAAGAACGCAGCTAATAAGCTTGTCGCCTGTACAGCTTCAGAAGGAAGTCAAACCAGCAACGGCTGCATAAAAGACTGGTTTGGAGACTCGGGCATCACACCTGCCGCCCTTATTCAGAAGTCCGGCGAAGAAAAGACTCATGGCATCCGTCGCTTGGCCTATCAGGTGCCGGAGTCGGTAGATAATCCCTGTGGTAGGAGCTTTGAAGACGCTTTCTTTTTGGCAAATCCAGGTCTTTTTGGGCTGAGTGTCAAGTCCGTCCCTGAAATGGAGGAAGACACGTGGAACAAAGCTAAAGAAGTTACGAAATCAGCATTTGCTTTGGAATATGCGATTGATAAAACAGAATGGCAGGTGCCACGCTACATTGCAGATGGACTTCGCTGGTTGGCAGAGGGTGGGCGCCGTTCAACAGCCGCTCCATCGATGCCGTCCTCTGCCCCTACACTACTGGCAGAAAATACTCCACAGCAGGAAAAATCCAATGACTGATGGTGCGCTAACCCCAGCAGAACAGGCCGCCCAAAAAGCCCTCGCCCGTATATATACCTGCATCGATGAAGGTAACAGCTTCCTGCTCGAAGCAGGGGCAGGCGCTGGCAAAACCTACTCCCTGATACAGGCACTAAGATATTTGATCGAAAAAAATGGGGCTGATTTATTACGCCAGCACCAGCGGGTTGCCTGCATCACTTATACCAATGTTGCTAAGGATGAAATTGAAACTCGCACTGACGGTCACAAGGCTATCTATTCTTCCACGATCCATTCCTTCTGCTGGTCGATAATCAAGGATTTCCAGCCTTATTTGCGAGATGAACTGCCTAACATCAAGGAATGGGCTGTAAAACTTGAGGAATTTGGCGGGATTGGCACACGGAGTATAGTTTACGATGAGTTCGGCTATCGTTCCATCAAAGAGACCCATGTTTCATTACACCATAATGACATTTTGATTCTTACTATCAAGCTTATGGAGCACGAGAAGTTTCGTGCTATCCTCACCAGTCGATATCCAGTCTTATTCATCGATGAATATCAGGACTCTGACAAGTATTTCGCCGAAGCCTTAAAAACCTACTTCCTTGATACAAACGAAGGTCCTCTTATTGGTTTTTTTGGTGACCATTGGCAAAAAATTTATCGGGATGGTTGCGGCAAAATTGAGCATAAGTCTCTTGAATTTATTGGCAAAGAAGCTAACTTTCGTTCTGTCCCTATAATAGTGGAGGGACTTAATCAAATGCGGCCAGAGCTGCCACAACATGTAAAGGACCCTAATGCCGTGGGGAGTGTAACCGTTTGCCACACTAATGCCTGGGTGGGTTCAAGACGCACTGGTTCGCACTGGGCAGGTGATTTGCCTGCTGAAGTCGCCCATAAATACCTTGAGGCCCTCAAAGAACATCTTGCAACTGAGGGTTGGGATTTTTCGCCAAACAAGACTAAGATACTTATGTTGACCCATAACATTCTTGCAATGGAACAGGGCTACAGCAGTCTTGATAAAGTATTTCCATACAAGGAAGCTTTTCTTAAAAAAGAAGACCCCCACATCAAGTTCTTTTGCGACACGCTGGAACCTGTTTGTGTTGCTTATGAAAATCAGCGTTTTGGTGAAATGTTCTCACTCCTTGGCGGTCGCACGCCTGCCATCCGCTCTCATGCCGATAAAATTCCGTGGGTTAAAGATATGGATGAACTGCTTACACTGCGAAATACAGAGACCATTGGCGCAATCCTTGATCACTTAAAGCGGACAAAACACCCTCGTCTGCCGGATACTGTTGAGCGTAAAGAGCAAGAACTTGAGCGTTTGGTAAAAGAGCCAAATACAGAAGAGACATCGCCCGTCAAAATCCTACGGGAACTTAAGGCTGTTTCCTACAGTGAAATTATTGCATTAGCTCGGTTTCTTGACGAAAAAACTCCCTTTGCTACCAAGCACGGTGTAAAGGGTGCTGAATTTGAAAATGTGCTTGTGGTTGTTGGGAGGGGATGGAACCTTTACAACTATAACCAATTTCTCGAATGGGCCGGAGATCCCGACAATATTCCTTCAGACAAACTGGATGCATTCGAACGGAATCGCAATTTGTTCTATGTTGCCTGTTCGCGCCCCAAGAAGCGACTCGCCATTTTATTCACACAAGAGCTGTCAGATAAAGCGATAACAACTCTCATAGCTTGGTTTGGTAATAAAGCAATTCACTCTTTGCCGATTATTAATCAGTAGTGGGCACTGCCACCGGTTTCGTGGAAACTGATTTTTGTGTGGGCTTCACCCATTGCATGCATTTTTTAGTAATTATTAATTCTCTGTCCAATTCAAAAAACAAGACTTGTATGTATAAGTAATAACCTCCTCAAATATCCAAAACAAGACAATTATTATTGCCATCTTCATGTGCTTGATTTTGAATTGAATGCAAAGCGTGGATTTCATATAATATAAATTGCAATCTACTTAGAGCCCTTTTTCTGCCCCGTCAAAATCTCTATCGCTTCCAGATATGTCTTCCCTTCGTTCTTCACCAGACGATCGAGGCGCACGTTGTCATCCGCATCGGAGGTATACAGGTAATACAGGAACGGGTTGACCACGAGCCGCACCGGCCCTTCGCCGACCGGCGTCTCAACGTATATCTCGGAGTACTTCGGACGGTTCAGTTTTATACTTTTAAGTATCTCGAACTTCAACTGCTCGCAGTCGATGAGCTTTTCCTCCCTGGCCTTCTCGAAATCTGAGCTCTGGGGGTAGAACTTGAACGCCGAGTTGTTGAGTATGACGTCGCCTATGTCCCTGAAACGCCTGAGGTCCAACATGCTCTGAACGACCTTCGTGAAACTCCCCTTATACTTCCTCGCCCTCCTGTCGCCGTCCTCGATGATATCCAACAGGAATCCGCCCATCTTAAAGAACTGCCACGCCTCATCGAATATGACCATCCTGGGGCTGCTTTTGTCAGACAGATATAGGTCCTGGGTCACGTAGTTTAGAACTTGCAGCACTACGACCTTGAAAAGCTCTTTCCTGGCCTGTAGCTCCTCGAGCTCCAGTACCACAAATTTATCGTTTTTTATATCGAGGTTGGCCTTGCCGCAGAACCATCTTCCGTAAGCCCCCTCCGACGTAAATTCCTTGAGATTAAAGGCTATTTTCGAGGCTATGGTAGCCATCTCTTTATCCCCGGCCTTTGCGTCCTCCGGACGAAGCGCATTGTGCATACCGCCGTAATCGGAAAGACACCTGTAAACGGTATCTATCGTGGCGTCCTGCCCTTCGGTCTGGTACGCCCATCTGACGGCCGCCTTGACCAGTGAGGCTTCAAGTTCGCTCGGGCGTGTATCGGTGAATGAATAGACCATTTGCAAAATTATAGAAGAGATCGTAAAAAGCTCGTTGTCGAGCTCATCGATAAGGATATTGGTGAACGGATTGAGGCAGATCGTCGAATCGGCTGTAAACTCTATGAACTTCCCGTCAAAGAGGGTACAGGCCTTCTTGTAGGACCTGCCTATGTCTATAACTCGTACATAAGCCCCCGAGGCGAGGTTCGGGATCACTATATGGTTCATGAGGAAACTCTTGCCGCCGCCTGAAGAGGCCGCTATCAAAGCGTTCATGTTCGGGGCCTTGAGGTCGAAAAGGTCTATCCCTGAAAGCTGTCCCTTCCTCCCCACGAACATGATCTTGGGGTCTCCGCTCCCCTGAAAATCCGCCTGGACCGGGAGCATCTCCGCAAGCGTTCCGGCAGGCACTATGAAGTCCCTGTCGAGCATCTTTACGTTGTCGCCGACGTTGTACAGACCGAAAGGCAGGGAAGAAAGGAATAGTATCGGGATTATCCCCTTATCCTCCTGCATGACGAATCCCCTATCCTCCCAGAGCCTTTTAACCCTCGCAGTGGAATCCCTTGCGTCTTCCTCATCCTTGCCGAGCACCACGGCTATCGGTATCACCCTGAAAAACGACTCTCCTTTCTCCATCTCGTCAATGGCCCACATGAATTCTTCTTTTCTTCTCGCGATGGAAGGGACAAAAGCCCCTATGGCCTGCTGCTGCATGACGACGGAGGCCTTGGCGCCTATCTTTGCCTTGGTATTCTCGAAGATGACGTTATACGCTATCAGGAACGGCGACTTGATCTGGTTATTGTCGGACTGAACGCCCCAGATGTCACCAGTGATAATATTGGAGGTCAGAAGCGACGACTCCACCGGGAGAGACTTCGGGGTGATGGTTCTGCATACCTTGGAGCCGAGCTTAAGACAGCTCATCTCGTTCACTATGGTGGTCTCTCCGGAGATGATCTGTTTTCTCATCTCCCTGGTCTTGTCGTATGCCAGGTGCTCCGGGAACCTGTCGTTAAATATCCTGTAGAGCATCCTTACAAGCCCGTCCGGCTCAAAAGGGCGCGGATAAAGCTTTGCGCCGACGAGGATATCGTATATTGAGGACTTCAGTTCCTCAAACTTTACAGGCGCGTTTTCCGGTATGTATATGGACACAAACAGCCTGAAGTTCCTCACAGGGATGCCCGAAAGACTCTCAAGACCCTCGGTTCCGTTGAGTATGAATTTCGCATATTCCTCCATGCTTCTTTTCAAAAGGGGGTCGTCGGAGGTCTTCGATTTTAGAAAAAGGTCAACTATCGGCTTGACATAAGGATCGGCGTACAGTATGAACTGCATGACCGAACCCTCTGGTATCCCGGACCTGAACAGCCCGGTAAGGGTCTTGGCCGTGGCTTCGCCGGCAAACCATAGCGGAGTACACTCCCATATCAGCCCTTTCGAGCCGTCGGCGTTATGGTAAGTATGCGTGTCGGAATCGTAAGCGACATACGGGAGGTAACTGGAAAATTTATCCCGTTCAGTCATTTTCCCGAGTAGCGCCTTCGTAAGACCTAAAGAAAGTTCCATTAAAAACCTCCTGCCTCATTTCAAGGATGGTTAGTTGACTATTTAGAGCCTTTTTCCTTAATAAGGTAATTGCCGATCACCCATTCCGGCTCATCGATCATCATATAAATGTACCTCGGCATAAAAAGCAGGGTCTTGTCAGGATACGGGAAAATAAGGACTCGCATGACCTTCGGCGGGATGATCACCGGGGTCACAGGGGCTTCCAGAAGGCCGGAAAGCTCCTTTTGCAGGTTGTCTCTGTAAACATCCTTCGCACTCGCAGCCGGGATGTTTTTCCTGGCGCCGGTCTTTTCCGCCCCGCTGTCCTTTACGCTATCCTTTTTCTCATCTCTCTTTTCTTCTTTTTTCTCTTCCTTGCTTTTCCCGCCGGCGTCGATATCAACGGTATCCTTTTTCGATTCGTCGTACGCCGCCTTTACCGTGGCGCACTTCCCTTTATCCGGCGACTTGCACTGGAACTCTGTCTTGTACGGCATCAGGGTGCCGCAACCGGACAGAAATACGGACAAAACGAATATCAATCCTGCTTTTCTGAACATTTTTTATCAAGCCCTCCCACGCAGTAGTCTTTAATCTCCAGTTCAACGCCCTGCTCAATCACCACGGTCACCGATTTGGCCGAGCCGACCTCCACTATCGGGAAGGTCTGTTTGGCCATCTCGAGATAAAATTTCTGGAGTTCGCCGAACCCCTTGGAAAGTCCGCCTCCTACCCCGGCCTGCATTATCTGGTTCGAGTCGATAGTCTGGGTCGTGCCGAGGCTGGAGATGGAATTCGTTGTAGATGCCGCCTTGAAGGCATCGCCCACGCCCCCGAAGAACCCTGCCAGCACGGATCTTCCAAGCAGAGCCCCCATCTTGGTCACTACATCCCCGGCAAGGCCGATCTTACCGTCAGAGTCCACGACAAACCCCTTGATCGGAGCGTCTATCACGGATTCGCCGTTCTTGCTTAAACAGCTTAGATTCACGAGCCTTGCATGAGCCCTCTCATCAGAGAGGTCCCCGTAGGCCGAGGCCATGATAAAGCACCCCTTAAGGTCGGTCTTTATCTCGTTCGGCAGCACCGCTATGTCCTTTACCCTCAAAAGCAGAGGTTTTTCATAGGTCTTCGCCGACTGCATCGTAGCTGCGCTGAACCCAGTCAATAAGGATGCCTCCATGAAGGAAGGCGGCAGATAGATCGTCCGTTTCGCTATTTTTTTCTGCTGCTCCTTCTGTACAGCAGCCCCATCCTTTCCATCCTTTTTGGTACCGACAACAGTTTCTATTCCGCCTACCGGCTGAGGCTTCTCTTCGCGAGGCGCGGACTGCCCCCAGGACCCTCCAAGCGGAGGCGATAAAAGGGGCGGATACCTGGACGGCTGCCCGCCCGGGAGCTGTTGCCCTTGAGGTTGTTGTCCCGGATACTGCTGTCCCTGATACTGTTGCCCAGCTCCGGATGCGGGATAAGATTCGTTACGGACTGTCTTTTCAGTATTGCCTTGGCCGGATGAATGCTCCTTCCATTGCTGGAATTTCTCCCTCTCGTCCTCGTCGACCTTCTTTTTTAGCTCTTCCACCGTCGCCCTGACCGCGTTCAGCTCCGCATCCTTCTTCTCAAGCTCCAGCTTGATATTGTCACTGTAGGCCCTCTCCAGAAGTCCAGGGTCAAGGCTTATCTTTTTCTTCTGTTCCACCCCAGTCTTCACAGGGATACCGCCGTCCCTGAATTTATAGCCCATGAAAAGAAGGCCGCCGCCAAGAAGGCTGATAATAGCGATCACAAAGAGCTTTTTCTGTTTAGGCGTTAGGTCGTTAAAGAATTTTTTTATGGATTCCATCCGGAAGTCCTCCTTACCGTAGGCCCGGGGCCTGGTCGATCACGAAAAGACGGTATTCAAAGTCCCGCTTCATGACGGTCGAATCCAAGGCGATGGCAGCTGGTCTCTCGGCCAGAAGCATAAAATCGACCTCGCGAACCTCTATATCCTCGCCCGGAACCACCCTGTATTCCTTCAGGACAAACCCTTCGGTTCTTACAACCCTCCTCAGACGCAATTCCATCGAAGAGAACCGTGTTTCAGGGATGGACGCATCGCCCTGTACCTCCTCAATGGAAAAGGTATCCGGCGAAAGCTCGTCCATATAGGCCATCTTGAGGAACTTAAGTACCTTTTCCTCGTAAACAAGCCCCTTGAACACGGCGGCGTTCCCCTTGATCCTGCTGTTCTTCCGGTCGGCCAGCCTGATCGTAACGGACGTCGTTTTCACAGGAGCCGCTATAAGGCTGTAGACCGACTCACCGCAGCTTATATACATCTCCGACGGCGCTTCGTCATAGACCATCTTGTCTTCCTTCTGGAACACCTGAAACTTGACATAGACGTCGCTTCCGGAGGCCTTCACGATAAGCCCCTTCTCCTTCGAATAGACGACATCCTTTATCTCCCCTCCTTCGCAAACGACCCTGTTGACATCGGTCGCGCTAAGCTCGACGCGGACCAGCGAATCCGGCGGAATCGTCAAAGACCCGTAAGCGCTCGGCGGGAAGAGCGGCGACATAACCGCAAGCAGGTAAAAAAAACTCTTTTTCAAGGCCAATCCCTTCCTATTTTTCGACATCCTTTACCTCCGTTATGTAAAACCTGCCATTCTCGAAAATGACCGTCATAAAAAACGAACTCGTCTTCTCATCAAGCTTCTGCCCCTTGCTGTAGAGGCTCCTTACCCCCTTGGCCTCTATTTCAAGGATATTACGCGCCTTATTCAAATACTCGATCCCGCTTAAGGTGAAGACGCTGATGACATTCGATATCTCGACCTTGCTCGCGAGATCATAAAGGGCTGTTTTGCCTTCGTCGTATGAGGCAGGATGATACAGGGACAGAAGCTCCGCGTACTGATTACGCACGGTGGCAGGGCTGTAGGTCAGATAGAGCCCCATCGCATACCTCGTCATCATCTTCAGGTAAGCCTCGTCACCTCCTCCGGTCCAAACGGAAACCTTCTCATCCAGACCTCCGGGCGGTATCACCACGATGCGCTGCTCGTTGAGGAATTTGTACGTATAATAGCTGTTGACCACCACGGCCAGAGCTATGACGATGACCGCGAATCTGTACATCTGGTTCTTAAGCTGGAGATTAGAGGTTTTCTGAACGAAAAGGTCTAACTTCATGGATTTCCGGTTCCTCCATCCTTCTATTCGATAAAGTCCTTCATAAAAAACTCGGGATAACCCTTCAACGTCTTGATGCCGGAGAAATAAGAAAGATGCTTGAAAAACCCCCGGCTATGCTTTTTTTTGAATTTTGAATAGATATACGGGAGCACAAGACCTATCAGGATAAAATAATAGCCCCCGAATATCAGCCACAGGCCAAGGCCTATCATGACTATCAGGAATTCATCACTCTCCCACCACAGTACCTGGAGCGGTTTATGCAAATAACGAGGTATTTTCATTCGTTTAAATTTAAAAAACGATTCAATAAAAGCATTATAAAAGTGGGGCGGTTTTTGACCGGAACCGCCCCAAAACCGGGGAATGACCCGCGTTAGACCAGCATACCGAGTGTCTGGGTGATGGCGGTCGCCTTGAGTATTACGACCCCACCCAGGACCGCCGGAATGCCAAGGGGATAATCCCCCTGGGCTGTCACAACGCCGCCGTACGCCACAGCTGCCGCTCCACCAACGAAGCCTATTGGGCCGTTCATGATGCTGTCAAAAGCAGTGTAGACGTCAAAGGCGAAGCTGCCGGCCACTGGTGTCGTTATGGCCGACGCGTCATTCGCGAGCATCACGACAAGGCCGAATACCATAAAGCCTACGGCCAGCTTCGCGAAGCTCTTTGTGTCCTTGAAGAGTTTCTTAAACATTAGAAATTCACCTCCTTTCCTTGTTTAGTATTACCTCCACTCTGCGATTTCTCCCGTTCTCCCTATCAGAGTCCGCATAACAGCACTTGCCTTTCCCAGTTACGTTCATCCGGGCAGCATCCAGACCCAACTTAAGGAAAGCCTGATATACGGATTGGGCTCTACGCAGAGCGAGCCGGTAATTGTAATCCTCGTCACCGATGGAACAGGTATAGCCTGTAATGTCATACCTTGCATCAGGGACGATGATATTTTTGAGTTTTTCAAACTCCGATTTCTTTAAAAGGGAGCTGTCGAAGTCGAAAAAAAGCGTCTCCTGTCCTACCCTGACAGGTTCCAACTTTTTATCGACCTGCGCCTCTTTATCCTTCCCGTCCTTCTGCTCGACGGAGGCGTCATCAAAAACCGGAACACGGACCTTGATTATGTTCTCCGCATAATCCGTCGGCACGACCGTAAGCTTCTTCAACGGGCTGCAACCGTCGCAGACCACATGTGCCGGCGCGGACTCCCATACCGCAACTGGGCTGTCAAAAGATAAAGCCGCCTGCCTGAGCTCGGCAGCGCCGGCCTCGGCCCCCGCCATCGCATAAACGGAGAGAATCCCCAAAACCAGATAATGTACACTTGTAGACCTGCCGAGTTTTCTTCCGTTCATCCAACAAACTCCTTACGGTAATTCGCAACAGTTTTGTATACTGGCCTGGGTTCAAACCGTGAATAGCTGAAGTGATGATATTCACGCCAGGCAGATAGGAATACTTGCCACACTTGTTTATTACCGAGCTGTCACCATATTTTCAGGTACTCAAAGCCTGCACCCGTAACAGTAATGATTATGGCCGCCCATCCCTGCCGCTACCGTCT
>Ga0209619_10004117_pt1 | contig 10354 bp, 8 predicted proteins | sample Rifsed16ft3_FD_184011 | JGI IMG/M metagenome (GOLD analysis project Ga0209619, IMG submission 184011) | Soil microbial communities from Rifle, Colorado, USA - sediment 16ft 3 (version 2) | ecosystem: Environmental > Terrestrial > Deep subsurface > Rock core/Sediment | place: Rifle, Colorado... | reverse complement strand
GTAGCCGAGAACTGGGGGAGGCGGTGGATCACCTGCGATACTTCAAGGGTTGCCATCACCCTTGCCAAACAGCGCTTAATGACGGCTGTGTTTGATTATTATGAACTGGCCCATCCAAATGAAGGCGTAGGCAGCGGCTTCAAATACAAAACCGTTCCTCACATCACCTTAAAAAGCATTGCCAACAACGAGCCTCCTGGACAGGAAACCTTATATGACCAGCCGTTTATGGATAGCAAACGATTACGGGTAACCGGACCTTTTACTGTTGAGGCGGTTCCTGCGCCGGTGGCGAGGTCGTTTGAAGAAATTACCCCCCATCCTGCCCTTCCCCCACAAGGAGGGAAGGAACTTACTCCCTCGCCCTTTGTGGGAGAGGGTTGTGGTGAGGGGGCCGATTCTTCAGTGGCAAGAAGCGGAGAGACGCAAAGGCAGAACGACTGGAAGGATGAACTGCTTCGCGCTGGTGTGCGGGCAAAGGGCGGAAAGCTGATTGAGTTTACAAGGGTAGAAACAGCAAGGGGTTTCCGATATGTTCAGGCGGAAGCTGAAACAAAAGAAGATAAACCGAAAAAAGTATATGTGGTATTTGGTCCAGAACATGCGCCTTTAGAGCAGCGGATGGTGGAACTTGCATGGGAAGAAGTAAAGCCTTATAAACCCGATATCCTCCTGTTCTGCGCCTTGCAGTTTGACGAGGAGGCCGCTAAAGATATTGATGAGATGAATCCTGAAATTACCAAAACGCTTTTCCTAAAAGCACAGATGAATGCCGACCTGCTTACCGATGACCTGAAAAAGAAACGGAGCAGCAATGAGAGCTTCTGGCTTATTGGACAGCCGGATGTGGCACTCCGCCCTGTCATTGCGAGTGGAGCGAAGCAATCTAAGAAAGATTCTTCGGCTAAGCCTCACAATGACAAGCAGTATGTGGTAGAGGTATTGGGCTTTGACTATTACAATCCAAAAACTGGCACAGTAGAAAGCGGCGGAAAAGGCGACATTGCCATGTGGATGCTGGATACCGATTATGATGGAAGGAGTTTGTTTCCTTCACAGGTATTCTTCCCAATGGCAGGCGCAAAAGAAGGCTGGGCTACTTTGGCAAAGAACCTGAAGGCAGAGATTGACGAAGAAAAGATAGTTGCCTTTGGCGGTACGGTCTCTTTGCCGTTTAAACCGGGCAAGGCAGTGGCTGTGAAGATCATTGATGCAAGAGGTATTGAGAGTTTGAAGATAATCAGGTAAGATGAGTCCAACAAGAGAACTTACAAAGGAAATAATGGAGGTGATTATGGAGAATAGGGCTGAATATGAAAAGATGATACTTAAGGAGGTCAGGGAAATGCCCGGAGAGGTTCTTCCGCAGGTTGTGAAGATTATCCACTCGTTAAAGGAAAGTGTGCTTTCTGTAAAGGTCCCTCATAAGAAGGGTGAGGCTAAAGGTAGCGGTCTTTGCGGCATTTGGAATGATGATCGCTCTGCATCAGAAATAATTAAAGATATCCATTTGCACAGGACAGGATTCGGCGGTAGAAAGGTGGCACTGTGAACTATCTACTGGATACCGATACCTGCATATACTGGCTTAAAGGCAATGAAGATATTGAGGAAAGGGCTTTGAAAGTTGGACTTTCTAAAATATTCATTTCCTTTGTTACCTTAAGCGAACTCTATTACGGGGCTTACAAATCCAAGAGGGTTGAACAAAATTTAGCAAATATCGGCATCTTAAAGAATAAACTGAGTTTAATGGATTCGAACGAATCAATAAGCGACATTTTTGGAAAGATAAAGGCAATGTTGGAAAAAGATGGAAAGATTATAGATGATGCCGATCTATTTATTGCCGCCTGTGCCCTCAATGACAATGCAACCCTTGTAACAAACAATGAAAAACATTTCAAGAAAATAAAGGGATTGAAAGTAGAAAACTGGGTCTTGAAGCCATGAGGTTGAAGTGAAAGGCAAAATAGACAAACTCATCATCAACTCTCCTTACGAAGAGCCAAGACAGTATTGGGAATACATAAGAGGTACGCGGGAATTTATCTTACAGGAAGGCAGGAGACCTGCCGGGTATGTAGTCGCTTCTGAAAGCTCAAGGGCTTTTGACGACCCGGGAATATTTATTCCAATTCCTCTGGTAAATCTAATCCGCCCGAGAATAAAAAAATGGAGAGAACAGGGGTATCCCGGAGTTACAGGGGTTACCAAACGATTGCTGCAACATTGGCAAGACCCTGAAGAACGTAAAGACCGCAGGTTTTTCTTTTGCCAGTTAGAGGCCATTGAAACGCTGATATGGCTTACGGAAGCACCGGATGCAGACCGCACAGGCATTGAAATCCCGGGTGACGGTGGAGCCTTTTCCCGCTGGTGCAGTAAAATGGCAACAGGTTCGGGCAAAACCATTGTAATGGGTATGCTCATTGCATGGCAGGTGTTGAATAAAGTAGCCAATGGCAAGGACACCCGCTTTTCAAAAAATGTGTTGGTTGTTGCGCCGGGCTTAACAGTTCTCACCCGCTTATCAGTGCTCAATCCTTTTGATAAAGCAAATTACTACGAAGAATTTAACATCGTTCCGTCGGGATTGATGGAGACCTTGCGGCAGGGGAGGGTGGTAAGAATCATCAATTGGCACAAATTGGCATGGGACAGCGAAGAAAAACTCTCAAAAAAGAAATCCGTTGATAAGCGGGGTGCAAAAAGCGACGAAGCCTATGTCCGTGAAGTGCTTGGCGACATGGCAAATGCGACTAATCTGATTGTCATCAATGATGAGGCGCATCATGCATGGCGTATTCCTGCTGAGAGTAAAATAAAAGGAGTAAAAAAGGAAGATATTGAAGAAAGCACGATTTGGGTTGGAGGGTTGGACAGGATTCACAAGGCAAGAGGAATAATCCGATGTTTTGATTTATCGGCTACGCCGTTTGCGCCTTCCGGTAAAAAAGCGACTGAAGAGGCATTGTTCCTGTGGATAGTCAGCGATTTTGGATTGAACGATGCGATTGAGTCGGGACTGGTAAAAACGCCAAGGGTAGTTATCAGAAGCGATGGTAAAGTTGATGATGAACTTAAACCGAAACTCTATCATATTTACGCCCAACCCGAAGTAAAAGATGACATCAACCGCAAGGCTGAGGACAGCGAGCCGCTTCCCGACCTCATTAAAAATGCCTATCTGCTTTTGGGCAAGGACTGGAAGACTGCAAAAGACGATTGGGAAAAGGCAGGATATAAAATTCCTCCGGTTATGATTACCGTTGCAAACACTACTTATACATCAGCACGGATTAAAACCTCATTTGACCGTGATACATTTTTGCTTTCCGCAGCAGGATTAGGTGATTTGTGCAATCAGCAAAAGACGTTACAAATTGACAGCAGCATATTGGAGAAAGCAGAAGCAGAAACAGAAGCAGTTGATGTTGCCGTTGAAGAAACTGAGGATGAAAATGATGAACCTAAAGAAAAGAAACTCACCAAAAAACAACAGGGAGAGTTATTAAGACGCACAGTTGATACCGTTGGAAGGATTGGTGAACCCGGTGAGCAGATTCAGAATGTAATTTCTGTGGGTATGCTCAGCGAAGGATGGGATGCCAAAACAGTCACGCACATAATGGGCTTGCGGGCATTCAGCAGTCAGTTGTTATGTGAGCAGGTGGTAGGGAGAGGGCTACGGAGAACCTCTTATGATGTAGGTAAAGATGGTTTGTTTGAGCCTGAATATGTAAACATTTTCGGTATTCCTTTTACCTTCCTGCCGCATGAAGGGGGCGAGGATGGCCCGCCGCCGCCACCTCCGTCACCCAAGACGAGGATTGAACCTGTCAAAGAAAAGGCGGAACATGAAATTTCATTTCCTAATATTCTGCGGATTGATCATGTTTATAAGCCTCAACTTACTCTTAATATGGCAAATGTCAAACTGCTTGATATTGACCCGTATGAATCAATAACAGAGGCGGAATTGGCAGCTATTATTGCCGGCAAACCCAATCCTGCTGCATTGACAGAGATTGATTTAAAAGAAATCGGTGAAAAGTTTCGCTTGCAATCTATTGTTTTCAGGATTGCATCCACTATCTATAATTCAGAGAAAAAGCCTGACTGGAAAGGAAGCAAAGAATCCTTCCTCATTCAACTCATAGGCATTGTTGAGCAGTTTATTTCTTCGGATAAAATCAGAATTAGGAATCCGTTGTTCAATCAAGATGAAGTAAGAAAGAGAATTCTTATCATGCTGAACATGAACAAAATAATTCAGCATATCTGGAATGAGATAAGGGCAGTAAACACTACTCAGCTGACGCCAGTATTTGACAAAGAACACCCAATTCGTTCAACATCCGATGTCCGCACATGGTGGACAAGCAAACCTTGTGAAGACTTTTCTAATTCGCATATCAACTTTACTGTTGTTGACAGCAAATGGGAATATCTTGAAGCAAAAACCATCAATGACAGTAATGTTGTTACTTCTTTTGTAAAGAATGACCATTTAGGTTTTGTGATTCTCTACAATTATCAGGGAGTAATCAGAAGATATTTTCCAGACTTCATTATTAAACTAAAAAACGGTGAGCATCTTATAGTCGAGACCAAAGGGCAGGACAGTGAACAGGACAAAACTAAGAGGGTTTTTTTAGATGAATGGTGCAGGGCAATGAATCAACATGGTGGTTTTGGCAAATGGAGTTGTGTTGTTTCATTTGACCCGAATGACCTGCAAATGCTGCTTAAAAATAGTGAAAGCAATGAAAACAGCTAACATGATACTGCGCCTGATTGCTTTTTTATTGCGCTCCATATCGGAAGGTGATATTGGTCGTTACTAACACTAACACAACACGACGTTCAAGAAAAGAGGAGGTTGATATATATGAGAGCTATGAAGGCTAAAGAAATTGAAAAGAAATTTGATGAGGGCGAGGATATTTCCAAACACCTTGATATGTCAAAAGCGAGAAGACCTGAGCAGGAGCAGAGAAGGGTAAATGTAGATTTCCCTTTATGGATGATAAACTTATTGGATAGAGAAGCAAAACGTCTGGGTGTGCCTCGTCAATCCATTATTAAAGTCTGGGTAGCAGAGCGCCTTGAAAAGGCAACTTTATAATATCCGGCTCTAACTTTACTTTATCCTATCACACTTTGACCTCTTTCTTTTTATGGAACTTCTCACATTAAATAATATCGTTAAGCACTTTCCTGCCCGCGGCGGGATATTTAAAAAGACGGACGGCGTTGTCCATGCAGTGGATGACGTAAGCCTTTCCATAGAGGAAGGGGAGACCTTTGGCCTTGTGGGAGAGAGCGGCTGTGGAAAATCTACCTTGGGCCGTGTTATTGCAAGGCTTATAGAGCCGACATCAGGAGAGGTAATCTTTGACAGTAAGGATATAACCAAACTTAAAGCAAAGGAGCTCAAATCCGTCAGAAGGGGCCTGCAACTAATATTTCAGGATCCGTATGCGTCCCTGAATCCAAGGATGCCGGTGGGAGAGATTATTGGAGAGGCGCTGAAAATTCATAACATTGCAAATGGAAAGGAGCGGGGAGAGAGGGTTAAAAAACTTATTGATATTGTCGGGCTTCCAAAGGACTCTGCATACCGTTATCCCCATGAATTCAGCGGCGGACAGAGGCAGAGGATAGGGATTGCCAGGGCCCTTGCCTTAAATCCAAGATTTATCATAGCTGATGAGCCAATATCTGCGCTGGATGTCTCCATCCAGGCCCAGATAATAAACCTCTTCAAAGACCTGCAAAAGGAGTTCGGCCTTACATATCTGTTTATAACACATGATTTAAGGGTAGTGGAATATATAAGCAACAGGATTGCTGTCATGTATCTTGGAAAGATTGTGGAGATAGGAAAGTCCGCAGATATATACAGCCATCCTGTGCATCCATACACAGAGGCTTTGCTCTCAGCAGTTCCAATGCCTGACCCTAAAAGAAAAAAGAAAAGGATTATACTCAAGGGCGATATCCCAAGCCCTTTAAACCCGCCTTCAGGGTGCCGCTTCCACACAAGATGCATCTATGCTCAGGAGAGATGCAGGGTGGAGGAGCCTTTATTAATCCCGCGCCGTGATAACCGCCTGGCTGCCTGCCATTTCCCGCTTTAGACAAGAATATTTGTTGTGACTTATATCACCGTTCTTATTTTCAATATTGCTTATAGTTTTCTTTCAGATTGTGGAAAGGTGATGGGAAATTTGTTTAAACAAGTGTTGCACGTCCTTATTGAACTCGGGGCTGTTTTAATGTTACTTTAATCTCTTTTTGTATAGGATTATAAGGTGAAAGAAAAGATATTGATAACAGGAATAGGCGGGCCTGCCGGGAAAAGCGCAGTTACCTATTTCAGGGGGAAAGGGTATCCGGTCATAGGCACTGATATACGGGATGTGGAGGTGAAGGCTGACACCTTTTTGAAGGTGCCTGTTGCCACAGACCCTGCATTTACTCAGGCCATTTTGGATATAATTTCTAAATTCAGGCCTGCACTCTTTATCCCCACTGTAACAGAGGAGTTGGTAATTGTAGCAAGGCTCAAAGAAAAGATAAAAGGCTTGCAGTGTGAGATGTTTATTTCTACCCCTGATGCAGTGGAAATAGCCAATGATAAACTTAAGACAGCTATTTTTATGAAGGATAAAGGCATACCTGTGCCTGTTACTTTTGACAGCACGACCCCAAGGGATTTAATTTTAAAGACACTGGGGCTGCCGCTTTTAGCTAAGCCGTGTTTTGGCAGGGGAGGCAGAGGGGTTGTATTATACAGGACTCCTGCAGAATTTTATAGTGAGCATAGAAAGGACATCATCTTTCAGGAATTCATACCCGGAGAGGAATTTGATGTAAACATTTTTATGGAAAAATCCAAAGTTCTTTCTGCAAAGGCATTGAAAAAGACCGTGCTTAAAGACGGTATAATAGGCAATGCCCTTGAGGTGCAGAGGGTTGAAAATAGGGATGTAATAGATTTAAGCAAAAAAGCAGCAGGGCTTCTTGGGATGGAAGGGCCTTTGGATTTTGATATACGTTTTAGAAAAGACGGAACCCCTGTGCTTCTTGAGATTAACGCCCGCGTGGGCGGCAATGTATTATATGCAAGGGAAGTGCTTGACAGCCTGATAATATCATGGGAAAAAAGGAGGAAAGACAATGCGTGTGTTTAGTATTATACTTACAGCAGTATTGCTGTCAACTGGCATTGCCTTTGCAAAGGATGAAGTTAAAGACCTTTACAAAGAGGCAGAGAGGCTTGTGGATGCCGGTGACTATGCAAAGGCTGAGGAGATTCTAAAGAAACTCATCTCATCAGAACCCAACAATGCCGGGTATCACAAGCTTTTAGGCGATGCCTACAGAAAGGGAAGGAAACTTGAAGATGCCCTGTCTGAGTATGAAAAGGCAAAAAAACTTGGCGGTGAGAATGCAGAGCTTCTAAAGGGCATGGGTGCAGCGCATAAATGGATGAGAAATTATGATGAGGCTGAGATGGCGTACCAAAAGGCGGTTAAGTTGAGCCCCAATGATAGAGAGGCAAGAGATGACCTTGAGGCGATTAAACTGAGGAAAGGGCTTAGATTTAAGGCCATGCTCGGCGGCTGGGAACCGGATTATACACAGGAGAGTTATGAGGCAGGGCTTTCTTACGGCGGTATTGACAGGCTTGACCTCAATGCTGGTTACAGCTATGCCGACCAGATATACTATTCAAGGCATAAGGTCTATGGAAGCGGCTATTATTTTTATAATCCGGATTCGTACCTGAAACTGCAGCTTGCATATAAGGATTATAATTATCCTGTTGACCCTGCTGTGCAGAAGCCTAATCCTGACAGCAACTCATACGATACAGTGCGGATATTTGAGGTGGAAGGTTCTCACTGGTTTAAAAGGGTTTTAAGGGGGACCCTTGCCTATGAATATTTCAGGCCTATTTTCTTTCATGACAAAGATTCTGCTGCAAATAACCATAAGGTTTCGGCAGAGTTATATTATATAACACCTCTTGAATATTTAAGATTTAAGGCAATGTATGCCATTTTGAGAGACCCTGACCCTGACAAGACTGAGATTAAAGGGAGGAATAATCCAAATACACCTGCCGGCACAGCAACAACAACGGATGTGCAGTACCAGACCCAGTCACTCCTTGGCGGCGGCGCTGAGTTTTCCAGGGGTAAGTGGAATGCAGAGCTGAAATACATGCCCAACAGGGACCTTGACAGCAGCTACAAATATTCCGTCCTTGCGGGGGCCGGCTATGATTTTACAGAGAGGGTAACAGGCAGGTTTGATTATGTGTATGACAAATATTCTTCTGAGAGCAACTACGCAGGCAAGACAGCAAAGGTTTATCTTGCATCTGTTTTCTATAAGCTGGACCCTTTTGTTGACCTCGGAGTCGGTTATAAATATATTGACCTGCCCACGGACAATGACAGCACGGGTTTCTTAACTATTTCTTATAAAACAGGTTTAGGACTTTAATGCTTTCATTCCTTTTTGCAGTATATCTGTTTCAGGCCGCCTATCTTGACCTTTATAATCAGGGTCACATGCTCCTTGAGCAGGGAAAACCAAAGGAGGCAGAGGTTGTCTTAAAGGATGCTGCCTCCTTAAATCCCAAGCACATACCCACACTCAAAGACCTGTCAGAGTCCTATGTAAAACTCAACCGCCTGCCTGAGGCTGTGGAGCAGTATGAGAAGATAGTGAATATAAACTCCGGTGATGTCAATGATAGGGGCCGTCTTGCTGAACTCTATTCATGGGCAGGCAACCACGATAAATCCATTGTAACTTACAGGGATGCCCTTGAGATAGACCCGAAGAATCTTGGTTTGAAGACAGGGCTTGCAACTGTGCTGAGATGGTCCCACAGGCATGATGAGGCAGAAAGGCTTTATAAGGAGGCGCTTCAGTCAGACCCTGAAAACCGTGATGCGTTGAAAGGGCTTGCCAAGACATACTCAATGACAGGAAACCTATCCACTGCTGTTGAAACCCTTGAGAAAAGTATAATGATTTATCGGGAAGATGCTGAATTACATAAGGAATTAGGCACTGCCCTTGCATGGCAGAAGGATTACAAGAATGCGATTTTATCTCTTAAAAAGGCGATAGAGATTTCGCCGGATTATATAGATGCATACAGGACGCTGGGGGATGTTTATTTGTGGATGAAATCATATCCGCAGGCAATAGATGCATACAAGAGGGCCACTGATATTGAGCCCAACAACATTGAGAATCATCTCCACCTTGCAAAGGCATACAAACAGGCCGGTGATGCAAATATGGCTGAGGAGTCTGTAAAGGCTGCCTTGCGGATTGACCCTTCTGCCCCGCAGGCCCTTGACCTTCTGCAGGAACTCAGAGGGACAGGCGAGCACCGGGTAAGGGAAAGGATAGGTAATGCAGTAGAACATGCTGCCTTTATGTTTGTATTTATTCTTCTCTTTTTTACCTACAGGAGCAGGAGGCGCATGCTCAGGCGCCGGCACAGGCTCTATTTTTATTTTACAAACATCGTCCTCCCTGTTCTTGTTTTGATTACATTCATATCATTCATGAGCAAGGGCAGACTCACGCAATGGATGGATGCCGCTGTAATAGAGGATATTACAGAGGCCGTTCTTTTCTTTGCCCTCGGCACATCCCTCCTTGCCCTTTTGTGGGCAGAGCACAGGTCACATGATTTTATGAAGATGGTTATCCTTGCCGTAGGTGCCCATCCGGATGATATTGAGCTTGGCTGCGGAGGTTTCGTCATGAAGGCAAAGGACAGCGGGGCAAGGGTATACGGGCTTATAATGACAAGGGGAGAGAAGGGAACAAAAGAAAAAGGGGATAGGGAAGAGGAGTTCAGGAGGGCGGCAAAGTTCATGGGCCTGGACGGCTTCTGGGTGATGGATTTTCCAGATGCCGCACTGAAGGAATCAGTGCCGCAGATGAAGGATGCCATAGAGGAAAAGATTAAAGAGACAGGCGCAACCCTTATCCTCACTCACACCAAGATAGACATACATTCAGACCATCAGGCTGTTTTTGAGGCCACTAAGGTGGCTGCAAGGAATATCTCAGTGCTCTGCTATGAAGATGTAAGCACGCCAAGGGAATTTGTGCCTAACTATTTTGTGGATGTTACAGGTTACATTGAAGACAAGATGAAACTCATCACATTCCACAAGACCCAGGAAAACAAGACCTATATGGACCCCGAGGTAATAAAGGGGAGGGCAGCCCACCGCGGCCTTCATGGCGGCGTGCAGTATGCCGAGGCATACAGAATCCATAAACTCCTTAGATGATACAAACG
>Ga0209619_10004114_pt1 | contig 10356 bp, 12 predicted proteins | sample Rifsed16ft3_FD_184011 | JGI IMG/M metagenome (GOLD analysis project Ga0209619, IMG submission 184011) | Soil microbial communities from Rifle, Colorado, USA - sediment 16ft 3 (version 2) | ecosystem: Environmental > Terrestrial > Deep subsurface > Rock core/Sediment | place: Rifle, Colorado... | reverse complement strand
CAGGGATGGATTTAAGCTTACCCCGACGAAAATTGCCTTCACCCCAAGGTCTTGAATTGCCTTTTCCAGTTCCGCCAACTCGCCAGCTGAAGGCTCGCTTAGTGTGCTGTAACTCGGAATGAGGGTGCCGACAATCTCGAAGCCATAGCGATCAGCAAAATAGCCGAAGGATTCGTGGTCGGTGACCAGCACCCGGTTTTCTTCCGAAATTTGGCCAATTTGCTCGACGGCCCAAGCATCCAGCTCGTCGACTTCTGCTTTATATGCTTGAGTGTTTGAGCTATAGGCGAGGGCATTTGCGGAATCAGCCTCCCCCAACGCTTGGGCAATATTGTCGGTCCAGATCTTTACATTCAGAGGATTCATCCAGACATGAGGGTCTTCCCCAGCTTCGACTTCTTCAACCAACTCGAGAGGTTGGACTCCCTCGGAAACATTTACTACTTTGCCAGCCTGCTCGTCCAGCAAAGGCTGGAGCGCTTCTTCCAGTCCCAGCCCATTGATGAAAACGATGTCGGCTTCGGCTAGCATCCTTGCATCTTGCGGGGAAGGCTCATAGGCGTGCGGATCGGTGCCAGGGGGGATTAAGAATGTCACCTCAGCCAGATCCCCCGCGATAACTCGGACAACATCGCCAACAATTTGCGAGCTGGCGACTACATTCAGTGTTTGCGAGTCAGATAAGCTGATAGGAGTGCAAGCTGTCGCAAACAGGATCGCAAACAGAAAAACACGGCTGGCGAAGCGCATATATACTTTCATCCTATTGAAAACGGTTTTCATTATATGGGTACGAACTGGGACTGTCAAGAAGCGTCGCATCCGGCCTGATAAACGAGGATATTTTTCGCTAAGCAAAACTAATGTTGATTTATATTGCCAAAAAACAAAATACGAAATACGTACGAGTTTTGTCACGGAACTCAATAACCCTTGCTTATGCAGGCTGTCTAGTAATCATATTGCTAACATCACGATGCGACTATTTGGCGGATGACTACGTGACAGGTGACCTGTCAATCAAGACGCGAGGTTAGCGGCACTGTGAGCAAAGGCCGAAGAATTGCAACCAGTGCGCGTGGATTTCAAATCCGCTTTCCCCCTCCAGGCGGCGGCTGAACTCTTTGAGGTCATCGCCCCGAAACACTTCCACCCGGCCGCACGATTCGCACAACAGCAAGTGCTGGTGGCCATCCATAGCGGAAATATACGCATGGCAGCCATCGGGCCGATGCACCCGCTGCACCAAGCCCAGTGCTTCGAGTTTTTCGAGCGTTCGGTAGACGGACACTAAGCCAAGGCGCTTGTGGCGTGACCGGGCGATCTTGAACAGATCGGCCGCGGTCAGCGACTGTTCGGTGGCGGCTAAAACATCCACTACGGCGCGGCGCGGGCTGGTGAGCCTATATCCGTTGGATTGCAAGCTACGCAACCAGAATCGAGCCCTTTGGTCGCTGTTTACTTCGCTGATGATCTGCGGCTGGGCCATACGAAAAAAATTATAACGCCGGGAGAGGCTCACTCGCTCCAACCATGTTCGCCGATCAGTGGGACAAAAGCAACCGGCACAAGTTCATCGTAATCGAATGAATCGCCATTACGCTTCCACAACTGCAAAATCTGCCCCCAGGCTACGCCCACCGGCAGAAGCAAACGACCGCCATCCGCCAACTGCTGCAACAACGGCTGTGGGACAACGGGGGCGCTGGCGGCAACAATAATTGCGTCATATGGGGCATTTTCCGCCCAACCCTTCGTCCCATCGGCGTGATGCACATTTACATTCTCGATACCCAGATCGTCCAAAACTTTCGCAGCTGACTTGCACAGATTCTCATGGCGTTCTATGCTGTGAACCTCCGCAGCCAATCGACTCAGCAACGCAGCCTGATAACCGGATCCGGTGCCTATTTCCAGCACCTTTTCGCCGCCTTTAAGCTCCAGGGCCTGCAACATATAAGCCACGATATAAGGTTGAGATATCGTTTGGCCAGATGGAATCGGAAGCGGGTGATCTTCGTAGGCTTTATATTGATCTTGAATTGGAACGAAATGATGCCGCGGAGTTTCGCGCATGGCCGCGAGCACGCGAGGGTCACGGATGGCACGACCCTCCAATTGCTCTTTCACCATTTTTTCGCGGAGACGAGAAAAACCCTCCTCGTTATCCACGGGCATGCTTTCCCCGCAACTCCGCTATCGCTACCAGCCGATCGAAGTCGTCTGCCGGGGAGGCCTGATTCCATTTTTCCGCACCGCAAATTTGGCAGCGGTGCAAAATTCGGTAGCCATTTGCCTTGACTTCCACGGCTACCGGCCGCATGAGTCCGCCGCAGTCAGCTTGCCGGTCGCCGGGCATCACATCAACATGGCGACTCCACAAACAACACGGACAATGGTTGGTGTAGCCTGTGCCCTGGACGGTAAAACCACATTGCCCGCAAACGAAATCTTCTATCGTTCGTTGAAAATGACGGCTCATGCGTTTTTTGCATTATCGCGCAGAGAGCGAGCAATTTGGCGGTCCAATTTCCCCATGGGCAATTCATCCAGCCTTGAGACAGGCTTCCAGGCATGCATATGGCCGAACATAATCTTGAAATGCCTACCGTTCGAATCCACACCATAGACCTGAAGGTTTGCGTTGAAGTGGCTATAAGTATGCTCGAATTGCCCCACTTTCTTCACGGACGGTAAATCGAGGTCTAGCATCTTGCGGAGCCCGCGACGCAACGCCCGCTTTGCGCCACGCGGGTTCGAGGCCACGACGTTTGGGAATCCCCACATACCACCGAGCAAACCCTTGACCGGCCTTTTCAGCACAAGGACTCGGCCGCGCCGCTGGATCACCGCAGCGGCAAAATGCTTTGTAGGGACGCTCTTGGCAGGTTGCCTGACGGGGCGCATTCCCTGAACGCCCAGGGCAAATGAATGGCAATTACGCCGCAAAGGGCAAGCAGAACAGTCAGGCTGGCGCGGCCTGCAAATGCTCGCGCCCAGGTCCATCAGAGCTTGGTTGTAATCGGCCGCCCTGCCTTTGGGCAAATGTTTCGCAGCCAGCGCCCAAAAACGCTTCGTCGCCCGGTTGCTGCCAACCGGGTCTTTCACGTTGAAAACGCGGCTTAGGACGCGTACGGCGTTGCCGTCGACCGCAGGTTCATCTTTGGCAAACGCCATTGAAGCGATGGCGCCTGCGGTGTATCGGCCGATGCCAGGCAAGGCCAACAGAGAACCGACATCGTCTGGCAATCTGCCGTTGTGCTGCTTCATGATCAACTGAGCTGATCGGCGCAGATTTCGCGCACGGCTGTAATAGCCCAGCCCCTCCCACAGGGAAAGAACATCTTGCTCTTTAGAATTGGCCAGCTCCTCAATCGTTGGAAAACGTTTCATCCAGCGCCGGTGATACGGCAACATGCTTTCAAGGCGGGTTTGCTGGGCCATGATCTCCGCTACCCAAACTGCGTACGGCCGCGGGTCTTCGCGCCAGGTCAAGCTGCGTCGCCTAGCGGAGTACCAGCGGAGCAGTTTTTTAGCAATTGGAGAAGTCAAGAGTGATCTGGAAGCAGTTACATTTGGAAGCCGCCGCGGGCTGCAATGACCTTGTACTTGAAATTTTCCACCAACTCTTCCATTTGAATCCCCAGATCTTCCCAAGCGTTCGAGTCGAGCAACCGGCGCGCTGAATCGATGTTGGGCATCACCGCTTCGGCAAGCAAACGGGGTTGCTCCCCATACACCGTTAACCAGGCTTCGCTCAGCGCAACACCGAGCGCTTCGAGCGAGGGAACGAACTTCCGTATGTGGAATTCAAAGTAATCTTCTTCGCGCCCCGGCTGAATATCCCAGGTCATCAGCAATTTCACTGCTGACATATTAGGCCGCAGGCTCCAATACGACGACTTCCGTTTCTTCAGGGATGGACGATTGCGAAACCTTTAACGAGGGTTGCGCTTTGCTGCTTGTCAATCCCATCTCCTCCAGGAATTGTTTTAAAGCCGACAGCTTGATGCTGCTGCCGGGTGTCTTGTAATGCATGGGGATCACCAAGCCAGGTTCAATCAACGCGATCACTTCAGCTGCCTTGGCAGCGTTCAATGCGTTCCCCCCGCCGACGGGGACCAGCAAAACGTCTACGGGGCCGAACGCCTCGACTTGGGTCTGCGTGGGCACCTTGGGCATATCGCCAAGGTGGCCGATGGTCACTCCATCATAGTCATAAATGAACACCAGGTTTCGGTCTTTCTTGCCCTCATTAGTGGCAACACCGGTAATAAAAATACCGCCAATTTCATATTCACCTGGTCCGCGAATATCCCACTTGTAACCCTTGACGCCCTTGACAAAATTGTGCCCAGGTGCATCGTGGCTGATCGTGACTATGTCGGCCTTCACCTTAAGCGGCTGAAAGCCGGCGTGCGAATGATCGTAAGGATCCGCCACAATCGTCGGTATACTTCGTTCGGTGACGCGAAAACAGGAATGTCCGTACCAGGTAATTTCCATTTAAACTCCGGGCTGAAAAGTAATTATAACATCGCGGGAATGCAGCCCGTATAATACGCTGTGTGATTCAACTGCAGATTGAAAAACGCACCAGCGAAAATGCCAGGGTGGAGGATATTGAAAATGGATGGCGTTTGACTCTTGAGCCCGGCAATGCGCGTTCCTACCGTTTGGCCCAATTGGATGATTACGGGCGGTTACCGAGAGGTGCTTTCCCACATGAACCACAATTGAGGTTATCTCTAAAAGCTCGCGCATCACAAAATAATCTGCCCGGCACTTGGGGATTCGGTTTGTGGAATGACCCCTTCGGACTCTCGCTAGGCTTTGGTGCGTCGGCAACTCGACTCCCGGCACTGCCCAATGCAGCGTGGTTCTTTTTCGCTTCCCAAGAAAATCACCTGGCTTTCCTGGAAGGGTTACCATGTAATGGCGCCATGGCGTCGGTATATCGCGCCCCTCATATCCCTGCACCAATCCTTGCATTCACACTACCGCTACTGCCACTTCTGGCCTGGCCGCCGGGGTCGCGGTGGTTGCGGCACCGCGCTGCCCGACTAATCCAGCAAGATTCCAATGCAATAGCGGGTGACCCTGCGGATTGGCATCAGTATGGTCTCACCTGGGAAAAAGACTCAGTTAGCTTCTCAGTGGATAACAAAGAAATCTTGAGGACTCAAACCAGCCCCCTTCCACCCTTGGGTTTGGTAATATGGATCGATAACCAATATGCGGCCTGGCCACCCGATGGCCGCATGCGTTATGGGACATTGCCGACTCCGGCAAATTCCTGGGTGGATATCAAAGAGTTACAACTCAGCTAGTCATTACACTTAATTCCTTCATGCAAGCATCGAAAGCCCCAAAGCGCATATGTCTGACCCCACAGGCTTCAGGTGTCGGCGGCATGGTTAGCTTTCAGGCGAAATTGAAAACCGGTTTGGCATCACGCGGAATCCAAGCGACTTTCGATTTAGCCGATGAACCGTTCGACGCCATACTGATCGTTGGAGCCACACGACAACTAATTGCCTTGCGCCGAATCGGCCGACGCGGCGTCCCGATCGTTCAACGGCTAGACGGGATGAATTGGCTGCATCGTCGCCGGCAAACAGGCACGCGCCATTGGTTGCGGGCCGAGATCGGCAACTGGCTACTCGCTTATATCCGCGAACGAATGGCTAAACGGATTGTGTACCAAAGCAATTTCGTACGGGATTGGTGGGAGGGCGCGCATGGGCTCGCAACCACAGACAAGCGCGTTATATACAACGGGGTGGACTTGAATTTATTTCGCCCCGAGCACGCGCCGAACCTTCTAACGAATTACGTTCGCATCCTTATGGTGGAGGGCAACCTACAAGGAGGATATGAACTTGGAATTGAAAGCGCCGTTACCCTTGCCGAGATACTTCAAACCGAGAAGAACAGAGTCGAATTAGTTGTGGCGGGTAGGGTAGAAGAAAAACTGCGAGCAAAATGGGCGCGGCAGGCAAGGACAGAAGTAAAGTGGGTAGGTGCAATTCCCAATGAGCAACTGCCTGAACTATATGGCAACGCCAGCCTGTTTTTCTCGGGAGACCTCAATGCTGCCTGCCCGAACTCGGTAATTGAAGCGATGGCTTGCGGATTGCCGGTGCTGGCATTCGATACTGGCGCGCTGAAAGAGCTAGTTTCGGCCGGAGCTGGGCGTGTTGTTCCCTATGGTGGGGACCCTTGGAAATTGGATCCGCCAGATATCCCTGGCCTTGCTGAGGCCGCAAAGGAAATTCTAAGTAATCAGCCTACTTATAGAGCTGGAGCACGTGCCCAGGCCGAACAAATCTTCGGCCTCGATCGGATGGTGAACGAATACATCGAGGCGCTGAGTGGCTAACCCCTTGTTATCTCTGGCAGCAGCGGCGGCTCGATGGTTGCCCGCGCCACTCAAGCGAGCCTTGTACCGCCTGGGCCCAGTCAGCTCAGGATTGCGGTCAGCGTTGAACCGAGCAGCACCCGCAGGCCTGACTGAAGTCGAAGTGGCAGGAGGGTTGCTGGCCGGATCTAAGATGTTGTTGGACCTGCAGACCGAAAAGGACTATTGGCTGGGAAATTACGAATTTGAACTGCAAGAAGCAATCCGGGAATTCGCGAAACCGGGTATGGTGGCTTATGATATTGGCGCGAACATTGGATACACAAGTCTATTACTGGCGAAACACGTAGGCACAAATGGCAAAGTATTCGCCTTTGAACCCCTGACTAGCAATCAGGAACGGCTGCAAAAAAACCTGGACATCAATGCTTCATCGAATGTGAAGGTGATTCTCAAGGCTGTTGCTGATGTAAGTGGTAAACGCCAATTTGTCGTTCACTCTTCAGGCGCTATGGGAAAGCTGCGGGGTTCAAATGGAAGGGAAACGCAGTACCAGAACTCCATCGAGATCCAATCCGTCGCGCTGGACGAATTTGTTTTCAAGCAGAGGAACTCGAAACCGGATCTGATCAAGATAGATATTGAAGGAGCAGAAGGGTTGGCGCTACAAGGGATGATGCGTGTGATCCAAGAAGCCAAACCGTTGTTGATGATCGAGCTACATGGAGAGGAAGCTGCGAGGGCCTGCTGGCAAATCTTGACTAACACAGGATATAGCATCCACAAATTAACAAGGGGCTACCCTCAAGTTTTTGACCTTTCGAATCTGAGCTGGAAGAGCTACATTCTCGCAAGGCAGCCCGCATGAATTTATACACAGGCCGAGTGGGTATTGTCCAACGCGTGCTGCCGCGCTATCGAGCGCCGTTTTTCGACCTGCTGGCCCAGCAATGCACGGGCGGCTTAGACGTTTTCGCCGGCGCGGCGCGCCCGAACGAAGAAATCCCTCTGGCAGAGAAACTCGAAGTCGCCAAATGGACTAGAGCTAAGAACTGGCACCTTTTCGGTGGCCCCTTTTATCTATGTGTACAAAGAGGGCTGACCGAGTGGCTAGGCCAATGGGAGCCCGACGTATTAATCGTGGAAGCAAACCCGCGTTATTTGAGTACGTCGGCGGCGATCAAGGTCATGAAGGCTCGCTTACGCCCTGTAATCGGGTGGGGTCTGGGAGCACCGAAATCACCAAACCTTACGGCCGGTGTGCAAAACTGGGGGCGCAAACGTTTTCTGAGACAATTCGATGCATTGATCGCCTACAGCCAGCGCGGTGCTGCAGAGTACCGCAACCTGGTGGTCCCAAGTGACCGCATCTTTGTGGCCTCCAACGCCGTCCTGTCCAAGTCTGCAGCCCGCCGGCCTCATCGAGCCGTAAAACCTGCCAATCAATGCGTTCTCTTGTACGTTGGCCGCTTACAAAAGCGAAAACGAATCGAAGCATTGATTCAAGTATGCGCATCACTGCCAACCAAATTGCAGCCGACCCTGCAAATTGTTGGAGCGGGGCCTACCGGCGATAAGTTAAAAAAGTTTGCGGCCAGCGTTTATCCTCGAACGATTTTCACTGGTGCGCTATTTGGAGCCGAATTGGAGCATGCCTTCGATGCCGCAGATCTTTTCGTGTTACCAGGCAGCGGCGGCCTAGCAATCCAACAAGCCATGGCCCACGGTTTGCCAGTAATCGCAGCTAAGGGTGAAGACGGGATCAAGGACGACATGGTGCAACCCGGCAACGGGCGGCTGCTAGAACTGGGAGACGATTCGGCACTAAGGCAAGCCCTGGTTGAAGCATTGAGTGATCCCGAGCGCATGAGCGCTATGGGCAAAAAATCCTTTGATCTTGTCCAGCGAGAGTTCAACCTGGAGAATATGGTTGCGTCGTTCGTTGCGGCCATCAACCAGGTAGTTGCCTGATGCGAATACTTTTCGTAGCCGACGGCCGCTCGAGCACAGCCCTGAACTGGATCGAACATTTCGTAAAAGGGGGGCACCAGGTTCATTTAGCCAGCACATTTCGCTGCAGCCCAACTCTGCCTTTTGAGTCATTTCATTTCATACCGGTGGCTTTTAGCGGAGCCGCTTCCGCAAAGCCCAGCGATCGCAAAAGGTTGAGGAAGAATCTGCCCACTGCGTTGCGTACCAGGATGCGAAACTGGGTAGGACCATTTACGCTTCGGGCCGCAGGGCGCCACCTGCGCGCCGTAATCGAACAAGTAAAGCCGGACTTGGTTCATGCCATGCGCATTCCCTACGAGGGCATGCTGGCTGCGGCCAGCGCATCCTCGATACCGTTATTGATTTCCGTGTGGGGCAATGATTTCACACTGCACGCGCGGTCCAATCCCTTCATGGCCGCTGCCACTCGCCGGGCGATGCGAAGAGCGAATGTACTGCACAGTGATACAAAGCGTGACCTGCGCTTGGCGCAGTCCTATGGATTTGCCGCCGACAAACCAACTTTGATCGCTCCTGGAAACGGAGGAATTCGTAGTGAGATCTTTTATCCGCTTCCAGACGACGCCGACGAGGGCAAAACGGTTGCAAGGCTGCGAGTGATCAACCCACGTGGATTGCGCGCTTATGTTCGCAACGATGTGTTTTTCCAGGCTATTCCCAGGGTGCTGACCCAACGGCCCGAAGTGCGCTTCTACTGCCCCAGCATGGAAGGCGAACCTGAAGCGCAGCGCTGGGTGGAGAAGCTGAAGATCCGTGATTATGTCAGCCTGATGCCCAGGCTCAGTCCGCGTGCCTTGGCAGACAGCTATCACTCGGCGCAGGTCATGGTTTCCCCCAGTACACATGATGGCACGCCAAACAGTCTGCTGGAAGCGATGGCTTGCAGCGCGTTCCCTATCTGCGGCGATCTGGAATCAATCCGTGAATGGATCATCCACGGTGAAAACGGGCTGCTAGTGGATGCCACCGATCCGCAAGGGCTGGCAGACGCGATCGTCTGGGCGCTCAAGGACAGCGCCATGCGAAAGCGCGCCGCGAAAATCAATGCCCAAATCATCGCCGAGCGCGCGGATTACGATACAAACATGAAGAGAGCCGAAGGGTTCTATCAAACAATACTAAACGGCAAAACTTCCACCGCTTAGGGCCTGAAGGGTTAGTTACTCTTGCTCTTCCATTCCCCCGCTGCCTCATCTTTTTCGTATTTCTTCTTTACCACACCCCAGGCGACCCGGCGGGCGCGCTCTTCTTGGTGATGATATTGTTCCCAGGCATTGTTGTAGGCTTCCATGTAGATTTCCTGCGCGTGTTTGGGAAGGTTGTCTCTTACACCCTTCGGTAATTCGGTAAGTGTTTCATAAGGCCTAGACGCCTCTTGAACCCTAGAACGGCTCGGGTGTTGGAATGTTATTTGACCCCTGCTTGCAGCCAACTTATACATGGATCGGGTGTCCTTCAGCCACGTGGGCTACCTCCATCAGAACTTCGGTAAGGCTGGGGTGCGCGTGGACATTGCGCGAGATTTCGGACGCGGTGAGTTCCGCCATCTGCGCGATAGTCAGCTCTGGCAAGAGTTCAGTGACCTCGGGACCGATCATATGGGCGCCCAGGATCTCGCCATAGCGGGCGTCGGTAATCAATTTCACCCAGCCGGCATAATCGGCCAGACCCAGGGCCTTCCCGTTAGCCTGGAAATTGAAGCGGCTGACTTTCACCTCGTAGCCCGCCTCTTTCGCCTGGGCTTCGGTGAGACCAAATGATGCAACCTGTGGATGGCAATAGGTTGCGCGGGGCATCATGCGATAATCCAAACGGATTGTTTCCACGCCCGCAATGTTTTCAGCGCAAACAATGCCCATGGCCGAGCCGACGTGCGCGAGCATCAGCTTAGCGGTAACATCACCGATGGCCCAGATACCGGGCACATTGGTGGACATGTGCTCGTCGATCAGCACTTCGCCGCGCTGCCCCAGTTTCACGCC
>Ga0209619_10004113_pt1 | contig 10357 bp, 7 predicted proteins | sample Rifsed16ft3_FD_184011 | JGI IMG/M metagenome (GOLD analysis project Ga0209619, IMG submission 184011) | Soil microbial communities from Rifle, Colorado, USA - sediment 16ft 3 (version 2) | ecosystem: Environmental > Terrestrial > Deep subsurface > Rock core/Sediment | place: Rifle, Colorado... | reverse complement strand
TTCCCCGGTCAAGCCGGGGAATGACAAACAATAGGACATTTATTACGCCGGCATCTAAAAGTTTTTGAAAGGGGCCGGCCCCCGGCCCCCGTTTTCACGAGGGTAAACTTGAGCGGGGTTTTGGGGGAAACGCGACCCAGGCTTCGCCCAAAAAAGTTTTCCAGAAGAAGGAGGTTCTGAAAATGAAATTCTTTATTGATACCGCGAACATAGAAGAGATTAAAAAAGCGAACGGCTGGGGGCTTTTAGACGGGGTCACCACAAACCCGTCCCTTGTCGCGAAGGAAAACCGCCCTTTTAAGGAACTGATAAGGGAAATCTGCTCCATTGTTGACGGCCCTGTGAGCGCAGAGGCAATAAGCCACACCTCGGAGGAACTTATAAAGGAGGCAAGGTCTCTTTCAAAGGTCCATAAGAATATCGTTGTAAAGATACCGATGACGCTTGAGGGGTTGAAGGCGGTAAAAAAACTTTCAAAAGAGGGGGTCAGGACAAACGTAACCCTTGTATTTTCACCGCTTCAGGCGCTCCTCGCGGCAAAGGCAGGGGCTACCTACGCAAGCCCGTTCATAGGAAGGCTCGACGACGTATCCCACGCGGGCATGGGCATCGTCTGCCAGATAATGACAATATTCAAAAACTATAACTTCCCGACGCAGGTCATAGTCGCGAGCATAAGGAATCCGGTGCATGTGCTGGATGCCTCCCTCTGCGGCGCGCACGTGGCTACCATCCCCTTCAAGGTGCTTGAGCAGCTTTCAAAACATCCCTTGACCGATGTGGGCATTGAGAGGTTTTTAAAGGACTGGCAAAAGGTTCCCGGATAAACCGGGCTCAAAAACCGTCACACCATAAAAAAATGGCCTCAGGGAAGAAAGAAAACTGTGATTCTGAAGATAAAAAAAGAGCCACCATCCCCGCCTCTTTCTTTTGTTCAAACGTCCCGGGCCTTGAAAAAACGGATAAGGGAAAAATATCGCTCCTTACAAGGACAATAAAAAAAACAAGGGAAGAACTTGAAAAAGACGTCCGGGAGTTTTCCATGGGGCTCCTGTCCCTGGGCATAATGCCGCAAGACAGGATCGCCATCCTCCATGAAAACAGCCCGGAATGGATTACGTCTGACCTGGCGATATCCTCGGCCGGGGCGATATCGGTCCCCGTATACACAACCCTTTCCGGGGAAGAGACGCTTTTTTTACTGAAAGACGCCTCGGTAAGCGCGATAATATTTTCCGGGCCTAACCGGGATAAGGTTATCCATCTGAAAAAAGAACTCCCTTCGCTGAAGCGCCTTATATCAACGGAGAACCGCGGCGGTGAAGGCGTCCGCCTCGGCGAGACGACAGGCGTCCTTACCTTTGAGAATGTAAAAAAGCTCGGAAAGGAATCCCTGCGCGAACGCGACATTTCCGAAAGGATAGAAAACATAGGCCCCGGCGATACCTTTTCAATAATCTACTCGTCCGGCACAACAGGCAGGCAGAGGGGGGTCGTCCTTTCCCACGGAAACATACTTTCAAATATAGAGGCGGCACTAAAGGTAATTCCGGTAAAAGGGGATGACACTTATCTGTCGTATCTCCCGTTAAGCCACATATTTGAAAGGATGATGCACCATCTCTTTTTATACGCCGGCTCAAGTATCGCCTATTCAAAGGGGTTTGCTTACGTCGGGGCTGACATCCAGTTTTTCCGGCCCACCATCTTGACCGGGGTGCCGTTTTTTTTCGAGAGGTTAAGAGAAAAGATACTGGAAGGGGTAAAAGAGGCGGGGGCCGTAAAAAGGGCGCCTTTTAACACGGCAATAAAAAAAGGGCCGGATATGCCGGACGGCATTATTCTCAAAAAAATAAGGGAAAAGGTAGCCCCGGGACTGAAATTTTTCATATCCGGCGGAGCGGCTCTTGACAGCGGCACCGCGGAATTTTTCTTCAAAATCGGGCTTCCGGTGCTTCAGGGTTACGGGCTGACCGAGACATCCCCCATAGTGACTGTAAATACCCCCGGCTCAAATAAGATAGGAACCGTTGGAAGGCCCCTTCCGGGGGTAAGCGTTAAGATAAGCGAAGAAGGGGAGATAATGGTAAAAGGCCCGAATGTCATGAAGGGCTACCACAATATGCCCGGGGAAGAGGCAAAGAGGGACGGGTGGTTCTATACCGGGGATATCGGCTTTATAGACAAGGACGGCTTTTTAACCATAACGGGCAGAAAAAAAGACCTGATTATCACGTCCGTCGGCAAAAACATCTCTCCCCAGAAAATTGAAAACCTTCTCAGGGGTGACGGATACATAAAAGAGGCCGTTGTCTGCGGCGACAATAAACCCCACCTCGTGGCGCTCATCTTTCCGGATACGGCGAGATTGGAAACCCTCGGAGAAAAGTTAGGCATAAAAGGGCCGGAAAAACTCCTGTCCGATAAAGCCATTCATGATTTTTTCAGCGAACGAATCCGCGCGCGGCTTAAAAACCTCGCGAGGTTTGAGCAGATAAGAAGATTTGCGCTCATAGAGGACACCTTAAGCACAGAGGGCGGAGAGCTTACCCCGACGCTCAAAATTAAAAGGCAAAAGGTTCAAGAAAAATACATGGACATTATAGAAAAACTCTATGAGAGTGAAAAAACTCCTCTTTAGGGAAAACTTTCGGATGCTGAAACAAGTTCAGCACAGGTCTAAAAGTTTCCTTCGGGGCGGCACGATTGCAATGTATGGGGGAAGAGGGTAATATAACCGCATATGAAGATTGACAGGGGAGAAATACTTAAGTTTATGTCCTCCGGGGCCGAGCGTCCGCTGTCCTTAAGGGAACTCATGGGGGAGCTGAAAATTCCGAAATACGAAAGGAATACCCTGATGAGGCTGTTGAGAAAACTTTCCGCCGAAGGGCTGATTATAAGGATGAGGGACGGAAGGTTCGGGCTTACAAAGAAGATGAACCTTATGGCGGGCACCCTTTCCTGCCACCCCGACGGGTTCGGCTTTGTCGTGCCTGAAGAAGGGGGCGAGGATATCTTCATAAACCCGAGGAAATTAAGGGACGCGATGCACGGGGATAAGGTTGTCGCGAGGATTGAGGGTTATAAAACGGGCGGCAGGCGCGAGGGCATCATTATAAGGGTTCTTGAAAGGGCGCATAAAAAAATCATCGGGACTTTTAAAAAGACAAAGACAGGCGCTTTTGTCATTCCCTCGGATGAAAAAATACTCAATTCGATAACCATCGCTTCGGATAAGGGCATGGACGCGAATAACGGCGAGATGGTTGAAGCCGAGATTATAAGATTCCCCGGCGCGGGCTTTCCATCGGCCGTCGGCAAGGTTCTCTCTGTGCTCGGCAACCCCAGGGACCCTGAAGTGGAGATAGAGGTGATTGCGAGAAAATACGGGCTTCCCCACAGGTTTCCCCCCGATGTCCTTCATGAAGTCAAAGATATGCCGACGGAGGTCCGGGAAGAGGATCTGGAAGGCAGGGCGGACTTAAGGAACATGAGGGTCTTTACGGTAGACGGGGAAACCGCAAAGGACTTTGACGACAGCGTTGGCATAGAAAGAACCAAAAAGGGCTACAGACTCCTTGTATCAATCGCCGACGTCAGCCACTATGTTAAAGAAGGCACTTTCCTGGATAAAGAGGCGTTTTCAAGGGGCACAAGCGTATATTTCCCCGGCAGATGCATCCCGATGCTCCCGGTCGCCCTTTCAAACGGCATATGCAGTTTAAACCCCCGCGTGGAAAGGCTCACGCTCACCGCCGAACTCGAATTTGACCAGAACGGAAATACCATTAAAGCCAAATTCTATGAAAGCGTCATAAAAAGCCTGGAAAGGCTCACCTATACAAAAGTAAAGGAAATACTTTCCGGCGGCGACAATACCCTTGAGGAGAGATATTCGCGCATACTCGGGGACTTAAGGACAATGGAAGAACTCGCGCTGAAATTAAGAGAGAACCGCGCGGAAGAGGGCTCTATAGATTTTGACCTTCCCGAACCGGAGATAATACTTGATATAGAAGGGCGCCCGCAGGATATAGTAAGGGCCGAAAGAAACATCGCCCACCGGATAATAGAGGAGTTTATGCTCGCGGCAAACAGGGTCGTGGCGGAGTTTTTTACGAAAAAAAATTATCCCTTCGTCTACAGGGTGCATGCCACGCCGGACGAAGGGGATATAGCGGAGTTCCGGGAGTTTATCTCTTCTTTCGGCCACCGTATGGAGAAAGGCGTAACGCCAAAGACATTCCAGAAACTTCTGAAAAGCGTTGAGGGAAGGCCGGAAGAGAAGCTTATCAACCACGTCCTTTTAAGGAGCATGAAGCAGGCCTCCTATTCAAGCGCAAACATAGGGCACTTCGGGCTTGCGTTCAAAGACTACACCCACTTCACATCCCCTATCCGCAGATACCCGGACCTCGCCGTCCACAGGTTATTGAAAAAATTCCTGCACAGACACCCCACGCACCACGAAAGGGAACACATGGAAGCGGCGCTTCCGCAAACGGCGCTTCATTCGTCGCAGAGGGAACGCAAGGCGATGGAGGCGGAAAGGGAGGGGGTTGACCTTAAAAAGGCCCAGTTTATGCAGGATAAGGTGGGGGAGGTCTTTGCGGGGCTTATATCCGGGGTTACGAGTTTCGGTTTCTTTGTTGAACTCAAGGATTGGTTTGTCGAAGGCCTTGTGCACGTCACAACCCTTAAAGACGACTACTACAGCCTTATGGAAAAAGAGCACGCCCTTGTCGGGGAAAATACAAAGAGGAGATTCCGGATCGGAGGCGAGGTTTCGGTCGCAATAAAAAATGTGGATATTGAACGCAGGCGGATAGACCTGGAACTTTCCGAAAATTTTCCCGGGGCGAAGGCAAAAAAAGGGCGCAGGAAATGATACCCGTAAGACTGCATCTTGCATACAAGAATATAAAAAGGCTCAGGGATATAGTCTCCATCCTGGTAAAACACGGGTTTTATCCGGTTCTGGAAAGCATGCATCTGACCGGCCTTATATCCATGCCGAGAAGGATTATCGGAAAAAAGATGGGAGTTGGGAAAGAGGCCCTTGGCGCCGCGATAAGGCTCCGGCTTGCGCTTGAGGAGCTCGGGCCGACATTCGTAAAATTCGGCCAGATACTCTCCACCCGTCCGGATGTCATTTCCGAGGAGTTTATAACGGAACTCCTGAAGCTTCAGGACGAGGTTCCCCCTTTCCCGTTTGAAGATGTCCTGGATATTGTGGAAAAGGAATTTAAAAAGCCCGCGCGCGAAATCTTCCCTTCAATAGAAAAAATCCCGGTTGCCGCCGCCTCCATCGCGCAGGTGCACCGCGCAACCACCGCCTTGGGAAGCGAGGTAATGATAAAGGTTCAAAGGCCGGGTATTGAAGAAATCATCAATACCGACCTGGCAATACTGAAATACCTCGCGAGGCTCATGGCAAAATACATGCCGGAGGCGCGTATCCACGACCCGGCGGGCATGGTTGAGGAGTTTTCGAGGGTCATAAGGAAGGAGATGGACTTTACACTTGAGGCAAGCTACATGGAAAAGTTCAGGGCAAACTTCGCGCATGAAAAAAGAATAGAGATCCCGGGGGTCTACTGGGAATACACGAGGAAAAGGCTCCTCACCATGGACAGGGTCTCCGGGATAAAAATAGACAATGTTTCAAGACTCAGGGAAGAAGGCATTGATACAAAAAAACTCGCGAGCCTCCTTGTTGAGATATTCTTTACGCAGGTTTTTGATTACGGGCTTTTCCACGGAGACCTCCACGCGGGAAACATCTTCGTGATAAACCAGGAAAAAATAGCCCTCCTCGATTTCGGCATCGTGGGAAGGATGGAGGATGAACTTAAAGGGCACGTTGCCGAAATGTTTCTGGATATTTTGAACGAGGATTTTAAAAGGCTTACCAATCTGTACCTCAAGATGGGGGTGCTGCCGGAGGATATCGACGAGGAGGCATTCAGCCGCGATTACTATGACCTTGCCGTCCATTACCTGGGACGCCCTTTAAGCCACATAAGGATAGGGGACCTTTTCATGGACCATATAAGGCTTATCTCAAGGTATAATATAAAAATTCCGAGGGATATCCTTCTTTTCAGCAAATGCATACTGGAGCTTGAGGGCCTTGCAAGGCATCTTTATCCGGATGCCGACCTTATAAAGGAGTGCGAACCTTTCGCGGCAAAGGCAGTCCGCAGGCGTCTCCTCCCCGAGGCGGTGATTTCCGAAGGGATATCCACGGTAAACGAATACCGCGACCTTGTGGAGAATATGCCGGGCTACACCAGAAAGATATTGAAAAAGATACTGTCCGACAACCTGGCAATTGAGTTTATCCACAGGGGCCTTGAGGATTTGGTGGGTGAGATGGACCGCTCCTCCAACCGGCTCACCTTCGCGATTATAATGGCAGCGATGGTCATAGGGTCCTCTCTCGTAATCGCCTCGGAGGCCGGCCCCTCTGTCATGGGCTATCCGGCATTGGGCATAGTCGGGTTTATGATAGCGGCCATTCTGGGGCTCGGGCTGGCTTTCCAGATACTCAGGTCCGGTAAATTCTGACATGTGGAAACTCCGGCCCCGACCCATCCTTCGGATGGGTGCCCGCGCCCGGAAAAGGTTCCTGCCGGAAAAAACCAGATGATAGTCATAAAAAACGAACGCGGTTTAAAAAAGATAAAGGATGCGGTGCTTACGCTCGGGAACTTCGACGGACTCCATCTGGGGCACCAGAAAATTCTTAAAAAGGTCCTTGGGAGGGCAAAAAAACTCGCCCTTCCGTCGGTTGTATACACATTCGAACCCCATCCCCTGAAGGTGGTATCGCCTGGGAAAAGCCCTCCCCTTATCATCAGCCTTGAAGATAAACTAAAACTCCTCGGTTCCTTTGGAATAGGGTACTGCGTGCTTGCGCGCTTTACAAAGGAGTTTGCGGGGAAGCACCCCGGTGAGTTCGTGGAAGAGGTGCTGGTTAAAAAAATCTCCGCGAAAGAGGTATGGGTGGGCCATGATTTTTCTTTTGGAAGAGGCAAACTCGGAACGGTAGGATATCTTAAAAAACTCGGAGGCCTTTTTAACTTCAGGGTCTTTGTAATTGCGCCCCATAAAATAAGCGGCGGCGTTGTAAGCAGTTCAAGGGTGAGGGAACTTATAAAAAAGGGTAACGTGGCCGGGGCGGCGCGCCTTCTCGGCAGAAACTTTTCGCTGAATGGCAGGGTTGTGAGGGGCAGGGTTATGGGGCAAAAACTGGGATTCCCGACCGCAAACCTTTCTACCAGAAACGAACTCATCCCCAAAGAGGGGGTATATGCCGGACGGGTCTCTTTTAACGGCGGATGTCGCCTTGGGGTCATAAACATCGGCAAGGCGCCGACCTTTGGAAGGGGGAAAACCGTTATCGAGGTCCATATACTTGACTTTGCGGGCTCTATCTATGGTAAGGATATAAGGGTCTGGTTTGCGGAAAGGATAAGGGACGAAGTGCGTTTCGGGTCGGGAGAAGAACTTTCCCGTCAGATAAAAAAGGATATAGAGAAGGCGCGCAATATCCTCTTGGTTCCGGAAAACTTAACATGAAGATATCCGGCAGGATAAAAGTGGTCGGGATATTCGGGGACCCCATCGCTCATACGATCTCGCCTTACATGCACAACGCGGCATTTGAGGCGATGGGGCTTGAATTTGTCTATGTGCCGTGGAGGGTCAGGCCGGATTCCATCAAGGATGCGGTATCCGCGATAAAGGCGCTTGAAATCGCCGGCGTGAACGTCACCATACCCCACAAAGAAAAGGTCGTTCCTTTCCTTGATTGGGTGGATGAGGAGGCCGTTAAAATAGGCGCTGTAAATACAATCGTAAATAAAAACGGAAAACTCTTCGGCTATAATACGGACGGCAGGGGCTACTGGATGAGCCTGTTTTCCGAGACGGGTTTTGACGCAAACGGTAAAAACATAATAGTTCTCGGGGCCGGAGGGGCGGCCAGGGCGATTGCCTTTTCCCTTTTAGGCAAAAAACCCAAGAGTGTAATCATTGCGAACAGGACCGTTGACAGGGCAAAATCCATTGCGGGGGAATTTGCGAAACTCCATCCTGAAATTGATTTAAAGGCAGCCGGCCTTGATATATCAAGATACATGGCGGACGCTGATTTGCTGATAAATACAACATCTTCCGGAATGACGGAAGAAAAAAAACCTCCCCTTTCCATCCACGGCCTTTCAAAAGCGGCAATCGTCTCCGACATTGTATACAGGCCGCCCCAAACGCCTCTTCTAAAAGAGGCTGAAAAAGCGGGGCATAAGGTGCACAGGGGGCTCGGGATGCTTATCTGGCAGGGGGCGCTTTCTTTTACGCTCTGGACGGGGCTTCCCGCCCCCGTTGATACGATGAGGTTTGCCGCTGTGCAGGCGCTGGGTGTTTAATGAAGGCCATAATCGTCGCTGACGCCCACATAAAAGGGCTTGATGACCCGAACCAGAAAACCCTCTGTCAGTTCCTTGATTTCCCGGATGCCGCCCTGCCCGACAAGGTTATTATCCTGGGGGACCTCTTCGACCTCTGGACCGGTTTTAATGACGTTACCTGCCGCCATTATTCCCCCACACTTGCCGTATTCTCAAAACTCCGGGGAAAAGGGGTTGAGATAATATACCTTGAGGGCAACCACGATTTCTCCATGGGGGATTTTTTTACCGCGGTAATCGGCGCGAGGGTTTACCCGGACTGCGGCGAGATTACGCTTGACGGCCGGCGGGTATTCCTTTCCCACGGCCATATAATAGACAAGACATTTACCTACGCGCTCTGGAGGGGATTTTTGAGAAGTTCTGTTTTTAAGGGGCTTACAAAGATATTTTCTCCCCAATTTGTCTGGAAGGCGGGACAGATGCTTTCAAAAAAAAGCAGGGTATATACCGGCGGGGGAACTATCGACAGCAAAAAGGCGTCCGGGATAGAAAGGCATCTGAAGGACTTTGCAAAAGAAAAAATCCGGATGGGTTATGACGCGGTTTTACTCGCCCACTGCCATATACCTTCAATAGAAACCCTTGATATAGACGGGAAAAAGGGCATCTATGCGAACCCGGGGAGCTTTTCAATGGATATGAGCCACATCCTGTATGAAAACGGGGAATTTCATCTCAAAAATGCCAGGGGTATTTAAGCCTATTCGGTTCCCAGAACCTCCCTGGCGCGATTAAGGGCATCGTCAATGGTCTTGAATACATTGTTTTCTCCAATCTCGTAAAGGAACCCCGAACGCTCCATGGCAATAATGGGTTGCGCGTGAACCCCGGAGATAATAAAATGCGTTTTGTAGCGTGCGCATTGCTTCTTCAGGTCGGCAAGCGCCCTGAGGCCGGTGGCATCCAGGGCAAGCACATGGCGCGTCTGGAGAATCAATACCCGCGGCGGATTTTTGCCGATATCCATGGTGTCTCTTATCAATTCCGCAACCCCGAAAAAAAGGGCCCCTTCCGCCTCATAGACAGCCACCTCGTCAGGGACTTTCCGGCGGCTTACGGCATCCTCGGCTTCTCTTAACGCCTCTTCATCAACGGGTTCTTCCAACTCTCTGGTTATCTCCTTGATTACAGTGACGTCCGTCATCCGTTTCATAAAAAGAACAGCGGACATCAGGATGCCGACTTCAACCGCTATGGTGAGGTCAACAAAGACTGTTAAAAGAAAAGTGGTCAGAAGCACCGAAACATCCATCCGGGGGGCGCGCAGCAGACTCTTGAAGGCGTGCCATTCGCTCATGTGATATGACACCACGACAAGGATGGCGGCCAATACGCACAGCGGGATAGCGGTTGCCCACCGGCCGAATATCAGCACTATCCCCAGAAGGGTCAGGGCGTGGATTATGCCCGCGACAGGAGTTCTCCCGCCGTTTTTGACATTGGTTGCCGTGCGCGCAATCGCCCCGGTGGCCGGGATGCCCCCGAAGAGAGGGGTTATTATATTCGCAATGCCCTGACCTATCAGTTCGGTATTGGGCCGGTGTTTACCTTCAATCATTCCATCGGCCACGGTTGCGGACAGAAGCGATTCTATCGCGCCCAGAAGGGCCACCGTCAGGGCTGACGGAATCAACATCTTAACGTCGGCAAACGTGAAATGGGGCCAGACCGGTTTGGGAAGCCCGCTGGGAATGGAGCCAAATCTTCCCCCGATTGTTTCTACCGGAATATTAAAGACATTCACAACGGCTGTCACGATTAAAAGCGCGGCAACCGGTCCGGGAATCCTCCGGCTGATCCGCGGCCATAAAAGGATGATGAAAAGCGATGCCAATGACAGGGCAACGGTTGGAAGATGGAGCGTATGGATATTTTTA
>Ga0209619_10004105_pt1 | contig 10369 bp, 10 predicted proteins | sample Rifsed16ft3_FD_184011 | JGI IMG/M metagenome (GOLD analysis project Ga0209619, IMG submission 184011) | Soil microbial communities from Rifle, Colorado, USA - sediment 16ft 3 (version 2) | ecosystem: Environmental > Terrestrial > Deep subsurface > Rock core/Sediment | place: Rifle, Colorado... | reverse complement strand
GACGCTGCCACCCTGGCCGGGGCAGCTCGGATAGGTGACGGCATCGAAGCATTGGATATGGACGATAAAGAATGGAACTGCACGGCCTTGAACTCAAGTATCACCGCGGCCTACCAGGAAACCAAACTCAAAGCGGCTGCCAATGATTACGACATCGCTAAAAATACCAGCCTTGGCACGGCCGAGAATAACCAGGGCATGAAAATCGTGTGCGACCAGACCGGGAAATACGCGGATGTAATGGTGATGCTGACCAACGACACCATCACGTCCTTTGTCCATTTGTTCACTGGCGGGCCGATGCGCAATACGGTTACTTCGGTTACCCGGGTGGAGCCCGGGATAAACGCCGGCGGGAATTACGCCATTGTCTCGCTCAGCAAGTACTGCGGCAACAACAAGAATGTACCGACCTCATTCGGCGGCACCAAGTTAAGCGGTACCACCGACGTGAAAGTCATGATTGGCGGCATCTGGTCCAACTCCTGCCTGGAGGCAGCTGGCGGCCCGGACGTCACCGTGACAGAAGAAAATGGGAACACCATTAAGCCGAACAGTGTTTTGTACCATAACACGTTCCCATATTCCCCTCCCGGATCTGGCACTTTGGATCCTGCACCTGTCGGCACCTCAGCTTACCATCCTCTGACCGAGGTTACCCTGCCATCGCCGGCACCCAGCTGTAAGAAGGAGGATACGGATGCCTATGATGCCAAGAACAATATTGAAGGCACGCTCGACCCTGGAAATTACAGCAATTTGAGCTTCAAGGGACCGACGACCTTAAATCCGGGATTGTATTGCATCAGCGGCACGGTTACGATGAATACCAATGCTACGGTCACTGGCATCGGGATTACCATCTACTACACCGGCACCAGCATGACGATTAACGGAGCCTCCGGTCCCAGTCTGTTGGCACCCAATTGGGACCCCACCCACGTCATAGAGCCAGTCAACGGCGCCATCGAAGACCTTTTGATCTATATCTCACCGGATGTACAGGCGGACATTAAAATTAACGGCACTTCCGATTCATATTTTACCGGCACGGTATACGGACCAACCAGCAATATTTTCATCGCTGGTAATGCCACCATGGGCCATGAAACGGTGGCCGAAATGGCTTTGATTGGCTACCGCGTGGATCTGACCGGCGCTTCCAACTTCAATATTAAATACAATGCCAACATGATTTACGCGTTCCCGCCAGATCTGGAAGTTCGGCGGTAGGATTAAAAATAATTACAAATAGAGCCGGCTTGAGCCGGCTCTATTATTTTCCGACCAGGATCGATTGAATTTGTATGTTACAATTTTCACAGACGACCGCAGCCGAGGGGAAAGCAGGCTGTCAAAATCCCAACCCAGGCAGTAAATCCATGGAAGCTATCGAAGCCATTTTGACCCGGCGCTCGGTGCGCCGTTTTTCGCCCCAGCCAGTCTCGGAAGATGAGATTACCCTGCTTTTGCGGGCAGCCATGCAGGCGCCATCCGCCGGCAACGCTCAACCCTGGCACTTCGTGGTGGTGACGGAACGCAGCGCGCTGGATGCCATTCCAACCTTCCATCCCTTCGCAAAAATGACCGCCGAGTCACCCCTGGCAATTTTGGTGTGCGCCGATGAGGGCCTGGAGAAATATTCCAGCCGTTGGCCGTTGGATTGCGCCGCGGCAGTCGAAAATATGCTGTTGGCAGCCCATGCCAGCGGGTTGGGGGCGGTGTGGGTGGGGGTATATCCGGAAGCGCCGCGCATGAATGCCTTCCGCAGCCTGTTGAGTCTGCCGGAGAATATCCTGCCTGTGGCCTTGGTCGTCGCCGGACATGCACAGGAAATTCCGCCCGCCATCAACCGCTTCCGCCAGGACCGGGTGCATTATGGGGCGTGGTAAACAAAAAGGTAGTTCGTGTCACGAATCAAGTGTCAGGTGTCAAGTAAAAAATCAGAGGTTGCCAGCCTTGTATCTATACTGCTGGTTGGTGGACAAATCAGGCTAATCCATGCCATTAATTCAGAAATTTGAGGATATTAAAGGCTGGCAGGAAGCCCGAGATCTGACCCAAAAGATCTACCGGATCACTGAGCAGCCGCCATTTTCTCGCGATTTTGAATTGGTTCATCAAATTCGAAGTGCGTCAGTTTCTATAATGGCAAACGTCGCCGAAGGATTTGATTGCGAGTCAAAAGTCGAGCACAGCCGGTTTCTCGGCTATGCTCGCCGGTCTGCTGCGGAAGTTCAATCATTATTGTATGTAGCTCTGGATGCAAGATTTATTAACCAAGAAACCTTCGATCTTCTTTATCAGCAGGCGAATAAAGCTAAAGCACTTATTGGGGGATTTAAACGACCTATCGACTCGTCGAAAGCATAACGGCGTATCACAGTTGGCCGTGACACGTGGCACCTGACACTTGGCACTTGACGCGTTTATTTCAGGAACTTATAGATGACCTTCGACGTATACATATTACAGAGATGCGCAGGCATCTTACGGGCTGTTCTCTGACCTTTAGAGTTTTCTAAATATTGGCTGTTTGGTGTTCTATTTGCATATTCGATAGTTGTAAAATAGAACAAACGTTGTATAATTAATACAAGAAACAGCGCAAGGTCAGGGGGCGACATTGCAGCACACGTTCTGGCACGCCGTCCAGACGAGCACGCCCGGTTTTGGGCTCACCTTCTTATAGCGAAGCTATTTCGCATAGTGAGGGTTATATTAATCAAACCTTCTGACACGCTGATTCTTCCCGGTGATTGGACCGCCGGGGTCGCGCCCTTCAGGAGGAGGAGGCACATAATGGCTACAGTGGTTTATCTGGTAGTGGGAGCGTTTGGCGTGGTTTTCCTGGCTTTGAGCCTGGTGACCTTCGAGTCTTCGGATCCTAAAAGCAATCGCAAATGATCCGATTCAAAATCTGCTCAAAATCCTCACCCCATTGCGGGAATCGTCCTTTGCACATGCGGGATACTTTTCTGCGCCATTAAACCGGGTGCCTGCGCCCAGGATGGGTGCTAACGCGTCAATTTATAGAATCGCTCCCGGCGGGTTTGCCTGCCGGGAGTTTTTTTATCCAAGTCGCGGAATAATCCCCTTTATGCGTAACCCCAAATGCACGATAATGTTAATAGCATTAATCAATGAGGATGGCAATCATGACCGCTGCTGAACAGGTGCGCATCCTGCGCGAACGCATCACCGACGAAATATTTCTGGCGCTTGGCATGTCCAAAACCGGCGTTTTTCGCCGCAGCCTTGGCTGGTTGTTCCGCCTGCCCACCCAGCGTTTTGCCAGCATATTCTCATCCGCCGACCAGGCAGCCGGTGAAACCGGTCTGTATGGCGCCGGCCAGGAGCTGCTGCGCAATCTTTCAGTAAGCTGCCTGGCACGCGGGTTGGAGACTCTGCCGCAGGAAGGCCCGCTGATCGTCGCCTCCAACCACCCAGGGGCGTATGATTCGGCTGCCCTGGCTGCCAGCATTCCGCGCCTGGATGTCAAAATCATCGTTTATGAGATCCCGTTTTATCATGCGTTGGAGAATATCCAGCAGCGGATGATCTTTGTCAGCCCTAATCCGGATTTACGCATGAGCGCTTTGCGCAGCGCCATCGACCACCTGCGCAGCGGCGGCGCGTTGATTCAATTTGGCACCGGACGCATTGACCCCGATCCGGCGGTGCAGGGCGGCTCGGCTGAAAATCTACAAAACTGGTCGCCAAGTTTGGAGATCATGCTGCGAAAGGCGCCAGAAACCCAATTATCGCTGGCAATGGTCAGCGGCGTGTTGATGAAGCGTTTCGTCAACCATCCCCTGACGCTGCTGCGCCAGCATCCCATCGCTCGCCGGCGCATTGCCGAGTTCATGCAGGTGATCTGGCAGCTGATCACACGCAAGGACCCGGGCATCACCACGCAGATCAGCTTTGCGCCGCCGTTGTCTACCAGCGACCTGCAAACAGGCGCTAACGGGCGTTGGATGGATGAAATCATAGGGCGGGCGCGAACTTTACTAGCCGAACATACCGCCGCGATCGATCCCGTGGTTCCGGAGCACGCCTAAACCGTGCTAAAATGGGGGCTACTCGATCATTTTTGATTCCCGGAAGGTAAATTATGTCCCCCGATGTTTTTGAAGAGTTAAAGTGGCGCGGCATGGTATATGACTATGTCGAAGGCGTTCAGGACCTGCTGGCTCGTGAAAAGGTGACCATCTATAACGGTTTTGACGCCACCGCCGATAGTCTTCACATCGGGCACATGGTGCCGCTGATCGCGCTGGCGCGGTTGCAGCGTTACGGACATCATCCCATCGCGCTGGCAGGCGGCGGCACGACCATGATCGGCGACCCGAGCGGTAAAGCTACCGAGCGAAAGTTGATCACACGCGAAGAGGTGGAAGCCAACGTCGATTCGATCAAGAAGCAGCTGGCGCACTTCCTCGACTTTGAAATTCAGGCCAACCCGGCGCGGGTGATGAACAACGCCGATTGGCTGTTAAACCTGAACCTGGTCAACTTCCTGCGCGATATTGGCAAGCACTTCACCATCAACGCCATGATCAACAAGGACTCGGTCAAGACCCGCCTGGAACGCGAGGAAGGGCTGTCCTTCACTGAATTCAGCTACCAGCTGATGCAATCCTATGACTTCCTGCACCTCTACCAGCAGGAAGGTTGTAAACTGCAGACCGGCGGATCGGACCAATGGGGCAACATCACCGCCGGCGTGGAATTGATTCGGCGCGCTGCCGGCGCTTCAGCTTTCGGCATGGTGTACCCGCTGATCACCAAGGCGGATGGCACTAAATTTGGCAAGACTGAATCCGGCTCGGTATGGCTTTCGGCGGAGCGCACTTCGCCGTACCGCTTCCACCAATTCTGGTTGAACACCGACGACCGCGACGCGATCCCCTACCTTAAGTATTTCACCTTCCTGACTCAATCCGAGATCCAGGAGTTGGAACAGGCATTGGCAGCACACCCGGAGCAGCGCGAAGCGCAGCGCCGTCTGGCTCGCGAGATGACCCTGACCGTTCACGGCGAGACTGCCCTGTCTAAAGCCGAGCTGGCAACCCAGGTGTTGTTTGGCGGCGCTCTGGACGGACTGACGGCGGCTGAAATTGAAGATATCTTTGCCGATGTGCCTTCCAGTACAATGCCGCGCGAGCGGTTCTCCGGCGCCGGGCTGACCGTGGTCGATCTGTTGACCGACAGCGGCGTAACCCAATCCAGGGGCGAGGCGCGCCGGGCTGTGACGGAAGGCGGCATCAACCTCAATAACCAGCGGGTCAGCGATGGAGCGCGGGCGGTCACGCTTAACGACCTGTTGGAAGGCCGCTTCCTGGTCATTCGCCGTGGACGCAAAAATTACCATCTGATTAAGATCGTCGCATAAAAAATTGGTTTGAATATTAGTAAACTAAACCGCACGCGACTATACATGCCGGGAGGGGCAAATGAAGATCCTGCTCATTATCAATGATGCGCCGTATGGCTCAGAGAAGGCCTATAATGCACTGCGTCTGGCCATGATGACCCAAAAAGAGCACCCAGAGGTCGCGGTGCAAATTTTTCTGATGGCCGATGCGGTAACCTGCGCACTGCCCAATCAAACAACCCCGCAAGGCTATTACAACATCGAGCGGATGCTGCGTTCGGTGATCAGCAAAGGCGGCGAAGTCAAAGCCTGCGGCACCTGCTCCGACGCTCGCGGTATTCGTGGACTTCCGCTCATTGATGGTATTGAGCTCAGCACCATGAGCCAGCTGGCCCAGTGGACAGTGGACGCCGCCAAGGTGCTGACCTTTTAATTTTTCGGACAGGCTTTGCTGTCCTCGCTTGAGGAATAGGTACCTCCCATGGAAAATCCAGCTGAGAAAAAGCCAGAGGAACGCAAACGCCCGGATGTCGAGCGGGTTTATCAAAACGACCAGATCGCGGTGTACTGGGAGCCAAAACTTTGCATTCATGTCGGTAATTGTTACCACGGACTGCCGCAGGTATTCAATCCGACTGCCCGGCCGTGGGTGGACGCCAATGCCCAGACCGCCGACCGCATCGCCCGCGTGGTGATGACTTGTCCCACCGGTGCGCTGCATTTTGAACGGCTGGACGGGGCTGAGCAGGAAAGCGGACCATCCGAAACGATCATCGATGCGCGGCCGAACGGCCCGTTGTTTATCCGCGGACAGTTGAAAATCGTAGAGGTTGGCGGGCATGTGCTGCGCGAAGACACGCGCGTGGCGCTATGCCGCTGCGGACATTCTGAAAACAAACCCTTCTGCGACGGCACCCACCGCAAGATCGGATTTAAGACGACCAAGAGTTGAAAGTTTCAACTTTTATTTCCAAAAAACGTTTAAGCCGGGGACTTTTTGATGATCCAGAAATCAATTGCAGCAGTCTATCAATTTCTGCGTTCGCATACTGAAGCGATTACCTACATCCCGATTTATTTCTTTATATCCTTTACCGATCTTATATTAAAACTGCGTCATGCTCCCGCCTGGCAGAACGGTACGCTGGTTGAAAATCACAACCTGTTGATGGCGTTTCAATACTTCAACAACGAACAATCCAGAATTTTGCAGTTCCTGGTCCCGGAAGCCCTGCACCGGATTTTTGATACCTCCATCATCACCAGTTATGCCATCGCTCGGCTCGCCTTTGTATTCCTGGCATTTGTGGTTTTCCACTATTTCTTGCGCAAGTGGTTTTCTCCGATCGCCAGTTTTGGCGGGGTGATGATCTTGAGTTCAGCCCTGATGGTCAGTTTCCTGATCCACGACTTACAGGAAAGTGCCCCGCTTCTGATGCTGTTGTTTATCCTAGGTTTATGGGCCATTCGCGAAGAAAAGGATGGCTTGTTTTGCCTTTTCATGTTGCTTGGCGGCGGAATGACCAATGAGACCATGCTGGTTTTGCCGCTGGGTTATTTTCTGTATCGGGTAAGGTCACTCAAATTCACGCATCTACTGCGCACGGGAATCCGCACGGTGCTGCTGGCAGCCCCGGCTTTTATAGCCCAGGGCACATTACGCTACATAAACCGCTTCCAGCCGCATCTTGGCGGGGCATTTCATTGGCTGGATAACATTCAGGGAATTTGGGCTGAATTGACGTTCCCATACCAGGCCATATTCAACGGCGAATTTATTTACTTATTCCTGGTCTTTTCCATATTTTGGATTTTGGCTGTTATTGGGCTGTTTAAAAGCCCCTTATTTTTCCGTCGGGTATTCTGGATCACGCCGTTCTTTCTGGCTGCCAACCTGATCACCGGCAAAATCAACGAGTCGCGGCAGATGATACCTTTGGGTTTCATACTGATTCCCATGGCTTTGTTCATTATGGTTCCGGAAGCGGCTGGTGCCGCGAAGGAATCCCAAACGCGGGCAGAACGAGAGCCCGCTGCGCCTGAGCAGGCACCCGCGGATAGCCTCCCTGTGCCAACTGACGCGGATTGACTAGCGGATCGTACCGCACCTTGCAAAGGCAAATAGATTTTTTCAACGTGCTCGGTGAATTTTTTGTTTACGACATCGCCAGCAGCTTGCGGATATGCTCGATATGGTCGAGCTCATGCCAGATGGCGCGGCGCAGCAGCTTGCGCGGACTCCATATCTCGCCTTGCACGCCGCGCACCATTTCCACACCTTCCAGATCCGGCAAAACCTTCTCCAGCTGTGTCCGAACGGCTGCCAACATTTCAAAAGTTTCCTGTGGCAGGCTGCCGCGGGCGCTGCCGGCCATTTCCAACCGGTCCAAATACCACCATTCAGCTTTGGCAATGTGACCAAGTATCCCGTGTATGCTCCAGCGTTCCTGCGGATACGTGCGCTCGAGGATTTCGCCGGGTAGGTCCTTCACGCTTTCCAATAAATCCGCGCGGGCAAAACTTAATACTTGTAAACCGCGGCGCACATCCACGCGGGTGAGCGGCTTCCAGTCATGGCGGAACCAGGCGTTGACCTCATACTCGCCGTCGGGGGTCGCGTTATAATCCGAATCGATGTTGTAGACTTCCCACACCTCAGCCAGGCGCACATCAACGGCCTGGATGTCCGTCAGCCAGCTCTCGGAGGTATGACGGGCGACCCAGCTTTTAAATGCCACGAAAGCCGGCGCCATGTTGATCACCGCTTCCGGACCGCCGGCGCCGTATGCGAAACACCCCGGATAATCCAGCGCCCAGGCCAACGGGCGGCCGTCAGCGCCATTTTCCAGCCCGACATTTAATCGCATGGTGATTCCTTCCATAAAAGAACTTTATCTGTTATTTTTATCACAAAGTCTGATTTGCACCGCTGGAATGTTGACTATAATATTGAATAATCAACTTTCCTTTTCGGGGAACTTTAACTCATTTGAACTCGTCATGACTTTGTCTCTGGCTGGAGGACGATTTTAATCCAGCCTGCATGATTTTACGCTTTCAAGCAAAAAAATTTTGGATGAACAGAAGGTTTGAAAGGATCGTGAAAACCCATGGCTGAACTCGAACTGGCAACCGATTTGAGTAATGATGAAAAACCGCGCCGCCTGCATTTTGAATGGGTGCTCCCTTTGTTTTTCCGGCCAGCGCGCACGCTGAAAACCGTTGTGGAACGCGATCACCCCGTCTGGCAGACGCCATTGTTGATTCTGAGCGTGCTGGCGATTTTGGTGGTGCTGGTTGGCGCACCTATCCGTACCCAGTTGTCGCAGCAGGTTGGCGAACTGCCGCCTGATTTTCAATACTGGCCGCCCGACCAGCAAGAGCAATATTTCGCTTCTCAGGCCAATAAGGCTAATCCATTGTTCATTTATTTATTCCCGGCGTTGGGTGCGCTGATTGGCATCTGGTTGAGCTGGTTTTTGTTTGGCAGCATCCTGCACCTGGCGCTCACCCTGAGCGGCAGCCGCGGCACAAGCCGGCAGGCGATCAATCTGGTGGCGTGGGCTAGCCTGCCCTTTGCCATCCGTTCCATTGTGACGATTCTGGCCATCCTGATCAATAAGCGTTTGATCGAGGCAGCCGGGGTTTCGGGTTTTATTGCCGCGGACGCACAAGGGTTTGCATCCTTTATGCGCGTTCTACTGGCTTTTGTAGACATTTATCTCATATGGCAGGTGATCTTGCTGATGGTTGGCTCGCTGCCATTGACCGGGCTGTCGCGCGGGAAAGCCTGGACAGCCGTGCTCATTTCGGTCCTGTTGATGCTGGTGCTGCAAACCGTGCCCGGCTATGTTAGCAGTCTGCTCAGTGGCCTGGAAATTACCCGTGGGATCTTCTTCTAAAGGTTACCCGGCATGATGCCTTTTATTCAAGTCCGCGCCTTGCGGAAAACCTACGTGATGGGAAAGACCATCGTACGCGCCCTGGACGGGGTGGATCTGGACGTTGCCCCCGGTTCGTTCACGGTGGTAATGGGCCCCTCCGGCTCAGGCAAGAGCACCTTGCTGCACCTGATTGGCGGGTTAGACCGGCCAACATCGGGCGGCATCCACGTGGAAGGCGAAGCGCTGGAGAAGATGGACGAAAACCAGTTGGCCGAGTACCGCCGTAAAATGGTCGGGTTTATCTTCCAATCCTTCAACCTGGTGCCCACTATGACTGCCGCTGAAAATGTGGGGTTCCCCATGCGTTTCGCGGGCACATCTACCCGCGAGCGGCGTAAGCGCTCTCTTGATTTGTTGAAACGGGTCGGGCTCGATGACCGCGCATTGCACAAGCCGACCGAATTGTCCGGCGGTCAGCAGCAACGGGTGGCGATTGCCCGTTCGCTGATCAACCAACCCAAAATGATCCTGGCAGATGAACCCACCGGCAATTTGGATACCGCCAGCGGTTACGGGATCATGCAGCTGCTATCGGTTTTGCACAAAGCAGGGCATACCGTCATCGTGGTCACCCACGACCCGCGCATGCAGCACTTTTCAACCAACATCATTTATTTGCTGGACGGCCGAATTGTCACGGAAGCCGAATACCAGGCCGCATCGACGTTTGATTATGAAACCACCTCGGAAAGCGAGAACAATCATGAAAGCTAAACTCCTATCCATCACCATATTGATCACACTGGTATTCGGTTTGCTGACGGCGCAGCCGGCTTACGCTCAGACCCCTACTGAGACCCCTACAGGAACCCTGACAGTAATCCCGACTGCCACCCCGACCACGCCGGTACCAAGCGCAACCTCAACCACAGCGCCGTCTTCGTCCTTCCGACCGGTCATTATCCTTGATTCGTACGGTGTCACGGGTGATTCTGTGACTCCCGGGCAGCGTTTCGATTTGACCCTGCGCGTCTTCAACACTGGCCAGGATTTTGGGCGCAACCTGATCCTCACTTACTCCGGCGGCGATTTATTGCCGCTGGAT
>Ga0209619_10004104_pt1 | contig 10370 bp, 7 predicted proteins | sample Rifsed16ft3_FD_184011 | JGI IMG/M metagenome (GOLD analysis project Ga0209619, IMG submission 184011) | Soil microbial communities from Rifle, Colorado, USA - sediment 16ft 3 (version 2) | ecosystem: Environmental > Terrestrial > Deep subsurface > Rock core/Sediment | place: Rifle, Colorado... | reverse complement strand
GCTCGGGCAGCGTGGTACAGGCCGCCCGATTGATGAGGACGTGCGCCTCGGCGCCCCAGGCCCCCGCCGGCACGGGTGACGCCAGAAATACCAGTGCCCCCACGAGGGCGCACCGCGCCCGCCTCCTGGCCTGGATCGGCCTCCCCATGGGACCACTGTGCCATAATATCCGGGATCATCCAAACGGAAACCGGCCACCCGGGGCCTCGGCCCGAGGCCGCGTAACCCCTTGACACACCTATCTTCTTCCAATATGATTATTTTTTGAGTATATAACGATGGAGGGCCTGACGCGCCTCTTCCCCGGCCGGCGCGGCCAGTATTGCCCCGATCTCGTAAGAGGACGGACCATGCAACCGATCGGATATCCCCCGAAGCAAGGTCTCTACGATCCGCGATTCGAACACGACGCGTGCGGCATCGGGTTTGTCGCAAATGTCAAGGGCGTCAAGTCGAACGCAATCGTGCGCCAGGGCCTCACCGCGCTTCGGAATCTGACCCACCGGGGTGCCTGCGGCTGCGAGCCCAATACCGGCGATGGCGCGGGCGTCCTCGTACAGACTCCGCATGAATTTCTTCGGAAGGCATGTGCCGAGGCCGGCGTCCGCCTCCCGTCCTTCGGCGAATACGGCGTCGGGATGGTGTTTCTCCCCCCCGATCCCTCGCTCCGCCGCAACTGCGAGCGGCGACTCGAAGAGATCATCACGGAGGAAGGACAGCGCCTTCTCGGATGGCGGACGGTCCCCACGAATAATGCCTCCCTGGGACGGACCGCCCTGTCGTGTGAGCCGTATATCCGCCAGGTCTTCATCGGGCGGCATGCCAGGCTCCAGGACAACCTGGCCTTCGAGCGGAAACTCTACGTCATCCGCAAGCGGGCCGAGAATGCCATCCGATACTCGGGCATGGCTGGCGGTGAATACTTCTATCTCACGAGCTGCTCGTACAAGACCCTGGTCTACAAGGGAATGCTCATGGCGGAACAGCTCGAGGAATACTATCCCGATCTGTCGGATCCCGCCATGGAAGCCGCCCTCATGCTGGTCCATTCGCGATTCAGCACGAACACGTTTCCCAGCTGGGCGCGCGCCCATCCGTACCGGTACCTGATCCACAACGGCGAGATCAATACGCTGCGCGGGAACGTGAACTGGATGCACGCGCGCCAGTCGATGTTCGTGTCGGATCTCTTCGGGGATGATGTGCCCAAACTCCTCCCCATCATCCAGCCCGATGGCAGCGACTCGGCCATGTTCGACAACTGCCTCGAGTTTCTCGTGCTTGCCGGCCGCTCCCTGCCCCATGCCGTCATGATGATGATCCCGGAACCGTGGTCGAAGCACGAGAGCATGAGCGACGAGAAGAAGGCCTTTTACGAGTACCACAGTTGTCTCATGGAGCCGTGGGACGGTCCCGCCTCGATCGCCTTTACCGACGGCGCCAGAGTCGGTGCGGTGCTCGACCGGAACGGCTTACGCCCGTCACGGTACTACGTGACGAAAGACGACCTCGTCATCATGGCCTCCGAGGTGGGCGTCCTCGACGTCGCCCCCGAGCGCGTGCTCCACAAGGGACGTCTCCAGCCGGGTCGGATGCTGCTGGTGGATACGGAAGAGGGACGCATCGTGGGGGACGAAGAACTGAAGCGCCGGATCGCGACCGAGCATCCGTACCGCCTGTGGCTCGACACGCACCTGGTCTCGCTCGAGGATCTGCCCGCGGCTCCCCCGGTTCGGGACCCGGCGCATGAGACGGTCCTCCAGCGCCAGCACGCATTTGGCTACACCTTTGAAGAGCTGCGCGTGATCGTGGGTCCGATGGCCAAGGAGGGCGTGGAACCCGTCGGCTCCATGGGGACCGACACGCCGCTGGCGGTGCTGTCCCATCGGCCGCAATTGCTGTACAACTATTTCAAGCAGCTCTTTGCGCAGGTCACCAACCCCCCCATCGACTGCATCCGTGAGGAGATCATCACGGGCTGGGAGACGATGGTCGGGGCCGAGCGCAATCTCCTCGTCCCGGAACCGGAAAGTTCCCGGCAGGTCAAGCTCACAACGCCCATCCTGACCGATGACGAGCTGGAAAAGCTCCGGCATATCGACCTGCCCGGCTACACGGCGGTGACACTCCCGATGCTCTTCACGGCCGGCGAGGGAGGCCCGGGCCTGGAGCGGGCCATGGATACGCTGTGTCGGCAGGCAAGCCGCGCGATTGCCGAAGGGGCGTCCATCCTGATCCTGTCGGACCGGGGAGTGGACCGGCGGCGCGCGCCGATCCCGGCGCTCCTGGCCGTGGCCGGCCTCCACCACCACCTGATTCGGGAAGGCACCCGGACGAAGGTGGGGCTCGTGCTCGAGTCCGGCGAGCCGCGCGAAGTCCACCACTTTGCGGCCTTGATCGGCTATGGGGCGAGCGCCATCAACCCGTATCTGGCGTACGAAACGCTGGGCGATATGATCCATCAGGGGCTCCTCACGGACATCACCGTGGACCGTGCGATGAAGAACTACATCAAAGCCGCGGTCAAGGGCGTGGTCAAGGTGATGTCCAAGATGGGCATCTCCACCATCCAGAGCTACCAAGGCGCGCAAATCTTTGAGGCGGTCGGCCTCGACCATACCGTGATCGACAAGTACTTCACCTGGACCCCGTCGCGACTCGGCGGGGTGAGGATCGACGTGATCGCCCGCGAAGCCCAGATCCGACACGACCGCGCCTTCCCGGAGCGACAGGTCAACGGACGGGCCCTCGATGTCGGTGGCCAGTATCAGTACCGCCAGGACGGGGAACACCACATCTGGAACCCGGATACGGTGCATAAGCTCCAGGTCGCCTGTCGCACGAATGACTACCAGGCGTACACAGAGTATGCGGACCTGGTCAACACCCAGTCCCAGCAGCTCGCCACGCTGCGCGGACTGCTCGAGCTGAAGCTGGCTCCCGAGCCGATCCCCCTGGATGAGGTCGAGCCGGTGGAATCTATTTGCCGGCGCTTCAAGTCCGGGGCGATGTCCTACGGCTCCATCAGCCAGGAGACCCACGAGTCCCTCGCCATCGCCATGAATCGGATCGGCGGCAAGAGCAACTCAGGCGAAGGCGGGGAAGATGCGGCGCGCTACATCCCCGATTCCAACGGAGACTCGCGCTCGAGCGCCATCAAGCAGGTCGCGTCGGCACGGTTCGGGGTGACGAGTGAATATCTGAACAACGCAAAGGAGCTCCAGATCAAGATGGCCCAAGGGGCGAAGCCGGGAGAAGGGGGCCAGTTGCCGGGCCGCAAGGTCTATCCCTGGATCGCCAAGGTCCGATTCTCGACTCCGGGGGTGGGATTGATCTCGCCGCCCCCCCATCACGATATCTACTCGATCGAGGACCTGGCGGAATTGATCCATGACCTCAAGAACGCCAATCACCACGCGCGGATCAACGTCAAGCTGGTGGCGGAGGTCGGCGTGGGTACGATCGCCGCAGGCGTAGCAAAGGGGCATGCCGATGTGGTGCTGATCAGCGGCTATGACGGCGGGACGGGCGCGTCCCCGCAGAGTAGCATCAAACATGCCGGTCTGCCGTGGGAACTGGGACTGGCGGAAACTCACCAGACGCTCGTCCTCAACAATCTGCGGAGCCGGATCGTGGTGGAAACCGACGGGCATATGAAGAGCGGCCGCGATGTCGTCATCGCGGCCCTCCTCGGGGCGGAAGAGTATGGATTCGCGACCGCCCCCCTCATCGTCCTGGGATGTGTCATGATGCGGGTCTGCCACCTGGATACGTGCCCCGTCGGCATCGCCACGCAGAATCCAAAGCTGCGCTATAAATTTGCCGGGGATCCTCAGCACGTCGTGAATTTCATGCGCTTCATCGCCCAGGAGATGCGCGAGTGGATGGCCAGGCTCGGCTTTCGCACCGTCAATGAGATGATCGGCCGGGTCGATAAGCTGGAGCCGCGCAAAGCCATCGACCACTGGAAGGCCAAGGGACTCGACGTCTCCAACATCCTGTACGTGCCGGATGTCCCGCCGGATGTGGGCCGGTACTGCCAGATCCCCCAGGACCACGGGCTCGAAAAGGCGTTGGACAATCGCGTCCTCCTGGAACTCTGTGCGCCGGCGCTCGAGCGAGGCGAGCCGGTGCGGGCCACCCTGCCCATCCGCAACGCTAACCGTGTGGTGGGAACGATCCTGGGCAGCGCACTGACCCGCCGCTACGGCGGCGGAGGCCTGCCGGAGGACACGATCCGCCTCCACTTCAAGGGGTCGGCCGGCCAGAGCTTCGGCGCCTTCATCCCGCGAGGCATCACGCTGATCCTCGCAGGGGACTCGAACGATTACATCGGGAAGGGGCTCTCCGGAGGAAAGATCATCGTGTACCCGCCCGAGGGGTCGACCTTTGTGCCCGAGGAGAACATCATCATCGGGAACGTGGCGTTCTATGGTGCCACCGGCGGAGAGGCCTACATCCGCGGCATGGCCGGTGAGCGATTCTGTGTGCGGAACAGCGGCGTGCACGCGGTCATCGAGGCCATCGGGGATCATGGGTGCGAATACATGACCGGGGGGCGCGTCGTCGTGCTCGGCCCAACGGGGCGGAACTTTGCGGCCGGCATGTCCGGCGGCATCGCATACGTGCTGGACGCGACCGGCGACTTTGACCGCCGGTGCAACCAGGAGATGGTCTTTCTCGAGCGGCTGGAAGACACGCAGGAGATCAAAGAGGTGGAAACCATGATCGGGCGGCATGCCGAGTATACCAACAGCGAGCGCGCCCGCGCCATCCTGGCCTCCTGGGAAGCCATGGTGCCGAAGTTCGTGAAAGTCATGCCCAAGGACTACAAGCGGATGCTGGAAGCGATGAAACGCATCCAGGAGGCCGGCCTGAGCGGTGAGGAAGCCATCATGGCCGCCTTCGAAGAAAACAAGCGTGATCTCGCCCGGGTCAGCGGGAACTGATCTTCACGTTTTCCTTTCGCCATCGTCATTCCCCTGGAGGATTGTGGGTGGGTAAACCGACGGGATTCATGGAGCATCCACGCGAGCTCCCGCCCGATCGTCCGCCGGTCGAACGGATCCGTGACTGGCAGGAGTTCCACCTCCACGCCCCGGAGAGCCTGCTGAAGACGCAAGGGGCGCGCTGCATGGACTGTGGCGTGCCCTTCTGCCACACCGGGATTATCATCAAGGGGATGACGTCGGGGTGTCCCGTCAACAACCTGATCCCGGAATGGAACGACCTCGTGTACCAGGGGCTGTGGAGGGAGGCGCTCGATCGCCTGCACAAGACCAACAATTTTCCCGAGTTTACGGGTCGGGTGTGCCCCGCCCCCTGCGAGGCGGCGTGCGTCCTGGCGATTAACGAACCGCCCGTCACCATCAAGAGCATCGAATGCGCCATCATCGACAAGGGCTTTGAAGAAGGATGGGTGGTGCCCGAGCCTCCTGCCACCCGCACGGGCAAGAGGGTCGCTGTCGTAGGCTCGGGACCGGCCGGGCTCGCCTGTGCCGCGCAGCTCAACAAGGCGGGCCACTGGGTGACCGTGTTCGAGCGGGACGACCGCATCGGTGGCCTGCTGATGTACGGCATTCCCAACCCGCATCTGGATAAGGCGGTGGTGCAGCGCCGGATCGACCTCTTGGCCGACGAAGGGATCACGTTCGTGGCCAATACCGAAGTCGGGAAGAATTATCCTGCCGACAAGCTCCTCAAGGAATTTGACGCGGTCGTCCTCTGTTGTGGAGCCACCAAACCCCGCGATCTGCCGATTCCCGGTCGCGAACTCAGCGGCATCCATTTCGCCATGGAATACCTGCGCGCCAATACCAAGAGCCTGCTCGACAGTAACCTGCAGGACGGCAACTACATCTCCGCCAGCGGCAAGGACGTCATCGTGATCGGCGCCGGCGATACCGGCACCGACTGCCTCGCGACGGCCGTGCGCCACGAGTGCCGGACCATCACGCAGTTCGAGATCCTTCCCAAGCCGCCGCTCGAACGCGCCCACGACAATCCCTGGCCGCAGTGGCCGAATATCTTCCGTGCCGGCTACGGCCAGCAGGAGGCGACAGCCGTCTTCGGACGGGACCCCCGCGAGTTCTGCATCATGACCAAGAAGTTTATCGCGGACGCGCAGGGGCACGTCAGAGAGCTGCACACGGTCCAGATTGAATGGCATCGGGGTGAGAACGGTCGGCCCGTCCCCAAGGAGATCCCCGGCACCGAGAAAGTCTGGCCCGCACAGCTCGTGCTCCTCTCCATGGGCTATCTGGGGCCCGAAGATATGCTCCTCGAGGCGCTCGGCGTCGAACGGGACAAACGATCCAACGCCAGGGCGGAGTACGGGGAGTTCGCCACGAGCGTCAAGGGGGTGTTTGCCGCCGGCGACATGCGTCGTGGACAGAGCCTGATCGTGTGGGCCATCAACGAGGGACGCGGCGCCGCGCGTGCGTGTGACCGGTACCTGATGGGGTCAACGGACCTCCCCTGACGGCACCGACACCAGCCTCTCCGACCTCCATTTTCCACGGCAGTATGCACAGCGCACTTCGATCATCCGGTGCTCACCTTCCTGAGATGACAGGTCGGAAAAGTCCGCTCCTGGTTCCCCCACCGTCGGTCAGGCGAGACAGCACGGAGGATCAGTCTCCCTGCTGAAGCGCACAGCCCTGAACCGGTGGCACGTGCCTTGCACACGTGACGCCCTACGGGTGCGTGTCCGAGGGCTATCGAGCCATGCCGCAACGAACACAGAGCGACTGTTTCGCCTCCTGGCTGATGTTGGGCGTCGTCAGCCTCCTCGTGGCGTCGTGTTCCCAGCCATCCACGGCGGTGACGGAGCTAAAACACTTCCCCCTCAACGACCTGGAAGGGATCATTACGAAGTCCGATGTGGAGCTCGACCGACAGGTCTCCAGCGACGGTGGCGGTTCCCTCCGGATCAGCGTTACGCAGCCGACGGTCGTCCGCCTGCTGGAGCTCGGAGACCTGGACGTGGAGGACGCCCGGCTGATGTACCGGGCAAAGGTGCGCACCGAGGGCGTACAGGGCCAGGTGTACCTCGAGATGTGGCTGCATTTTCCCGGCAAGGGCGAGTTCTTTTCCCGGGGCCCCGCGTCCCCCCTGAGTGGGACGACGGACTGGACCACCGAAGAGATCCCCTTCTTCCTGAAAAAGGGAGAGAATCCCGATACCATCAAGCTCAATCTGGTCATCAACGGGTCCGGCACCGCCTGGATCGACGATATGCGACTGCTGAAAGGTCCCTTGCGCTAATGGAGTGCAGGAGGAGGTCAATGCGCCGCACGGTTTCCGGAGCGCTGCTGGCTATCTCCATCGCGGGCGGAGGTCAGGTACTCGTGACCTTATCGGTCCCTGCCCACGCCGAGCCGGTCTCCCAGTCCGAGCTCCAGTCCCTGAAGGAGGATCTGGAAAGAACCAAAGCCGACGTCCAGGAACTCAAAAAGGAGATTCAATTCATCCGGCAGATCCTCTCGCGAAGCGGCTCTCAGCCATCTCAGCCGACTCCCGCCGTGGCCAAAGTTCGCATCGCGGGAAATCCGGTGTTGGGCAGGCAGCAGGCTCCCGTTACGATGATCGAATTCTCGGATTATCAGTGCCCCTTCTGTAAGAGGTTCTTCGAGACGACCCTGCCGGCTCTGAAAGCCGAATACATCGATACCGGAAAGGTCCGCTACGTCTTCCGGGACTTTCCGCTCGACCAGATTCATCCCCAAGCGCGCAAAGCGGCCGAAGCGGCGCATTGCGCCGGGGATCAGGGCAGATATTGGGAAATGCACGATCTGCTCTTCCAAGACCAGCAGGCCCTGCACATTGAAAAGCTCAGGTCGTATGCCCGCAGCCTTCAGATGGTGCCCGCGACCTTTGATGCCTGTCTGGAGAAGGGCAAGTACGCCACGGAGGTCCAAAAGGACCTTGAGGATGGACTTGCGGCAGGTGTGCGCGGGACCCCCGCTTTCTTCGTCGGGACGACGAGGCCCGACGACACCATCGAAGGCGTCCTGATCAGCGGTGCCCAGCCCATCCCCGTCTTCCGCCAGGCGATCAACCGCCTGCTCGGAGCGGATTAGATGACGGTCCGGCGGAGAGACAGCCGCCGTCCGGAACCCGCGGGGCCGGAAGGCACGACACGGGGAAGGTCACAGCCGGAGCGTCTGCACCTGTTCCGGAGGACACGATGAAGGATCTGGCAATACGGCTGTCGAAAATCGGCCTCTTTCAGGGGCTCGATAAGGAGCAGCTCGATTCCATCCTCCGGATCTCCAGTACGGAGGAGGTGGGGCAAGGCACGATGATCTTCCAGGAGGGGGATCCGGGCGAAGAGCTGTACCTGATCCTGAGCGGGAAGGTGCGCATCTCACGCCACCTCTCGACGGTGAGGGAGGAGGCCCTGGCCGTACTCGAGGAAGGCCAGGCCTTTGGCGAGATGGCGGTGATCGAGGACGGCGTCGTCCGCAGCGCGACCGCCAGGGCACACCACCCATGCACCCTGCTGGTACTGAAAAGGGTGCCGTTCCAGGAGCTGCTGCGAGCCGATCGTGATCTCGCCCACGCCATCCTCTGGAACGTGGTCAAGCAGCTCTCGGCCCGACTCCGCGCGACCACCGACAAAATGATGCTCCTGCTGGGGACCGGGCTGTTCTGAGGTGTTCCCGGACGACACCCGCATGGGACGCTTCTTCCTGGCCTTCCTCTTGCTGGCTCACGGCGTCGGCACCACCCATTCCGATCAGGGCAGCGGAGCGGCGAAGGCTGACGGCCTCCGGCCAAACATCCGCGCGCTGATCCATCGCCAGACCGAGCAGGAGGCGAGGAATGTCGGCATGCGCGCCCTGGCGGGAACCGAGGCGACGGAAGCCGTTCACCCTGCTCCATGCCAGAAAGCCCCCGACGCAGCGATCGCACCCTTCCGCGGGCAGCCGCTCATCCGTCTGGTCCGCATCGACGAGATCGCGCAGGTTCTCATCCCCCGTCGTCCGGGAGCCCGCACAGGGCAGGCGGTCCCTGCGGACCTCACGGACGGGACGATCGAAGCGGTATTGCTCGACAGCCGGATCGACCGGCATGAGAACCTCGGTGCGTACCACCTGGCCCCCGGGCACCATCTGTCCGTCATCCTGAAGGACGGCAACCGCATGGATGTCCACCTGTATGTCGCGACTCCCATCGGGTCGGCGATAGCCCCGGATGGGTGTCGGTACTGGTTCACACTCCCGGTTACTGCTCGCTGAAACCGGCTCATCCTGACGCCATTCGGGTATCCGGATCCTCTCGAGGAGCAGGAGCCATCTTTTTTGGGGCAGCGATGGAACCAAATGCTGAGTGGGTGGTCTAATAGCTCAGGACCGTAACGAGACCGGAGGGTCCGGCCATGCACCGATACATTCACCCACTCCTCGCGTTCGCCATCGCCTTTGGGGCCATCGCCTGTCAGACAGGCACCCCGGGCGGGCGATCACGGATCCTCCGCAATGCAGTCCTCATCCTCGCGACCATGGCCGCGGCCGGTTTCCTCCTGATACGGGAATGCGCCTTTGGCGGAGGCATGGGCGCGATGTACAAGACGTGCAAATGTCTCGGCGTGGAATGGGAGCTCTACGATGCTCGCCCCGCGGATGGACCAAGAAAGACGATGTGCCTGGGAATCGTGCAGTTGACGACGTGTTACCGATTTGACGGCGGGCCTGTGGTGGAGTGCCACCCGTAGGCCATCGAAGGAAGAGTCCGCATGCCATCGAGAGGAATGATCGTAGTCGGGATCCTGTTGGCGACCCTCATCCTTCCCGGAACGGCGTCTGCCTGCAGTTGCATGTGGGGCGGTCCCTTCACGAAGGTCGCGTTGGGGAAAGAGTTGATCGTCCTCGGCGAGGTGACCTCCCACTACAAGAACAGCATGGACGTGAATGTCCTGGAGGTTTTCAAGGGGAGCCAGGAGAGCAAAACGAACGGCTCTTCCCATCGCCACGCACGAGCGATTATGCGATCTCGATCTGTGGCGATTTCTGGCTACAGGTCCGCGATGAGAGAGCCGTCGGGAGAATCGCCCTCCCGGAATTCTCGAGCGCCCTGCAATGGGTTCCTCTTCAGGACATGCTCGCCTGGCTCCGGTCGAATGGCAAGGCGCCCAAGTTGTCCCCAAGCTCCCTATCGGGATCCGGTCGCTGAGAGTTTCGTCAAGGCCTTAGACTTGACATTCCTGGGGCCCTATAGGGAAATGGGCATTGCCCTCCTATCGCATCTTCTGGATCGCCTCGATCCGCTCGGTCGTTCCCGGGTGGGTCGAAAAGAATCCACCTTCGCTCGGCCCAGACGCCTGGATGAGCCATGTCAGGGTGTTGAGCATGGCCTCCTTCGGCTTC
>Ga0209619_10004095_pt1 | contig 10383 bp, 7 predicted proteins | sample Rifsed16ft3_FD_184011 | JGI IMG/M metagenome (GOLD analysis project Ga0209619, IMG submission 184011) | Soil microbial communities from Rifle, Colorado, USA - sediment 16ft 3 (version 2) | ecosystem: Environmental > Terrestrial > Deep subsurface > Rock core/Sediment | place: Rifle, Colorado... | reverse complement strand
AAAAATGGGGCTTATTGAGAACCTTGCCAATGCTCGGCGAGCCATTGCCGAGCACTTTGACAAAGCAGCAGACCCAAAGATGCGATTTGCAGCAGAACTGGGATTTGGGCAACAGACTGTCATATGTTTGCTTAGTCAATTTTGGTTTCACATTTATTTAAATCTATGTTAACTATTATTTGTAGTGAACATTATGTTATATCTCTCTAATACATTGTAGCGCCCTGTTGTGGTTGTTTCTGCGTCAAATAACATCTTTCATAAAGCATTAGAGACAATATCTTCTCTAAGGTCAGGGGAGAGGTCTGCCCTTTCAGGTCTTTTGGGTTCATCAAAGGCCTTTTTTATCGCATCCCTTTTTGAAAAAACAAACAAGACAATTTTAATAATAACCCCTTCTGAAGATGAGGCAGAGGGTCTTGCAAAGGATATCAATTTTTTTCTCGGTAACCATGCTGCATTTTTCTATCCCTCCTGGGAGATTTTACCATTTGAGACACAATCTCCGCATCCCGATATAATCGCTGCCAGAATAAATATTCTCTATAAACTCACCCAGGCATCTCACCAGATGCTTGTTACAACACCTTCAGCTATTCTACAAAAGGTGCTGCCAAAGAATGCCTTAACATTATCTGTTCATCGGTTTGAAGTTGGGAAGGAGGTAAACAGGGATGAGGTCTTGCAAAAACTTTTGCAAATGGGCTATTCAAGGATAAGCATGGTTGGGGAAAGAGGGGAGATGCGGATTGCTGGAGGAATATTGGATATATTTCCTCCGTCATATTCTTCTCCCATAAGGATTGAATTTTTTGGAGATGAGATTGAGGCCATAAGAACCTTTGATATCGCAACTCAACGCTCTAAAGAGATAATGCATGAGGCCGTAATCCTGCCTGCAAGGGAGATTATCTTTTCTCAGGAGGGGAAAGAATTGGCAAAAAATAAACTCAGACAAAGGGCTGAAGAACTGGAGCTTCCCAGAGACATAAGAGAATCTATTTCGGACAGAATACGGGATGGTCTAATCTTTTCTGGCATTGATTTTTTATTGCCCCTTTTTTATGAAAAGCTGGATGCAGTATTTGATTATCTTACAGACGATTGCCTTGTCTTTCTTGATAATCAATATGAAATTGAGGAAGCAGCTAAAGGATTTGAAAAAGGGGTGTTGGACTGGAAAACAAACTTTGAGCAAAAGAGACAGCTTTTTGTAAGGCCGGAAGATCTTTACATAAACCAGGATGAATTTGAGTCTGCATTGAATAAAACAGCTCTTATTTCTATGGAAACCTCATTGGGTAAGGGTGTTGAATTTTCCACAGAATCCAACCTTGACATAAGGCAGGATATTGCAACAAGGAAAGAGGAAATCCTTAAACCCCTCGCAGACAGGATAAAGAACTGGCAATCTCTCAGCTGGGCTATATGTATTGTCTGTCATACATCTGGCCAAGCAGAGAGACTAAAGGAGTTGCTTGAAGGCTATAATCTGATTGCGGATTGCGGATTGCGGATTGCGGATTTAAAATTCGAAATTCAAAATTCGAAATTAGAAATTATCATCGGCGATTTAACTTCTGGCTTCCGTTTCCCATCCCTAAAACTTGCTATTGTTACAGAGGAAGAAATTTTTGGACAAAGGATAAAGAGACGTGAGCCTCCTTCCCGCAGGATGGATATATTTCTGACTCAACTCCAGGACTTGAATGTTGGTGATTCCATTGTGCACACCATTCATGGCATTGGGCTTTATCAAGGACTTAAACGGCTTAAGATAGAGGATAGAGAAAATGATTTTCTTCTTCTTGAGTATCAAGGTGGAGATAGATTGTATCTGCCTGTTCAGAGGATAAATCTGGTAAGCAAATATCATGGTGTGGAAGGTAAAAAGCCGGATATAGATAAACTTGGTTCTACAAAATGGGAGAAAACAAAGAGCAGAATAAAAAAAGCGGTTGAGGAGATGGCGAAGGAGCTGCTGGAACTCTATGCACAAAGAAAGGTAGTTGAGGGTTTTTCTTTTTCAAAAGGAGAAAGACTCTTCTCAGAATTTGAGGCATCTTTTGAATATGACGAAACCCCTGACCAGGCCAATGCCATAGAGGATGTTCTCAAGGATATGGAAGAAGCAAAACCCATGGACAGGCTTATCTGCGGTGATGTTGGATACGGGAAGACAGAGGTTGCAATGCGGGCTGCATTCAAGGCTGTGCTGGATAACAAGCAGGTAGCGCTTCTTGTGCCAACCACAGTTTTGGCCCAACAGCACTATCTCACATTTAAAAACAGATTTGCCGCATATCCTGTAGTTGTGGATGTTTTTAGCCGATTTAGAAGCCCAAAAGAACAAAAAGATACTTTGAAAAAACTTGCCACAGGAGAGATAGACATTATCATCGGCACCCACAGGCTCTTGCAAAGGGATGTTGTAGTTAAAGATTTAGGCCTCATAATTGTTGATGAGGAGCACAGATTCGGGGTAAGCCACAAAGAGAGGCTCAAACAGATGAGAAAACAGGTGGATGTGCTGACATTGACTGCAACTCCTATTCCGCGAACACTGCACATGTCTCTTGCAGGCATAAGGGATTTGAGCATAATCAATACACCGCCCGAAGACAGGCTTGCCATAAAGACCATTGTTGCAAAATTTGATGATGATGTAATAAAAGACGCCATAAGAAGAGAACTGGGCAGGGGCGGCCAGGTATTTTTTGTACACAACAGAGTGCAAAGCATAATGGCTATAGCCGATTATTTAAAAAGGCTTGTCCCTGAGGCAAAAATCGGCATTGCACACGGCCAGATCAAGGAAAAGGAATTGGAAAATGTAATGACTGCTTTTGTAAATAAAGAATACGACATACTCATTTCTACCTCAATTATAGAATCAGGACTTGATATACCATCAGCCAATACTATTTTGATAAATAGGGCAGATAGATTTGGCCTTGCAGAGATATATCAACTGAGGGGAAGGGTTGGGAGGAGCAGTCACAGAGCCTATGCCTATCTGCTTACACCGCCTGAATTAACCCTTACCGAGGATGCTAAAAAAAGGCTCAAGGTGCTGCAGGAATTAAGCGACCTTGGCGCTGGCTTCAGGCTTGCTGCGTATGATTTGGAAATAAGGGGCGCAGGGGAGCTTCTTGGGGCTAAACAATCAGGGCAGATTGCAGAAGTCGGCTTTGAGATGTATACCCAATTATTAGAGGAGGCGATAAAAGAGCTACAGGGTGCGAAAATAGAAAAGGAGATTGAACCTGAGATAAACCTCAAAATATCTGCATATATACCTGAGGGGTATATCCCTGATGAAAGGCAAAGATTGAATATCTATAAAAGGATCGCTTCGGTGGTATCTGAAGATGACCTGGCGAAACTTAAGGAAGAGATAAAAGACAGATTCGGCGATATTCCCGAATTGGTAGATAATTTGTTTAGGATTATGGGATTAAAGTTGCTGCTTAAAAAACTAAAAATAACGGAGCTTGCTCAGAAAGGGGATTATATTTATATAACTTTTTCAAATGATACCAAGGTAGATCCGCAACGGCTGCTTGCGCTTGTAAAAAAGAATGCCAAAAAATTCAGACTTATGCCGGGTTCAAGATTTAATGTCTTTTTAGAAAAAGGGAAAGATATCTGGGCTGAAATAAGATATATATTGAAACAATTGGTAGAAGGGTGATAGTATCCCCAACTGTGGCTTTCTGAGTGCGAAACATGAAATCCCAATAATAGACATTGTTTTTTGGGGAAAACGGTGAAATTAAAATCACAGGGAGAGGAAAATAGCTGATGAAGAAGCAGAGATTAGAAGTCAGCAGTAAGAATCAAGAAGTAAGAAGCAAAATAAGATTTTGCCTCTTGCCTCTTATCTCTTGCCTCTTGCCTCTTACCTCTTTTTTTATTGTTTACAGCGGGCTGCAAGAAGCACGAAGAGGGGAACGTTGTCTCTCAAAGCGCTGTCGTTATAATGATAAATGACAGAGAGATTACTTACGGAGAGTTTCAGGATACCTTTAAACGATTATTTATAGAAGGTGAAACAAATGCTGATGTCAAGGATGAAGAACTAAAAAATCTTAAGATGGCCCTTGTTAATCAATTCATCGAGGAGGAATTGATGTCAGAGGAAGCCAAAAAATTGGCTTTGGATGTTAGTGATCAGGAGATTTCCAGAGAGTTGGAAGAAATAAAAAAAGAATATACCGGCGATGCGTTTGAATCAGCCATCATGACTAAATATGGAAGCATGGAAAAATGGAAAGAAGAGCTTAAAAAGAAAATATTGATTAAGAAGGTCATAGATAAAGTTATTACCTCCGTGCTTGAAGTGAAAGAAATCGATGCCAGAAAATATTATAAAGAACATATAGCAGATTACAAGGTAAGTGAACAGGTAAGGGCGCGGATGATTGTAGTAAAGACAGAAGAAGAGGCCAACCAGGTAAGGGAAAAGTTAAAAAAAGGAGAGAGCTTTGCCAAGTTGGCTGAAGAAGTTTCTCTAAGTCCGGAAGGTAAGAAAGGTGGAGACCTTGGGTTTTTTGGTAAGGGTGATATGCCAAAGGAATTTGAGGATGTGGTCTTTTCTCTTCCTCTAGGCAAATTAAGTCAGGTCATAAAGACTGCATACGGCTATCATATCTTTATGGTTGTAGAAAAAAGAGGTGCAAAGGATCTAAAATTTCCAGAGGTAAAAGACCAGATAATCAATATGCTGAAAAAAGAAAAGAGCGATACAGAATTCCAGATATGGATGAAAGAATTAAAACAAAAGGCAAGGATAGAGGTGAAGGAGGAGCTTTTGTGAAAACAATTTCAAATTTCAAATCTCAAGCCTGCTTATTGCTTACTGCTTACTGCTTACTGCTTACCGCAGCTCATGCTGAAATTGTGGACAGAGTCGTAGCCATTGTAAATGACAGTGCTATTACCCTGTCTGAATTGAATGCTGCAACTGCTGGTTTGATAGATATAAAAGATAGCAATAAAGATAAAAAGAAAAATATCATTGAGACAAAGAGCAAGGTGCTGGACCAGCTTATTGAGAAAAAATTAGTGGAACAGGCAGCCAATAAGGCCGGTATTACGGTCAGCGAGAAAGAGATTGATAATGCAATTGAAGACGTGAAGAAACAGAACAATATAAGCCAGCAAGAACTTTTAAGCACACTGGCAAGAAGCGGTCTTACATTCAAGGAATACCGCGAGCAGCTCAAGGATCAAATCAGACAGGTAAAGTTTACAAACAAAGAATTCCGCTCAAATGTGAAAATATCTCATGAGGATGTGGAAACCTATTATGGACAGAATCAGGATAAATTTACTGGCCCCATGATGCACAAACTGCGGATCATATCATTGCTAGCAACCAATCAGGGCAAGGGGACAGATACAGAGGAGAAGGCAAAACAGGTTCTAAGTATGATTAGAAGAGGTGAAGATTTTGCAAAACTTGCAAAAGAATACTCCCAGGGGCCGGATGCACAGGAAGGGGGTGACCTCGGCTATGTTAAGGCAGGCGAGATGGATAAGGCCATAGAAAAGGTCGCAGCTGGGTTAAAAATCGGTGAGATAAGCGATATAATTATGACCTCTACCGGATTTCATATCATACAAGTAATTGACAGAAAAAAAGGAGAACCACAATCTCTTACAGCGGTTGAAGATGAGATTCGCAATATTATCTTCCAGAAGATTATAGATGAAAGATACAAAATTTGGTTAGAAGAAATAATGAAAAAGGCATACATAGAGGTGAGACTGTAAAGAACAGTTATCTGTTCGGAGTTGGGAGTTGAAAGATAAAAATAATTACTCCAAACTACGAACTCATAACTCCGAACTGTACTTATGAAGCCTACCATAGCAATTACCATGGGCGACCCCGCTGGGGTTGGGCCTGAGGTTATTTTAAAGGCCATTGCTGATAAGAACATCAGAAAACTCTGCAATACCGTAGTTCTTGGAGATGAGGCGGTCCTTGAATTTGTAAGTGCAAAGTGCAAATTGCAAAGTGCAAATTGCAAAGTTATAAACCTTTCCAATCTCAATCCCCAAAAACTAAAACCTGGCAGACCTGATAAATCCTGTGCCAAAGCCATGATGACCTATATAGAAGAGGCTGTGTGCATGGCTATGGCAGGCGATATAGATGCCATGGTAACGGGTCCTATCAGCAAAGAGGCTATTAATAAGGCTGGTTATAAATTTCACGGCCACACAGAATTTCTTGCACACCTGACAAAGACAAAAGACTTCCGCATGATGCTTGCCGGCAAGAACCTGAAGGTCATTCTTGTAACCATTCACGAATCAATAAAAAGTGTACCTAAACTTCTTACCAAAGAAAATGTTTTCAAGACTATAAAGATAACAGATGATACTTTCAGGAGATATTTCGGCCTTAAGAAGCCGAGGATTGCAGTTGCTGCTCTAAACCCGCATGCAGGCGAAGGCGGACTTTTTGGCAATGAAGAAAAGCGGGTTATCCTTCCTGCAATACAAAAGGCAAGAAGGCTTGGAATAAACGTATCAGACCCCCTGCCGCCGGATACGCTTTTTTACAGGGCTGTAAAGAATAAAGAATTTGACTGTGTGGTCTGCATGTATCATGACCAGGGGCTGATTCCTTTAAAACTGTTACATTTTGAAGATGGCGTAAATGTAACCCTCGGCCTACCAATTATCCGCACATCCGTTGACCACGGCACAGCATATAATATTGCATGGAAGGGCATAGCAAACCCATCGAGCATGATAGCTGCCATCAAGATGGCTGTGGAAATGGTGGGGAGGAAAGAAGGTAGCAGGCGGGGAAAAGTTAAAAAATATTGAAGTGCTCCACCTGCCACCTACCTCTCCCATCATTTTAAAAGGTGGATATGATAACTGCGAATTTGGCAATGCCTGATTTTAATAGAACTATCCCATTAGATGCTTTTAGATGCTCTCATCCGCACCATGTTGTAAACGATTTGCCTTGAAGTCATTTGGTCTTACTGGTATCCTTCAGACGATGGCAAAGGAAATAGTACCGATTAAAGATGACGACAAGAAGTTCCTGGTGGAAATAGCTGCTGCAATGGCCCCTTTCGAGAATGAGATAGCCGATAAGTGGGACGATCTGTATGTAAAGGCAAGGAATGGACTGAAGGACAAGAACAGGGCGGTAAAGGACTACAGGATGGCAGTGAGGCTTCTCCTTACCTCCCTTTCAGACGGTAACTTCGACGGCTATTTCAGAAGAATAGAAGAACATGGTTCCGATTTTGCGAAAACAAGAGAGCAGTATGAAAACCTAATCCTCTCCTTCCACCTTTATGAGGAGAGCACCTTCCCTTACCTTCAAAAATCCTTTCCTGGAAGGTTGCCAAATATCCTGAGCGCCTTAGATCACCTCTATCATAATGTAATAGCGATCCTTGCCAGGGCCTACTTTAGCGAGCTTGAGAAGGAGAGAGAAAAGCTCTTAAACATCTTCGCCCACGACCTACAAAACCCCCTCACGGCTATAATTGGCTTATCCAAGATACTGATGAAAAAGGGGTTAAGAAGTGAAAAAGACTTTGATTATCTAAAAACGATATACAGCAGCGGAAAGTGGATGCGAAACCTCATAGAAAACGCCCTTGCCTACGGAAGGCTCAAAAGCGAGAAAGTTATGCTAACCATCAGGGAGATAGATCTGGTGGAGATAGCAAAGAAGGCGATATCTTTCCTTCTCCCTGAGATAGAGGAAAAGGGACTATCTATCTCTATTAACGGTTGTTACCCGCAAGAGTGGGGCAGCCTGCCTTTTTTCAGGATAAAAGGAGATGAGGATTTGACACTAAGAGCTATTGGTAACTATCTTTCCAATGCGACCAAGTATGCCAGGTCTAAGATCTCTATCCATATAGAAGAGACTGATGGGGATGTCCTCATATCCGTTAGAGATGATGGGCTTGGCATCCCTTCAGATCAACTGACGTTGATATTTGGGGATTACTATCAGGTTCTTGGAGGGAAACAGGGGACGGGTCTGGGACTTCCGAGCGTAAGGATGATTGCTGATCTCCACAATGGGAAGGCATGGGCTGAATCGCAATATGGGAATGCTAGTACCTTTTACATAAAGTTGCCCAAAAAGCAGGAAGAAATATCATAAATGGATATCCTCCTTTCTCTTGCTAAAGGTCTTATGCTGAGGGTTGTAAATTTAGTTAAGAAATCCCCTCAGCACTTAATGGATAAGATGGTTGTGCAGTATAAAAAGATGAGACAGTAGATTTTAGTATTTGAGCTAAAGATAATAGTTTGTTATTTGCAGATATGTTTAAAACGCTCCGAATCGACAACTACAAAATAGTTTTTGCAGCTCATGATGAAAAAATTGCTTAGCATGGAGACGGATTGAAACAGGCTCAGCAGATGGGCTTTTTCAGCATGAACTAAATCGCTATCGGCAACGGTATAAAGGTTAGCACAAATACTGCAAGGCTGAGCCAGCCAATGATTTTTCTCTTCCTGTCCAGTGTTACCCCTCCATCCATCAGAGGCGGATGTTTAATGCCGAGGAGTGTAACCAGCAGCGCCCAGAATAGCCATCCCTGCCAGGAGAATATGCCAAATAGTACAAGGATTCCTATCATAGTTATTGATATTAACCTGTGCCATTTCCCGAACACGGCATAGATAATATGCCCTCCATCAAGCTGGCCTATGGGCAAAAGATTCAGAGATGTTATGAAAAAACCTATCCAGCCTGCAAATGCTATGGGGTGCAGAAGTATGTCCTGACCTTCTGGTACCGCACCGATTACAAGATAAGAAAGAATAGAAAATATTAGGGACGAACCAAGCCCCAATACCTCTTTGTCTTCAGGTAATGTGATTATTGTTGAAAAGTTTAATCCTATAACAGTCATTATAATTGATGTAAGGAAACCTGATAGAGGCCCAATAGCGCCTATGTCCAAAAGCGCCCTTTTATCCATAATCGGCGATCTTGTCTTTATTACTGCACCGAATGTGCCTACAAGAAATGGCGGAGGCGCTGGGATGAAATACGGGAAACTTGCCTTAACGCCATGCCTTCTTGAGGCAAAGAAATGGCCGAATTCATGGGTAAGAAGGATAGTCAAAAGGGTAAGTGAGAACGGTATGCCTTCTATTAACCGAAAAGGCTCTTGAAACGGATTAACCCCTTTCTGCAAAGCCCCTGCTATGATAGTGGTAGCAACAGTTAGTATAAATAATGCTATAGGTATAAGAAAATCACGCCTGCGTCTGACCGCATGCTGTGTTGGCGGTTCTTCGAGATTGAGATAAAATTGTTCCTGTTCAGACATCGTGTAGTCATCATAACTGATATTTCCAGAGATTTCCAATTACGAAAATTTCCAACCATTGACCCTTCAATTTTATTATGATACAAGGGGCAGAAGGAACTATGCAGATAACCATCAATAATACAATCCTTTCCCTCATCAAAGGCGACATCACGCAAGAGGAGACAAATGCAATTGTGAATGCCGCTAATTCACGGCTTGCCGGAGGAGGCGGTGTTGACGGCGCAATCCACAGGGCAGGCGGGCCAAAGATTATGGAGGAATGCAGAAAAATAGGCGGATGTCCAACAGGCAGCGCGGTGATTACCGCAGGCGGCAATCTCAGGGCAAAGTATGTAATACATACTGTCGGCCCTGTATATAAGGATGGCAAGCACAATGAGGCAAAATTACTGTCAAGCGCATATGAAAGCAGCCTTACCCTTGCAGTAAAGAATGGCATCAAGAGCCTCGCCTTTCCTTCCATATCTACAGGCGCATACGGCTATCCGATCAACGAGGCAGCAGGGATTGCACTCAAGACTGTTATGGATTTTATCAAGACTCATAAAGAACTCTCCCTTGTGCGGTTTGTGCTCTTTTCAGACAGGGATTTTGAGGTTTATAAAAAGATGTTGGAAAGATTGTTAACAGCTTCGTAAAATACAATATCATTGTAGCCTGCCGATTTATCGGCGTTTCCTGAATCAAGTTCAGGACATGTTTAAATACGCCCATAAATGGGCAAACTACAACCCCCTCTCTTTTTGACAGGATGGGGTAGGGGTGCGGGTAAACAGTTCCCATCAAGAGAGGGGAGGAGTGGTGTTTCAGATGAAGTCTTCAAAACCTTCCATATTCAGAAAACTTCTTAAAAAAGGCACGCTGATTATACCCGGTGCATTTAATGCAGTCTCTGCTATGCTTATAGAGAAGTGCGGATTTAAAGCAGTGTATATGTCTGGTGCTGGTATTTCAAATAGCGCTGGTCTTCCTGATATAGGAATTTTAACAAGAGATGAATTCGTTCAGCAAGCCAAGTATATTGCCAATGCAGTTAATA
>Ga0209619_10004081_pt1 | contig 10400 bp, 6 predicted proteins | sample Rifsed16ft3_FD_184011 | JGI IMG/M metagenome (GOLD analysis project Ga0209619, IMG submission 184011) | Soil microbial communities from Rifle, Colorado, USA - sediment 16ft 3 (version 2) | ecosystem: Environmental > Terrestrial > Deep subsurface > Rock core/Sediment | place: Rifle, Colorado... | reverse complement strand
GGGTGCCAGCCGAAGACCGGCTCGACCGCCTGGTCGACGGCCGCGAAGAGCGCGTCCACGGGTCCATTGCCGATCGCCGCCGTCGCCCGCTCCTCGTCGCCGACCGCGAGGGAGACCATCCCGGTCGCCTTGCCGCCGTGCGACGAGGTCACGTTCCAGCCCTCCAGGCGGACGGCCTGGGGCACCTCGGCGACCCGCTGTTCGACCAGGGCGTGGAGATCGGCGTCGGTGACCTCCTTCTTGGCGTCGGCGAGGGCGACCGCGGCCCGGTAGAGCTCGTCGAGCGCCTCGCCTTCGATCTCGTGGCCGAGCTGGCGGAGCTTCTGCTGCAGCCCCCGTCGCCCGGACAGCTTGCCGATCGTCAGCTGGCTGCCGGTCAGTCCGACGGACTGGGGGGTCATGATCTCGTAGGTGAGCGGGTTCTTGATCACGCCGTCCTGGTGGATCCCCGATTCGTGGGCGAACGCGTTGCCGCCGACGATCGCCTTGTTGGGCTGGACGGCGAACCCGGTCAGGTAGCTGACGAGGCGCGACGCGGCGGTGATCTGCTCGGTCTGGACGTGGCTGCCGAGCTGGGGGAACTGGGTCGGCCGCGTCCGGAGGGCCATGACGACCTCCTCCAGCGAGGCGTTGCCGGCGCGCTCGCCGAGCCCGTTGATGGTCACCTCCACCTGGCGCGCGCCGGCCTGGACCGCGGCCAGCGTGTTGGCCGTCGCGAGGCCGAGGTCGTTGTGGCAGTGGACGCTGACCGTGGCCTGCCCGCCGACGAGCGCGACCGCCCGCTCGACGAGCACCCCGAACTCGCTCGGGATGGCGTAACCGACGGTGTCTGGAATGTTGATCGTGGAGGCGCCGGCCTCGACGACGGCCTCGTAGACCTGCATCAGGTAGTCGACGTCGGTGCGGGACGCGTCCTCGGCCGAGAACTCGATCTCGGCGTCCCGTCCGAGGGCCATCCGGCCGTGCTTCACCCAGCGGACGGCCTCGGCGAGGGCCTCGTCGCGGGACATCCGGAGCTTGTGCTTGAGGTGGATGTCGCTCGTGGCGATGAAGACGTGGAGGTGCGGCTTCTCGGCGATCCCGATCGCCTCGATCGCCCGCTGCGGGTCGCCGTCGCGGCAGCGGGCGAGGGCGGCCACCGCGATCCCGCCCTTCGTCTCCTGGGCGATCCGCCGGACGGCCTCGAAGTCGCCCGGGGAGGCAGCCGGGAAGCCGGCCTCGATGACGTCGACGTGGAGGCGGGCCAGCTGGCGGGCGACCTCGAGCTTCTCGGCCGCGGTGAGCCCGGCGCCGGGCGCCTGCTCGCCGTCGCGGAGGGTCGTGTCGAAGATCCGGACGGTGCCCTCGGGGACGAAGGGCCCCGACGGACGAGGTACGGCGGCCGGCATCAGCGTGACCCGGTCGACTGCTCGGCGGCCGCCTGCGCCTCGCCGGCCCGGACGACCACGGGGTTGAGGAATTGCATCTGCGCCCGGAGGTCGGCGCCGACCTGCTCGATCTGGTGGTTCCGGTCGCGTTCGCGGAGGCGCCGGAACTCGGCTCCGCCGGATTCCTGCTCGGCGATCCAGCGGTTGGCGAAGGCCCCACTCTGGATATCCGCCAGGACGTCCTTCATCGTCGCCTTCACGCCCTCGGCGACCCGCGGCCCGGAGACGTAGTCGCCGTATTCGGCCGTGTCGCTGACGCTGAAGCGCATGAAGTTGAGGCCGCCGCGGTACATCAGGTCCACGATCAGCTTGAGTTCGTGCATCGTCTCGAAGTAGGCGAGCTCGGGCTGGTACCCGGCCTCGACGAGCGTCTCGAAGGCGGCCTTGATGAGGGCCGAGACACCCCCGCACAGGAGGGCCTGCTCGCCGAAGAGGTCGGTCTCGGTCTCCTCCTTGAAGGTCGTCTCCAGGATCCCGGCGCGGGTCGCGCCGAGCGCCCGGGCATAGGCGAGGACCCGCGCGCGAGCGGTGCCGGAAGCGTCCTGCTCGACGGCGAACAGCGCGGGCACGCCGCCGCCGGCCTGGTAGACGCTGCGCAGCAGATGACCGGGCCCCTTCGGCGCGACCATCCCGACGTCGATCGAGGCGGCCGGCCGGATGCGGCCGAACCGGATGTTGAAACCGTGGGCGAACATGAGCAGCGCGCCGGGTCGGAGGTTCGGCTCGATCTCGGCGTCGTAGACCGCCTTCTGGGCCGTGTCCGGCACGAGGATCATCACGATGTCGGCGGCCCTCACGGCCTCGGCGACGGTCCGGACCTCGAGGCCGGCTGCCTCGGCGAGCGCCTTGCTCTTGGAGCCCTCGGCCAGGCCGACGATGACCTTGACCCCCGACTCGTGCAGGTTGAGGGCGTGGGCATGACCCTGGCTGCCATAGCCGATGATCGCCACGGTCTGCCCGTCGAGCGCCGCCGGCTCCACGTCGTTGTCGTAGTACATGCGCGCCGTCATCGCTTCAATGCCTCCTCGATGGAGCCGGAGCCGCGGGTCATGACGACCGCGCCGGTGCGTACCAATTCCTTGATCCCGTAGGTCCGGGCGATGGCGACGAAGGCGTCGACCTCGGCCTCCGTGCCGCTCACCTCGACGATCGCCGATTCGGCCGCGAGGTCGACGACCCGCCCCTTGCTGAGCTCGACGAGCCTAAGGAGCTCGCCCCGGTTGGCGTCGCTGACGCGGATCTTCACGAGCGCCAGCTCGTGCTCGACCGTCGGCTCGGCGGTGACGTCCTGGACCTTCAGGACGTCGATCAGCCGGTAGAGCTGCTTGGCCGCCTGCTCGACCGCGACGTCGTCGCCGTGGAGGGTGATCGTCATCCGCGACAGGCCCTCCTGATCGGTATGGCTGACGGCCAGGGAGTCGATGTTGAAGTTCCGGGCCCGCATCAGCGACGAGACGCGATTGAGGACGCCCGGCTTGTCGAGAACGAGGGCCACGAGCCGGTGGAGCTTCGTCGCCCCACCGCCCGGCAGGGCCCGCGGCGGCGGCGCCGTGTGCGCGGGCTGGGCCGTCCTGTCGCTCATTCCTCTGGCCCGCCCCAGTGCTCGATGAGGTCGGACAGGCCCTTGCCGGCCGGCATCATCGGGAAGACGTTCTGCTCGCCGGCGATCTCGAACCAGACGAGGGCCGGGCCGTCGGCGCCCTGGGCGAAGCGGATCGCCTCGTCGACCTCGGCCGGCGTCGACGCCTTCGTGGCCGGGATGCCGTAGGCCTCGGCGAGCTTCAGGTAGTCAGGTCCCAGGAGGTGGGCCGAGTGGTAGTTGCCGGCGTAGATGATCTCCTGCCACTGCCGGATCATCCCGAGCTTCTTGTTGTCGAAGAGGGCGATCTTGACCGGGATGTGGTCCTGGACGAGGGTCATGAGCTCCTGGAGCGTCATCTGGAAGCCGCCGTCCCCGGCGATCGCCCAGACCTCCCGCTCCGGGACGCCGAGGGCCGCGCCCATGGCCGCCGGCATGCTGTAGCCCATCGTGCCAAGCCCGCCGGATGAGAGGTGGGTGTTCGGGTGGCGAAAGCCGGCGTAGCGGGCCAGCCACATCTGGTTCTGGCCGACGTCGGCGACGTAGATCGCCTCGTGATCGGTCAGCTCGCCGATCCGCTGGACGACGTAGTCGGCCGAGAGGAGGCCGTCCCGCCAGGCCCCCGAGCCGTGCCACGACGAGGCGAGGGAGTCCTTCTTCCACTCGGCGAGCTGGTCGAGGTAGTCCTGGCGCGCCTCGAGGGGCGTCGCCTCGACCATCGGGGTGATCGCCTTCAGGACCCGCTTCGCGTCGCCCACGATCGGGACCTCGACGGCGACGTTCTTGCCGATCTCGGCGGGATCGATGTCGACGTGGACGATCCGCGCGTACGGGGCGTAGGTCCGCACGTTGCCGGTCACCCGGTCGTCGAAGCGCATCCCGATCGCAAACAGCAGATCGGCCGACTGGATCGCACGGTTGACGTGCTTCCAGCCGTGCATCCCCATGTAGCCGTAGGCGAGCGGATGGCGCTCGTCGACCGCCCCGATGCCGAGCAGCGTCCAGGCGATCGGGATGCTCGCCTTCTCGGCGAAGGCGAGGAGCTCGGCCTCGGCGTGCGCGTGGAGGACGCCGTGGCCGGCGAGGATCATCGGGCGCCTCGCGGCTGCGATCTCGGCGGCGGCGGTCTTCAGCTGGCGGTAGTGGCCGTCCATGTTCGGCCGAAAGCCCGGCAGGCCGGCGATGACCTCCTGCTCCGTCGGGTGCGGGGCCGCGGTTTCCTGCTGGAGGGCGTCCTTGGTGATGTCGACGTGGACCGGCCCGGGCCGGCCGGTGCGGGCGATGTGGAAGGCCTCGGCGAGAACCCGCGGCAGGTCGTCGGCGTTGCGGACGAGGTAGTTGTGCTTCGTCATCGGCAGGGTGATGCCGTTGATGTCGATCTCCTGGAAGGCGTCCTTGCCGATGAGGGCGGAGGGCACGTTGCCGGTGATGGCCACGATCGGGATGGAGTCGAGCTGGGCCGTACCGATCCCGGTGACGAGGTTCGTCGCGCCCGGCCCGGAGGTCCCCATGCAGACGCCGACCTTGCCGGTCGCCCGGGCGTAGCCGTCGGCGGCGTGGGCCCCGCCCTGCTCGTGGCGGACGAGGACGTGGCGCAGCTCGGGGTAGTCGCCCAGGACGTCGTAGAGGGGCAGGATGACGCCGCCCGGATAGCTGAAGAAGACGCCGACACCCTGGCGGATGAGGGCCTCGCAGACGACGTCGGCCCCGATGCGGGCCCGGGCCTCCCGCGTAGCGCGTGCCTTCGCTGCGGCGTCGGCCGGGACGGACTGCGCGGATGCGCCCTCGTGGAGCATCTCCCGCTGCGCCCGCTCGATCGCGGCGGCGTGCTCCGTTCCGGCCGCCGGCACGTGGCTCCGGCGCTCGCGAGCCTTCGGCGGCGCGGCGGCCGACGACGGTCCCGCGCCGGCACCGGTCCCCGCACCCGAGCGCGGCGGCTTGGCCGAGCCTCCCTTCGTCATCGTCATCGATCGTCGCCCCTCGTCTTCGTGTCGTCGGTCCCGATCAAACAAGAAACCCTCGCCATCCGGCGAGGGTCCCGTTGGTCTTCGGTGGTTTGTAGCGCTACTCGCGCCCGTCCCTCCGCGTTCCTCCGTTCTCCCGCCGGGAGCCGGTAATGAGGCCAAGGAGGCTCTCAATGCCGAGCAGGAGCGAGCGAATAAGGGAGAGCAGGGATACCTCGAGCGAACCGTCCTCGAGCGGCATCTGCACGCGCCGGCCATCGCTCGTCACGACGACGGCGACGGGGCGGCGATCCAAACCGTTCGAGGTGCGCACGGTCCGCGCAGTCTACGGTGCGATCGTTCTATGTGCAACCACGCCGGAGGTACCGTCGACACCGAACCCGGAATCAGAACGACCGCCGGAGGTCCGACGGTCGTTCAACTGCACGAGCAGCTCGACTGCTCTTACCGCCAGCGGTGCCCTGAATCTAGATCGATTGGCGGGCTCGCGATGGCCATGGGGTCCTCGCGGACCGGGAGGCAAACAGCCGTGAGCTTGTCCACGGCTAGTACCAGCGCAATCCTGCGCCGACGGTGAGAGCCATCGAGCCGAGCAGCATGATGGCCCAGGTGAAGCGCGCCAGGTTCGCCTTCACGGGTTCTCCTTCCCTGACGGGATACCGGCGCCCCGATCTCGGCGGCCGGGCGGTCTCCTCCCTGGGGAGATCCCTGGCTTTGCGTCCCCGCCTCGCGACGGGTTTGCCCTGGACGATCACGGAGCGTTGGAGACGGACGTCGTCTCGTGGGACCAACCTAGGACCATGGGTTGGCGGGGGCCATAGCCCATGGGTACCGGTCGGGGCGGGAGTTCGGGGGAGTTGTCAGGCCGCACCGACGACCACGGTCGCCGGGCGGCGCATGGCCGACACGATGACGACGATCACCCCGAGCGCGATGAGGACGTCGCCGAGGCTGAAGACGTTGGCCCCCGGCAGCCACGTCGGGAGGGCGAAGATGTCGGTCAACGGCCAGAGGACCGGGTCCGGGACGATCGCGCTGTTGGAGTACACCGTCGGCGCGCTCTTGCCGAGGGCCGCCATGGCCGCGGCCGAGGCGGGCATGTAGCCACCGTTGGCGACGATGGCCACGAGGTTGCTGATGGCGCCGAGGGCCACGAGCGGCATTCCGGTGATCCGCCGGTTGAGGATGACCGCGAGGACCACGAGGGCGGTCGAGAGGACGTAGATCGGGACGCCCAGCTCCCCGATCCGCTCCGTCACCGGAGCCGAGAACAGGACGATCTGGATGCCGAGGCCGGCGGCGAAGACCCAGCCCCACCGGAGCTGGAGGCTGCCGAGGCCGGAGGCGCGGCCGCCCAGGAAGACGCCGAGAAGGAGGCCGAGAACGATCGGGTACAGGAGGAACATGTCCGGCTCCCGGGCCCGGGCTCAGACGCCGTCCGGGGCGAGCATCCCGGCGGCCGGGATGCGTCGCGCCGATCCCGGGCGGGTCGGTGCCTTCTCGAGGAGGTACTGGCGGGCGTGCTCGGCGTCGAGGGGCGGCGCGAACAGGTAGCCCTGCCCCAGCTCGCAGCCGAGCCCTCGCAGGTGGGCAAGCTGTCCCGGCTCCTCGACGCCCTCGGCGATGATGGTCATCCCGAGTGCTCGCCCGAGGGCCACGATGGCCGCCGCGAACGGCCATTCCTCGGGGCTGTCCGTCTGGCCGATGAACTCCTGGGCGATCTTCAGGATGTCCACCTGGAACCGGCGCAGGTAGCCCAGCGACGAGTAGCCCGTCCCGAAGTCGTCGATGGCGATGCGCACGCCGAGCGCGCGAATCGCCTCCAGGCGGGCGATCGTCCCCAGGGTGTCGTGGAAGATGATCGTCTCGGTCATCTCGAGGACCAGCTGGCGCGGGGGGAGGCCCGTGGCCTCCAGGACCGACGTGAGATGCCTGACGAAGTCGGCCTCCTGGAGCTGCTGGGCCGCGAGGTTGACCGTCACCGTCAGGGGCCGACCGAGCGCGTCGGCGGCCGACCACTCGGCGCCCTGCCGGCAGGCTTCCTCGAGCACCCAGCCGCCGAGGGCGACGATCAGGCCGGTCTCCTCGGCCAGCGGGATGAACTCGCTCGGGCCGAGCAGGCCGCGCGTCGGGTGGCGCCACCGGACCAGCGCCTCGACGCCGGCGGCGCTCCCGGTGCGAAGGTCGATGATCGGCTGGTAGAGGAGGACGAGCTCGCCGCGGCCGAGGCTCCGCGAGAGCTCGGCGCTCAGCTCGTGGCGGGCGACGATCGCGGCGTGCATCGTCGGCTCGAAGACAGCGACCCGGTTCTTCCCGTTGGATTTCGCGGTGTACATCGCGACGTCGGCGTTGCGGAGGAGCTCGTCGGCCCGCTCCGTGCCGAGCCTGGAGGTGGCCACGCCGACGCTGCCGCTGAGCTGGACTTCGTTGTCCCCGATCAGGAAAGCCACTCGGAGCGTGCTGACGATCCGTTCGGCGACGGCCATCCCTGTCGCGAGGTCCGGCCCGTCCTCGAGCAGGATCGCGAACTCGTCGCCACCGAGACGCGCGGCGACGTCGTCATCCCGGAGCACGCTCCGGACGCGCTCCGCGACCTCGATGAGGAGGCGGTCCCCGGCGGCATGGCCGAGTGTGTCATTGACGATCTTGAAGTCGTCGAGGTCGAGGAAGAGGACGACCGGCACGCCCTCCCGGGGGGTCGCGTCGAGGCGCTCGGCCACCCGCTCCACGAAGAGGCTGCGGTTGGCCAGCCCGGTCAGGGGGTCGTGATAGGCCTGGTATCGGAGCTGCTCCTTCAGCTTCGAGAGCTCCGCCAGCGACCGCTCCAGGTGCCCGTTCTCGAGGGCCACGGCGACCTGGTTGGCGAGGGTCTCGAGGAGGCGCAGGTCGTCGTCGCGGAAGGTGGTGCCCTCGGTCAGGGGATTGGCGATCAAGAGCGAGCCGATGAGATCGGTCTCGCCTCGGAGCGGGGCGATCATCCCCTGCCGGATCCGCTGATCGTTGGGCGGCTCAAAGAAGAACGGCCCGACGGCATCGAGGACCTTCGCATGGCGCGGCTCCGACGCGAATTCGGCGTAGGGGACCATGACCTCGGGCTCGCCGTCGTGCCATGAGCTCGTCCGGAGGGCCTCGGCGTCCATGATCCGCGGATAGAGGACGACCTCGGCGAGCTCCGCCCGGAACATCGCCCGGGCGTGGCTGAGCAGCGCGACGAGCGACGAATCCAGCTCCGGGGAGTGCTGCAGGATGCGGGAGGACTGGTACAGCAGTTCCAGGCGCTCGTGCTTTTCGCGTTCCGAGAGGTAGGCGCGATAGGCGAGGAAGACGATCACCAACGGCAGCGCGAGCAGCCAGAGGAGCGTTGCGTCACGCTCGATGACGACGACCGCGAGGAGGGCGAGGCTCGTGTTGGCGAGGGCCACCATGCTCCCGAAGCGGATCATCTCGGGCAGCTTCTCGAACTGCGGGGCGCCGCCGGACATCGTGATGACCAGGGCGATCGAGACGGCGCTGACGACCGTGGCCGCGAGGGTCGCGGCGAAGGCAGCCACCCAGTCGCCCGGCGTTGGCGTCGTGGTCATGCTCGCGAAGGACCGCACGATGAGGAGCGAGAGCGCAGCCACGAACATGAAGTTCGCGAGGTTGAAGGCGGTCTTGATGAGACGCTGCCGGGGCTGGAGGAGGAGGGCCACGCTCGAGCCGACGAAGACGGCCAGGAGGTAGTCGGCGGGAGCGACGGAGAAGAAGCCGATGACGGCGGGGAACTCGCTCAGCGAGAACGAATGCGTCTCGCGCCGGAAGTGGACCTCCACGACCTTGAGCTCGGCGATGGCGAACGCGACCGCGAGGAGCGGCCACGAGACCCAGGAGTGCTGCGGGGCCGCGAGGTCCTTGAGCACCAGGACGTAGATGACGGTGGCAGCAGTCGCCAGCACGACCGTCTGGGTCCAGACGCGGACAGCCGGCCGGATGGACGCGCCGCGGCGCTGGGGCACTGCGGCCGGGGCCGGCTCGCCGGTTCGCGGGATGCTGAACGATGGGGCGGCCTCCCGCCCGGTAGTCACCCGAAACCGGGTCGACACGCGCACTCCTCAATCGACTGGACGCTCGGTTCCTTGTACCGGTTCGAGTGCCAGCCGACACCGGCCCAAAAGTACCGGTCCCGGCCGATCCGGGAACCCGTGCTAGCCTTTCGGCCCCATGGACCCACGGCCGCGTACGCTCGTCGAGAAGATCTGGGACGACCACGTCGTCGCCGAGGACGAGGGTGCGCCGAGTGTCCTGGCGGTCGACCTCCATCTCGTCCACGAGGTCACCAGCCCGCAGGCCTTCACCGGCCTCCGGGAGCGGGGCCTGACGGTCCGGCACCCCGAGCGGACCGTGGCGACCGCGGACCACTCGGTCCCCACGACGCCGCGCGGGCTCCCGTTCCTGGATCCCCTCGCGGCGGCGCAGGTCCAGCAGCTCGACGCGAACTGCCGCGAGTTCAGGATCCCGCTCCACGGGATCGGCGATCCGAGCCAGGGGATCGTCCACGTCATCGGGCCGCAGCTGGGCCTGACCCAGCCGGGGATGACGATCGTGTGCGGGGACTCGCACACCTCGACCCACGGCGCATTCGGGGCGCTCGCCTTCGGCATCGGGACGTCGGAGGTCGAGATGGTCCTGGCGACCCAGGCCCTCCTCCAGCGGAAGCCCCGGACCTACGAGGTCCGTGTGGACGGGGCGCTCGTCCCGGGCGTCTCCGCCAAGGACATCATCCTCGCCCTCATCGCCCGGATCGGCGTCGGCGGCGGCACGGGCCACGTGTTCGAGTACCGCGGCGAGGCCATCCGGGCCCTGACGATGGAGCAGCGGATGACGATCTGCAACATGAGCATCGAGGGAGGCGCGCGGGCCGGCCTCATCGCGCCCGACGACACCACGTTCGAGTACCTCGACGGCCGCCCCCACGCGCCCCACGGGCCGGCTTGGGATGCGGCGGTCGAGGCCTGGCGGGCGCTGCCCACCGACGACGGCGCGACCTTCGACCGGTCGGTCGTCATCGATGCCTCGGCCCTCGAGCCGATGGTCACCTACGGCACGAATCCCGGGATGGGCATCCCGATCACCAGCCGCGTCCCCGATCCCGCCGCGGCCACGGACGCGAGCACCCGCCGGGCCCTCGAGCGGGCCCTCGAGTACATGGACCTCCGGCCCGGCCAGGCGATCCTCGGCCAGCCCGTCGATGTCGTCTTCATCGGCAGCTGCACGAACGGCCGGATCAGCGACCTGCGCCTCGCCGCTGCGGCCCTCAAGGGCCGCCACGTCGCGGACGGCGTCCGGATGATGATCGTGCCCGGCTCGGACGAGGTGAAGCGCGAGGCCGAGCGCGAGGGCCTCCACGAGGTCTTCCGCGCCGCCGGGGCCGAGTGGCGCGAGGCCGGCTGC
>Ga0209619_10004077_pt1 | contig 10406 bp, 10 predicted proteins | sample Rifsed16ft3_FD_184011 | JGI IMG/M metagenome (GOLD analysis project Ga0209619, IMG submission 184011) | Soil microbial communities from Rifle, Colorado, USA - sediment 16ft 3 (version 2) | ecosystem: Environmental > Terrestrial > Deep subsurface > Rock core/Sediment | place: Rifle, Colorado... | reverse complement strand
AGGATAGCGGGATCGCCGGGACGCCTCGGACCTGTAATGGCGGGGATTGGCTTGCCGGTGACACGCCGCGCAGCTTCCAGTACCTCGATCACGGAATTGCCGCGGTCGCTTCCCACATTGAAAGCCTGCCCGGAAACACGATCCAAATGGTCGAGTGCAAGGAAGTGCGCTTCGGCGATGTCGAGAACGTGCACATAATCCCTTATGCAGGTTCCGTCCGGTGTTTGGTAATCGTTGCCATTCACCTGGAAATGGTTGCGCTGCCCGAGAGCAACTTCCAAAAGTAACGGGATGATATGGGTTTCCTGACGATGATCTTCCCCGCGTTCGCCTGAGGCCCCGGCCGTATTAAAGTATCGCAGGCTCACATAGCGCAGGCCTGTGCAGGCCCGGTAGTCTTCCAGCACCCTTTCAAAGAGCAGTTTTGATCGCCCATATGGATTAATCGGTAAGGTCTTGTGTTCTTCGGTGATCGGAACGCTGTCGGGTTCGCCGTAAACCGCAGCGGTGGAGGAAAAGACCAGCCCGTTCACTCCGTGGCTCGCCATGGCATCGAGTAAGTTGATCCCGTAGGCGACGTTCGTCACGTAAGAAGCGCTTGGCTCTTTGATGGACTTTTCTACCAGGGACGCGGCCGCGAAGTGCATCACCGCGTCAACTCGATGAGATCGAAAAATGCGATCCAGTTCCTGCCTGTCGCTGAGATCACATTCCCAGAAGAGAGCGGCTTTCGGTACTGCCTGGCTGTGGCCTTCGGAGAGAATGTCCAACTCTACGACGGTGTGGCCACGCTCAACAAGCATTTCGGCACAGATACTCCCCACGTAGCCTGCCGCACCTGTGACCAGAACCTTCATTCCCCCTACCTCCCATCCGAGCTACTGGGAACCGGAAGTGCGACTTCGGCCGCCTCTACAGAATCGTGAGGGTAAAGCCGACGCGAACTGTACGCAAGCGTGGGATATCGGCAACTACACCTTCGACCCCTGGTACACCCACCACTGCACCTGCTGCCACCGCCTGATTCGTATCGTAGGCGCCAACAGCGAGTCCCTACAACTGTTTTTCATCGTTGAGCGTCCTCGAGCTCTGAGGTATCCTCGCGGGCTGATCTAAGTCGGATGCGGTGTCCGACAGCGTTTCGTAATTGCCAGTAGCTCTATGTCGGACGAGAAGTATAGGATGGCGAGGAAAGCTCCTCTGAGAGGCAGCACCGGCGTTGTTGCGATTCCTTCGCGCGGCAAATCTTCGCGCGACCTCCCAGTCCGACGCACGAAATCCTTCTCTATCTTCAGGTCGTGACCAAGCCTAAACCAATTCGCGTTTTGGTCGTTGCCGGTGCCCGGCCTAACTTCGTAAAGATCGCCCCTCTGATGGATCGCCTTTCCTCGCTTACGTCGGGCGAGGCAGAGACTTTGCTCCTGCACACCGGCCAGCACTACGACGAGGCCCTCTCGCAACTGTTCTTCGATCAACTTGGCATTCCCCGGCCTCAGATCAATCTCGAAGTGGGTTCAGGCCCGCACGGGAAACAGACTGCCGAAATCATGGCCCGCTTTGAACCGGTTGTGTTGGACTGGAAGCCGGATGTCGTTGTGGTCGTGGGCGACGTCAACTCCACCCTGGCATGTGCGCTGGTGGCGGTGAAGCTGTGCGTCCCGGTTGCCCACGTGGAAGCGGGCTTGCGCAGCTTCGATCGGACGATGCCCGAGGAGATCAATCGCCTCTTGACCGATGCCATCTCCGATTTTCTCTTTGCCAGCGAGCCCTCGGGTGTAGAAAACCTTCGTCGCGAAGGTGTGGCGGAGGAAAAAATCCATCTGGTGGGCAACGTGATGATTGACTCCTTGCAAAAGTTCTTGCGCGTCGCGCGCCAGACCTCTGTGCTTCGTGATCTTGGGCTGCTACCGTATGGGCAGCCGTCTGCCACGGAAGGGAAACCGCGTCCGTATGCAGTGCTTACGATGCACCGGCCTTCCAACGTGGATGAGAAAGAGAAACTGGCCTCCTTGCTCGAGGTCCTGGGCGAGGTAGGTCAACAGATTCCCATCCTCTTTCCCGCGCATCCGCGTACCCAGGAGCGGCTTGAGCGATTTGGGCTCCAGAGCAAGGTCCGAACACGCTGGACAGAGGCCGACTGCGGCGTCCTAGTGACTGGGCCGATCGGCTACCTCGAATTCCTCCACCTGATGAGCGAGGCAACGTTCGTTCTCACCGATTCGGGCGGGATTCAGGAAGAGACGACCGTGCTTGGCGTGCCCTGTCTCACCTTGCGCGAGAACACCGAACGGCCGATTACCGTCGAGGAAGGAACCAACACGGTGGTCGGCACCGACCCGGTGTGCATTCTCACTGCGGCGCGCGCCATTCTCGCTGGGAAAGGGAAGAAAGGCCGGACGCCCACGCTCTGGGATGGACGTGCCGCAGAACGCATCGTTGCCATCTTGATGGACCGCTTGATGAGCGCTGCCTGATTCATACTGCAATACGAAACACAGGCTTTTCCACGCTCTTAGCCAGAACATTCATGCTGCGGATCTCGTTTTCACTTCAACTAGACGAACCGAACATGAGTTCCAGAGTATGGCCGGGGCGTCAACCCGCGGCAGGCTATAGACTAACCTTCCATGCGTCATCGCGACACGGGTCGGGGACCTCGAGAAACACTTCCCAAGAGTGGCACTTTATAGGTGCCAGTCCCGGTTGGCCGCGGGTAGCAATCCACCTAATTTGAAGAGAAACAGTTGGGACTTCAAAGGAAAATCTTTTCCTCGTAGCCGGTGTCTCCTCCACTCCCACAATGCTTAAAGCCTGCTCTTATCTCTAACAAATGGAATGCGCTAATTGGACCAGGGGCGAAGTATCCCCCGCTGTGCCCCCTTTGGCCTGCTATTTGCCGCTTCAGGAAAGTTGGCGGATATCAGGACTCGGGCTGAAAACGAGGCCATGCCCCCGCGCAGGGGCCGAACAGCTCTCAACAGCATGATGAAGGAAATCAGAAAACTTGTCCTGGTTTGGATTTTCCTGACAGCGTCGGCAGTTGCTCAAGAAAAAAGCCAGGATCCACAGCAAACTTTCCCTCCTTTTATGAGACTCCCCTCGCATGAGCTTAAGATAGTGTTGGCTCCACGCGTCGAATCCTTGACCATGTTTGAGGCCGCGCCTCGGCCGAGCCTCTTTCCCGAGGTGGCGCCGCGCTTAAAGGTTCAGCCACAGCAGCAGCACAAGTTTTGGGACCACAAGAAGAAATTTCTTTTTGGTGGCGCCGCAGCGTTAGTTGTGGCCGATGTGTGGACCACGCGCCGCATCATTTCCCGAGGCGGCCACGAATTCAATCCAGTGGCACGGCCCTTCGCCGGGAGTGACGCAGCGTTTGCCGCCTATCGGGCAAGTAGTTGGGGTCTATACCTTGGCCTCAGTTACTTCTGCCACCGCAAAGGCTGGCACCGGCTCGAAATTATTGTACCTGCCCTCTTAATCTCGATAGACGGGGCAGCAGTAGCGAATAACCTGGCGCGCGTCTTCTGAGATTGCCCTCCGGGTCATGGCTCGATGGCCTATATTGCCAGTCCCGGCTCTCCAATGGCACACGATCACCACGTGACGCTGCTTCAGATAGTAGGGTTGGCCGAGAACAAAGGACAGTCCGGGTCCTTCGTGGTGGCCAAAAGCAACCCGTTTGTCGCTATGGTTCTTGGCGCAACTGGATTAGACGCCGTTGGTTTTTCTCACACGAGAATCTCGAGAACTCGGGGTGGACCATCGCAAGAATTCCGCCGCGAGGGCAAAGGCACATCTCTTCAATATGCATAATTGCACCCGAACCCACGCGTCCCAGTAAGCACAGAAGAGCCACATCCTGCGGACCATGCTTCAAAGTCTTACTCAAACCGCAAGTCATCGCTTAAAGCATTTTGCTTAGGCAAGTGCAGTGGATGCGACGCGATTTCATCCGCATTCCGCGCAGTTATTGCCCATGGCATGCACGGCGGCGCTAGACAGAAATTTCTTTCCACGAAAATGCAAGGTCTTTCACGGTCCCCCTTGGGGCGTGCATGCGGGCCTTTGGGTTTTCATGGACTTCTGCATCCACGCCAAGGCTGCAACCCAATAGAAAACAACCAGGTTATGACCGCTCTGCCGCGGAGAGTACTTCCGCCTTCGCCCGTCCAACAGGCGAAAGGGTTTGGCACCCACCATGCTAGTAAGGTTTTGGCATTGTCTACTAAGTTTATCGACTTGATGGATGCCATAGAGTTGATGGTGAAACGGTGAAGATCTCCCAGAAAGGCCTGTACGCGCTGCAAGCTCTCATGTTGCTTGCCCGGAAATATGCGGAGGGTGCGATCAAGATTCGAGAGATTGCTGCTGCGGAAAATCTTCCCGAAAAATTTCTGGAACTCATCCTGCTGCAGCTCAAGACTGCTCGCCTCGTGGAGAGCGTGCGCGGAGCGAAAGGGGGCTACCGACTGCGGCGTCCTCCCTCGAGGATCTTCCTGGGCGAAATCATTCGCACCATTGACGGTCCGCTCGCTCCCTTTGGAGACGCCGAATCTCTCCGAAGGCTGGTCGAGCGAGACAAGAAACATAGTTCGCTTTATCGTGTTTTCCTTGATGTCCGGAACGCCGCTGCCCGCATTATGGATCACACGTCCCTTGCCGACATTTGCCATGACCGTAGCTAGATTTCCTTTTAACGGGACTTTCGTGCGCAAGGTACAAAACCGCGCAGGGGGGGAATTATTACAACGGCGCCACCGGAACACAAACGTTATCAAGAGAGCGGGCGGGAATAGAATTCACCTACGTCCGGAACCTCTATTCGTTGCGTGCGGAATACATCTGGGGACACGACGACTCGATACGGAAGCGCGGGTGGTACAGCCAGTTGGCTTACCGGTTCCGATCCCAGTGGGAAGGTCTTTTCCGGTTTGACAACTACGATCCGAACCGTCGAGCGGGCAACGAGGTGACGAATACCTATCTCACGGGCGTGAGCTGGTATCTGTCGAAGTGGGTGAAGTTTCAGGCCAACTACGGAGTGGTGGATGAGGAAGCGCGTCCCAGCCTCAGCCACACCCTCCTGACGCAGGTGCAATTTCAATATTAGCCGGCGGGAGAAAACCAAGTGACGGTGAGCAAACAAGGAATGGCGATGATGGTTTTGCTCGTACTGCTGTCGGCAGCTCATCTTCCGGCACAAGACAAGCGGGTGGTGATCCGCGCCGGCCATTTTCCCAACATTACGCACTCCCAGGCGCTTATCGGCAAAGCGAACGCCTGGTTCGAAAGGGCCTTGGCAACGGAGGCACGCATCGAATGGAAAACATTCAACGCCGGGCCCTCTGCCATTGAAGCCCTGTTTGCTGGGGCGATCGACCTGACCTACATCGGCCCGAACCCTGCCATCACAGGGTATGTGCGCTCGCAGGGCGAAGCCCTGCGAGTGGTCGCCGGAGCCACTAGCGGCGGCGCGGCCTTGGTCGTGCGCGCCGACGTAGGGATTCAAAAGCCAGAAGATTTTCACGGCAAGAAGATCGCTTCGCCCCAACTTGGCAACACGCAGGACGTGGCCCTGCGCGCCTGGTTGCACGGTAACAAGCTCAGGCTGCGCGAGAAAGGTGGGGATGTGCAGGTGATCCCGATTGCCAATCCCGACCAGCTCACGCTTTTTCTCAAGAGAGAAATTGACGCTGCCTGGGCGCCGGAACCCTGGGCTTCACGCCTCATCAGGGAGGCCAACGGCCGCCTGTTTCTTGACGAGCGCGAACTATGGCCGAATGGTCAGTTCGTAACCGCGCACCTGATTGTGAGCACGAAATTCCTGAAGCAGCACCGGCCCCTGGTCAAGAAGTGGCTCCAGGGTCACGTCGAACTGACCGAGTGGATCAACAAGAATTTGCCAGAGGCAAAACGGATCTTGAATGAGCAGATCAAGAAAGAGACTGGCAAGGCGTTGCCCCAGGCGGTGTTGGACGATTCCTTCTCCCGTCTGCATGTGACCTACGATCCGGTCCGGTCTTCACTCTTCACCTCGGCGCGCTGGGCGTATGAGTTGGGATTCCTGGGACGCGAGCGGCCCGATCTTTCGGGCCTCTATGATCTTTCGGTCCTGAACGAGGTACTGAGGGAGAAAGGAGCCAAGCTGGTGCCATGAAGATCTGGACTGTAAGTGGGGCGAGGGACCGTCGAATTGCACTTGTCTTGGACAAAAGAATGTCGAACACTCTTGAAGCTCCTGACTTGCTTGCAACCCAGAAAAGCAAACTCAGTTTGCGGAATGTTTCTCGGTGCTTTGAAACTCCGCGGGGTGTTCTCGCGGCTCTGCAGGACATCCATCTGGAGGTACGCGAGGGTGAATTCCTCTGCATTGTGGGGCCGTCGGGTTGCGGCAAATCCACCCTGCTTAACCTCATGGCCGGGCTCGATCGTCCCACCGCCGGCGAAGTTTGGATGGACGGCCGCCACGTTGACGGGCCCGGCACGGATCGCATTCTAATCTTTCAGGAACTCGGCTTGTTCCCCTGGCTTACGGTGCGTGAGAACGTTGAATTCGGCTTGCGCATGAACGGTCTGGCGAAGAGAGAGCGCCGCGCCCGCGGCCAGCATTACTTGCGTTTGGTCCATCTTTCTGAGTTCGAAGAGAGCTACATCCATCAACTCTCCGGAGGCATGAAGCAGCGTGTGGCCCTAGCGCGGGCGCTTGCCGCCCAACCTGACGTCCTGCTCATGGATGAACCCTTTGCCTCCTTGGACGCGCAGACCCGCGACATGCTGCACGACGAGCTGGAACGGATTTGGGCGGAGACTGGACAGACGATTGTCTTCGTCACCCACAACGTCCGCGAAGCCGTCCGCCTCGGCGATCGAATCGTGATGTTGACCTTCCGCCCCGGGCGAATAAAGAACCAGTTTTGCGTTCAACTCCCGCGGCCTCGCCATTTGGAGGATCCAGAGGTGGCCCTGACCGCCAGGGAAATCCTGGCGCAGCTCCGAGAGGAGATCCACAAGGCGGTGGAAGCGGAGTACCAACATGAAAAAAGGCGCTAGACAATTGCTTTTCTACCTCTTCCTGCTGGCCCTCTGGCAACTCATTGCGGAGCTGAAGATCTGGCCACCCTATCTATTCCCAACTCCCCGAAGCGTTCTGGAGGCCTTGCGGGCAGGCTTTACCGACCAGAGTTTTTGGGTCAGCTTGGGCGTCAGTACGAGACGGATAGCTCTGGGCTACGGCCTCTCGGTGGTTTTGGGCATTTCGTTGGGCCTTCTCATTGCCACCAGCAGGTTCTTGAAAGAAACCCTGGGAGGACTGGTGGTGAGCTTGCAGAGCCTGCCCAGCCTGTGTTGGTTGCCGCTGGCCGTGCTCTGGTTCGGCCTCAGTGAGAAAGCGATCCTTTTCGTTGTCGTGATGGGTTCATTGCTCTCTGTCACGATCAGCACGGAACTGGGAGTTCGCCATGTCCCGAAGATCTATTCCATGGCTGGCCGCAATCTGGGAGCGCGCGGCCTTTCCCTCTTTGTGTTTGTGCTCTTGCCTGCCAGCCTCCCCCATCTGGTTTCGGGATTGAAACAGGGGTGGGCATTCGCCTGGCGCTCTTTAGTCTCCGGGGAAATGATCTTCGTGAGCCTCGGCCTCGGCCATCTGCTCATGATGGGCCGCGACCTGAATGATATGAGCCAAGTCGTCGCCGTGATGGTATTGATCGTGACCATTGGCTTCCTGGTGGATGGCCTACTCTTTCGGACCATTGAGAAAAGGATCCACCAGAAGTGGGGCACGGCGATGCCGGCCTAGTCCCAGCTTTTTGAATTGAAACGCGGCTTTCTCGGGCGTTTGGTATCGTTCCGCGGCGGAGCCAAGCCGTACGTGCTGAGAGCGCCAACGCAACCTGAGATCTTAAACGAAGCTACACGCGCTTGATGATGCTCGCAACACGGCCAGCATGGAAACGTTTACACGGGCAGTATCTGCCCTCGGAGGAATTCTCACTGAGATGGTCAAGCCCATGCAAAGGCCGGATCCTCGCGAAGTGAAAAATTGCGCTGAACGAGACGGCCACCTCAGCGGCGTACCGGAGCCGTCAAAGGCGGCTGGCCTTGGTAGCACAGCATGATAAGGTCAACTCGCCGCCGGACCCCAAACTTGGCGAGCAGGTTTGAGACATGAAACTTCGCGGTTCGCTCGGAGATATTCAGCTTGTTGGCGATTTCTTTATTCGAGAGGTTTTCGAGGAGGGCACCGAGAACTTCCTGTTCGCGTCGGCTGAGTTGGGGGGCCACGCCAGTACTCAACAGGCGGTTGCGTGCGCTGCTCAAAATCCAATCTACGAAGCGAGAAAGTATTGGGCGACCTACCCAGAAGCCGCCGCCCGCCACCATGGGCACAGCCGATGATAACTGCTGGCGTGATTCAGCATAGGTGAGCAGTCCCTTGACACCCAAGCGCAGAAGTGGAAAGGCATCGGCCTCACCGAATTTTTCCGCCACCACGAGCAATCGTGCCGAGGGGTAACGCTGCAAGATGCCCCCGATCACTGCGTGGGTCGCTGGCCAGGGGGCATGTGCGTCAACTACATAAACTACAGCGCGAGGGATCGAGAGATTCCTCAGCTCCGAGGGGACAGTTGAATCCAGCTTTTGTGCTCGGAGTTGAAACTTCGGGCTGGAGAGCAGGACACGGAATTCTTCGAGAACCAGCGGGTGGTGGGAAAGCAGGCAGACTATGAGCCGAAGTGATTTAGTAGCCTTGGGCATTCTAAGCGAAACTACCTAATTTCTTTCTCTCGGGCAAGTGCCGCAGCCAAGCTGCCACACCCCAGGGTGCTCACCGGATTCCCGGGAACGCTCGCAATGAAATCAAGAAATAGGGCTTCCCGCGAGGCCATGAGGAGCATGGTGCCAGCCTCAGAAGGATCTCAAGGCTAGGCGTCAAACGCGTCTTAGAAGGATTGACAGGCTGCTCCTCAGTTGTAGCTGGTATGTCACGTAAGCTGAGTTGCTCCCGGTGGCTAGGCGCAAGCCTTTGTTCTAGGGTTAAAACAGTGTTGCGGAAGCTCCCTCTCCAGCCCTTCCGTTCGCTCAGAAATGTGCAGTGTGCTGGCTCTCTCCCTGTTGGTAAGGCTTTGCCTGCAAGGCGCAAGAAATCCCCGCTCGCGCCGGCTCAGTTATAACGAATAACGGCCTTAGATCGACTCGCGGGCTCAATTGCCCTCTCGCTCATCGGGGTTGCACCTGGAACTCCGGCCGTGAGAAGAACAACGCTCGTGAAGAAGATCCTGTTAACTCGTGTTAAAGGAGAATTCTCCTTCGTTCTAGCCTGAAAGCCAGGCGGATAACAATCCACATGACTTCGGGAATACACCACGTCGCTAACTACAGTTTGCCTTCGCTCGTCCCAGCCCTCTATTTGAGTTCCGCAATGAAAATGTCCGTCCGCCCGGTGGCCAGCGTGCCTTCCCAGTCGGACTGGAACATGAAAAACCTGCCGCTTTGGGACACGTTGCCGCGCGGAATGGTTTCCCATTTCGTGCCGGTGGTACGTGTGTGGGCGAACCTGTACACAGTGTCATTGTTCGGGTCGCCCGTCGCTACGCAGATAATCTCGTTATCCCAGGGCCGCTCGATGGAAGATCCGTCGGGTCGGTATGTTGCCAGACACACGGGAACCATAAGGCCAGCTTTGTCATTGAGCCAAGACGGGTGGTTATCGATCTTCCACTGGTTCGGCGTCAGGATTGTTGTTGGGACGTCCGTCGATGCGCCTCCCTCGGGTGTCATCCACGGCTGATAGTTCCAGCGCGCCCCATCTCCCCTCTGCCCATGGCTTAGCCAGCGTTCGGCACCGGGTGTCCAATGGCCAGCAATCTGGAAGACATTGTAGTTGAGCGTTGGAACATCCCATTGGCCGGTTCCGAGGCTGTCTGTGCCAGCGAATATGATGTACCGACCGCTCACGCTCATCCGGGCGTTGTGGAGGGTGCTGCCGGGAATCTCGTCCACGATCCCCTGCACGGTGCCGGGGCTGCTTCCGTGCCCAGCATAAACCTCGCTGGTGTCCGACCGCAGTGCCCGCCAGTCGCCAGTGAAGCGGTCGTAACGGACGACCAGGCGGCGGAAGTTTCCCAGCCAGGCGAAGGTGCGTTCCACGGTCCAGCGCCGCCGGTATCGACGGAGCGCCCGGCCGTCCTGGGTCGGAGGCTTGCGCCGATTCTTGCGGTGCGGGGCAATCAACTCGATGCCGCGCCGGGCCAGTTGCTGGCGCAGCGGATCACTGTCGTAGCCTCGGTCGGCAATCAGGCGTTCCGGCTTTTGCCTCGGACGGCCAGCGCGATGGCGACGCCCTACGCGGATCGACGCGAGCGTCGCCTCGACGAGCCTGACCTCCGACGGGGACGCAGAGTGAAGGT